>Ga0182738_1006788_pt1 | contig 11799 bp, 11 predicted proteins | sample eDN5th30CBELigMG_FD_128876 | JGI IMG/M metagenome (GOLD analysis project Ga0182738, IMG submission 128876) | Enriched Miracle-Growth compost microbial communities from Emeryville, California, USA - eDNA 5th pass 30_C BE-Lig MG (version 2)... ...
GCCGAACACGAACTGGTGTTCACGGGCGTGGCGCCGCGCCTGGACCTGGCGCGCATCGCCGCCGACGCGCGCCGCATCTGCGAAACCCAGATCGCGTTTTTCGAGCCGCGCGGCAAGCGTGCGCCATTCCTGGACAGCAGCGACCGCTATGTGTTCATGACCATGGTGGTGGGCGATGGCCACGGCGGCCTGGAACACCGCGCCAGCACCGCGCTGATGGCCTCGCGCAAAGACTTGCCGGTGCTGGGCCAGCAAGGCCAGGGCGAGGGCTACCGCGGCTTCCTGGGGTTGCTCAGCCACGAATATTTCCATACGTGGAACGTCAAGCGCATCAAGCCGGCCGCCTTCGCGCCCTACCACCTGCAACAGCCCGACCTGACCCGGCTGCTGTGGGTGTTCGAAGGGTTCACGTCGTATTACGACGACCTGATGCTGCTGCGCGCGGGCGCCATCGGCCTGACCGACTACCTGCGCCTGCTGGCCAAGACCATCACCGGCGTGGCGCGCACGCCGGGACGGCGCAAGCAGTCGGTGGCCGACAGCTCGTTCGACGCCTGGACCCGCTATTACAAGCAGGACGAGAACTCGCCCAACGCCCTGGTCAGCTATTACACCAAGGGCGCGCTGGTGGCCCTGGGCCTGGACCTGACCATCCGCCGCGACAGCGGCGGCACGCGCTCGCTGGACGACGTGATGCGCCTGCTATGGCAGCGCTACGGCCGCGACTTTTATCGCGGCAAGGCGCAGGGCCTGCCCGAAGATGCCCTGCCGGGACTGGTGCGCGAAGCCACGGGCGTGGATGTGCGGCGCTTCGTGGCGCGCCATGCCTACGGCACGGCCGACGTGCCCCTGGCCGAACTGCTGGCGCCGCACGGCATCGGCATGCAATGGAAGCCGTCCGTCAACATCCCGTCGCTGGACGTGCGCACCCGCAAGCAGGGCGACGCGCTGGCGTTGGCCACCGTGCTCGAAGGCGGCGCGGCCCACAAGGGCGGCCTGGCGGCCGGCGACGTGCTGGTGGCGGTGGACGGCTTGCGCGTGGACGCGCCGGCCGGGCTGGAACAATTGCTGGCGCAGTACCGTGCCGGCGAGCGGGTGACGGTGCATGTTTTCCGGCGCGACGAACTGCGCGCCTTCACCGTCCGCCTGGCGCCGCCGGCGGCGCTGGACTGCGTGCTGTCGGCGAAATAGCCAGGCGTCAGGCGCTGCCTTCCCAGCGCCGCTGGATGGCCTTGGCGGCCACGACGCCGTCGGCGAGCGAGGTCACCACGCAGGGATGCATGCGGTGCGCGACTTCGCCGATGGCATAGACGCCGGGCAGGCTGGCTTCGGCAGTGGCGGGGTCGGTGCGGATATAGCCGCGCTCATCGCGCTGCAAGTGCAGGCTGTCGGCGAAGGCGGCCTGCGGTTCCCAGCCATAGAACACCAGGATCAGGTCGTAGGAACGCCCATCGACCGTGCGCGCGGCCGGATCGACCCGATAGGGGCCCACGCGCACGCCCTGTGTGCCCGCGCGCGCCACCCACTGCTGCTGGGCGCGTACGCTGCGGGCGTACAAATGCACGCTGCGCGCGCCGCGATTGCGCACGTAGACGAAATTTTCGTAGGCGTTGTCGCCGCCCCCCAATACCGCCACCGACAGGCCCGTGTAGTCGTGCGCCACGATGGACGACCCCGGCCCCACGAACACGCCCGGCCATGACGCGTCGGCCGGATGGCCGGGCAGGCCCCGGGCGCGCACGCCCGAGGCAATGACCAGGGCTCGCCCCCGCACGGTCGTGGCCGTGCCGCCGGTATCCAGGTCGAGTTCGAACCCCGCCCCGGCGCGCCGGACCCGCCGCGCGGCGGTGCCCAGGCGGGCGGGCACGCCGGCGGCCTGCACGCTGCGGGCGATGTTGGCGGCGACCTGCTGGCCGGTCACGCCGGGCAGCACCGCGATCCAGTCGTCGGCGAAGGGGTTGTCGTGGCTCAGCCCGCCGGGCTGCCTGCCGGCCTCGACCAGCAGCGGCGCCAGGCCGAGCCGCGCCAGCCAGATGGCGCACGAAGCGCCGGCCGGACCGCCGCCCACGATCAGTGCGTCGTATTGCTGCATAGATGCGATATTTCCGTAAGGCAGTGCTGCGCCCCCAAGGGCGCATCAGCCGGATTGTAGCCAGGGGCGCCGCGCGCCTTACAATTCCGGTTCTCTCTTTCAGGTATTCATCATGCCTACACGCCGCATCATTCTTTCCGGGCTGGCGCTGGATGTCCGCATCGGCATTCTCGAACACGAACGCCGGGCCACCCAGCCGCTGCACATCGATGCCGAGTTCGACGTAGACATCACCCGCAATGTCGACGACCACGATATCCACAGCGTGCTCGACTACCGGCAGCTGCGCGAGGCCATCGTCGAAGAATGCACCCAGGCCCACGTGAACCTGATCGAAACACTGACCGAGCGCGTCGCGGCGCGCCTGCTGCGCGACTTCACCGAAGTACGCGCGCTGCGGCTGCGCATCAGCAAGCCCATGGCTTTCTCGGACTGCGCCGCCGTGGGCGTGGAAATCCAGCTCAATCGTTAGGCATTCTTCATGCAAGACCTCATCGACACCCCCGTGGCCGCGCGCACGCCGGCCGAACAGAAAGCCCGCCACGAAGGCAATAAGCTGGCCAAGCGGCTGGCGCGCGAAACCACCCGCGCCATCGCCGACTACAACATGATCGAAGCCGGCGACCGCGTCATGGTCTGCCTGTCGGGCGGCAAAGACTCATACGCCCTGCTCGATATCTTGCTCAGCCTGCGCAAGCGCGCGCCGTTCTCGTTCGACATCGTGGCGGTCAACCTGGACCAGAAGCAGCCCGGCTTCCCGCCCGACGTGCTGCCCGGCTACCTGAGTTCGCTGGGCGTGCCTTTTCATATCGAAACGCAGGATACCTATTCGATCGTGACCCGGGTGATTCCCGAAGGCAAGACCATGTGCTCGCTGTGTTCGCGGCTGCGGCGCGGCATCTTGTACCGCGTGGCCGGCGAGCTGGGCGCCACCAAGATCGCGCTGGGCCACCACCGCGACGACATCCTGGCCACCTTCTTTCTGAACCTGTTCTACGGCGGCAAGGCCAAGGCCATGCCGCCCAAGCTGGTGTCCGACGACGGCCGCCACACCGTGATCCGGCCGTTGGCCTATGTGCCCGAAAGCGATCTGGTGGCGTATGCCCGGTTCAAGCAGTTCCCCATCATTCCGTGCAACCTGTGCGGGTCGCAGGACAACCTGAAGCGCCAGGAAGTGGGCGCCATGATCCGCGAGTGGGACCGCAAGCATCCGGGGCGTTCCTGGAATGTTTTCAACGCGCTGTCGCGCATCGTGCCTTCGCACCTGATGGACCGCGATCTGTTCGACTTCGTGGGGCTGAAGCCCACGGGCGTGGCCGACGCCAACGGCGACACGGCGTTCGATCCGGTAGACCCGGAAGATCCGCGGGCCGCGCAAGGCGGCTGCGGCGACGACCATGCAGAGGCTGGCCCGGGCATGGCGGAACAGAAGGTCGTGTTCGCGCGGTTCTAGCCGTATGCGTTCGCAGTGGTTCGGTGTCTGACACCCTCGCGGGAGTCAGACACCTGGACACTGAAACACCCTGCCGGAGTCAGACACCTGGGCGCTGCGCCAGGTGTCGGGCTCCGCAGGTGCCCGACACCGATCGTGGAAAATTTACTCGGCGCCACGCACGGCCTGGCGCTGCTCGCCCAGCCCGCCGATTCCCAGCGTGACGATATCGCCCGCTGCCAGGTAGCGCGGCGGCTTCATGCCCATGCCCACGCCGGGCGGCGTGCCGGTAGCGATAAGGTCGCCGGGCATCAGCGTCATGAAATGGCTGATGTAGCTGACCAGATACGCCACGCTGAAAATCATGGTGCGCGTATTGCCCGACTGGCAGCGCTGCCCGTTGACGTCCAGCCACATCGACAGGTCTTGCGGATCGGCGACCTCGTCGGCCGTGACCAGCCAGGGCCCGACGGGGCCGAAGGTGTCGCAGCCCTTGCCCTTGTCCCATTGGCCGCCGCTGCGCTCGATCTGGTAGACACGCTCGGACACATCGTTGACGACGCAATAGCCGGCCACGTGCGCCAGGGCCGAGCGTTCATCGACCCGGCTCGCGCGCGTGCCGATAACGACGCCCAGCTCGACTTCCCAGTCGGTCTTGGCGGAGCCGGGCGGTAGCATGATGTCGTCGCACGGCCCATTAAGGCAGCTGATGGCCTTGCTGAACAAGATCGGCTCCGCCGGAGCGGCCATGCCCGCCTCGGCGGCATGATCGGAATAGTTCAGGCCCACGGCGATGAACTTGCCGATGCCGGCCCAGGGCACCCCCACGCGCGGCTCGCCCTCCACCCGCGGCAAGCGGGCCGGATCGATGGCGGCCAGGCCGCGCAAGCCTTCGGGCGACAACACGCGGGCATCGACATCGGGCAACAGCCCCGACAGATCCCGCGGCTGCCCTTGCGCGTCGAGTATCGCGGGCCGTTCCTGGCCGGGCGGGCCGTAGCGCAACAATTTCATGCAAGATCTCCTTCGAAAGGGTGAGTCGCCGGGCTTCAGCGCTGCACGCTGATGTGCGTGACCTGCGCAATATGCTTCCAGCGGGCCGCGTCCTGCGCGATGTAGGCGGCGAAGTCCTGTGAGGCCATGGCTCGCACCACGCTGCCTTCACTAGTCAGCTTGCCACGGATATCCGGTTTGCGCATGATCTGCAGCAGCGCCGCTTCGAGCTTGGCGACGACCGGCGCGGGCGTGCCCGCCGGGGCGAGCAGCCCGGTCCAGAAACTGATCACCATATCGGGCTGCCCCTGCGATGCCAGGGTGGGAACCTGCGGCAACGCCGGCAACGGGCTTTGGGTCGTCACGGCCAAGGGGCGGATTTTGCTGCTTTTGAGATACGGCTGAACAGGCAATACGTTACTCAGCATGACCTGTACGTGTCCAGCCAGCAGGTCCGCCACCGCCGGCGCGCCGCCCTGGTAGGGAATATGCACCCATTGCAGCCCGGCGGATTTACACAGCAATTCGGTCGCCAGATGCTGCGGCGACCCCGCCCCCGTCGAGGCATAGTTGATTTCGCCGCCATGCTGCCGGGAATACGCCATCAACTCCGCGAAATCGCGTACCGGCAACCCCGCGTTGACCGCCAGCACGAACGGGGATTCGGACAATAGCGCCACCGGCACGAAATCCCGGCTGGGGTCGAAGCGGGTCTGGGGATCGACGGCGGGGCTGATCGTGACATTCGAAGTGCCCATCAGCAGCGTGTAGCCGTCGGGCTTGGCGCGCGCCGCGGCCTCGGTGCCGATGGCCCCCGATGCACCGCCGCGATTCACCACCAATACCGGCTGCTTCAAGACCTGGGCCAATTGCTCGGCCACGAGCCGGGTCAAGATGTCGGTGCCGCCCCCCGGCGGATAGGCCACGATGATCTCGAGGGGCCGCGAGGGATAGGCTTCGGCCGGCGGGGCCGCGCTGGCGCAGCGCATACCCAGCATCAAGGCCAGCGCACAGGCCGGAAGCATAGTCACATAACGGATCATCGCCATCGTCTTCCCCTTATTCGATATGTATGCCTGACTGCTGGACGATGCCCGTCCATTTGTCGACTTCCTTGCGCTGGAAGGCGGCGAAGTCGCCCGCCGAACTGCCGACGGGATCCATGTACAGCGCGTGCAGCTTTTGCTGTACGTCGGGCAAGGTCACGGCCTGCATGCAGGCTTGCGCAATGGCATCCACCACCGGCCGAGGCGTGCCGGCCGGCGCGAACAGGCCGTACCAGCCCACTTGCGTAAGCTGGGGCATGCCCAGTTCATTGAAGGTGGGCACCTCGGGCAGCGTGGCCATGCGTTCGGGCGAGTTCACCGCCAGCGCGCGCACCCGGCCGTCTTTGATGAAAGGCATCACGGCCGCGGACGTCACCACCATCGAAGTCAGCCGCCCGCCGATCAAATCGTTCAGGGCGGGGCTGCTGCCCTTATAAGGCACGTGCTCCATCTGCACGCCCGCGATCTGCGCCAGGCGGAAACCCAGCAAGTGTTGCGGCAGGCCGATGCCGGGCGAGCCGTACGTTATCGACTTCGGCTGGGCCTTGGCACGGGCCAGCAAGTCGGCCACCGACCGGATCGGCGAATCGGCCGGCACCACCAGGATTTCCGGCGCGGTGGCGATCAGGCTGATGGGCACGAAATCGGCAATGGCATCATAGGGCTTGGGCCGATACACCGCGGGCACGATGGCGTGCGTGGCCGAATGGCCCATGATCAACGTGTACCCGTCGGCCGCCGACTTCAACACATGGCGCGTGCCTATCAGGCCCGAAGCGCCGGCGCGGTTTTCCACGACCACGGGCTCGTCCCATTGCGCCGTGAGTTTCTCGGCGACCAGCCGGGCCAGGAAATCCGTGCCTCCCGATGGAGCGCCCGCCACCACGATGGTGACCGGCTTGTCGGGATAGGCGGCCAACCCGGTCGCGGGCACGGCCATGCAGGCCATCAGCAACAACCGGCGCAGCATGCCGGACAGGCAAACGTTGTTCATGCGTCTCTCCTTGAAGCGGCGTCTGGGACGCTCTATGTAGAATGAAGGGCGCGCCGGTCGACGCGCCCGCGCGACATCAGACTGTGGCTACGGCATCGAACCGCGCGCGGCGTAGAGCCGTCTGTGCAAGATGTGCCGGCGCAAAGCCGCAATATCGATTTCGGGCCAGTAGTTCGCCGGCAGTTCGATGGCGCCCTGCCGGAACGGCAAAGGCTCGGTGAACAGGCTCTGCTTCACCTTGAGAAAGCCGTTCATTTCGCCGGCATTGGCGACGGCGCGCGCGCCTACGCATGCCTCCATCCAGCACGCCAGCTCCAGCGCGACGCCATCGCCCAACACCGGCGTCATGCCCAATTCGCCAATGCGCTCCAGCGCCCGGCGCAACATCGCCACGCTGCCCACTTTCTTCAGCTTGAGTTTTACGAATCCGACGTTTGCGACGGTGGCGGCGCGTTCGATTTCCTCTAGCCCGTAAATGGATTCGTCGAGCATGACAGGCACGGCCGACACCTCTGCCACCCGCGCGTTGCCCTCCCAGTCGTCGCTGCCGCAGGGCTGTTCGAACAGTTCTATACCCCGCGGGTCCAGGTCGCGCGCGAAGCGCGCGCCGTCGCCCGGTGTAAAGCCGCGATTGGCGTCCAGGCGCAGCGTGGCGCGCCCCGCCGCCGCGTCCTGCACCCAGCCTACCCGTTCAAGGTCGGCCTTCCAGTCATAGCCGACCTTTACCTTCAGCGTCCTGAATCCCTGGCCCACCAGCGCGTCGACTTCGTCCCGGATGGCCGCCCGCGCATGGGCCTGGCAAGGCGCAAGCAAGGGCATGCGCACCGTGCGGTTCGCGCACAGCAAGGGGTCGGCCCGCAGCATGTCGAGAGCGGCCAGCAAGGCACTGGCCACGCCGGGGTTGGGAACCAGCCATTCGCCAGCCATCGAGGCCGCTTCGGCGCCGGTGCGCTCGACGACGCGCTCGGCCAGCATGCAGGCCACTTGCCAGCTGCCCTCTACCGACTCATGGGTGTAGCCGGGAATGATCAAGGCTTCGCCCCAGCCCGTGCGGCACTCGGCATCGCGCAATTCGATCAAGATGGGGTCGAACGCCGTCAGGTCGCCGGACGACAGCCGATAGGGCTCGGTCAGCGGATACGAGACCCGATAAACGCAGGCATGGACGATCCGGCCGCCGGCCGCGCTCATGCGCGCGCCGCCGTTACCGGTTCGCCCGCGATCTGCGTGCGGTACATGAGCCGGCGCGACGAGGCATCGAAGGCATCGCGGCGATGCATGGTGCAGCGGTTGTCCCACATGATGATGTCGCCCAGTTGCCAGACCTGCGTCCAGACGAAACGCCGTTGCGTGGCATGTGCCCACAGTTGATCAAGCAGGGCCTCGCTTTCGGGCACGGGTAGACCCGCCAGGTACGCATTGCGGCGCCGGCCCAGGAACAGGCACGGCCGCCCGGTCACCGGGTGCTCGCGCACCACCGGATGTGTCGCGCCCACGGTCGTGCTCGGGTCCGGACTGTCGACAAACCCCTTGCGCAATTCGCCCGCGCTATTGCGGCTGGCATCATGCACGCAGCGCAGCGTGCCCGCCCGGCGCTTCAGGTCGGCGGGCAAGGTGTCATAGGCTTCGTACATGTTGATGAATTCGGTATTCCCGCCTTCAGGGGGAATCTCCACCGCGTACAGGCAACTGCCCTTGGGCGGCTTTTCGTTGTAGGTCATGTCGCTGTGCCATACCGCTTCGGACGACCCCAGGTCGCCCACCGGCTTGCCGTTGGCGGTGACGTTCGAGATGACAGTGAGCTCGGGGTGCTGCCACCGAAAGTCGTCGCCCATGCGCGTGCTGGCGACCGGCGCCGCGTCGAGTTCGCCGAAATGGCGGGAAAAGGCGGCCAGCCGTTCCAGCGGCAAACCTTGATGGCCACGAAAGCGCAGCACCAGATGGGCGGCCCAGGCCCGGCTGATTTGCTCGATCTGCGCCGGCGTGACTTCGCCGGCCAGGTCCAGGCCGGCCACGTCGGCCCCCAGCAGCCGATCGGACGGGACAATCTGCAGGCTTTGCGCGGCGGTCATGGCGGTCATGGGTGCTCTCCTTTCTGTGTGCTGCGTTGGCATGGAGGCACCTTATGATCGGCCTATTTATCTGTCCAATCTCTTTATTTGATATTTTTATCCATCAGATTTATATATGAGCCATGCGCCCGCCTATTTCCCTGCGCCAGATGGAAGCCTTCCGAGCCGTGGCCACCACCCTGAGCTTCAGCGTGGCCGCACGCCAAGTACACCTGTCGCAGCCGGCGCTCAGCACCGCCATCCGGAAACTGGAGGATCTGCTCGAAGCCTCGCTGTTCGACCGCAGCACACGCCACGTCACCCTGACGCCGGTGGGCCGGGAACTGCTGGCGGCCGTCGAATCGGTATTCGGCAACGTCGACGCGGCCCTGGGAAACGTAGCGGACTTCGTGGCGGGCAAACGCGGGCGCTTGAGCGTGGCGGCCACGCCGTCCCTGGCCGCCGCTTTCCTTCCTGAAGTGGTGGCCGCTTTCGAAGCGCGGCACCCAGGAATAGGATTGCAGGTGCACGACGTATTGTCGGATCAGGCCATCGCCATGGTGAGCGAGGGCCGGGCCGACCTGGCCCTGGCGCCGCAAAGCGCGGCCGACGATACCTTGACGCAGACCCCGCTGTTCGAAGACACGCTGATGTTGCTGTGCCGCAGCGATCATCCGCTGGCCGCGGCCCGCAGCACGACCTGGCGCAAAGTACTGCCGCACCGGATGATAGGCGTGAAAGGCAACAGCAGCGTACGGCAATTGCTGGACGCGGCTTACCTGGAACAGGGCGTGCCCCTGCGCCCCGCGTTCGAAGTGGAAAACGCCAGCACAGTGATCGGATTCGTGGCCAATGGCCTGGGCGTGGGCGTACTGCCCCTGTCTTTGCTGCCGTTGGTACGGGTCGGCCAGGTCACGTATCGGCGCATTACGCAGCCCGAACTGCACCGCACGATCTGCCTGATTACCGCGCGGGGCCGGGCGCCGTCACCGTCGGCGCAGGCATTCGTCGAGTTGTGCGTGGGCACCGCCGCGAACCGCTCGCCGAAGCCGCAGCAGCGGCCCGGCCCGGGCGCGGCCTAGGCGTTCAGCACCCGCACCGGCTTTCCGTCCATCCAGCCCCGCACCGCCGCCAGCGCATTGCGGTAGAAGTCGGTGAAGTTTTCCGGGCTGACATAGCCCAGGTGCGGCGTGAGCACCACGTTGTCGAGGGCACGCAAGGTATCGGTGGGCGGCAGCGGCTCTTGGGCAAAGACGTCCAGGCCGGCACCGGCCAGGCGGCCTTTGCGCAGAGCGTCGAGCAGCGCCGCCTGGTCTACCAGGCCCGCGCGCGACGTATTCACCAGGAATGCCGTGGGCTTCATGGCGGCCAGCGCGGCGGCATCTACCACGTGGCGCGTGCGCTCGCTCAGTATCAGGTGCAGGCTGACGACGTCGGCATTGGCGAACAGCTCGTGCTTCGGCACGTATTCCACGCCCGCGGCCTGGGCGCGTTCGGCCGTCAGGTTGGGGCTCCAGGCCTGTACCTGCATGCCGAAGGCCTTGCCCACCTGAGCCACGGCGGTGCCCAGCTTGCCCAGGCCCACGACACCCAGGCACTTGCCGGCCAGCGGCCGCGGCATGCCGGTTTGCCACAGGCCACGGCGCATGTTGGCGTCTTCGGTGGTCAGGTTCTTGAACAGCGCCAGGATGTGCGCCCACGCCAATTCGGCCGTGGCGGTATTGGCGTCGGCATTGCCGGGGGCTGCGCAGACCATAATGCCCTGGCGCCGGCACGCGTCCATGTCGATGGCCAGGTTGCGCGCGCCGGTGGTGACCAGCAGACGCAGTTGCGGCAATGCTTCGACCAGTGACGCCGGAAACGGCGTGCGCTCGCGCATGGCGACGATGGCATCGAACGGCCGCAGCGCCTCGGCCCGCGCGGCTTCGGGCAGATAATCGCGAAACGACTGGACCTGGACTCGCGGACCCAGCGTAGACCAGTCGGCGTAGCGTTCGGCCACGCCATGGTAATCGTCGAGCAACGCAACCTTGATGACATCGGTATTCACGGGAAGACTCCGGTCATTGGCCCAGGCGGGCCTGAATGGTTTCGAGCGGGGCGGCGCCATTCAGGCGGCTGCCATCCTGGAAGAAAATCGCGGGGGTACCGCGCACCATCAGCTTCTGGCCCAGGGCCAGCACCTGCTGGATGGGCGCGTCGCATTCGGCGGTGGCCGGCGTCTTGCCGCGCACCATCCAGTCTTGCCACACCTGGGCGGGATCTTGCGCGCACCAGATATCGCGTGACTTGGTAGTGGAATCGGGCGCCAGGATGGGATACAGGAAGGTGTAGATGGTGAGATTGTCTTCGTCTTGCAGCGTCTTGTGCAGCTGCTTGCAGTACCCGCAGTTGGGGTCTTCGAACACGGCCATCTGGCGCGAGCCATCGCCGCGCACCTGCTTCACGGCGAGATCCAGCGGCAACTGGTCGAACGACACCGAGCCCAGTTTTTCCTGGCGTTCGCGCGTGACGTCGCGGCGCGTCATGGCATCGATGAGCGGCCCTTCCATGACCCAGGTGACCTTTTCGTCGGTGTAGACCAGGTCGCTGCCCAGCTGTACTTCGAAAATGCCGTACGGCGTGCGGCGCACCGCCGTCACGCTGAGCTCGGTAAAGCGCTGCGCAAACCGTTCTTTGACGGCCTGCGCGACCGGATCACCCGCGGGTTCGCTGGAATTCGGCGTGGCCGCCGTGGAAGAAGCCCGGTCGTGGCTGTCGGAAGACGGCTGGGCCCAGGCGTTGCCGGCCAGGACCAGCCCCGCCGCGCACAACGCGCGGGTCAATACGGCGGAAAAACGGAAGTTCATCAGTGCTCCTTGGGGCGCTCAGTTGCGCGAGGCCCCGTCGATCAAGTGGCGCTTCAGGAAGGACGACGCATCGACCCATTGCATGCCGGCGTTGCGCAGCCAGGCCAGAGGCGCGGCGCGCGTGCCGAACAGACGATACAGGCCATCGGTGGCCAGGCGCATGGCGTATACCGATTCGGCGCGCGCCCGCTGGTAGCGCCGCAGCACGCGGGGATCGCCGGCCGGGCGGTAGGGCTCGCGCTCGGCGACGACACGCGCCAGGGCCTCGACATCGCCCAGACCCAGGTTCAGGCCCTGTCCGGCCAGGGGGTGCACGCGATGCGCCGCGTCGCCGGCCAGCGC
>Ga0182738_1006790_pt1 | contig 11799 bp, 11 predicted proteins | sample eDN5th30CBELigMG_FD_128876 | JGI IMG/M metagenome (GOLD analysis project Ga0182738, IMG submission 128876) | Enriched Miracle-Growth compost microbial communities from Emeryville, California, USA - eDNA 5th pass 30_C BE-Lig MG (version 2)... ...
CCGGCACGGGCAAGACTGCGGCTTTCATGCTGCCGTCGATCGACCGGCTCGCCGCGTCGAACAAGCGCCCCCGGCCGAAGACCTGCCGTATGCTGGTCCTTGCGCCGACGCGCGAGCTTGCCGGGCAGATCGCCCAGAGCGCGCGTGAGTATGGTCGCTTTGCACACCTCAGCGTTGTCACCGTCTTCGGAGGGACTTCGGTCAACAAGAACCGCCAGGAAGTGTCGCGCGGTGTCGACATCCTGATCGCCACGCCGGGCCGGCTGGTGGACCTTGCCGAACAGCGCGCGGTCGACCTGAGCGAAGTCGAGATTCTCGTCCTCGACGAGGCCGACCAGATGCTCGACCTCGGCTTCATCCACGCGCTCAAGCAGATCACGCGCCTCATCCCGAAGGTGCGGCAGACGCTGTTCTTCTCGGCCACGATGCCGAATTCGATCAAGCAGCTTGCTTCCCAATACCTGACCGATCCGGCGCAGGTTTCGGTGGCTCCGGCTTCGAGCACGGCGGAACGCGTCGATCAGTTCGTGTGCTTCCTCGGCCAGACCGAAAAGCAGGCGCTGCTGAACATGGCGCTGCGCAAGGGCCTCGCGTCCAAGGAAATGGACCGGGTGCTCGTCTTTACCCGCACCAAGCATGGTGCGGACCGCGTCGTGCGCAAGCTCGGCCAGGCCGGGATCAAGGCCAACGCCATCCATGGCAACAAGAGCCAGCCGCAGCGCGAGAAGGCGCTGGGTGAGTTCAAGCAGGGCCGCGTGCCGGTTCTGGTCGCTACGGATATCGCAGCGCGCGGGATCGACGTGTCCGGCGTGAGCCACGTGTTCAACTACGAACTGCCCAACGTGCCCGAGCAGTACGTCCACCGCATCGGCCGCACCGCGCGCGCCGGGGCCGCAGGTGTCGCCATTTCGCTCTGTGCGCCGGATGAGCGGGAATACCTGCGCGACATCCAGAAGCTGACCAAGGTCACGCTGACGCAGGTGCCGCTGCCGGCCAACCTGCGGACGGAAGTCGAGGATACGCGCCGCCGCGAGGCCGAGGCTCCGCCGCCGGCTCGCGAGGAGCGCGACTATGCGCGCCGGGGCAACGGCGGTGGCGGGCGTCGTCCGCCGCGCAAGCAGGTCACTCCGCGTCCGCTCGGCGAACGGAAGAGTGCTGCCGGTGCTGGCGGCAACGCGAATGCGGGTTCGGGCGGTGGCGGCAATCGCCGTCGCGGTAACCGCAACCGTCGCCACAGCGCGTAAGGCCTTCGATCCTCCCTGTTCTGTCGGAACGGGGAGGGCTCACGAATATCGCCGGATCACCCTGAGGAACTGCGCGCCGTAGGCCTCACGCTTGCGCGCGCCGATACCCTCGATGCGTGACAGGGCCTCGTCATCGAGAGGACGCTGCCGGGCAAGCTCGCGCAGCGTCTTGTCGTGGAAGATCACGTAAGGCGGGACGCCGGCATCCAGTGCCAACTCGCGCCGCAGTTCGCGCAGCGCGTCGAACAACGGATCACCGACGGGGTTGGCCTCACCGCCTCCACGACCCTTGCGCGACCGCATGCGGACGGGCGGCAGGACCAGCGAGACTTCTTCCTCGCCCTTGAGAATCGCCCGCGCGGCCTCTCCCAGCATCAGCCCGCCGTGCTCGTTGGTATCGAGCGCCCCGCGCACCAGCAGCGCCCGCGCCGCGGGTTTGACCAGGTGCGCTTCCTCGGGAGAGACGATCCCGAACACCGACAGTTCGTTATGGCCCTTACGCTGCACGCGCTCATCATTCTTGCCCAGCAAAACCGCCTCGATGTGCCCAAGGCCGAAGCTCTGCCCGGTGCGATAGACGGCCGAGAGCAGCTTGCGCGCGACTTCCGTGGCATCGGCCGCATTGGGCGGGGCAATGCAGTTGTCGCAATTGCCGCAGTTGGATGGCGGGTCTTCCCCGAAATGCCGCAGCAGGATTGCCCGCCTGCAGCCGCCAGTCTCGACCAGCGCGCCTAGCGCCGCAATGCGCGCGCGTTCGCCCGGAATGCGGGCCGGTTCGACTTCGGCAATCCGCTGTCGCGCCCGCACGAAGTCTTCCGGGCCCCAGATCAGCGTGGCCTGTGCCGGGTCGCCATCGCGGCCCGCGCGGCCGCTTTCCTGGTAATAGGACTCGATCGACTTCGGCAGGCCAGCGTGGACCACGAAACGGACGTCCGGCTTGTCGATGCCCATGCCGAACGCCACCGTGGCCACCATCACCATTTCCTCGCTGGCGATGAACGCGGCCTGGTTCGCGGCTCGTTGCTGGGGATCGAGTCCGGCGTGATAGGGCAGGACAGGGCGTCCCTTCGCACCGAGGCTTTCGGCCAGACGCTCGGTCTGCGCCCGGGTCGGTGCGTAGATGATGCCGGGGCCGGGATTGGCCGCGAGGATGTCGCCGAGCTGGCGCCCGAGCCCGTCGCGCGGCTGGACGGAATAGCGGATGTTCGGCCTGTCAAAGCCGGACACGATCAGCCCGTCACGCTCGATCCCGAGCTGGACGAGAATGTCTTCGCGCGTGTGGTGATCAGCGGTGGCCGTCAGCGCCAGCCTAGGGACTTGCGGAAAGGCGTCGAGCAGCGGCCGGAGCAGGCGATAGTCCGGGCGGAAATCGTGCCCCCATTCGGAAACGCAGTGCGCCTCGTCGATCGCGAACAGGCAAATCCTTCCGCGGTCGAGCAGGGCGCGGAACCCATCGCCGCTCGCGCGCTCGGGAGCGACATAGAGCAGGTCCAGCTCGCCCGCGATGAAGCGGTCCTGCGTCTCCCGCCAGTCGGCATCGGCGGACGTGAGACTCGCGGCGCGGATGCCGAGCGCGTTGGCGCTGCGGAGCTGGTCATGCATCAGCGCGATCAGCGGCGAAATCACCACGCAGCAGCCGGGCAGGGCGACGGCGGGTAACTGGTAGCACAGCGACTTGCCTGCGCCGGTCGGCATGATCGCGAGCGTACTCGCGCCGCCCAGCACGCGATCGATCACCTGCTCCTGCACTCCGCGGAAATGCTCAAAGCCGAAAGTCTCGTGGAGGATGGCGGCGGGCGCGGGAAGCATGCGGGCGGCTATAGCGCCCGCACGCGGTTCGTCACGGCGCGCGGGCAGGTTTCCTACAGTCGCATCGCCAAGTCGTGTTCAGAACGCCGCGATTCCCGTGATCGCCCGTCCGAGGATCAGTGCGTGGACGTCATGCGTGCCCTCGTAGGTGTTCACCGTCTCGAGGTTGAGCATGTGGCGGATCACCTGGAACTCCTCGGAGATACCGTTGCCACCGTGCATGTCGCGTGCCGCCCGCGCGATATCGAGCGCCTTGCCCACATTGTTGCGCTTCACGAGGCTGATCATTTCGGGCGCGAAATTGTGCTCGTCCATCAGGCGCCCGACGCGCAGGCTGGCCTGCAGGCCGAGGCCGATCTCGGTCGCCATGTCGGCCAGCTTCTTCTGGTAGAGCTGGTTTGCGGCGAGCGGGCGGCCGAACTGCTTGCGTTCGAGGCCATAGCTCCGCGCGGCGTGGTAGCAGAACTCCGCGGCCCCTATCGCACCCCACGAGATGCCGTAGCGGGCGCGATTGAGGCAGCCGAACGGGCCTTTCAGCCCTTCAACGCCAGGCAGCAGCGCGTCCGCACCGACGGCCACGTCATCCATCACGATCTCGCCGGTGGTCGAGGCTCGCAGGCTGAGCTTGCCCTCGATCTTGGGCGCGGAGAGGCCCTTCATGCCCTTTTCGAGCACGAAGCCCCTGATCTTGCCGTCATGCGCCTCGCTCTTGGCCCATACGACAAAGACGTCCGCGAAGGGCGCGTTGCTGATCCATGTCTTGGAGCCGGAGAGGCGGTATCCGTCGCCATCTCGTTTCGCGACCGTGCGCATCGATCCCGGGTCGGAGCCGGCATCCGGTTCGGTCAGGCCGAAACAGCCTATCAACTGCCCGGAAGCGAGGCCGGGCAGGTACTTCGCCTTCTGCTCCTCCGATCCGTAGGCGTGGATCGGGTACATCACGAGGCTGGACTGGACGGAAGCCATCGAGCGGTAGCCGGAATCGACCCGCTCGATCTCGCGCGCCACGAGGCCGTAGGCCACATAGCTGGCGCCCGCGCCGCCGTATTCATGGGGAACGGTGACGCCCAACAGTCCCGCTTCGCCCATAAGGGGAAACAACTCCGGCGCGTCGATTTCCTCGCGGAAGGCCTCAATCACGCGCGGCTGGAGCACGCCCTGCGCGAAGCCGTGCGCGGCATCGCGGATCATCCGCTCTTCGTCGGTAAGTTGGTCGTCCAACCGGAAGGGATCGGCCCAATCGAATGGCTGCATGGAAACGGGGCCTCCTTGGGGAAACCCTAGCGCCTCGGCACCGGATAGCCAATCACCAGCGGCTCAGGCCGCCGCGCTGTAAACCGCTTCGCGCAGGTTCGTGAGAAGCTCGCAGGGAGTGCACGGCTTGCTGCACGCCCGGGCATTTGGGTAGCGCGCGAGCAGATCCCGCGGCAGCTCGTGTCCGGAGTGGAAGAGGATGGGAATGCCGCGCTTCGTCAGTTGGTCCGCCAGCGAATAGACTTCGCCATCGGCAAGGTGGACATCGAGGATTGCAGCGTCGGGGTGATCCTGGTCGAGCATCCGCATCGCCTCCTGCCCGTGGGCATAAGGCCCGGCGAGCATGAAGCCTTCGTCTCGTACGGTTTCGGCGAGATCAAACGCGACGATGAACTCGTCTTCGACCACGAGCACTGTGGGTCTGGTCACGTCAACCTCACCCCCTTGAATTATGAGCACATTCGAGTTCCTGCGTAACCGCCGGTGCAGCGAACGGCGTGTTTATTCCGGACGGCTTTAATGAACAAAGCCGCCGGGGGTTCCCGAAATGTCGAATAAATCCTTGGTGGCGCTTACAACTTGCCAAACTTGTTTTCGAATCCCGACGTGTCGCCTGCAGCCAGGAGGCGCGCCTGTTCTACCCAGTTATCGCGCCGAATGCGGCCCGCAAACTGTCCAAGTTGTGCGTCGATACGATCGATTGTTGCGTCGTCCCACGCTGCAATATCATCAAACCCGGTTACACCGAGGCTGTGAAGCAGCGCGGCTAGCTTGGGGCCGACGCCCTTGATCCGGGTGAGATCGTCGTGCGGCGCAGGTGCCGCCGGGGCTTCCGCCTGGATCGCGGCGCCCACTCCGGCAAGCCCTTCCGGCGTGGGGGGCGGAACGGGGGCGGGCGTATCGATCAGCGCCTGGTTGCGGCGCGCCTTGCTGGCACCTTCATCAAGCGGGTCGCGGGAATCGAACTCGACCTTCGTGCGTCGGCCGCCGACGAAAACCCACCACGCGACAACCACGCCAAGCACAAGCGCGATGACTAGCAACCACCAGTTTTCGCTCAGGAGTTCGCTCATTTGTGGTCTTCCCCTTCATTCGCTCCCGAGGCGGAGCGGCCCCAGGCGGCCCAGCCCACGGCAAGCCCGATGGCGTAAGCCACGAGCATCAGGGCCAGCAATTCAAGCCAGATCGGCATGGTCGTGCCCTATGTCAGTGCGGCCCCGGCGTGTCGACCGGGGTCGGACGCATCGCCACCTTGGCGATGACCGAAAATTCGATGCGCCGGTTTGCAGGGTCCGAGGGATCGAGGCCCATGACCGGCTCGCTCGAGCCCACTCCGCGCGTCCGCAGCCCGTCGGCCGGGATACCGTGCCGGATGAGGGCGTCACGAACCGCCTCGGCCCGAGCGCGCGACAGCGCGAGATTGCCCGGCTCCGGACCGGAGGAGTCGGTATGGCCGGTGATTGCGATGATGCTGCCGAGGCAAGGCCGCAACGATTGGGCGACTTCGTCGACCAAGTCTTCGCTGGCGGCGTCGATGCGGGTGGAGGATTCCTCGAAACGGATCGTGCGCGAGCGCAGCAGCGCATCGACATCGTCCTGGCAGTGGAGCGGGCGGGGCGCTTCGCCACCGGTGGTGACGGCGACGGTTCCATCCGACCAGCGAATGCCACCCATGCCGGGCACGTTGGCCACGGCCTTCGCAACGCGAGCTCGGGTGCTGTCATCGAGCCGTTCGCCACCATGCAATATGGGGTAGCGGCTCGCCCAAAGACCCCCGGCGAATACCGCCTTGATGGGCCGTCCGCCTGCCTCGTTGATAGCGGCCTGCGCGCGTTCCGAGAGGCGCGCGGTGATGCGCGGACCAGTCAGCGCTCCGCCGAGCGCGGTGAGGGCGAGAACAACCAGCGCGCCAATGAGGATAGCGATGGACGGGCGGCGAATCACTTCGGCGCTCCCGGAGTGAGATTACGGCGGAACAGCACCCGGTCTTCGGGGCCGAAGCCGTACCGCCAGATGATCCAGCAATATACGCCCAGGATGGCAGGAATGCCGACGATCAGTTCCACCCATTCGGGGAGGCGGGTGGCCAGCCATCCGACCGCGATTGCCGGAATGGCCGCATACACGAGCGACCAGCGCCAGTTGTTGACCGGCGTACCGAGCAGGCGAGCCAGCATCACGCTCTTGATCACCGACGCAAGCCCCAGCGCCACGAACAGCGCGGCTGCTGCGCCTGCCGCCCTGTAAAGGTCGCTCAGACCAAGGCGTTCGGCACCGATCATCACCGCCAGCGTCAGCAATGCCTGAAGCGTAATCGTGGCGACGGAAACCACGAGGTTCCGCACCCGTGCGACGTAGATAAGCGCGGCTTCCGAAACGACAGCCAGTGCCGCGACTACTTCGGCCGCGAGCAGGAGCGACAGGGCGCCGGTGCCGCCAACGAAGTTCGGGCCGACAAGGCCCATCACGGCCTCGCCGGGAATGCCCAGTGCCAGCGCGATGCCGGCCTGCGCGGCGAGGATCCAGAACCCGACTTGGCAGACCTGCCGCCCGATCGCGGCGTAGTCGCAGTTCTTCAAGGCGCGGGTGATGACCGGCCCGAGGATCGGTTCGAAGCTCACCTTCATCTTCTGCGGCAGAGTGGCGACCTGCTGGGCGACGTAATAGACGCCGACCGCGCCCGGGCTGGCGAAAGCGCCGAGGATCATCAGGTCGATCTTGCGCGTAGCCATCTCGATTCCGTCCGCCGCTGCAAGAGGGGCATTGAGCACGGCGAGACGCCAGATTCGCGCGGGGCCGGGCCGCCACCCCCGGGGCAGTCCGTAGTTGCGGATGAGCGGCACGAAGGTGAACACGGCCGCCGCAAAGACCGACGCGAGATAGGACAGGGCCAGGCCGCTCTCCGGGATGGTGTAGAAGAAGGCCAGCGCGCTGAGCGAGATCACCCACGGTTCCACGATAGCCCGCGCCCACACGGTCGAGCCCACGTCGTACCGATACGCGAGCGCCGCAAGGCCGACGTCGGTGAGGCAGAACGGAATGATTGCCAGCGGCATCAGTCGCTCGATCTGGCCTTCCTCCCCGCTCGGGAACATCACCACCGGGAAAAGCCACAGCAGCAGGCACAGCAAGGTTGAGCTGATGAGGGCCAGCACCAATGAATCGGCAATAGCGTGCGCCGGATCCTGCGTTTCGGCCGAGAGCTGCTGGGCGAGGCCGCGCTTCTGGCCCATCGTGCCGAGCTGGCTGACCAGTTCCAGCACGACCACTGCCGAAGCGAACACGCCGAGAGCTTCGGCGCCGTAAAGGCGGCCTGCGATAAACAGGAACGGCAGGCGCGCGGCCAGCCGCAGCAGAAAGCCGTAGAAATTGGTGCGCCCGCCACGGGCGAGAGCGGCAATGTCGCTCCGTTCGCTACGTTCCGGCTCGGAGCTCAAGACGCCACGCCTTCCGTGGTCAGCGGGCGCGCGAGCAGGCTCGTGACGACCTCACCAGCGGGGGCGCCCGAGAGCAGGCGGTCGACCGCGTCAACGATCGGCATTGCGACACCGAGCCCCGCCGCCTTCGCCGTGAGCACGGGCGCCGTGAACGCCCCTTCGGCCACGGTCTTGCGGTCGGCCATCAGGACGCGCGGGTCGGCTCCTTCACCGAGCGCCTTGCCGAGCGAGAAATTGCGGCTGGAGGTGGAGGAACAGGTCAGCACGAGATCACCGAGGCCGCACAGCCCGGCGAGCGTTTCCGGGCGCGCCCCCAGTGCGTCGCCGAAGCGCAGCATTTCCGCATAACCGCGCGCGATCAGGGCAGCGCGGGCGTTCTCCCCGAGGCCAAGCCCGGCGACCACACCGCAGGCGATGGCGAGCACGTTCTTGACCGCGCCCCCGATCTCGGCGCCGACGAGGTCATCCGAGAAATAGGGGCGGAAGCTGGGCCGGGCGATGGCGGCGGAAAGCCGGGCCCACTGTGCTTCTCCGCCTCCGCAGGCAAGCGTGACCGCCGTCGGCAGCCCGGCAGCGACTTCATGAGCGAACGTCGGGCCGGACAGAACCGCCAGTTGCGCTTGCGGCTGGGCGGCGCGGGCGGCTTCGTTCATCATGTCGCCGGTGCCGCTCTCGATACCCTTGCTGCACAACACGAGATCGCCGGTGAACGCTGGCAGCGCCGCCAGCACAGCGCGCGTGTGCTGCGCGGGGGTGACGACCAGCAGGATCGAGCATGATGCGAGATCGGCAAGTTCCGACGTGGCGTGAATCGAAGGATGGAGCTGGGCCGAGGGCAGGAACGAGCTGTTGCGGTGATCGCGGTTGATCTCCTCGACCACTTCCGGCTCGCGCACCCAAAGCTGCACCGCCCGCCCGTCCGAGGCGAGCAGTTGCGCGAGCGCCGTGCCCCAGGCACCGCCCCCGATTACCCCCAGTTCGCTCACTTCGGCGGCCTCATCCTTGACACCTTATGCCTTGTAGCCGGCGCCGCGCACGGGTTCGGCCGTCGGGTCCAGCGGCCAACGCGGCCTTGCCGCAACATCGAGCGGATCGAACACGCCTTGGCCAAGGCGCTCGATCCCGGCCCATGCGATCATTGCCGCATTGTCTGTGCACAGCGCCATGGGCGGAGCGATGAAGCGCAGGCTGAATTCCGCCGCAAGGCCTTCCAGCGCAGCTCGGATGGAGGCGTTGGCAGCGACACCGCCGGCGGTGACGAGCGCGGTCACGCCATCCATTCGCTGCAGGCCGCGGCGCGTACGGTCGACGATGCAGTCGATGGCTGCCCGCTGGAAACTGGCCGCGATGTCCGCATCCGAATGCGCGCCGGACTGCTTGGCGCGCAGCACCGCGCTCTTGAGGCCCGCGAAGGAGAAGTGCGGTTCCCCGCTACCGAAAAGCGGGCGGGGCAACGGGACGGCCTTCGGATCGCCTTCGGCCGCGAGTCGCTCAACCGCTGGCCCGCCGGGGTAGCCGAGGCCAAGAATCTTGGCCGACTTGTCGAATGCTTCGCCAAGGGCGTCGTCGATCGTCGTCGCAAGGCGGCGGTAGCGGCCCACGCCGTCGACCTGCAGGAGCTGGCAGTGCCCGCCCGAAACCAGCAGCAGCGCGTAGGGAAATTCGAGCGTCGCGTCGGCCAGCCGCGGAGAGAGGGCGTGCCCTTCGAGGTGGTTGATCGCCATGAGTGGGCGCTCACTCGCCATTGCCAGTGCCTTGGCGGTGACGAGGCCGACCATGACGCCGCCGATAAGGCCGGGTCCGGCTGTGGCGGCTACCGCGTCCACCTCGGCGAGGCGCATTCCTGCCTCGTCGAGCACTTCCGAGATGAGCGGGGCCAGCTTCTCCGCATGGGCGCGCGCGGCGATCTCCGGCACGACGCCGCCGTAAGGGCGGTGGGCCTCGTCTTGCGAGGCGATGCGCTGGGCGAGAATCCGCCGATCGGCGGTCACCAGCGCCGCTGCGGTTTCATCGCAGCTGCTTTCGATTCCGAGAACCACCGTCATGCGGGGTTTAACTGGCCGCAATTGCGTCTTAGGGCAAGGCGCACGCAATGCCTGATCCCACGCCATTTCGCCTCGGAACCCGTCGTTCACCGCTCGCGCTCGCCCAAGCCGAGGAGACGCGCACCCGCCTGTGCGCCGCGCATGGATGGGACGAAAGCGCCGTCGAACTTGTCCCGGTAGTCGCCAGCGGTGACCGTGTGCAGGACCGTCCCCTCGCCGAAATCGGTGGCAAGGCGCTTTGGACCAAGGAACTCGATGCCTGGCTGCTGGAGGGGCGGATCGACGCGGCGGTCCATTCTATGAAGGACGTGGAAACCGTGCGCCCGGAGGCGATTGCGCTCGCGGCGGTCCTCCCGCGCGCCGATGTGCGGGACGTTCTGATCGGCGCGACTTCGATCATGGCGCTGCCGGAAGGAGCGACGGTCGGGACCAGCGCGCCGCGCCGTGCTGCACAATTGCTTCACGCGCGGCCCGACTGCCGCGTGATCACCTTCCGCGGGAACGTCGACACCCGGCTGGCGCGGCTGGCGGCCGGCGAGGCAGATGCGACGTTCCTTGCGGCTGCGGGCCTGGGGCGGCTGGCCAAGCATGGTGTCGGCACGCCCCTCGGGCTAGAGGAATGGCTTTCCGCCCCGTCGCAAGGCGCGATCGGGATCGAGTGCCGTGCCGACGATGCTCGCGCGCTCGAATTGCTGGCGGCGATCAATCATGCGGAGAGCCGCGCGCAGGTCGAGGCGGAACGTGCCTTCCTCGCCGCGCTGGGCGGGACCTGCCACAGCCCGATTGCATTGGTGAGCACCGGCGGCACCGGGGAAATAGCCCTGCGCGCTGCCTTGTTCAGCCCTGACGGGGCCGAGCGGGTGGAAGGCACGGCCACATTCCCGGCCGGAGACAATGAGGGGCCAACGCGGCTCGCACGGGACCTGCTCGCCCGCGCCGCGCCCGCGATCACTGCGCATTTCAACGGTTCGGCGTGATTCGCCCGCTCGTCATCATTCGCCCCGAACCGGGGCTATCCGCTACCTTGGCCGCTGCGGAAAAACTGGCCGTCCCGATCGTTTCCGCGCCGCTGTTCGCCATCGAGCCGCGGGCGTGGGTTTCGCCGCCTGCCGATGAGATCGACGCGCTGCTGATCGGCAGCCGCAATGCGATCAGGCAGGGCGGCCCTGCGCTTGACGCGTTTCGGGGAAAGCCGGTCTATGCGGTTGGCGAGAGCACGGCCCGAGCCGGCGAGGACGCCGGGTTCCAGATCGCGGGGACAGGGAAGGGCCGTCTCCAGCCGGTGCTGGACCAACTCGCCGGGCAGAAGCTGCGACTCCTGCGGATCACCGGCGAAGAGCACGTGCCGGTGACCCCTCCGCCCGGAATCGAGGTCGTTACCCGTATCGCCTACGCCAGCGTCGGGCAGCCGATGCCCGACGATTTGGTCGCGCAACTGGATGGAGCGGTGGTCCTGCTCCACTCCGCTGCCGCCGCGAGACATTTCGCGTCTGAGTGCGACAGGCTCGGTGTGGTGCGCTCCGGTGTCGCCCTCGCCGCGCTGGCCCCTCGAATCGCCGAGGCGGCAGGCGAGGGATGGGAGGTCGTGGCAACTGCCTCTGCGCCATCGGACGCGGCACTACTGGCGCTCGCGCGGGACATGTGCCATCCCGCGCAATGATGGCTGAGGACTTCTACCCGGGTTCGCGATCGAATGCCGCTGCGCAGGGCGGCAAGGTGCGAACCGCACTGATGATCGCGGCTGCTGCATTCCTGCTCGGCGTTGCCGCCACGACCTTCATTATCTGGCGCGTCGACTTCAAATTCGAGCACGTGGCGGATGACACGCCCGCTCCGGTCGCATTGACGTCCGAAGCGGCGCAGCCTTCGCCGTCACCATCATCCTCACCGATCGACGTCGAAGCCGCGCAGCAGGCGATGGAGCGCGTTTCAGAGCAGCAAGGCGGGATCGACCAGCGTGTCGCTGCGATGGAGCAGCGTCTCGCCCGGCTGGACCTTCAGGCTGAAGCC
>Ga0182738_1006794_pt1 | contig 11795 bp, 5 predicted proteins | sample eDN5th30CBELigMG_FD_128876 | JGI IMG/M metagenome (GOLD analysis project Ga0182738, IMG submission 128876) | Enriched Miracle-Growth compost microbial communities from Emeryville, California, USA - eDNA 5th pass 30_C BE-Lig MG (version 2)... ...
TAGTTTGTGGATTGCCAGGACTCTTTTATACAATCAAATTCTTTAAAGTTTGCTATGCTCAATGTGAAGTCGAAAGACAAAAGGCTATAGATGATCTCCCTCAAGAATAATCTCCTCTTGTAGTCCAGTCAGTGAAATCAAAGTTTTTTGAAGATTGCGATTAGGCAATACTTGTAAATACTCAGTCTAAGAAAGATTTAGTAAGATATTTGCAAATTTCAAGGATGAAAACAACGATATAAAATGATAGTCAGATGTTGCTTAGAAGAATGAAATAGCAAATCCTTTATATACTTTGATGTATATGATAATTAACTCGTTTGCTCAATTTTTATGTACTAAATAGAAGAATATGGCTCTCACTTTTTTCAAAAGAGCTTTTGAGAATTGAACTCTTCCCATGTAGCTTATTTTGGTTGGCAATCAGTTTTATGTTGTTCTGAGTCCAAATAATAAGAAATTGTATAATGTATGTGGGATATATTTTCTGTTAGGAATTCTTGATCAAGTACTAAGGACTAAAAAGACTGATTTAATTTATCAATAAATGAGTATTTTAAATAGCTTATTTTGAAAGTTAATAAAATGAGTTCAGAAGAAGCAACGCAACCAAACGCATAACAATTGAAAAGAGTTCGAACAAAAGGAGAACTGCCAAATGAAAGGTCCTCACAGGAGCTTATTTGAGTCCTGGTCTGATTGAATAAATGTCATGGAGCCTGATAAGCTACCTTCTTTTAATTAATAACTGCTCTTTTACTTTTTTAATCAAACTTGAATTGGCTTGCCAAAGATTTGTTCCAACACAGTTTTGAAATTATCTCTGGTGGCCAGAAATTTGAGAGTTAGCCTTTGAAAAAAGAACAAATTCTCAAAAGAAAAGCGTACTAAACGGGAAAAAGACTTTGATTTTGACCTTAAGAGATCTGCGAGAATTTAGAACATTCTAAGTCATTCAAATCAAGTTACAAAAAAACTGCAAACATTTCATCTGTTTACTGTTCAAAAATAAACCCTGAAATATCTATTTTCCAAAATTGGAGGAAGTCTTCACTTTGAGGATTCACAGATAAGGAAAAAAATGTTTCAAGTTTCTTGTTGAAGAATCTCAAATTCATTTTCAGATGTTCAATCATCAGATCATTTGGATTTTTTTTAAACTCTCTGTTTTGTTTTTATTCAAGGTTCTCTCATTGATGATTTTTCAGCATTTCATTTGACCTCCAAAAAAATTTTCATCTTTCCTTTTACGAAAGTCGTTCGTAATATTTCAAGAAAAAAAAGAAGGGCTCGAAATTTTTTTCTGAAAATTCTTGGATTGAAAATTTCCTAGAAAAAAAAATTCGGAAAATCAAAAGTGAAATCTTGGGTTAAAATAAGGAAAAATTGGAAAAATTCCTGTTTTCAATTTCTTCTTTCTTCAGACAATGAAGAAAAGTTTTTCATTAGAGTTTTCCTATTTTTAGAGCTTTTTAAGTGTGATCATAATATCCTTTAAAAATTTCAACAAATTTGGAGGATTCTGAAATAAACTGGCTGAATTTGAACTTTTCTCTTGGAAGAATTTTTTGTAGATTTTTATTATTTCCTTAATTGACAGACTCTGGGGATTTTTCTCTGAAATCTTTTTAGCACGAAAAATAAAAATAAGCTGAGTATCCAGGAGATAATCAGGGTAAGACACCGCCTTACAAAAAAAAATCCTTGCCAAATCTGTTCTTGATTGATTTTTGAGAGGTCTTGACAACTTGGATAAAATTGAACAATTTTTCCCCTCACCCATTTTCAAATACCATAAATAATTCCCACTCGAAACTAAAGATTTCAAAGATCTTCATTCAGCATTTGATTTCAAAATATCTCAATAATTATGAATTTTTTTTCAAGTATTGGAAGAGGAAATCAATTCTAAGAATTAATTTCATAGTAGTGAGGCGTTTGAAAAGGGAATTATTCGATTAATCAAAGAACCAAAGAATATCATTGAGTCCATAAAAGTGGGATTTTCTTTCTCCCAAACTTTCATCAAGATTCTTTGATTTAACTACTTTTCTTGCTTTCATCATGGTGAAGAATCATATGGTAACTGAAAAAGTCTCGGAAAGAACAAGAACACAGAACAGTTGTTCTTCTTATGAATTGAACCAAAAGTAATTCATAAAAATTCTAAAAGTCCATTTGAAAAACAGACGGTAGAAAGTAAGATAGGCTATGCAATGACTCACTAATCCTTGAAGATAATTGTTTGAGGATGCAAAGGTTCTGAATGCGTCAAGTTTGACATAATTTAATTTAAGTTTATTTTTGGCCTAGCTCTCGAATTTGGTGACGTGATTTTCTGACTTGGTATCAGAAACAATCAATAACTCGCTATAGCTTCAAAAACTATCAAAAAGTGAACAATTAGGTCAGAGTCGTCTGATTTTTCAGAGACTTCTGAAGCAGGAACAATTGGTGAAACATAGTTTTATTGAGATTAAGAACGAGTTCATAAGTTAAAACAAAAACTCAGAATTTTTATTAATAAGAATTACGTGCCAATAAAGCTATTGTTTTGAATAAAATAGGAATCTTTAATTTGGTTTGATTATATAATCACTAAAATAAGATACATAATTAGTTTATTGTTGTTTAGCAAAAGAGAAGGTCCTGTTATTTTATCATTTCACTCTTCATGATAAGATTCTCATAACAGTGTGAACATTCTGAAAAAAAAAAATCGACCTGGAATTTTCAGGCAATGAAAATTTGTAAATTCAAAACTTGAATTTCTGAATCACAGATAAATTTTATTTCCAATATTTTTAAAATACTGAAAACACTCTTCTTGCTCTTGACTTTGGTTTTTTCAACAAAAAAACTTTATTTTCGCAGAATCAAACTCATTGACGAGTAAAACCAAGCATCAACAATTCAATTGGACACAGATTAGCTTCATCTTGAAGTCACACATGTGATCAATAAAAATAAACTCTTGATATTTAAGAAATAAATTTTGTCTTAGATTTCCTTTAAAGTGTTGCGGATTTTCAAACAAACAAATTTATTTATAAATTTCAAATAGACCTTTTGGCAAGAGCAATGAAAGTTTTCGCCATCCTTTTGATCTCAGCCCTCCTTTTCTATGGCTGTTACTCTTTCACTCTCCCTAGAATGCCTAGAGGAGGAAAACCCAACCCAATCAACAAAAACTTCACCTATGTCGAAGTCAACAAAGTCGATAAGGAAGCCATCAATCTCCCTTATCCTGGTGAATTTTACACTGGCTACATCACTGTCAACCAAACTTCTGGCTCAAAAATCTTTTACCAACTCTACACTGCTGGAGGAAACAAGCGTGCCTCCACTGTCAACGATACTGCTCCCTTGATCCTTTCCTTGGCTGGTGGTCCCGGAATGCCTGGTGGTAACAGTTATTATGAAACTGGTCCTTTCAGAGTCGTCCTTGACGACGTGAACTTTGGACCTGTCCTGAATGAAGTCACCTGGAACGATGATTATCATCTTTTGTACATTGATAATCCCGTCGGTGTTGGATACTCTGTTGTTGCTGATGACATGCCAGCTTTTGCTTCTGCTAACGGTGTTTATCTCATGAACTTCTTGGAAAGATTCTTCCAATTGTACCCCAGCTTGAAGCAACAAGATTTCTACCTTCAAGGTGAAAGTTACGGAGGACATTTCGTTTTGGGCTTAGCCACCCAACTCCTCACCAACCCTCAACTCGGCATCACTTTCAAGGGAGTCGCCATGCAAGACGGCTGGTTCGACCCTTACTACCAAGCCACTGGTTGGTCCGATGGTCTTTGGGCTGTTGGAGTTTTGGATAACCAAACCGCTGACAAGATTGCCAACCTTACTGCTCAATTCAGAGCCAACATCACCCAAGAAAACTGGCAAGAGGCTTACTTGCTCGCCTCCGTCATTGAAGGCAGCGTCCCCAAGGGAGTTGACCTTCAAGACTACAGAAACGATACTCCCTGGGATACCGCCACTGCTATCTGGCTCAACCTTGTGACTATCAAGGGCTACCTTGCTGCTGACCCTGATACCACTTGGCAGCCCTTGAGTTTGAGACCTTGGTACCACTTGGATTTCCCTCAAAGTTACGCATCAAATGTTACTTATATGCTCAATAATTACAACATTTCTTTCTTGTTCTATCAAGGTCAGGACGACTTTTTGGTGCCCTCTGCAGGAACTAAGCATGCCATCAATAACTTGAAGTGGACTGGTATTGCCAATTACCTCGCTGCCCCCAATAAGGTCTGGAAAGACACTGACGGCTATGTTATTGGACAGTACAAGCATTATGGTAAATTGACCTATGCTACTGTTAACAAGGCCAGTCACAATGCCGCCCATGATCAACCCTGGTCCGTCAAAAATCTCATCAACAGATGGGTCTCAAATAACTGGTAACCTTTGGAGAGGTAATAAACCTCAAAGAAGGATTTATAAAATAATAAAATAATATTATTTTGTTATGATCTAATCTAATCTAATATGGTTAAAAAACTTGAGAATATGAAAGGTAATACGATATGATATGATCTAATAATGATATTTAAATAAAATGAAAAATAGTTCAAATTAAAAAAAAAAGTTTTTTGAGAAGATATTGGAGTTTCTTTAGTTTTGTCTCGTTATCGACAGGGTTTTTGAGTCCTTTTGGAAACTTCGAACTTTGGTCAAGTCAATCAATACAAAAAATGAACATTGAAAAATTGATGTTTTTTTTTTGAAGAATTCAGGTTTTGTCTTGTCCAGTTGTCCAGCCAAGTTCAGTAAAACTTGACAAAAAGTTTCCTTTGCGGATTGTTCAAACATTTTGTGACACCTGAGAAACAAGATGAGAATGATAATAAATAGGGGAATTGATTTCTTTTTGGAGAAAAATTAAAGGTTAATAATTTTTTCAATGGCAAATCAATATTTCTAAATTTTCAATAAATTTTATTTTTAAAAACATTTGATGAAAAAAGATTGTGAACCAAAGCTCAGGGCGAGAATGACCTGGCAAAAATGTATTTACTTCGATAAAAGTCTTTCTTTTTGAGAGGAGTTTGTTTTTTCCTTCGAAACAGTTAATTTCCGAAAGACATGATAACAATTGTTTTTTGCAATCTTCTCAATAAAAATTTAATTTTATTGAAGGTTTATTCATGAAAACTTTTTTCACAACAAGAGATGGAAGGCCTTCTCAGATTTCCCTGACTCCTGGTTCTTTGCCAAGGGGAGATTTTCCTTCCAGCAAACACTTTCTCTTTTCAACTATCCCCCGATAAACCCTTTCATCTGAAATAAATAACCAAATAATTACGAACTTTTTGAATTCTCAATAAAAATTTATCTTTGGTATTTAACAATCTAAAAAACACACTAAAATAATAATAATTTTAATTTTCAAAAAATGTTCAGACCAACAATTTTCTTTGCTGTTCTGGGTCTTTTGATCTGTACCTCTTTGATATCCTCCAAAAAACCTGATCCCAACCCAATCGATCCCAGTTTCAACTATGTTGAAGTCAATAAAGTGAACAAAACTGCCATCAATCTTCCTTATCCTGGTGAATTTTATACCGGCTACATCACTGTCAACCAAACTTCTGGCTCCAAAATTCATTACCAGCTGTATTCCGCTGGAGGAAACAAGAGAGCTTCCACAATCAATGATACAGCTCCTTTCATTTTATCTCTGTCTGGTGGTCCAGGGTGCCCTGGCGGCAACAGCTATTATGAAACAGGCCCTTTTAGAGTGACCCTTGTGAATGGAACTACTTTTGTTCCAGTTCTCAATGATGTGACCTGGAATGATGAATATCATCTTTTGTATGTTGATAATCCTGTTGGTGTTGGATATTCAGTTGTAGCTGACGATATGCCAGCATTTGCTCTGGCTAATGGTGCTTATTTGGTGAATTTCTTGAAAAGATTTTTCGAGCTGTATCCCAATTTAAAAAAGCAAGATTTTTATATTCAAGGAGAGAGCTATGGAGGACATTTTGTTCTTGGTTTGGCAACCCAACTTCTCGCCAACCCTCAATTAGGAATTCAATTCAAGGGAGTTGGAATGCAAGCTGGCTGGTTCGACCCTAAATTCCAATCAACAGGATGGGCTGATGGGTTGTATGCTGCCGGAGTTCTGGATTTGAGAACAAGAGTCCAAATGAACAGTATGGCTGATCAATTCAGAGGTTATATTGCTTCTCAGGACTATGCTGCTGCCTACAATCTGACCGACAAAATTGAAGCTTTAATTCCCAAGGGACTCGGATTTGCAGACTATAGAAACAATACCGAGTGGGACCCTGCTACTATTGCTTGGTTGAACCTTCCCAGTACTAAAGGGTATCTTGCAGCAGATCCTAAAACTAATTGGCAATGTTTAAGCTTAGGTCCCTGGTTCCATCTCGATTTCCCTCAGAGTTACGCTCAAAATGTCACTTATATGCTGAATAATTACAACATTTCCTTCTTGGTTTATCAAGGTCAAAATGACTTTAAAGTCCCCTCAGCAGGAACAAAGCATTCTTTGAATAATTTGAAATGGACTGGTATTGCTGGGTATCTTGCTGCTCCCAATAAGGTTTGGAAAGATACTGATAGCAACGTTATTGGACAGTACAAGCATTATGGAAAATTGACCTATGCTACTGTGAATAAGGGTGGTCACAATGTTGCCCATGATCAACCTTGGAGTGTGAAAAACCTCATCGACAGATGGATCAAAGGAACTTGGTAGAAAGAGAGAGAGAGAATTATTTTGATATTATAGAATTCATAGGATATGAGATTTATTGATAATAAATATTGAAATCCTTGATATAATTAATTATAAAATGAATTGAGATTTGCAATTTTATCGAGGGTCGTGTTGATCAATGGACAATTAGAAGCATAGAATTGACAATATTGAAGGTTAGGCATACTAGGGACAATCCGATTGATGAAATGACAGACGCTGTCATCATCGATATATGCTTTGGTAAAATCAAGGACTAAATTCTGAATTTTCGTGTTCTGATAAAGATAGGAGCATAAGGTTATCAAACTTTCTTTCGTCAATGACGTATTGAAAAACCGAAGTCCGAGAATAGTGAGGTTTGGCATATTTCGCAAAGATTCAGTCACAAGAGTTTTTACGTTTTGATCTATTGAAGATTCGTTGTAGAAACCAAGTTCTAAATGTGAGAGTTGGTTTGGAAGATAGCAACAAAGCATTTCGAGGGAGTCTTGACTTAATTGACAGTCATTGAAGCCAAGGTGTAATTCTTGTAAAGTAGATGCAGACTTGAGAAACTCATATGTGAGATCTGCAATTGCGTTTTCACTAATTGCAATTTCTCCAAAAGCAAGAGATAAAATTCTGAGTTTTGTCAACTTTGATGCCAAGTTTTTAAAGAAGAGATGGACTCCAGAGGGAGTGATTCGTGTGCATGGGAAATAGAGATTGAGTTCTTCAAGATCTGAAGATTTGGTAAAAGTGACAGCTGAAAGTGTATATAAGCTGTTGTCGGAAATTTTGGTGTCAAAGAAACTGAGGGATAAAGTTTTGAGTTTTTTCAGTTGAAAACAAAATTCTATAATGCTGGTATCAGTGATCTTGGCATGATCTAGCCATAGGCACAGCGTGTCTAGATTGTTTAGAGAAGGCAGGACTTGATGCGTCAAAGCGTCGATTAAGGTGTCATCAATATGTTTTGTCCTTTGTCTGAAGAGATAAAGTTCTTTTAAGTTTTGTAGCTTAACCAAATTTTGACTGAGAAATTTTGCAAAAGGAGTTTTGTTTAACAAGCAATCTTTAAAATTCAGGTGCAACTTTGTTAAAGAAGATTGGGTCTCTTCCCAAAAGGGAAATTGTGAGGCAAGAGTCAAGTCTTTATCACCATCAAAACTTTCGCGAGAATAGTTAAGTTCAACTTCAGTAGGATTCGCTAGATCTTTCCAGATAGTATCCACAGCTTGTATCATTTCATCAGTAAATTTGGTCTTCTCTTGATTGAGTGAAACCTTCGTGATCTTTGATACTTGTTCTGGAGTTAGACTCTGTTTAAATTCCAGAAAGCTTTGAGAGGACTCTTTTGGTTTAATTTCAAGAACACCAAAGTCATCAAAGTTAAGGTCAAAGTATCTTCTTTTAGCAATCTCAAGATTAATTCTGAGGCGTTCCTGAGGTGTTGTCTCATCCATTATATCCTTGAAAAGATTTTCTTGTTGAAAAGTTTCTTGAGAATTTTCAGTTGTCGCTTTTTTCATATTGACCTTGATTTCAACTTTTGTGCGAAATTCTTTGAGTTGTTCTTGGTGATAGCTTGGAATTTGAGGAATGTCTTGTTCAAGAAGCTCCAAATAATCTGTATTAACGATATTGCTTGCCAGTTTCCGGCAAGAGCTTGCATTTTCTTCTTGAAAGTTCCTAATCTGAGGATCTGTCGCTATTGATTTTCTCTTCTTCAGAGCAAATAATGTCTCAATATCCCAACTGAACCACCTTTTCTTTTTTGCGAAATCGTTTTTGAGCTTTGTAATTGTCTTTGAAATTAGTTCATTCATATTATCATGAGATTTTTGGAGAATTTGTTGAATCTGACCTCTTGCCTTTTCATTGAATTTTTTTTCTTTTTCATTAATTTCTCGAATCTTCCTCTTTGCTTGTATTTTCACAACTTGGAGGGAACGTATAGGATGGTTGTGATGATCATGATCATAGTTTGCACAATTTACGCAAATGTTTTGAAAATCAACCAAACAAACTTGGTCCTTGGGAGCCTTATGTTTCGTACAGACGTTATTCATCATCTCTAAGATCTGAGTTAAGGCAAAATTAGTTTGGAACCATTCTTTCTCTGTCTTTAAAGGGAAAGGGCTTTTACATTCAAAGCATTCTTTAGGTTGCGGGGTTTCTAATATTGTAGACAAACACTTTAAGCAAATTGTATGTCCGCAGGTTGGGATGACTTTTGGAAGGTGTTGATCAGAGTCATAATCATGTCTACAAACTGAGCAAGTCAGCATTTTTGATTAGGATGATTCAGAGATAGATCAATAATTTATTATCGTAGTCAACTTGGATTAGATAAAAATCTTCCAATAATTTGGTTCCTTAAATTTATTTTAATTTTTGAGGAACAATTGACTCTTTCTGGATAGTCTTCCTCAAAAATAAGAGAGAAAGATATCTTGGCAATTTGCTGTAAATCCTTGTCTTGATGATCACAAAAAAATTTTCGATTGAAGATTGGAAAGTGAGGAAAAATGTCAGGAAAAAACGTTTGAGAGAATTTAACTATTTCTGATGTGATCTGATGGTTTTGAGGGAATGAAGTATTTTGAATTTCTATACTTCCTACCGAAAAACCATAAAATTATCATTTTTTTATTATTGAGATTGGGAAATCTTGAACTTCTTTTCCATTAAATTTTTTCTGAACATTTTGTTCAGAGCCCTCTTACTATTTATCAAATGAAATAAATTCGTTTCTTTCGGTATTTTTTATTTGATAAAACATACATACTCAAGAATTATTTTTATAAAGATTTACTTTTACTCATATTTTTGATTTATTTGATCAATGAGATGAATAGTTTCGCTTCCGAGATCATTTTGATCCACAATAATATTGAGTTTTGAAAGACAAGTCATTTGAGGAATGACACCAGTCACCAAATAGTTAAGAAGCTCTTCAGAGATTTCTGTATTGTAGAAATTGAGAACTAGGCCCTTTATTGTTTTACTCTTCAAAAAGATCTCAGAAAGAGCCAACAGACTGTTATCTCCTATTCCTGTATCCCGAAAATTCAATTCAAGGTTTTCAAGGCAAGACATAGAGGCAAGTGAAGTCGAGGTTAATTTTTTCACATTTTCATCGGTCACTGCTGTTTCAGTAAAGATTACCTTCAATTCTGAGAGATTTGGGGGGAAACTCGCACAGATTTGGTTGAAACTCGTAGGTGACAGGTTCACTTTCGAGAAATTGAATGAGAGAACCTCCAATTTTCTCGCTGATTTGAGAAACTTGTCAACTGCAAAACCAGGTCCTCCAAATCCAAGAGAAAGATTAGAGAGATCCATTGAGAGCTTTTTACATTTGTCTATTTCTTTCATTCCTTGGAATATAGCATTAACACCAAGAACACAAATGCTGGTTTTTGCAATATTCAAAGAAATCCCCTTGAGTTTTAACATTTTATCTGGGCACTGGGCATTCCAAGTAAATAGATCTTTGATCCCATCCTTTGTGATTTTAGTTTCTGAGAGAGAAAGGCCGAGCTCTTGTAAGTTTTCTGCGAGAGGAACAACATTCTGTATGAAGGGCTCAAAGAAAAGATCAGTGAGATTTGTAGCATCAAGTTTGAGGCTTAAGCCAGTTAGATCACTTGCTTGTCGAATCACAGATTCAAGAAATTCAAGCAATCTTGCTTCGCTGTCAAGTTTACAGCCCATCAAGTTAATTGAAAGATTCGCAACTGATCCCTTCCTCCAAAAAGGATAATCTAAACAATAAAAAAGGTCTTTAGTAGTGAAGGTATGAGGGTTAAAATCCAATCTTATTGAGATGGCTGAAGCAAAACTCTTCCAGAGAGAGGAGAGGCCATCAAACATTTCATCTGTAAATTTGGTTTGAGCATGGTGAATTACAAGAGTCTGGAGGCCTTCTAAACTTTCTTTGACAACAGTAGATTGTGCATTTGATGTTTTAGGATAAATGACGAGAGTTGTTTTATCTTCAGTGTAATAATCAAAGCATTTCTGACTGAGGACCTCGAGACGAGCAGTTAGCTCCACAGCTTTGCTCTCAACAGGAAGGAAATTTGTGAATTCAGTTTCAATTTCTCCAAAAGATTTCTGAATTACAGAACCTCCATAATTTTCAAGTTTGCAAACCACAGAAAGAAAATTGTGTTCTAATTGTTGAGCAAAGGCTTGGAGCTCACTCTTTTGGTTTTCATCAACAACTGGAAACTCTATATTTTCCTCTAAAGCTTCAAAGAGTTCTTTGTTTATCTGTTCTTCTTCAAGAATCTTCTTGAAGTTCAAGATCTTTTCATCATAAGCAATGACTTCGGCCATTTTGGATTGATCAAGGCTGGCCTTTTTCAAAAGAAGAAATTCTAAATCCCACAAATATTGCCTTTTCGCCATTTCAAGGTATTCCTGGAATGAGCCAGCATCTTCAATTGCCTTGAGCATCTCATTTTGAAACTTCATCAAAAATTCATGATTTTGTTTTGCAATATTGTCGATATCAGTCTCTGTCTTCTTGTAATCTTGAATCTTTTTACTTGCTTTAGCCCGGGTCTTCTCTAATGGTTCGATGACGTGATCTTTATGACTTCCATCCTTGACACAATTTATGCAGACTTTTACTTTTTCAGTCAAGCACACCTGGGTTAGAGGGGACTGATGTTCTTTGCAGAAATCAGTCATTGTTTCAATGATCCTCTGAAGAGCAATGTTCGTTTGGAATTGCTTGGCATCTCTTGGTGTGTTTGTTGTGAATGTCTGTCTACATTCAGGACATTTTCCTGTCTGCAAGATTTTGGCTAAGCAAGCTGAGCAGACAGTATGTCCACAATCTGGAAGGACCTTGGGAAGGTTTTCTGTGTAGTTATATTCCGATCTACAGATCAAGCAGTCTAGCATCTTTCGATAGGAATTTTTAATTATATAATTTTGGGTGGATTGATATCAGATGTCATCAAATATGAACAATTCAAGGATCTCATCATACGAATTAAAAACTTTTAATGTGAATCATGTGGAATAAATAGAACATTTTTTCGATTTGATA
>Ga0182738_1006796_pt1 | contig 11794 bp, 2 predicted proteins | sample eDN5th30CBELigMG_FD_128876 | JGI IMG/M metagenome (GOLD analysis project Ga0182738, IMG submission 128876) | Enriched Miracle-Growth compost microbial communities from Emeryville, California, USA - eDNA 5th pass 30_C BE-Lig MG (version 2)... ...
ATAAAATTGCAAAATTTTCGCTTTTTCGGAGGAGAAATGGTCAGTTTTCTTTCTCGTTTACTGCCTTTTTGCGATTCCGGAAGCTTCATTCAAGACTTCCTTGAAATTTCTTCACCAAAGAAAATAAAGTACAGGCCTCTTGATTTAAATCTGCAACAATGTTCGTGAACCTTCCATCTTCCTTGACAAAAAGGATACGCTGTTGATCACAAAACTAAAAGAACTTTGAATGGATAGGGTTTTTGCCCTGAGAAACTTCAAGATATGTTTCTAAGTTTCAATATTTGCCAGCAATAGAAAGTTCAATTTGCAGCCAGTTAGTTTATTTCCCTTTTGCTTTTACAGGAAAACTAATCGAGATCAAATCTTTAAAAGAAAAGGTATGGGAATACCATAAATTTCTTGACCCAATGGACCCAAATTCGCCTTCACAAGCTCCAAGAAAAGGAATCTGCCATGTTGTCATACCACCAGGAGAAGGAAAAGAATCATCTCGAAATTTCTAGAATTACAAATAAAACTCTAAATTGTATTTCTTGAGCATGCCTTTTAAGGTCTTTAACTGGCTTCCGCAATTTCCAAAAAGGCAATATTTCTCTATTGAAAGGAGTTCTTTCAGTCAAACTCACGTACTGTAGGAAAAAACATAGAAATTTGTGAAAAGAAACCTTCGAAAAATCCGAAAAAGTATTGCTTAGTTGACCAAAAGAAGACTAATTCAGTCAAGAGAGTAAGAAAGGTCCCTCGTTTTGTAGGTTTGCCTTGCATAAAGCAACAAAATTTAAAGGAAGTGATCCACAGAAGAGATTAATTTGCCGATAAAAATTTATTGGATGAGCCTGACCTTAAAATTTGCCTTTAGATTCTTCAGTTTTTAGACCCTCTCAAAATGCAAGAATCTAGTCAGCCTTTAAGCTTGCCCATCCTCTTCTTTCAAAAAAACTTTTCCTCCTCATTCTGCTTCTTCAAACAAATCTCCCAAGCGAAATCCAAATAAGAGCAAGCAAATTAAATTTTCTTTGTTTTCAGTTAGCTTCACGTGAGATATCTGGGACTCTGGCCGGTTTATTGCTCTTGAAAGGACTAAAAGCCCATTAAGTTGATCTTGGACTCGAGATCTTCAGGATTAAAATAAAGGGAGCCTTAAGATAAAAACTTCAGCTGATATGTCTCTCGAGACAATGGGATCGTGCTTTTTAACAGAGGGGGGAAAACTGACTATTTTTGATGAGAATAATCAGAACAGTTTATTGATAGAAAAATCGAAACGTTAGGCAACGAGAAAGATCAGAAAAGACGATGTGTATGAAGAAGGTCTTGACAAAGAGACGTTGATTGAGGTTTCTGCAAATCTCTGAAAATGTACGTGAGGAAATGGATAGTTGTTAGAGAGATATCCAGTTGACATCAGCCATGTGCAGTCTAGATATGTTGGAAACCCAAAGGACAGTTTTACTTGTCTTTTTCTCAAATTCTTTTCAGAAGAATATTCTAGAAAACAATTTTTTTCCTCACGGGGGCCTGAGTCCTTGGTTCATACAGGTGTGAATCCTAGATTCTACTTAACGAAGGCTATTCTCTCTTCTTTTTTTGCAAGGTTTTGGATCTTCAAGTTGATGAATTTGTTGATTTTTGTTCTTATCATCCGTAGTAGCGCGAAGGCGAAAGAAAAGCTTTAGGCTATTTTTCAAAGCCTTCCAAGAGCCGAACTCTGGTCTGACAATTGTGGAGCATTAGATCTAGCACATAGTTGAATGGAGGTCGAAAAAGAGCTTTTCAGAGATTGATTGATTTGCCGATAAAATTTTGAACGGCAAGGGACCAAGCTTTTACGTAAAGATAATTCTCTTTTTCAATTTTTGAAGAGACAGTGTGAGTCAGAATTTCCCTGCAAGAAATGAAGGAAGCTTGAAAGGGCATACAAGCTTTGAATTTGTGGGAATCAGGATACTAGTTTGTGGTTCTTTTGATTTTCATTTTCTTTTTAGACTTCTGTTAATTTGACAGTTAGTTTATAATAAGCCTTTACTATTTTTGTATTTTTCAATGGACCTTTGATTTACACTTTAGAGATACATAGAGCCTGGCACTTTGTTTAAACTAATAGTTTTCCTGAGCTATTTTTGTCTCGGTCTGGGAAAGTGTAGAAAAAGCGAGAGGGACTTTGGAAGCAAGGAATAGAAGTGCTATCCTTAAACTCCATAAGAGAAAGAAGATGAAGAGGAACTACCAGTTAAAAACTAATTTTAGCACGAATTAAACAAATTCTATTTTAAGTTAGAGTTTAATTTTTATGAAAAAACTCTTTGTGAACGATCTGTCTTCGATAGCACCTGAAGCAATCCTCTCCAATCCTCCCTTATAGAATCGTCCATCTTCTGCTATCTGATTCCATTCTCCAAACTGAACACTCTTTGTGTCAAACAAAGAAATCAGGCTCCCTTAATTTCGATGAAATCATCATAGAAGGTGGTTCGGAAAACTTTTCCGTATTAGTTTTTCGTTTAAACAAAGATATTTTTAGAATACTGATTGTAATAATATTTGGCTGAAAACTCTTCATCTCATTATTAAAACCATTGCAGAGGGTGATTTAAAAATAATTTTTTATTAGTTTTTGCAAGAAAAGATATATTTAGAAATTTTTGACAACAATTTTTTCCATATAGAAGGGGATTCAATGCGCCGAATAATTTTGAATAAATTTCACAGGGCACAGGACGTGAAATATTTTTAAAACTGTTTGACAATAACCCAAAGAAAAATCAAAAATAGCTTTTGAGGTCATCAGTTAATTTAAAAATAAACGTTCAAAAAGAGAAGTCTGGACTTGAGAGCCTTTTTTCCTTTTAGACAATAGCTCAAATGGTAGTCACCACAAGTCATAAGATTCATCATTCTGATTCATAAGACATGATTTGGAGATTTCTCTTCTAAGTTTAGACCTCACTTCCTGTAAATTAATTTTGATTCACGATTTTTCCTACTTTTCTATTTTTAGGGAGAAAAAACCACTTCATATATATAAACTAATTTCAGTAGTAGCTTTATACCGAATGAAGATTTTTGTGGCTATTTCAGCTTTCACCTATTTTTAGTTGAAGTTTCTCTTTCTATAAAAATTAAATCCCTCATCGCCCTTTTTTTTATCACCTGAAATCCTACTATAAATATCCGCCACTTTCTCCTCTTTTTATAATCTCGGAAAAACCTCCTACATACATCAAAATAAACATGACAAAGAACCTCCTCTTCTTCTTCTTCTTTATTTTTGCCTTCTCCCTTCACCAAGCTGTATCAGCTCAAGACCCTTGCCAGCCTCAACAGATCCACATTGCTCTCTCGGATGCCTTTACATCTGATCCAGCTACTAATAACACTATCAAGGTTGTTTTCCACACACAAGAAGAATGCAGCTCTGCCTACATCTCTTTACAAACTCCCCAAGGCTCTCAAAAGATTGCAGCTACCGCTGTTAACCACTTCGAAGATCAATACCCATGTAGAAACTACTCCACTTCTGTCCAGAATTGCACTTCTCGCTATTACTCTACTTATGTACACATTTTTGACTTCCCCCAGCTTGATTTCTCGCAAACATATGAATATTCCTGCTTTGGAACTGATGATACATTCTTACCAACCCCTCAAGGACCTTTTCAGTTTTATCTCCCAAGCCCTAATTATGACGGAACAGAGACTAAAGTCGTCATGTTTGCTGATATGGATGTTTCTCCTCAAGGCATGCCTACTGTCAATGCACTTGGAAATATCTCCCAGAGTGGTTTCACAAATATTTCTGCTTTTATTCATGTGGGAGATATGGCTTATAACATCATCTTTCAAGGTGGAAAAAGAGGCGATGACTATATGAATGTGGTTCAAAGGTTCACAGCAACCATGCCCTACATGGTCACGGCTGGTAATCACGAAAATTATGGAAACTTCTCCAATTTTAATATGAGATTCCAAATGCCCAATTTTGAGCAATCTCAAAACCACTATTACAGCTACAATCTTGGCAATATGCACTTTATCTCTTTCAACTTGGAGTTGATCCTTCTCGAACCACAACTCGAGAACATTATGCTTGCATGGCTCGAACAAGACCTTCGACAAGCTAATCAAAATAGAGAGAAACAACCTTGGGTTATCGCTTATACTCACAGACCCATTTATTGCTCACATGATGATGACGACTGCAACATGAATCCCCAAAGATTCGCAAATTTTGAGACTCTTCTTCAAAAATATGAAGTCGATCTCATGGTTGCTGGTCACGTCCATTTCTACGAAAGAATGTTGCCAATTCGGAAAGGAAGAATCGCTTCTTTTCAAGAGAACCAATATGACAAGAACTTTACTGAAATCATCAACCCAAATGCCCCCGTTTATGTTCTTCAGGGCATTGCTGGCCATCGCGGAGAAACATGCGATCCTAAAGAGCTTTATAAGGGGAAAGACTTCACAGTTAAAGTCAGCAAAAACCTTTCTTATCTCTCGGTTCGCTCTCAAAACAGCACTCATTTGATTGTAGAAAATATGGGATCTGTTAATGGCACTATTGAAGATTATTTTGCTATTATCAGAAGTAATTCATCAAAATACGCCCAAGCCCCTTATATTAATTCACAGGAATTGAAGACTGGTAGAAGTAATTCTGCCTCATATATCAAAAATAGCTTTTTTATGTTTATTCTTTTTTGTTTAGCCCTATTTATGTAAATTTAGAGAGACGGGTTCTTATGGAGTACATTTTTTTATTATTGAAACGAACTATTTTATTCAAATCAGTGTTTTGTAAAAAGATTCTTAAAATTTCTTTCAAAAAGCTTTGTTCGTGAACCCCAACAGATCCTTCTCTGAAATTCATCTGAAAAGGTCTTCTTGAAGTGGCGAAAAGAAGATCCTTTCTGTCTAGAAGGTGAGAAAACTTCTTCATTATGTGAGTAAAGCTTAGAAAAGCCAAAGAGAATTTTAAAGGGTAATTTACTGAACAGATTAATCTGCCAATAAAATTTTATTGTGTGATCCTAATCTTAAAATATGTCTGTAGATTATTCAATTTTTTTATCTTTTAAAACTCTCCTCAAAATTCAAAAAATCAAAAATAGTAGTAAACCTAGAAAACTGCTTGAGGATTCAACAACTCATTTCCTCAAAAACCCCTTTTGTTGACTCGAACAAATCCTTCTAGTCATGCTCAAAGAACAGCAAACAAGTAAAATTCTCTGAAACAAACCCCATATAATCTATCCCATTATTTCATTTTTCTCATCCTCTATGTATGTTCTTCGAGCACTTTAGCAGTCTTTCAAAGGCCTAAAAGAAATAAATAAAGAATCAATAAACCTCAAGGTGATAGGGTTCAAAATGACACATTCAAAGGTAAGAGATGTTCTCCAGGACAAGAGAGCTTTTGATTTGGAGGAAACAATGCAAGAGTTTGCGGTTCTTTAGATTTTCATGCTTTTAAACCTCAATTAATTCAAGAGTTTACTAATAACGGGTCTTTACTATTTTTGTATTTTCTAACGAGCCTTTTGATGAAAATGCAAGAATTTCTTTTTATTCTTCTTGCCTTGACCTTCAGTTTTCAACCCTAATTACTATTTTCAGATTTTCTGAAGCTCGAATCAGCTTCAATGCTTCATATATTAACGAAACAGAGCTGAACCTTTCTCCCACAAAAAATTCTCTTTTTCTTGAGAAAAGGATTTCGTGACCAAAAGTGCTGAAATAGGTTTTGAAAGCGATGAAAGTAGGCCTTTCTAAAGATCAATGCGGGAGAAAGAGCGGGGATTACCTTGTAAAAACTAATTTTAGCGTGAATTAAATAAATTCTATTTTAGGCAAAAGTTTAATTTTCTGAAAGAAACTCCTTAGAAACAATTTGTCTTTGATGTTTCCTGGAGCAATTCTTCTTACAATTCTCATTTTTCTCAGAGGAAAGGACTAAAGGAGGCATTCTTCCTCTCAGAAAGCCCTTTCTTTTGATCAATCTAAACACACATCTGTCTCAGTTTTTTGTGGGGAAAACGTTTATTTAGAATAGAATATTGAGCCCAATCATAACCTTTCCATATTCAAATTCAAGAGACATCATCATAAAATGAGCACTTGAGATCTCTGTAAGAAAAAGAAACTCAGACATTTAGAGGATCTCTCAGATAGTAAGACCCTAACTTGTGAATGAGGGATGAAGACTTTTCTCATCAAACTGTTTAATTCATTAAACACAGGGGCCAGGGCATAAAATATTTTAAAATTTATTTGGGTCGAAACAAAGAAAATTTCTGAGGTATCCAAAGCTTACGAGTCATTCTGAGCAATGGCCCGTGAACGAAAGAGGTTTGGACTGGGGAAGCTTTTGTAATTTTAAGAAATAGCTCAAGTGGGAGTCATAAAGGACCTTTTGTGAGAGGTAAATTGAGAGATTTTTCTGCTAAAATTAGTCCTGGAATAAACTATGTGTGATAAAGCACTGCAATTAACCGTTTTAATGTCTTGTCTATTTTTAGAGGAAAAACCCTTCACATGCAAATCAATTAATTTCGTACTGAATTAAATTTCTTGTGATTTTCTTCTCTCATTAATTACCCTATTTTTAGCGGATACCACATTGATTACTATTTTTACTAACATTATTACTTCTCAACTACTAAATATGACTTGTGTGCTTGTCTTTATCCTACTATAAATATGCGCCACCTCTTTCTAGATTTATAATAATCATCGAGACAAATGACAAACAACATCCTCTACTTCATCATTATTACTTTCATTCTTCAGCTTGCTCGGTCAGCTAAAGACCCTTGCAAGCCTCAACAAATTCACATTGCTCTTTCAGATGCCTTTACATCTGATCCTGCTACCAACAACACCATCAAAGCCATCTTCCACACTCGAGAAGAGTGCAGCTCGGCTTACATCTCTCTCAAGACTCCTCAAGGCACTCAAAAGATCACAGCTACCGCTGTCAACTTCTTCAATGACACATTGCCTACTGGAAACTACTCTACTTATGTGCATATCTTTGACTTTCCTCAGCTTGATTTCTCACAAACATATGAGTATTCTTGCTTTGGAACTGATGGTGCCTTCTTAGCTAAACCCCAAGGACCCTTCAAATTCTATCTCCCAAGCCCAAAGCCCACAGGCAGAGAAACTAAGGTCATCATGTTTGCTGATATGGATGTTTCTACTCAAGGCATGCCTACTGTCAATGCACTTGGAAATATCTCCCAGAGTGATTTTACAAATATTTCTGCTTTTATTCATGTGGGAGATATGGCTTATAATATCATCGGCAGAGGTGGTAAAAAGGGTGACGACTACATGAACACCGTCCAAAAGTTCACAGCAACCATGCCCTATATGATCACTGCTGGCAACCATGAAAATTATCACAACTTTTCCCTCTTCAACATGAGATTCCAAATGCCCAATTTTCAACAATCTCAAAATCATTATTACAGCTTCAACCTTGGCAATATGCATTTTGTCTCCTTTAACCTCGAGTTGATTCTTCTCGAACCACAACTTGAAAGCTTTATGCTTGCTTGGCTCGAACAAGACCTTCAAAAAGCAGAGCAGAATCGGGATAAGCAACCCTGGATTATTGCCTATACTCACCGACCTATCTACTGTTCACATCATGACAAAGACTGTAATACAAACCCTCAAAGATTCGCCAAATTTGAGACTCTCCTAAGAAAGCACCAGGTCGATCTTATGGTTGCTGGCCATGTCCATTTCTATGAAAGAATGCTTCCAATCAAAAAAGGAAAAGTTGCTCCTTTCCAACACAATCAAGGTGACAAACACTTCAACGAAATCATAAACCCAGAAGCCCCTGTTTATGTCCTTCAAGGCATTGCTGGACATGACGGAGAAACAAGCGACCCCAAAGAGATCTACAAGGGTAAAGACTTCACAGTCAAAGTCAGCAAGACCCTTTCTTATCTCTCAGTTCGCTCTCAAAACAGTACACATTTGCTTGTTGAAAATGTGGAATCTGTTAATGGCACTGTTAATGATTATTTCTACATCATCAGAAGTAACTCATTAAAGTACGAGCAAGCTCCCTACGCTTCATCTACACAAATGAGCAACAGCAACTCTGCTTCGTTTATTAGAAATAGTCTTTTTGTTTTTATTCTTCTTTGTTTAGCCCTTTTCATCTAAATCTGTAGAGAAACCTTGTTGAGATATTTTCTTTATTTTAGATTACTTTTGTACATTGTAAGAAATCCTTCCCACTACCGTATTGTAACAAAAATTGCTTCAAAACTTTTCCACTGAAAACTATTATTATTGCTCATTGCTCATTATTTTGAGAGGTTTCCCTCTCATCATCTTACAAAAAAGTGTTCCTTTGCTGGTAAAGATAAGACTCTCTTCCCTTATTTCTTGATCAAAGCTCTAGTTTGTCTTGTTTAAAAGGAAGAAAATCCAAAGGAAGTGATTCGTAAATAGATTAATTTGCCAATAAAATTTTATTGTGTGATCCTAATCTTAAAATATTTCTGGAGATTATCCCAGTTTTTCTAGAAACTCTTTCCCTCAAAATTAAAAACTCAAAAATAGTAGTAAATCTACAAATTTGCCCAAATATCCAATCTCCTTTCCCTCAAACTTTCAAAAAGTCTTTCTTGCTCACCAAACCAAACCCTCCCCTTCTCCATCCTTATTAGAAAATAAAACCTACTCTTGCCCTCACTTCAGTTCCCTTTCCTAGATATTTGCTTCTCTGAGGTGGTGGTATGCCGACTATTTAAGCAGGCTTCTTGTTCTGATAACCCTCAGAAGCTCTTTTTGTCTATCTTTAAAAATCAAAGCCTTCAGGAATTGTCCAATATGAGCTCTGGTTTATCTTGAGGATCTTTGCGTTGAGGGGCAAGAGCTGTTGGTAACAACTTTCCTGTGAAAGGCTAAATGGGGTTATTAAGGGTAAATAAGGTTTGGGTGTATTGTAATGAATCTATGAATTTGTGGTTCTTTTGATTTTCAACTTTTAAACCTTTTGATTAACCAGTTGATTTCGAGGTCTTTTGTAACGTATGTACTATTTTTGTACTTATCAAAGATCTTTAATTCAAAACTCAAGTATTCCCTTGAATATTATCGCTTTGAGGTTAGGTTCCTCTTCTTCAAGGAGAACAAAGGAAAGTGAATTCCAAAAGACCGAGCCTCAAAAATCTAAACCTTTTCTCTTTTGACTCTCTTGCATAGGTATTTTGCCAGATAATCAACTTTTTTCCTCATTTTTTCTTTCAATAAAATTTCAAACTGAGCTCCTATTATCAAGAGTTTTTTCTTCACAATAGAGAAAACTTATTTCTGTTATCTCCTGGGCATCAGCTTGAATTTTTTGAAAAGAAAAAATTTTCTCCTCCCCTTTGACAGGAAGAAAGAGTGCCCATAGGTCAAGAGGAAAGTTGATACTTGAAGAGGATTATGGTCGAGGAAGACCCGAAAAGCTCAAGGATCCAGCCTCATTCCTCAATGTAAAATTCGAAAAGTTCTATTTTTGAGGAATTTCTAAATATGGTAAAGAGCATTAATTGAGAAAAAAACCTCAATTTCGACTTCAAACTTGACAGTATTCCTCTTGCTCAAAATTCAACGGAGAGAAGGAGACCCTCTGAAACACCATAACCCATTTGAATTGCGAATTTTCTCTTTGAAAGGGGACTCTATTTTCTTTAAAAAAGCAATGGATCTTTTTCCTCTTTTCAAATTGATAGAGAGAAGCTACCTCGATTTTTAGCCTTGATTTGAATGAAAATCGGCATAGAAGTGCTCTTCCTTAGAGATCATTACTCTGGAAATCTTTCATTTCCAAAAGCCTTTTTGACTATTTTTGAATAGAATATTCTCATAGATTTGTTGTCAAAACAGGCTATCAAGGAACTCTGAAAGAAAATTTCACTTTTTTGGCTGAAAATTTTCTGAGGAGAAAAGATGATCATCAGAGCTGCTTTTGATAAAACCATCGAGCATAAGAGGGAAATGAACGTTTTAAATGGCTTGGAGGTCAAAATAATAGACAATTGACATCATAGTCAGCTTAAGAAGACATTACGAAACCACAATAGGACCTGATAATTCAAGTCAGGGTTGCTAATTTTCCTATCGGTGGATGTGGATTGATTGAATTTTAAATTTGAATGAGAATGTTTTATTCATTAGGCTGGAAAAAATCAAAGACTATTTCAATCTGCAAAAGAAGCTCTTTACAAGAGTCAAAGATTTGATTGCTTTGAACTCAGAAGTTTTTATGAGAGAACCATGGACTGAAACGGAATTTATATCTGAAAAGGTGATTAAGAGGTCACAAGGTTTGGATAAAAGACTTATGCTCATTCTCAATTGAGAGATTTCCTTCTATTTTTAGTCCTTAAATCAACTCTCTGCGTGATTAAATTAATACATTGACACATCAAAGTGATTTTTGATTCGCTGTTTACTATTTTTAGAGAGAAAAAAACTTGTTACGTCAACAGATTGATCCTAAGGGGTCATTTGTATTAAAATACTTTAAGATGATAAAAATTTACCTTCTGACCACAAATACGTAAGAATATGTCATTTTCTCTTGCTAAGACTGCAGTTTTTGTTGTTACACTCATGAAGATTGTTACAAAGATTATTGGGATTCATCGATTCGTCTCGAACTTGAATTTGAATCTCTTCCACCTCTTTCTTCTTCACAGATCTCAGCTTCAAAAATCTTGACTATTTTCTTCCAAAATGATGTGAAAAGAAATGATAGATTTTTGCCGAACTGCTTGAAAAAATTAAGGGCTCAAAGAAGCCTTTCCATCAGGAGAAAGATCCTTTTTCCTATTCTAACAAATTAATCAGGACTTTTCTCCTTTCGGGATACATTTAAAAATTGGAATTTGCATGGTATAGATTCATCTAAAAATAGATAATTCACAAAGCAAATTGATTGAAATTAAAAATTTTATTGTGTCAATCAAGCTTCAAGATTGGAATTTTTTGCTTGAAATTTTTTTTCAAAAGAAAATTAAAAATAGTCGTCAAATAAAGTTGTTTTTGCATGAAAAAAATTCCATAAAATTCTTTTCACCAAATCAGACTCTCTCTAAATAAAAATATCTGGAACAAAATTCTTCTATTATGATCTTCCTTTACTTTTAGTTTTCCCCTTGTTGCTTTTGTGCTTTCCTCAAAGGTTGTTTACCTCACTTTCAAAATATGTACGACGCCAAAAGGTCAAAATTCCCTCCATTGAAAGAAATTCTGGAGTTGACCTGAAGATTTGAAAGACTTTCCTATGAAACTCCAAGGATGCATAAAGTGTGATAAAGAGTTAATGCTGATCTCTTGAAGAAAAATTAGCTTTTGATGGATAAGGCAAGTGATTTGTCACAATGAATAAATGCATGTATTTGTGATTCTTTAGGTTTTAATTTTTAGACTCTTTCGATTAAACAGCTGATTTGTAACGCCGCTTTACTATTTTTGTACATCTCAAAATACTTTAATTAAAACCTCAATGCTTTTCTTTTAAAAGACTCTGTATATGTAGTTTTATGGTCCAAGATGTTCTTTGAGTTTTTTCTGATTATTGAAATAAAAAAAAAAATTCGGCAACCGGAAATCATTTCTGCTCTCACTCAAAATATTTAATGATTTTTTCCTTCATTTTTCTCCATGAGCCCCCTGCCAGACCTTCTTTTTGTTTATTTCTTTGGCTAATTTCCTTCGACCTCAAAAATAACACTTTATAAGCGATCAAATCAAAACAAATAAAATTCTCAAG
>Ga0182738_1006797_pt1 | contig 11793 bp, 6 predicted proteins | sample eDN5th30CBELigMG_FD_128876 | JGI IMG/M metagenome (GOLD analysis project Ga0182738, IMG submission 128876) | Enriched Miracle-Growth compost microbial communities from Emeryville, California, USA - eDNA 5th pass 30_C BE-Lig MG (version 2)... ...
CAGCGCCAGCGCCGGCTGGTCGGGCTCCGCCACCTTCTCGATCATCGCCGGCGCGCACTGGGCATTGCAGGTGACCGGCGATCCCATCGCCGCGTAGCGCTCGCGCTGGATCGCGCGGGCCGCGGCCACCCGCTCGGCGACGACCGCGGACGGCTCGGCGGGCGCGGGCAGGATGAGGTCGGCGGCGGAGACCGCCGGCACCTCGATGCGGATGTCGATGCGGTCGAGCAGCGGGCCGGAGAGGCGGGCCTGGTAGTCGTCGGCGCAGCGCGCCCCGCGCCGGCAGGTGAAGCCGGGCTCGCCCGCCATGCCGCAGCGGCACGGGTTCATGGCGCCGACGAGCTGGAAGCGGGAGGGGAAGCTGACCCGGTAGTTGGCCCGGGCGATCACCGACTCGCCGGCCTCGAGCGGCTGGCGGAGCGAATCGAGCACCTGGGGCGCGAATTCGGGCATCTCGTCGAGGAACAGCACCCCGTGGTGGGCGAGCGAGGCCTCGCCTGGCCGCACGCGGACGCCGCCGCCCACCATCGCTGCCATCGACGCCGAATGGTGCGGGGCGCGGAACGGGCGCTGCGCGGTGAGCCGGCCGTTGTCGAGCGCGCCGGCGATGGAGGCGATCATCGACACCTCGAGCAATTCGCGCGGCGCGAGCGGTGGCAGGATCGAGGGCAGCCGGCTCGCCAGCATCGACTTGCCGGCGCCGGGCGAGCCGATCATCAGCATGTGATGGCCTCCGGCCGCGGCGACCTCGAGCGCCCGCCTGGCCGATTCCTGGCCCTTGATGTCGGCAAGGTCCGGCAGGCCGTCGACCGGGTCGGCGGTGCCCGGCTCCGGCCGCGACAGCACCTGCGTGCCGCGGAAATGGTTGGCGATGGCGATCAGGCTCCGCGGCGCCAGGATCGCCATGTCCCGGCTCGCCCACGCCGCCTCCGGGCCGCACGGGGCGGGGCAGATCATCCCGCGGCCGAGGACGTTGGCGGCGATCGCGGCCGGCAGCACCCCGGCGACGGCGGAGATCGTCCCGTCCAGCGCGAGCTCGCCGAGCGCCACGAAATCGCCGAGCTGGTCGCCCGGCAGGGCGCCGAGCGCGGCCATCAGGCCGAGGGCGATCGGCAGGTCGTAGTGCGAGCCCTCCTTGGGCAGGTCCGCCGGGGCGAGGTTGACGATGATCCGGCGCGAGGGCAGCGCCAGGCCCGAGGCGTGGAGGGCGGCCTTCACCCGGTCGCGGCTCTCGGCGACCGCCTTGTCCGGCAGGCCGACGATGCCGAAATGCGGGTTGCCCGGCGCCACCTGCACCTGGACGTCGACCGGGACGGCCTCGATGCCCTGGAAGGCGACTGTCGTGACGTGCGAAACCATGGAGCGCCCCTCTGCCCTTGGCACAACCATACCGCACGGGCCGGTTGCGTCAAGAACATTCCATGAACGTTGCGACAGGGGGCCGCGTGGTCTTGTGGGAGGGGGCCGGCCGCTCCACATTCCCGGGATCGCGAGGAGGAACGATGCAGAGGATCTACGTCACCAATGCCGGATCGACCAGCATGGGCTGGGGGACCCGGGTCATGGCCGTGCTGGGAGCGACGCTGGGCCTCGCCCTCGCGGCGGCGTTCGTGGTCCTCTCGCTGGGGCTCGCCCTGATCCTCCTGCCGGTGGTGGCGGTGTTCGCCGCGATCGGCTGGTGGCGCTGGCGGAAGTTCGCGGCATCCTTGCGCGACCGCGCGCCGGCCGCTGCCGACGCGCCGCCGTCCGGCAGCTTCCGGGTGATCGAGACGGAGTACGAGGTGGTCGACCCCGAGGACTGGCCGCGATAGCTCCTAGCGCCCCGGCGTCAGCCGGGCGATCGCGACCGTGGTGCCGATCGCGAGCAGCGCCGCGCTGGCCATGAGCCACAGCGTCCAGGCTGATTCTCCGTGGTCGAGGAGGACGCCGATGGTCACCGGCGCGATGGCCGCGCCGACGTCCAGTCCCGAATAGACGAAGCCGAAGACGCGGCCCGTCGCCCCGCGCGGGGTGGCGTTGCGGACGAGGAGGTCCCGCGGCGGCAGGGTGAGGCCGAGGGCGAACCCGGAAATCGCGAGCGCCGTCACGATCAGCGCGGCGGTGTGGAGATAGGCGACGGCGGCGACGGCGAGCGCCGCCACGAGCAGGCCGCCGGCGACCAGCCGCTCCTGGTGCGGCATGCGGTCGGCGAGGACGGCGCCGACGATGGTGCCTCCCGACGAGGCGAAGAGGAACGCGGTGAGCGCCGTCGTGCCGAGCGCCAGCGTGAAGCCGTCGACGATGAGGATGGTGGGCAGGAAGTTCTGCACGCCGACCTGGAAGATCGCGAGCAGGACGAAATACCCGAAGCAGAGCAGGATCGGCGCCGAGAGGAGGATGGTGCGGAGCGGCGCCGGCGTCTCGGTCCGCCGCCGGATGCGGCGTTCGTGCAGCCCGTCGTCGAGCTGGTCGGCCTGGGTGAGGAGGATGCCCAGCACCACGAAGCCGATCACGCCGGCGACCACCAGCGCCACCCGCCAGTCGAAGACCGCGGACAGCCCCAGCACGACCAGCGGCGCCGCGGCCCAGCCGATGTTGCCGCCGAGGGTATGGACGCCATAGGCCCGGCCGAGCCAGCTCTCCTTCACCGATGCGTTGAGGATGCCGTAGTCGGCGGGATGGAAGACCGAGTTGCCGATGCCGGCGAGCGGCATGAGAAGGAGGAGGACGCCGTAGCTCGGCGCGAGGCCGCAGAGGAGGACGGCGCCGGAGACGATGGCCATGCCGAGGAAGAGGATCGGGCGGGCGCCGTAGCGGTCGACCAGCATGCCGGCGAAGAACTGGCAGATGCCCGAGGTGATGTAGAAGACGGTGGCGAGCAGCCCGAGCTGGGCGAAGCTTACCCCGAGCGTCTCCTTCATCAGCGGGAAGACGACCGGCACGGCGAGGTGGTAGAAATGGCTCACCGAGTGGGCGAGCCCGATCAGCGCGATCACGCCATAGGGTTGCCGGCTCGTTCGGGTGGTGACGGTGGCGTCCATCGGAAGGCAGTCCGGGCCCGGCCGATCTGCGAGGTGCCGGGCGACGCTACGGCCTCGCCGCCGCCCTCGGGCGGCAGCGGTAGCAGAGCCGGGCGCCTGCGTCCAATCCGGGCTGCCGTCCGAGGGCGGCGGGGTGGCCCGGCGCCATGCCCGCCCGAGGCCATGGGGAGCACGATGGCGAGGACCTGCACGCATCTTCACACCATCCGCGACGTCACCCCGAGCGCACCCGGCTGCGAGGAATGCCTCGAGACCGGCGACTGGTGGGTGCATCTCCGGGTGTGCCGGACCTGCGGCCATGTCGGATGCTGCGACAGCTCGCCCAACCGGCACGCCACCAAGCATTTCCACGCCACCGGCCATCCGATCATCGAGGGCTACGACCCGCCGGAGCACTGGGGCTGGTGCTATGTCGACGCATACGCCTTCGATCTTTCGGACCGGCCGACGCTCCAGCCCCGGCCGGTCAAGCGCTTCGTGTGACGACGGCGCGGGGGTGCGGCCGGCGGGCTTTTTTTGACCGTTTTCGTGCTATCACTCCGCGCCTTGGCAGCGGTCCGCCCGGAGCGAGAGACATGTCACCAGCCCGCCGACACGAGATGCAGGCGCCTGCGGTCATCCTGGTCGTCGGCCTCGCCACCATCCTCGGCGCCTGGGCCTTCCAGATCTTCGGCGGCTACACGCCCTGCGCGCTCTGCCTCCAGGAGCGCCTGCCCTACTATGTCGGCCTGCCCTTCGCGCTGATCGCGCTCCTCGCCGCGGCGGCCGGGGCCAAGCCCACCGTGCCCCGCCTGTTCCTGATCGTCGCGGGGCTGGTCTTTGCCTACAACGTCTATCTCGGCGGCTACCACGCCGGGGCGGAGTGGGGCTTCTGGCCGGGGCCGACCGACTGCGGCGCCTCCGGCGGCGAGGTGAGCGGCGCGACCGACATCCTCGCCGAGCTCGAGACCATCAAGGTCGTCTCCTGCACCGAGGTCCAGTGGCGGCTGCTGTTCCTGTCCTTCGCCGGCTGGAACGTGGTGATCTCGCTGTTCCTCGTCGTCGTCGCCTTCTGGGGCGCCTTCCGCCGCCTCGGCGACCCGGGCGCGGCCTCGCCCGCCGCCGGCAATGGCGACAGCTGGGCGACGGCCGCGGCGGCCTCGTCGGCCGCTGAACCCGGGCGAGGCCGGTCAGAGATAGGGCCCGAGGAGCGCGCGGTCGGCGGCGGACAGCCGGTCCTTCGCGGTCAGCGCCTGGTGCCAGTAGGGGTAGATGAGGGGCGGCTTGCTCGCCGCGTCGAGCTTCGCCCGCTCGTCCCCGGTGAGGACGAGGTCGGCGGCGCCGAGGTTGTCCTTGAACTGCGCCATGTTCCGCCCCCCGACGATCACCGAGGTCACGCCCGGCCGGCCGAGCAGCCAGGCGAGCGCCACCTGCGCCCCGGACACGCCGCGGGCGTCGGCCACCTCGACCAGCACCTCGATCAGGTCGTAGAGGGCTTCGGCGTCGCGGATCGGCGGCTCCTTCCAGCCCGCGACGTGGCGCGACACCTTCGGGTCCTTGCGGTCCCGGCGGAACTTGCCGGAGAGCCAGCCGCCGGCGAGCGGGCTCCAGACGAGGATGCCGAGCCCCTCGGCGAGGGAGACCGGCACCAGCTCGTACTCCGCCTCGCGCGCCTGGAGCGTATAATGGATCTGCTGGGAGACCAGGCGCGGGTAGCGCATCCGGTCCGCGACGGAGAGCGTCTTCATCACGTGCCAGCCGGAGAAGTTCGAGCACCCGACGTAGCGGACCTTCCCCGAGGAGACGAGATGGTCGAGCGCGGCGAGCGTTTCCTCGAGCGGGGTCAGCCCGTCCCATTCGTGGAGCTGGTAGAGGTCGATCCAGTCGGTGCGGAGGCGCCGGAGGCTCGCCTCGCAGGCGGCGATGAGGTGGTGCCGGGAATTGCCGCGGTCGTTGGGGCCGGGCCCGGTCGGGAAGCGCGCCTTGGTGGCGATCAGGACGTCGCCGCGCCGCTTGCCGAGCGCCTCGCCGATCACCGTCTCGGAGGCGCCGCGCGAATAGGCGTCCGCCGTGTCGAGCATGTTCACCCCGGCGTCGAGGCAGAGCGCGATCTGGCGCCTGGCCTCGGCGAGCCCGGTGCTGCCGAACAGGGCTTCCTTCGGCGCGCCGAAGGTCAGCGTCCCCATGGTGATGGCCGAGACCTTGAGGCCCGAGCGGCCGAGCAGGCGGTATTCCATGCTTTGCGTTCCCTTTTCCTGGATTTTCGCCCCGGGCTCAGCCCGGGGAGCGCGCCGCGGGCGGGGCCGCGTCGGTTCAGTTCACCGTCTCGGTTCGCGGCGTGAAGTAGACGAGGTCGATGTCGGGCGAGGCGATCGTGCGGCCGTCGGCGAGCTCGACGACGAAGCGGAACTGATGGCGGGACGACTTGTCGGCGACGAGGTTGAGGCCGAAGCGCTTCTGTTCGCGCGGCGCGATCGAGGCGGTGTAGTTGATCGGGATGCGCGCGTTCTCGACGTCGAGCGGCAGCTTGGCGGTCGGGTAGCCGCGCTCCACCGGCCCGCCGGCGCCGCACTCGGGCCCGAAGCTGACGTCGAGGACCGGGAAGTCGATGATCACCGGGGACTGGCGGTGGTTCCGGCCGCCCTTGGCGTCCGTCCAGTCGTATTCGAGGATGCCCCACATCCGGGTCAGCAGCTGGGCATTGTCGTCGCTGAACACGGCGCCGCCGAGCGGCGCCAGCAGGTCGGACTGGCGCCAGGCGGCGAGGCAGGCGCCGTACTCGGCCTCGGAGGCGCACTGGAAGTCGCCGTTCTGCAGGCGGTCGAGGTCGACGCCGAGGGCCTGGATGCCGTCGAGGAGCGACACGTCGGTGTATGTGTCGAAACTGCCGACGTCGGCGACGCGGACGTCGCTCGTGGCTTCCTCCTCGGTGCCGAAGGCGTAGGTGAGGCGGGCGTCCTCGACGCCGCCCCAGCCCGAATTGAGCAGCGAGAACTGCGGGTCGAGCCGGGTGTTGCAGCCGTCGGCCGGTCCCCAGGCGTCGAGATAGGGCTGGAGGTCGGACATGCTCTCGGCGATCTCGAGCCAGGCGCCCACGACCTCGGCGGCCTGGTTCTCCTCGTTGGCGATGTCGATCACCACGAAGACCGGGCCGAACTGGGCGGCGTCCTCGAAGAGGTTGGACCACCCCTGGCGGAGCGTGGCGCGGATCGGCGCGTCGCCCTTCCAGTGGTCCATCAGCGCCGCGTCGAGCCCGATGCGGAGCACGCCGGAAGAATCGTCCACCGCGTAGGCGAAGCGCTCGAAGCCGTCCTCGTCCCTGGCCGCGCGGAACTCGTCGTTGAGGCGGCCGTCCATGTAGACGTTGACGGCGACGCCGTCGGCCTGGGCGAGGCGGACCCCGTCCGCGGCCGGCACCCGCTCGACCTCGGCGCCGTCCCGCCAGACCGAGCGCCAGACGCGCCCGTCCGCCGTCGTCAGCCGCCCCGCGCCGTCCGGGGCGCCGCCGGCGAAGCCGCCGACATAGGAGTCGCCGTTGGCGAAGCGGATCGTCCCGTCGCCCGCCATGGCGCCGTCGCGCCAGCCGCCCTCGTAGACGAGCCCGTCGCGGACGCGAAGCCGTCCCTCGCCGTCCGGGCGGCCGTTCCGCACGGTGCCGCGATAGTCGCTGTAGACGGCCTCGGGGTCGTAGGCCGGCGCACCGCGTTCGCGCCATACCAGCCGTCCCTCGCCCTCGATCGGCCCGTCGCCGTCGGCGGTCCCGTCCCAATGGAACTCGAGGTCGCGCTCGGGCGCGCTGTCCCAGGCCAGATAGGCCTTGCGGACCAGCTTGCCGGCAACATCGTCCCAGACGAGCTGGCTTCGCGCCTGCCAGGCGCCGGCCGCCGCGGCTTCGGGACCCGGGAGGAGGGCCGCCGCGACCAGGGCGAGGGCCGCCGCGGAGGGGAGGGCGAGGAAGCGCGGGCGCGACATCGGGCGCGAACCTTCAGTTCAGGGTGGCGAGACGGGGGGTGAAATAGGTGAGGTCGATGGTGGGCGAGGCGACGGTGTCGCCGTCGGCGAGCTCGAACACGAACTGGAAGAGGTGGTGCGACGACTTCTCGGCGACGAGGTTGATCGCGAAGCGCCGGGATTCCCCCGGCCCGAGCTCGGCCGTGAACGGGATCGGCACCCGCCGGTTCTCCTGGTCGAGCGGCAGGGTGATGGTCGGGAAGCCGCGCTCGATCGGCCCGGGCGCGCCGCCCTCGGCATGCTGGCCGAGGAAGACGAGCGGCAGGTCCACCGAGATCGGCGAGACGCGGGTGTTGCGGGCGCCGCGCGCGTCGACCCAGTCGTATTCGAGCTGGCCGGTCACCCGCGTCATCAGGTAGGTGTCGCGGATGAAGGTCGCCGGCGCCAGCGCCCCGAGCAGGTCCTCGTAGTCCCCCGGCTCGATGGCGCAGCGGAGGTCGCGGTCGAACCGCTTGCACTCTAAGGATTCCCAGTCCGACAGCGCGGCGACGTCGACGCCGAGCGCCTCCATGCCGTCGATGGTGGTCGCCTCGCGGTAGCTGTCGATCGAGCCGACGTCGGCGACGAAGTCCTCGCTCACCGGCCCGTCCTCGGTGCCGAAGGCATAGGTGAGCGTCGCGTCGAGCGCCTCGCCCCAGCCGAAGTTCTGGAACGCGAAGGTCGGGTTGAACGCCGTGTCGTGCGAGCCGTAGACGACCACGTAGGGCTGGTAGTCGGTGGTCGATTCGGCGAGGTCGAACCACGCCGAGGTAACCTGCCGGGCCTGCCGCGATTCGTTGGACAGCTCGACCACCAGGAACACCGGCGCGAACTGTCCCGGATCCTCGAACATCCATGCCGACTGCTCGACGGTGTCGTCGTGGATCACCGCGTCGCCCTTCCAGATGCCGAGGATCCCGGGCGCGTCGAGCATCACCGTCACCTCGCCCGGCGACGGCGTGGCCGTGTAGGCATAGGACAGCATGTCCTCGTCGGCGTCGATGAACTCGTTGTTGAGCCTGGTGTCGATATAGGCGCTGACCGCGATGGTCCCGGCCTGCGCGACGCGCGCGGCCTCCGCGTCGAGCGGGACCCGCTCGACCTCGGCCCCGTCCTTCCAGAGCGAGCGGAACCGGCGCGAATCGGGAAGCGTGAGCGTGCCCTCGCCGTCGCGCCGGCCGGCGACGAAGAGGCCCTCGTAGACCGTGCCGTCCACCGCCGCGTAGCGGCCCCGGCCGTCCGGGGTGCCGTCGCGGACCTCCCCGCTGTAGCGGTCGCCGGTCGCGAAGCGGAGGACGCCGTAGCCGGTCATCACCCCGTCGCGCCAGGTGCCGTCGTAGACGAGCCCGGACTTCAGCCGGATCTTGCCGCGGCCCTCGGGGCGGCCGTTCCGGATCGCGCCCTCGTACTCGGAGACGATCGCATCGCGGTCGTAGGGCGCCGCGCCCCGCGCCAGCCAGATGAGGCGCCCCTCGCCGGCGATGGTGCCGGGCTGCGACGCACCGGCGGGTTCCCAGACGAAATCGAGGCCGAGCGCCGGATCGGGGTCCCAGGCGCGGAGCACCTGCCGGTCGAGCCGGCCGGCGCCGGCATCCCAGACGAGCTGGCTCCGTTCCGTCCATGCCCCGTCGCCGGCGCGCGCGCCGAAGGCGGCCGACACCGCCACGAGTGCCGCGACCGCCCACGGCAGGCCGATCCGAAACGCCGATCCCCGCATTCCCGCCCTCACCGGCCCGGCGCTCTCCGATTGACCCGGACGCGACCGGACTCTACCCATGGCGGGAGAATAAAGCCCGAGGGGCCTTTCGGCCATACCGTCATGGCGTGGCGCGCGAGGTCCGCACCGGACGCCGGTCCGGCCGGCCGCAACACCACCGGTTGATCGCAGGCGATGGCGCGGATCTTCGTTTCCCACTCGAGTCGCGACAACGAGATCTCGGCCGAGATCATGTCCTGGCTGCGTTCCGCCGGCTTCGACCAGACGTTCCTCGACATCGACAAGCACAGCGGCATCCAGCCCGGCACCAACTGGGAGAGGACGCTCTACCAGCAGATCGACGGCGCCCATGCCGTCATCCTGGTGCTGACCCCGCACTGGCTCGAATCGAAATGGTGCTTCGCCGAATTCACCCAGGCCCGGGCGCTCGGCAAGTCGATCTTCCCGGTGATCGTCGCGCCCGGCGGCGAGCGCTTCGTCGCCCCCGACATCCAGCAGCTCGACCTTCGCGACGATCGCCAGGGCGGCCTCGCCCAGCTCGCCCGCGAGCTGACCCAGATCGCGCTCGACGCCCAGGGCGGATTCCCCTGGGACCAGCGCCGCCCGCCCTATCCCGGCCTCCTCTCCTTCCAGGCCGAGGACGCGGCGATCTATTTCGGCCGCGACGACGACGTGCGGCGGCTGATCGAGCGGCTCAATGCGCGCCGCGTCCAGGGCTCGCCGAAGCTCGTGGCGCTGCTCGGCGCCTCGGGCTCGGGCAAGTCCTCGCTCCTGCGCGCCGGCGTCCTGCCGCGGCTCCAGCGGGACCGGCGCAACTGGATCGTGCTGCCGCCCTTCCGGCCGCGGAACGATCCGGTCGGCGAGTTCGCCCGCGCCGCCGCCGAGGCCCTCGGCACGCCCGACGACTGGCGGGACTGGCGCGACCGCTTCGCCGCCGGGCCGGAGGCCGCGCTCGCCGCGCTGACCGAGCGGCTCCAGACCGCCGCCGGCTCGCGCGAGGCCTGGCTCCTCATCTCGATCGACCAGGCGGAGGAGCTGTTTACCATCACCCCGCCCGAGGAGGCGGCGGTCTTCCTCCGCCTGATGAAGGCGGCGGCCGCGGACAGCGCCATGTATCTCGGCCTGGTGACGCTCCGGTCGGACTATCTCGGCCTCCTCCAGGAGGCGGCGGAGGACGTCGTCCGCTTCGAGGAATTCTCCCTCGGCCCGATGCCGCTCGACCGCATCCGCCAGATCATCGAGGGCCCGGCCAAGGTCGCCGGGCTCAGCGTGGAGGAAGGACTCGTCGCCGCGGCCGGCGCCGATGCCGGGACCGAGGACGCGCTGCCGCTCCTCGCCTTCACGCTCCGCGAGCTCTACGACCGCTACGTCGACGATCGCGACCAGGGCGGCGGCGCGCGGCGGCTGGCGCTGGTCCACTACGGTGCGCTCGGCGATCCGGCGGCCGGGCTGAACCCGCTCGAGAACTCGGTCCGGAAGCGGGCCGACGAGGTGCTCGCCGAGGCGAATCCCTCGCCGGAGGACCTCCGGGCGCTCCGCGAGGCCTTCATCGGCGGCCTGGTGCGGATCGACGGCGACGGCGAATATTCCCGCCGTCCGGCTTTCGTCGACGCGCTCCCCGAGAGGGCGCTGCCGATCCTCGGCAAGCTCGAGGCGGCGCGGCTCGTCGTCTTCGGTGAGGACGGGGGACGGCGGACCGTCGAGGTGGCCCACGAGTCGCTGCTCCGGAAATGGCCGCGGCTCCGCGGCTGGCTCGACGAGGAGCGCGACTTCCTCCTCGGCCGGCTCCAGCTCGACCACGCCATGGCCGACTGGCAGCGCGCGGCGGAACCGGACAAGCGCGCGGCGCTGCTCCGCGGCCTCCTGCTCGGGCGCGCGCGGCAATGGCTGGTCGATCACCCGCGCTCGCTCGACGAGACGGAGAAGGCGTTCATCGCCGCGAGCGTCGTCGAGGAAGACGCGGAGCGGCGCCGCGGCCGCCGGCTGCGCAACCTCGTCGTCGCGGCCGGCGTCGCCGTGCTGGCGGTCATCGTCGGCGCCGGCGGCTTCGCCTTCGTCGCCCAGCAGAACGCGGACGCCGCCCGCCGCGAGGCCGAGGCCGCCGACCGGGGCGCCGCGGCGACGCTGCTCGCCTTCCAGTCCCGCGACCTCCTCGGGCGGGGCGACGTCGCCGGCGCGACGGAAGCGGCGGTGGAGGCGGTGGCGCTCCTTCCCACCACGGAGACGCGCTCGGCGCTCCTCCAGTCGGTGCTGGCGCTGTCGCCGCACCTGGCGCGGAGCGCCGCCCCCGAAGGCATGCGGCCGGGACTCGTGGCCTTCCTGCCGGATGCCCGCGACGTGCTGGTCGGCGGCTCCAACGGGCGGCTCGACCTGTGGGAGCCGGCCCGAGGCGCGGCGCCGGCGCCGTTCGCCGCGATCGCCCGCCTCGAGAGTTCCGGGCCGCAGCCGCCGGTGATCCGTGCCCTCGCCGCGACCCGCGTCGGCGGCGCCGCAGCGGTGCTCGACGACGGCCGGCTGGTGCGCCTCGACGCGTCGGGCGCGATCGCCGGCGAAGTGCGCCTCGCCGACGATTTCGGCCGCGCGGTGGCGATCGCCCCGGGTGGCGGGACGGTCGTCGGCGCCGCGCAGGCGGCGCGCGAAGTCGGCGTCTGGCGCTGCGACGCCGGCGGCGATTGCATCAGGACGCTGTTCGTCGAGGATTTCGCCCGCACCGCCGCGGTCAGCGCCGACGGCGGGATCGCGGCGGTGGCGACCGAATCGGCCGGGCTGATCCGCGCCGACCTCACCGGCGACGCGCCGGTGCTGGCGACGGTGGCGCTGACCGGCGACGCGCGGCTCCAGTCGCTGGCGCTCACCGCGCATGGCGACCTGCTCGCCGCCGGCAGCGTCGACGGACGGGTGTTCGTCGTCGATGCGCGCGGCGCGGTGCGCGAGATCGCCCAGCCGCAGGGGAGCGTCACCGCGCTCGCCTTCGATCCCGCCGGCGGCCGGCTGGCCGCTGCCTGCGGCGGCGTCGACATCTGCCTCTACAGGCTCGGCGACGGGCCGCCGGTGCGCGCGGCGCGCCTCACCGGCCATGCCAATACG
>Ga0182738_1006798_pt1 | contig 11792 bp, 10 predicted proteins | sample eDN5th30CBELigMG_FD_128876 | JGI IMG/M metagenome (GOLD analysis project Ga0182738, IMG submission 128876) | Enriched Miracle-Growth compost microbial communities from Emeryville, California, USA - eDNA 5th pass 30_C BE-Lig MG (version 2)... ...
CAGCAGCGGCGCGACCGAGGGCTCGTCCAGCTCGCGGACCCACGCGGCCAGGTCGTCGATCTGCATGGCGCAGGCCTCGGCGATGTTCTTGCCCCGGATCTTCGACGAGCGGGCCGCCTCGTTGAGCCGGGTGCCGCCGCAGTCGGGGCAGGCGGCGAAGGCGACCGCCCGCTCCACGAACGCCCGGATGTGCGGCTGCAACGCATCGACGTCCTTGGACAGGAATGACTTCTGGATCTTGGGGATCAGCCCCTCGTAGGTCATGTTGATGTTGTCGATCTTGACCTTGGTGGGCTCCTTGTGGAGGAAGTCGTGGCGCTCCTGCTTGGTGTACTTCCGGATCGGCTTGTCCGGGTCGAGGAAGCCGGAGGCCGAGAAGATGCGGACGTACCAGCCGTCGACGTTGTAGCCGGGGATCGTCAGCGCCCCCTGGTTCAGCGACTTTGCGTCGTCGAAGAGCTGCGACAGGTCGATGTCGCTGATCGTCCCCATCCCCTCGCACCGCGGGCACATGCCGCCGTTGACCGAATAGACGCGGGTCTCGGTCTTCGTGTCGGCCCCCTTCTCGATCGTCATCTTCCCGGCGGCGCGGACCGAGGGGACGTTGAATGAGAAGGCGTTGGACGAGCCGATGTGCGGCTTCCCGAGCCGGCTGAACAGCACCCGCAGCATCGCGTTGGCGTCGGTCGCCGTGCCGACCGTCGAGCGCGAGTTCGCCCCCATCCGCTCCTGGTCGACGAGGATCGCGGTCGTCAGCCCCTCCAGGACGTCGACCTCGGGGCGGGCCAGCGAGGGCATGAAGCCCTGCACGAACGCGCTGTAGGTCTCGTTGATCAGACGCTGCGACTCCGCCGCGATGGTCCCGAACACCAGCGACGACTTCCCGGAGCCCGAGACGCCGGTGAACACCGTCAGCCGACGCTTGGGGATCTCGACGCTGACGTCCTTGAGGTTGTTCTCGCGAGCGCCCTGGACCCGGATCAGGTCGTGGCTGTCGGCGGGGTTCCGGCTGGGAGGGGCCATGATCGCGTCCATGACGGGGAGGTTCGACGGTCCGTGAAAGCCTCGCCCCCGTCGGTTCGAAACGCTCGGGGGCGGGCCGATCATGGCCCCGAAGCCGTTGCCGGTCAACCGCGACGCTGCGCACGCCCCCCCTCGGCCGCCGCATCGAGACGGTCCAGGAGCATGAACGCGTCGGCGGTGGCCGCGAAGTCGGCGGTGTTGTCGAAGATGCACCAGACAGGGCCCTGGGGGGCCTCGGCGAGCAGGCGGACGGCCAGCGCGTCGAGGAACTCCGGCGTATAGGCCGAATGGTACATCTCCGGAGAGCCGTGCAGGCGATGATAGGTGAATCCTCCCCCGCCGCCGGGCCGCGAGGCCTCGGGGACGACGGCCGGATCGGCGGCGACCCGCGCGACCTCGTGCGCGACGAGCAGGGCCTCGGCCTCGGGGGCGAACCAGGTCCGGTGCCGGGGCTCCCACGCCACCGGCCCCCGGTGCAGCCGGCGCAAGAGTTCGAGGAACGAGCCGGCGACCTCGGCGTCGAACCGGAGGCTCGGCGGGAGCTGGACCAGGAGCGGCCCCCGCTTCTCGCCCAGGGCCGAGGTCTCGTCGAGGAACCGCCGCAGCGGCTCTTCCGCGTCGGCCAGCCGCCGCTCGTGGGTGATCTCGCGCGGGACCTTCAGCGAGAAGGCGAAGCCGTCCGGCGTCTCGGCCGCCCACCGGGCGTAGGTCGCCGGCCGATGCGGGCGGTAGAAGCACGAATTGATCTCGACCGCCGGGAGCCCCCTCGCGTACCGCGACAGGTGGCTCCCGTCCTCGGGGAAGCGGTCGGCATGCACCTTGGGGATCGACCACCCCGCGCAGCCGACCCGGATCTCGCGATCGCCCCCCGCCATGACCTTCCTCCCGCCTCTCCGCGGACTCTGGCAATGCCCAGGCCCGAGAGCAGCAACGGCCATGCCGGCTTCCGACGGGTGGGCTCGAAGGCGTCCGGCCTCTATAATGCGGGCTGTGCGACCGGCTCCGATTTCCAACCGAGGGGCACTCCGATGGAACGACGCGACTTCCTGAAGGGCACGTCCGCCGCGGGCCTGCTCGCGATGCTCGACCCCGCCTACGTCCGGGCGCGCGAGGCCGTGCAGTCCGGGGAGGAATCGACCCGCCCGGTGCCGAGGCGGCGCTACGGGAGGTCGCAAGACGAGCTATCGGTGATCGGTTTCGGGGGGATCGTCGTGAAGGACGTCTCGCCCGAGGAGGCGTCGCGCTACGTCGCGGAGGCCGTCGACCGGGGCGTGAACTACTTCGACGTGGCCCCCTCTTACGGCAATGCCCAGGAGCGGTTGGGACCCGCGCTCAAGCCGCACCGCGACCGCTGCTTCCTGGCCTGCAAGACCGCCGAGCGCGGGGCCGACGGGGCCCGGCGCGAGCTGGAGGAGTCGCTCCGGCTGCTCCAGACCGACCACCTCGACCTCTACCAGCTCCACGCGATGACCACCCCGGAGGACGTCGAGCGGGCGTTCGGGCCGGGCGGCGCGATGGAGGTCTTCACGAAGGCCAAGGAGGAGGGGAAGGTCCGCCACCTCGGCTTCTCGGCCCACAGCGAGCAGGCCGCCCACGCGGCGATGGACCGCTACGATTTCGACTCGGTCCTGTTCCCGCTCAGCTTCCCCATCTGGATCAAGGAAGGCTTCGGCCCCTCGGTCCACAAGCGGGCCCTCGACGGCGGCAAGGGGGTCCTGGCCCTGAAGGCGATGGCCCACCAGAAGTGGAAGGTCGCGCCCGAGGGCCGGAAGTGGGACAAGGCCTGGTACGAGCCGTTCGACCAGGTCGACCGGGCCTCGCTCGGCCTGCGGTTCACGCTGGGCCTCCCGGCCCACGCCCTGATCCCCCCGGGCCACTGGGACCTCTTCAAGATGGCCGTCGAGCTGGCCCAGGCCGGGGCGCTGACCCCGCTCAACGACGCCGAGCGCGAGATCGTCGCCGCCATCGCCCGCGAGAGCGACCCGATCTTCGAGAAGAAGGCCTAGCGGCGGGTCCGACGGATGGCGTGGAGCGCCTCGTCGAGCTTGGAGAGGAAGCGGGAGCGGTCGACCTTGGAGAACGGGGCCGGGCCTCCCGCGGCCTCGCCCGACTGCCGGAGCATGTCCATCAGGGCGCGGGTGGCCATCGCGTCGCCGATGGCGTCCTCGGTGAACGGCCGGCCCCTCGGGCTGAGGACCCGCGCGCCGGCCTTCAGGCAGCGCTCGGCCAGGGGGATGTCGGCGGTGATCGCCACGTCCTCGACGCCGACGCGCTCGGCGATCCAGTCGTCGGCCGCGTCGAAGCCCCCGCGCACCACGACCAGCTCGATCAGGGCGTCCTGGGGCGTGAAGAGCGGGGCGTTCGCCACCACGAAGACCCGGGCCTCGTGGCGGCGTGCCACGCGATAGACCTCGTCCTTCACGGGGCAAGCGTCGGCGTCCACGTAGATCGGCATGGGTCGGGCGTCCTCATTCGTCGGCCCTCCCGGATGGCGGCCTCCGCCCCAGTATAAGGCCCGCCGTGAAGGGGGCCGCAAGGTCACTCCGACGCGAACCGGTAGCCGACCCCCTGCTCCGTCGCGATGTAGCGGGAGTGCGCCGGGTCGTCCCCCAGCTTCCGGCGTAGGCCGGCCACGAAGACGCGGAGGTAGTGCGTCTCCTGCGAGGCGTGCGGGCCCCAGACCTCGCGCAGCAGCGACCGATGGGTCAGCACCTTGCCCGCGTGCTTCATCAGCGCGACGAGCAGCTTGTACTCCAGCGGGGTCAGGGCCAGCCGCGCCCCGGCGAGGGACGCCTGCCGGGCGACGAGGTCGACCCGGACGTCGCCGACGGCCAGGATCGACGAATCCCCCCCCGGCGGCCTTGCGTGCCGGATCGCCGTGCGCATGCGGGCCAGCAGCTCGCCGACGCCGAACGGCTTGGTCAGGTAGTCGTCCGCGCCGTGGTCGAGCGCCTCCACCTTCTCCGCCTCGCGGTCGCGCGCCGAGAGCACGATCACCGGGGCCGTCAGCCACTCGCGGAGCCGGCGGAGGACGTCCTGGCCGTCCAGGTCGGGGAGCCCGAGGTCCAGGATCACCAGGTCCGGGGGCCGCTGGGCGGCGAGCTTCAGGCCGATCTCGCCCGATTCGGCCTCGACGATGACGTAGCCCTCCGCGGCCAGCGAGGCGCGGAGGAGCCGCCGGATCGGGGGCTCGTCGTCGATGATGAGGACCACGTGGCCGCCCTCGGGCATGGGCGCGTCTCCGTCCTGGGCGTCGGGGTCAAGGGGCGTCGACGTCGGTCTCGACCCGGGGCGGGTCCTTGGGGAGCGGGAGCCTCAGCACGAACTGGACGCCCCCTCCCGGGCGGTTGGAGGCCGCGATGGAGCCGCCGTGGACCTTCGCCACCGCCCGGCAGATCGCCAGCCCCAGCCCGCTCCCCCGGCCGGCGTCCGACACCGGCCCGGCGCGCTGGAACTTCTCGAAGATCCGCTCCTCGGAACCCGGGGGCAAGCCCGGCCCGTCGTCGGCGACCGTCACGACCAGCCATCGGCCCTCGGGCCGGGCCGCGATGCGGACCTTCGTGGTCGGCGGCGTGTGGCGGGCGGCGTTCTCCAGCAGGTTGACGAAGAGCTGCTCCAGGAGGAGGCCGTCCACCATCAAGAGCGGGAGGTCGGGCGGGACGGCGACCTCGACCTGTCGCCCCCCCAGCTCGCGGCGGCAGCGGACGAGGGCCGACCCGACGATCTCTTCCAGGATGTTCCACTGCATCCGGGCCGCCGCCTCGCCCAGCTCGAGCCGGGACATCTGGAGGATGTTCTCCAGCAGCCGGTTCAGGCGGTCCGCCTCGTCGGCGATCGTCTCCAGGAGCTGGCGGCGGTCGGCCTCGCCGAGGTTGTCGGCGCGGAGGAGGCCGTCGCTGGCCCCGGCGATGGCGGCCAGGGGCGTGCGGAGGTCGTGCGAGACGCCGCTCAGCAGCGCGTTGCGGACCTGCTCGGCCTGGGCCTGCACGAGCGCCTCGGACGCGGCGAGCGCCATCTCGTCGCGCTCGAGGGCCAGGGCGAGCTGGCCGGCGCACGACTCCAGCAGCCGGCGCTGGTCCGGCTCCAGGAGCCGGGCGATCGGGTCGACCCGGACGGCCAGCGCCCCGACCGTGCGCCGCGAGGCCGTCAGCGGGACGAAGAGCGCGACGGCGTTCGGGAGCGTGTCGGTCCCCGCCCCGGCCGCCTGGTCGTGCTCGATGACCCAGCGGGCGGCGGGGTCGCTGACCGGGTGGCGGACGATGCTCGACCGGCCGCCGTACGCGGCCTCCGGCACGCCGCCCGGCTCGCCCAGGTAGACGGCCGCCTCGCCGCCGACCAGCTCGGCCACCTTCCGCCCCGCCGCCGCCGCGAGGAACGTCGCGCCGGAGATCGAGGCGAGCTGGCGGCCCAGCTCATAGAGGGCCGCCAGCCTCCGCTCGCGCTGGCGTCCCCCCTCCACCTGGCCCCTGAGCCTGGCGGTCAGGCCGCTGATGAGCAGGGCGATGGCGAGCATCACCCCGAAGGTGACGACGTACTCCGAGTCGGCCACGGCGAAGGTCCGGCGCGGGGCCACGAAGCCGTAGTCGAAGACCATGACGGCGACGACGCTCGCCGCGACCGACGGCCCCCGCCCGCAACGGGCCGCCGCGAGCGCGACCGAGGCCAGGAACATCATGACCACGTTCGACTCGCTCGCCCCCAGCCGGTCGACCAGCGCCCCCGCCGCCGCACCGCCCGCGACGAACGCCAACGCCTTCAGGTACGGCGTGCGGTCGAAGGCGGGGCCCGAGCCGTCGCCGCGCGGGGGGCGGGTCGGGGCCCCTTCCCCCCGGACGACGTACACGTCGACGTCGCCGCTCCGCTCCAGCAGGTCGTCGACGATCGAGCCGAAGAACAGCCGCCGCCAGCGCGGGACCTCGGTCTTGCCGACCAGGATCTTGGTGACGTTCCGGGAATGGGCGCAGTCCAGGAGGGCCCCGGCGACGTCCGTGCCGGAGAGCGTGACGACCTCGGCGCCCAGACGCTCGGCGAGCCGGTAGTGCTCGACCATCCGGGCCTGGACGCCCGGGTCGGCCGTCATCCCGGGGCGTTCCACGGCCGCCGCGATCCAGGGGGCGTCGAGCGCCTGGGCCATCCGCTTGGCGGTCCGGATCACCCGCGACGTGGACGGGCTGGGGCCGACGCAGACGAGCAGGCGGTCGGCCGTGGCCCACGGCCCGGCGACGGCCCGCTCGCGCCGGGCCGACTCCACGTCGGTCTGCACCCGACGCGCCGCCTGCCGCAGCGAGAACTCGCGGAGCGCCGCCAGGTTCGACTTCTGGAAGAAGCCCACGAGGGCCCGCTCGGCCTGCTCGGGGATGTAGACCTTCCCCGCCCGGAGGCGCTCGATCAGCTCCTCGGGCGTGAGGTCCACCAGCTCCAGGTCGTCGGCCCGCTCGAACACGCGGTCGGGGATGGTCTCGCGGACGACCACGCCGGTCACGGCGCCGATCACGTCGTTGAGGCTGTCGATGTGCTGGACGTTGAGCGTCGTCCAGACGTTGACCCCGGCCTCCAGCAGCTCCTCCACGTCCTGCCAGCGCTTGGCGTGGCGGCAGCCCTCGGCGTTCGTGTGGGCCAGCTCGTCGACCAGGAGCAGGTCGGGCCGACGGGCGAGCGCCGCATCCACGTCGAACTCCCGGAGCGAGACGCCGCGGTGGGCGAACTCCCGCGTCGGCAGCTCCTCCAGCCCTTCCAGCAGCGCCTGGGTCTCGGGCCGGCCGTGGGGCTCGACGTAGCCGACGACCACCCCGCGGCCCGCCGCGGCCGCCCGACGCGCCGCCTCCAGCATGGCGAACGTCTTGCCGACGCCCGCCGCGTAGCCGAAGAAGATCTTGAGCGCGCCCCGGCCCCTCCTCGCCTCGTCGGCCTGGACCTGCCGGAGGAGCGCGTCGGGGTCGGGGCGTTGGTCGTTCATGGCCGTGCGGACGCCTCGTCGAGCGCCAGGTTCAGGAGCAGCACGTTCACGCGGGGTTCGCCGAGGAGCCCGAGCTGCCGCCCCTCGACGTGGCCGGCCAGGACGGCCCGGACCTCCTCTTCCGACTTGCCGCGGGCCCTCGCCACCCGGGCGACCTGGACCTCGGCCGCGGCGGGCGAGACGTGCGGGTCGAGCCCGCTCCCCGAGGCGGTCGCCAGGTCGATCGGGACGGGGGCGGGGGTCGGCCCCGCTGCACGGATCGCCTCGACCCGCCCCCGGACGGCCTCCCTCAGGGCCGGGTTGAGCGGCCCCAGGTTCGACCCGCCCGACGCCGACGGATTATACGGCGCCGACGACGTGGCCGAAGGCCGCCCCCAGAAATAGCCGGGGTCCGCGAACGGCTGCCCGATCAGGGACGAGCCGATGGGTCTGCCGCCGCGGAGGACCAGGCTGCCGGACGCCTGGGCCGGGAAGGCCGCCCGCGCGATCGCGACGACGGCCAGGGGATAGGCGACGCCCGTCGTCAGGGTCAGGAGCCCCAACATGGCGACGGAGGTCCGAAACGCGTCTCTCATTTGACTCCTCGTTCTGGAAGGGAGGTTCAGCCGACGCCGATCGCCGCGAGCATCAGGTCGATCGCCTTGATCCCGACGAAGGGGACGAGCAGGCCGCCGAGGCCGTAGACCAGCAGGTTGTCGCGCAAGAGCTGCGCCGCGCCGACGGGCCGGTAGCGGACCCCCTTCAGGGCCAGGGGCACCAGGGCCACGATGATCAGGGCGTTGAAGATCACCGCCGCGAGGATGGCCGTCGTCGGCGAGGCCAGGCGCATCACGTCGAGCCCCTTGAGGACCGGGTACGTCCCGGCGAAGGCCGCCGGCAGGATGGCGAAGTACTTCGCCACGTCGTTGGCGATGCTGAAGGTCGTCAGGGCGCCCCGGGTCATCAACAGTTGCTTGCCGATGTTGACGACCTCGATGAGTTTCGTAGGGTTGGAATCCAGGTCGACCATGTTGCCGGCCTCCTTGGCCGCCTGGGTGCCGGTGTTCATCGCCACCGCGACGTCGGCCTGCGCCAGCGCCGGGGCGTCGTTGGTCCCGTCGCCGGTCATCGCGACGAGCCGGCCGCCGCGCTGGTACTCGCGGATCAGGGCGAGCTTGGCCTCGGGGGTGGCCTCGGCGAGATAGTCGTCGACGCCGGCCTCGGCCGCGATGGCGGCGGCGGTGAGCGGGTTGTCGCCCGTGATCATCACCGTGCGGATGCCCATGCGGCGGAGCTCGGAGAAGCGTTCCTTGATGCCCCCCTTCACCACGTCCTTCAGCTCGACGACGCCGAGGGCGCGGTCGCCCCGGCTGACGACCAGCGGCGTGCCGCCGGAGCGCGAGACCTCCGCCACCTTCCGACGCAGCGCTTCGGGCGTCTCGCCCCCTCGCGAGCGGACGTGCCGCTCGACGGCGTCGGCGGCCCCCTTGCGGACGACCTGGCCGTCGAGGTCGACGCCGCTCATCCGGGTCTGGGCGGAGAACGGGACGAACTCGTGGGCGACGCCGCTCAGGTCGTGGCCCCGCAGGCCGAACCGGTTCTTGGCGAGCACGACGATGCTCCGCCCCTCCGGCGTCTCGTCGGCGATCGAGGCGAGCTGCGCGGCCTCGGCGAGCTCGCGCTCGGCCACGCCCTCGGCCGGGTGGAAGGCCGCCGCCTGGCGGTTCCCCAGCGTGATCGTGCCGGTCTTGTCCAGGAGCAGCACGTCCACGTCGCCGGCGGCCTCGACCGCCCGGCCCGACATCGCCACGACGTTCGCGCGGCTCAGCCGGTTCATCCCCGCGATCCCGATCGCGGAGAGCAACGCCCCGATGGTCGTCGGCGCGAGGCAGACGAACAGGGCGACCAGGACGGTGAGCGTGATCGGCCTCCCCTGCCCCGTCGCCCCGACGGCGTACCGCGAGAACGGGGCGAGCGTCGCGACGACCAGCAGGAAGATCAGCGTCAGGGCCGCCAGCAGGATCGCCAGCGCGATCTCGTTGGGCGTCTTCTGCCGCTTCGCCCCCTCCACCATCGCGATCATCCGGTCCAGGAAGCTGTGGCCGGGGAGCGCCGTGACCCGGATGACCAGCGAGTCGGAGATGACCCGAGTCCCCCCGGTCACGGCGCTGCGGTCGCCGCCGCTCTCGCGGACGACGGGGGCGCTCTCGCCGGTGACGGCGCTCTCGTCGACCGAGGCGGCGCCCTCCACGACCTCGCCGTCGGCCGGGATCACCTCGCCGGCCTTGACGAGCACGAGATCGCCGGGCTTCAGCTCCGGCGCGGGGACCTCCTCGGTCGTCCCGGCGCGGCGGTCGATCAGCCTCCGGGCCGCGACCTCGGTGCGCGACCTCCGCAGGCTGGCCGCCTGGGCCCGGCCGTGCCCCTCGGCGATCGCCTCGGCGAAATTCGCGAAGAGGACGGTCGACCAGAGCCAGGCGGCGACGCCGAGGACGAAGCCCGGGGGCTCGCCGGTCGGCGCGGCGAGCGATCGGAGCCAGAGGAGCGACGTCAGCAGGCTGCCGACGTACACGGCGAACATCACCGGGTTCTTGAGCTGGGATCGCGGGTCGAGCTTGCGGAACGACCCGCGGACGGCCTCCAGCACGATGCGACGGTCGAAATCCCCGACCGGGTTGCGGACGGACATGGTCTGGATTCCCTCGTTCAAGCGGGGAGCATGAGGTGTTCGACGATCGGCCCGAGCGCCAGGGCCGGGAAGAAGGAGAGCGCCCCGACCACCACGACGACCGCCACGAGCATCGTCGCGAAGAGCGGCGTGTGGGTCGGGAGCGTGCCGGGCCCGGCCGGCGTCCGCTTCCCGGCGGCCAGGGAGCCGGCGATCGCCAGGATCGGGATCATCACCCCGAAGCGGCCGACGAGCATCGCCAGCCCGAGCAGCCCGTTGTAGAACGGCGTGTTCGCCCCAAGCCCCGCGAAGGCGCTGCCGTTGTTGTTCGAGGCCGACGAGAGGGCGTACAGGACCTCGGAGAAGCCGTGCGGGCCCGGGTTGAAGACCCCCGCCCGGCCGGCCGGCGCGGCCACCGCCGCCGCCGTCCCGAGGAGGACCGTCGCGCAAGGAAGCAGGATCGCGAGCGAGGCCATCTTCATCTCGAAGGCCCCGACCTTCTTGCCGAGGTACTCGGGCGTCCGGCCGACCATCAGGCCGGCGAGGAAGACGGCCACCAGGGCGAACGCGAGCATCCCGTACAGGCCCGAGCCGACGCCGCCGAAGATCACCTCGCCGAGCTGCATCAGCCACATCGCGGCCAGGCCGCCCAGCGGCGTGAACGAGTCGTGCATGGCGTTGACCGAGCCGTTCGAGGCGGCCGTCGTGGCCGTGGCCCAGAGGGCCGAGCCGACCGCACCGAAGCGCACCTCCTTCCCTTCCATGTTGCCCGCCGACAGTTCCGCCCCCAGCCCGGCGAGCGCCGGATTGCCCCGGCCCTCCGAGACGGCCGCGAGCGCCAGCATGGCGACGAACACGGCCGTCATGGCGGCCAGAACCGTCCAGCCCTGGCGACGATCGCCGACCATCTCGCCGAACGTGACGCAGAGGGCGGCCGGGATGACGAGGATCGCCAGCACCTGCAGGAAGTTCGAGAGCGGCGTCGGGTTCTCCAGGGGATGGGCCGAGTTGGCGTTGAAGAACCCGCCGCCGTTCGTGCCGAGTTGCTTGATCGCCACCTGCGAGGCCGCCGGCCCGAGGGCGATCCGGCGCGTCGGCAGGTCGCCGCCGGCCGTCGGGTCGACCAGGGCGACCTCGCGATACGGCTCGAACGTCTGGACGACGCCCTGCGAGACGAGGGCCAGGGCCAGGACGGTCGACAGCGGCAGCAGGATGTAGACGACGCCCCGGGTCAGGTCGACCCAGAAGTTCCCGATCGTCCCGGCGGACTGGCGGGCGAAGCCTCGGATGAGCGCGACGAGCACGGCCATCCCCGCCGCCGCCGAGGCGAAGTTCTGGACCGTCAGGGCGGCGGCCTGCGTCAGGTCGCTCATCGTCGACTCGCCGCCGTAGCCCTGCCAGTTCGTGTTCGTGACGAAGCTGACCGCCGTGTTGAACGACGAGTCGGGCGAGACGCCGGGCAGCCGTTCCGGGTTGAGCGGCAGGACGCCCTGGACCCGCTGGAGGGCGTAAACGACGACCACCCCGACGAAACTGAAAGCGAGGAGCGCCCGGGCGTAGCCGCGCCAGTCCATCTCGGACCTCGGGTCGACGCCGCAGAGTCGATAAGTCAGCCGCTCGATCGGCGCGAGCAGGGCGGCGGCCCGGGGCGGCCGGCCGTCGTAGACCCTCGCCATGTAGAGCCCGAGCGGCCGGGCGCAGAGCCCGAGCGCCGCCAGGGAGAGCCCGACATGCAGCAGTCCGTCGCCCGTCATGAGAACCACTCCGGCTTGAGCAGGGCGACCAGCAGGTAGGCCGCGAGGGCCGCCGCCGTCGCCGTCGCGACCACATCCATCCCGTCCATCCTCACGCCTCCCCCCGGAGCGACTCGATGACGCGGAGCGACAGCCCGCACGCCGCGAAGAAGGCCGCCGACGCGGCCAGCCAGACGAAGTCCATGGAAACCTCCCGGGCCTTCTCTCGGCCCCGGGGCCATTAGACCCGGGAGCGCCTCAAACGGGCGTCAAACTCCGCCGGCCCCGCGCAAAGATCCCGTCAAGACGCGGACGGGCCGCCCCTCGCAGAAACGAGGGGCGGCCCGAGGGGCGGGACGTGGATCGGGCACGGTCGTCGGGCCGATCGTTTCATGGCCCGCCGTCGGGCCGGCCGGGCGGGAGGACCTGCGAA
>Ga0182738_1006800_pt1 | contig 11791 bp, 4 predicted proteins | sample eDN5th30CBELigMG_FD_128876 | JGI IMG/M metagenome (GOLD analysis project Ga0182738, IMG submission 128876) | Enriched Miracle-Growth compost microbial communities from Emeryville, California, USA - eDNA 5th pass 30_C BE-Lig MG (version 2)... ...
GCCGTGATGCGCGCGCTGCCCTTGGTCTTGTAGGCGTCGGCCGCCTGCTTGATCGTGTTCAGCGCCTGCTGCGACAGATTCGAGCGGTCCCAGTCGAAGAATACCATGAACGACGGCGCGGCAGCCGGCGGCGGGGCCGGCGGCGGGGCGACGACCGTCGGGGCGCCGAACTTCACCTGCAGGCTCAGCATCGCGCTGAGGTTGTTGTTGGTGTAGCCGGTTCCCGCCAGATACGGGTTCGTCGTACCATAGTAGCGCGCATCGAGATTGACGCGGAACATCGAGTCGACGTTGTAGCCGACACCCACGATCGCCTGGTAGGCAAACTGCGTGGTGTCGCTGGCAGCGTTGAACGCCGATGTGCGGACGAAGGCGATACCGGCACCCGCGCCGATGTACGGAACGATCGTCCCGCCGGCGTTGAAGTCGTACAGGATGTTGGCCAGGATGCCGATGTCGTCCTTCGCAGCGCCGAAGGTATTGAAGTTACCGCTGCCAATCGAGGCTTCGTTGCGGCGGTAGACACCTTCGAGCTCGACCCTCGGGCCGACGAAGTCGTAACCGATCATGCCGCCGGCCGCCCAGCCGAGCTCCGGATAGAGCGTGCCCGTCGCGCCGAAGGGCGTGGTCACGTTGGTGTTGAACATCCAGTTCCCACCACCTTCGATGCCGGCGTAGAACCCCGGATACTGGAGACCCTGGGCCTGGGCTGCGATTGGCAGGGCCGCCAGAGCGGCCGCGGCAACCAGAACTTTCTTGATCAAGTTAGACTCCTTGTCTTTTGGGCTAAGCCATCGAATCGAAGTGGACAGACTATAAGCGGTCTGGAGTTGCATTTCTCGAAATTTGCTGATGAGAAAGCCTGATCTGCCGAACTCGTGGTTTTTTCGCCACAGTCTTCCGATCAGTCCGGACCTATCGGGGCAGCATGGAGCGGCCCGTCAGGTCCCGGTCGATCGCCCGGGCGCACTGGCGTCCTTCGCGAATGGCCCAGACCACCAGGGATTGACCGCGCCGCATGTCTCCTGCTGCAAACAGCCTTGGAATCGAGGTTTTATAGTCCTGGACGTCGGCCGCCACGTTGCCGCGGGCATCCAGCGCCACCCCTGATTGCTCGACCATTCCGGGCTTGCGCGGCCCCAGGAACCCCATTGCCAGCAGGACGAGGTCCGCCTTCAACCGGAAGCTGCTGCCCTCGATCTCCTTCATCGCCCCGCCGACGCCCGCGACGCGCACGCACTCGAGGGCTTCGACCTTGCCGTTTGTCCCCAGAGCCCGCCTGGTGAGGACTGCGAAATCCCGCTCGGCGCCTTCCTCATGCGAGGAGGAAGTGCGCATCCTGAGCGGCCAATCGGGCCAGGTCAGCGCTTTGTTCTCCTTTTCGGGCGGCTTCGGCATGACCTCGAGCTGGGTGACGGAGGCCGCGCCCTGCCGGTTCGAGGTGCCGACGCAGTCCGACCCGGTGTCGCCGCCGCCGATCACCACCACATGCTTGCCCCTGGCGCTGATCGTGCCTTTGGGCGCCGCCCGCGCCTCGTCGTCGCCGGCGACGCGCTTGTTCTGCGGCACCAGGAAATCCATTGCGAAGTGAATGCCGGCGAGCTCGCGGCCCGGCACCGGCAGGTCACGCGGCCATTCGGCCCCGCCGGTCAGGGCGACGGCGTCATAGCCTTCGAGCAGGGACTTGACCGCGAGCGTGGCGCCGACCTCGACTCCGGTGCGGAACTCGACGCCCTCGGCCTCCATCTGCCGCATGCGCCGGTCGATCAGGTGTTTTTCCATCTTGAAGTCGGGGATGCCGTAACGGAGCAGGCCGCCGATCCGGTCCGCCTTCTCGAACAGCGTCACCGAATGGCCGGCCCGCGCGAGCTGCTGCGCGCAGGCGAGGCCGGCCGGACCGGACCCGACCACGGCGACGCGCTTGCCGGTCCTCCGGGCGGGGACCTGCGGCTGGATCCATCCCTCCTGCCAGCCGCGGTCGACGATGGCGCATTCGATCGATTTGATGGTCACCGGATTGTCATCGATGTTCAGCGTGCAGGCCGCCTCGCAGGGGGCGGGGCAGATGCGGCCGGTGAATTCCGGGAAGTTGTTGGTCGAATGCAGCACCTCGAGCGCGTCGCGCCAGCGGTCGCGGCGGACCAGCTCGTTCCATTCCGGGATGATGTTATTGACCGGGCAGCCGTTGTGGCAGAACGGGATGCCGCAATCCATGCATCGTGCCGCCTGCCTGCCCATGTCGGCAGCCGGCAGTGGATGGATGAACTCCTTCCAGGTCTTGAGGCGCGCCTCGACCTTCTCGTAAGGCCGCTCCTTGCGCTCGATCTCGAGGAAGCCTGTTACGAGGCCCATGACTGTGACGACTCCCTTCTTGCTGTCGTCCTGAGCGCAGCGAAGGACCTAACGCTTCGACACCGCGATGTTGAGCCGTTAGGTCCTTCGGCTGCGCTCAGGACGACAAAATTCTTCCGCAGCTCTCGCTGTTACTCCGCCGCCACCGCTTTCGCCGCCGCCAGATCGCGGGCCTGGCGCAGGGCGCGCTTGTAATCCTTCGGCATCACCTTGACGAAGTACCGCAGCGCCCTGTCCCAATCCTCGAGCAGCTCGCGCGCCCGCACGCTGCCGGTATGGAGATGGTGGCGCTCGACCAGGACGCGCAGCCGTTCGGCATCGAAGCGCAGCACGTCGCCCATGCCGTTGTCCTCGACATCCACGCCGCGCTGGCGTGGCCGGCCGGAGTCGTCGCCGGCATCGTCGCTCGGGACGATCGCTTCCAGCTCGACCATCGCCGGATTGCACAGATCCCTGAAGCGTGCGTGGGGATCGTAGACATAGGCCACGCCGCCCGACATGCCGGCCGCGAAGTTGCGCCCGGTGTCGCCCAGCACGACCACCACGCCACCGGTCATGTACTCGCAGCCGTGGTCGCCGGTACCCTCGACGACGCAGACCGCGCCCGAGTTGCGCACGGCGAAGCGTTCGCCGGCCACGCCCTCGAAGTAGGCTTCGCCGGCGATCGCGCCATAAAGCACGGTGTTGCCGACGATGATGTTGTCCAGCGGATTGCGCTTCGATCCGGCCGGCTGGCGCACCACGACCCGGCCGCCCGACAGGCCCTTGCCGACATAGTCGTTGCCGTCGCCCGACAGCTCAAGCGACACGCCGTGCGCCAGGAAGGCGCCGAAGCTCTGCCCGGCCGTTCCCGCGAGCCGCACGGAAATCGTGTCCTCGGGCAGCCCGGTGTGGCCGTAGCGCCGGGCAACCTCTCCCGAAAGCATGGCACCGACCGTGCGGTTCACGTTACTCACCGGCAGCTCGACCTGCACCGGCTGGCCCTTCTGGAGCGCGGGCCGGGCCGCCTCGATCAGCCTGTGGTCGAGCGCCTTGTCGAGGCCGTGGTCCTGGCGTTCGGTGTTCCAGATCGCGACGCCGGCCTTCGCCGGCATCTGGTGGAGCAGCCGGGTGAGGTCGACCCCGCCCGCCTTCCAGTGATCGACGGCGCGGCGCATGTCGAGCCTGTCTACCCGGCCGATCATCTCGTTGATCGTGCGGAACCCCAGCCGCGCCATGATCTCCCGAAGCTCTTCGGCGACGAAGAAGAAGTAGTTGATGACGTGCTCGGGCTGGCCGGTAAAGCGCTTGCGCAGCACCGGGTCCTGGGTCGCCACGCCGACCGGGCAGGTGTTCAGATGGCACTTGCGCATCATGATGCAGCCCGCCGCGATCAGCGGGGCCGTCGCGAAGCCGAACTCGTCGGCGCCGAGCAGCGCGCCGATCGCCACGTCGCGGCCGGTGCGCAATCCGCCGTCGACCTGGACGGCGATGCGTCCGCGCAGGTCATTGAGCACCAGCGTCTGCTGCGTCTCGGCGAGCCCGATCTCCCACGGCGAGCCGGCATGGGTCAGCGAGGTCAGCGGCGAGGCGCCCGTGCCACCCTCGAAGCCCGAGATCGTCACGTGGTCGGCGCGCGCCTTGCTGACGCCCGCGGCCACCGTGCCGACGCCCACCTCGGACACCAGCTTCACCGACACGCGCGCACGCGGATTGGCGTTCTTGAGGTCGTGGATGAGCTGCGCCAGATCCTCGATCGAATAGATGTCGTGATGCGGCGGCGGCGAGATCAGGCCGACACCGGCCGTCGAGCGGCGGACGCGCGCGATGTTCTCGTCGACCTTGTGGCCGGGAAGCTGGCCGCCTTCGCCCGGCTTGGCGCCCTGAGCCATCTTGATCTGGATATCGTCGGCGTTGACCAGGTACTCGGTCGTGACGCCGAAGCGGCCGGACGCCACCTGCTTGATCGCCGAGCGCATCGAATCGCCGTTGGCCATCGGCCGGAAGCGGTCCGCCTCCTCGCCGCCCTCGCCGGTATTCGACTTGCCGCCGATCCGGTTCATGGCGATGGCGAGCGTGGTGTGCGCCTCGCGGCTGATCGAGCCGAAGCTCATCGCGCCGGTGGCGAAGCGCTTGACGATGTCCGCCGCCGGCTCGACCTCCTCGATCGGCACCGGCGTGTCGGCCCACTTCAGCTCCATCAGGCCGCGAATCGTCAGCAGCCGCTCGCTCTGCTCGTTGATGGTCCGGGCGAAGGCCTTGTACTCGGCCGAATTGTTGCCGCGCACCGCATGCTGCAGCCTGGACACCGATTCGGGGGTCCAGGCATGGTCCTCGCCGCGCAGGCGGAAGGCGTAGTCGCCGCCGGCGTCGAGCATCGTGCGGTAGATCGGGTTGTCGCCGTAGGCGTCGCGATGGCGGCGCACCGTCTCCTCGGCGATCTCCTGCCAGCCCGCGCCCTCGATCGTGGTCGCCGTTCCCGTGAAGTATTTCTCGACGAAGCCGGAATGCAGGCCGACCGCATCGAAGATCTGCGCCCCGCAATAGGACTGGTAGGTCGAGATGCCCATCTTGGACATGACCTTCAGCAGCCCCTTGCCGACCGCCTTGATGTAGCTCTTCTGCACCTCGTAGGCCTCGAGCGGCAGGCCGTTCTGGAGGCGCAGCGCCTCGAGCGTCTCGAAGGCGAGGTAGGGATTGATCGCCTCGGCGCCGTAACCGGCCAGGCAGCAGAAATGATGGACCTCGCGCACCTCGCCCGATTCGACGACGAGGCCGGTCTGCGTGCGCAAGCCCCTCCGGATCAGGTGATGATGCACCGCCGCCGTCGCCAGAAGCGCCGGAATCGGCACGCGATCGGCCGCAACCGCACGGTCCGAGAGGATGAGGATATTCCGGTCGGCGAGCACGCAGTCGGTCGCCTCGGCACAGACGCGGTCGAGCGCCTTCTCCAGCCCCGCCGCGCCTTCCGACGCCGGCCAGGTCGTATCGATGGTGGCGGTGCGGAAGGCGCCGTCGAGCAGCTCCTCGATCGAGCGGATCTTCTCCAGCTCGGCATTGGTCAGCACCGGCTGCATGACCTCGAGCCGCTTGTGCGTGCCGGCATGCTTGCCGAGCAGGTTCGGGCGGGGGCCGATCATCGAGACCAGCGACATCACCAGCTCCTCGCGGATCGGATCGATCGGCGGGTTGGTGACCTGGGCGAAGTTCTGCTTGAAGTAGTTGTAGAGCAGCTTGGGCTTGCGCGAGAGCACCGCGATCGGCGTGTCGGTGCCCATCGAGCCGATCGGGTCGTCCGGCTCGCGGCTCATCGGCTCCAGGAAGAAGCTGATGTCCTCCTGCGTGTAGCCGAAGGCCTGCTGGCGATCGAGCAAGGTCGTCGGATCGTTCGACGGCGCCGGCAGCGGCGCGTCGGGCAGCTGCGACAGCTCCTCCAGCTTGTACTGCGTGGCCTTCAGCCACTCGTCGTATGGTTCGGCCTCGGCGAGCGAGCGCTTCAGCTCCTCGTCCTCGACGATGCGGCCCTGCTCGAGATCGATCAGCAGCATCCTGCCCGGCTGCAGGCGCCACTTGCGCACGATCTTCTCGTCGGGGATCGGCAGCACGCCCGATTCGGACGCCATCACGACGAGGTCGTCGTCGGTCACGATGAACCGTGCAGGACGCAGGCCGTTGCGGTCGAGGGTGGCGCCGATCTGGCGGCCGTCGGTGAAGGCGATCGAAGCCGGGCCGTCCCACGGCTCCATCAGCGCGGCATGGTACTCGTAGAAGGCCTTGCGCCTGGCATCCATCAGGGGATTGCCCGCCCACGCCTCCGGAATCAGCATCATCATGGCGTGCGCCAGCGAGTAGCCGCCGTTGAGCAGCAGCTCGAGCGCGTTGTCGACGCAGGCGGTGTCGGACTGGCCGTGCGGGATGATCGGCCACATCTTGTCGAGGTCGGCGCCGATCAGATCGGATTCCATGGTGCGCCGGCGGGCATACATCCAGTTGACGTTGCCGCGCACCGTGTTGATCTCGCCGTTGTGGGCGATGAAACGATACGGATGGGCCAGCTTCCATGACGGGAAGGTGTTGGTCGAGAAACGCTGGTGGACCAGGCACAGCGCCGACCGGGTCAGCGGATTGCGCAGGTCCTCGTAGAAGCTCTCGACCTGCGGTGCCAGCAGCAGGCCCTTGTAGACGACCGTCCGCGACGAGAAGGACGGCATGTAGAGCTGCGACAGGCCGGGCAGCTTGTGCTTCTTCTCCAACTCGACCAGCGGGTTCTGGGTCTGCTTGCGGATCGCCAGGATCTTGCGCTCGAAAGCGTCCTGATCAGCGAGCCGGGAGCTGCGGCCGACGATCGCCATCCTGATCACCGGCATGCACTCGATGACCGCAGCGCCGAGGCCGGTCGTGTCGACCGGCACGTCGCGCCAGCCGACGAGCGCCTGGCCTTCGACCTTGATGAAATGCTCGAGCCTCTTGACCGCGAAAGCCCTGGCCTTTTCATTCTGCGGCAGGAAGCACATCGCCACGGCGTAGTGCCCCGGCTCCGGGAGGTCGACGCCGGTCTTCCGGGCCCAGTCGCGCAGCAGGGCGTCGGGCGTCTGGATCATGCAGCCGGCGCCGTCGCCGACCAGGGGGTCCGCGCCAACCGCGCCGCGATGGTCGAGATTGACGAGAATCCGCAAACCCTGGTGGATGATGTCGTGGGATCTGTGGCCCTTGATGTTGGCCACGAAGCCCACGCCGCACGAATCATGCTCGTTGCGCGGGTCGTACAGGCCCTGTCTCTGCGGCAAATCGATCAATATTCGACGGCTGCCCCTTTTTTGAAGCAGCTCCCCCCTGAAAGCCCCTTGATGTCGCCTTCTTAGCTCGGCTTTGGGAGCGGGGCAAAAGCGATTGTTGCATCGCAAGAGCCCCTGTACCCTGCATGTTCGGAGTTGTACCGGGGGTAGAAATGGTGAAGCGGCCGATTCTCGCAGGCCTCGTATTGGCAGCGACGCTGGGGGCCTGCAGCGGCAGCAGAGGGCCGGATGTCGCCTATACCGGCCCCGGCTGGTACCTTGAGCGGCCGCGGCTGCTGCTGGTGAGCGGCCCCGAACTCTTTGCCGGTCCGATGAGCTACGAAGCCTGCGAGGCCAAGCGCGTCGAGTTCGAGACCTCGGCCCGGATGCTGTGCATCAACGAGAAGATGAAGCCGGGACCCTACGGCCCCTATACGTCCACGGCTCCCGCGAAGCCGCAAGCAGATCGATAGCGTGCAGCCTCACTTCCGATCGTCCTGAGCGCCGGCAGACATGTGATCGTTCGGTGAGATCCGCTGCATTCAGAGCGTGTGAATTTATCGACCGTAGCCGAACGGCATGCAAACGCGTCAAATTTCCAGCGCCGAACACAGGCGGACCCGCCCGGCTGGGCCGAGGCGTAGCCTTGCCGGGTCATCCTCATTGGACCGCGCGCATCCTGCGCGCTCATGATCATGAGCGCGCAGGATGCGCGCGGTCCAATGAGGATGACCCGGCGCACGCTCTCGTCTGGCGACGAAAACAGGTCTTGTCGGTCCGAGGCGGAGCCTCGCTGGTTGTTGGTCCTCGCTAGCCGATCGTCATCAGGCTAGCGTTGCCGCCGGCAGCGGCGGTGTTGACGCTGAGCGACACCTCGTCGACGAGGAATTCCAGCGGATAGGGCGCCACGTGGACCGGCACGATCGGGCCATCCCGTTCGGCCAGCCGACAGGTCAGCGCCACGAGGTCGTCGTGGCTTCCGGCAAACAGCGCCGCCGAGATGTCCGGATCGTCGTGATCCGTGGTGACCCGGTTGCCGGTGGCGCGCGCTGCATCGGCCTGCGCCTGCAGGTCGGCCGGATCGCGGGCGACGCAAAGGACCGTCCCCTTCGATCGAAGCACATACTCGTTGCGTTCGCCGACCGGACCGGGGAGCTCGCCCACCAACCCCTCCAGCGGCAATGGCGGACACGCCGACAGCAGCCGGCGCAGGTAGAGCGGCCCGCCGGCCTTCGGCCCGGTGCCCGACAGGCCGTGACCGCCGAACGGCTGCACGCCTACGACAGCGCCGATCACGGTGCGGTTGACGTACTGGTTGCCGGCCGCGCTCAGCGCCGTCGCGCGCTCGATCGTCTCGTCGATCCGGCTATGGACGCCGAAGGTCAGCCCGAAGCCGGTCGCATTGGCCCGCCGCACGACGTCGTCCATTTCCTCGCGCGGATAGCGCAGGACATGCAGCACCGGGCCGAACACCTCGCCCAGCAGGTCGGCGATCGACGGGATCTCGATGATCGTCGGCGGCACGAACAGGCCCGACGCCGTGGCGTCCTGGGTCACGACGTGGTCGTTCGCGCGCATCGCCGCGATATGGTCGGTGAGCCGCTTTTTCGCCTCCGCCGAGATCACCGGCCCGATGTCGGTCGAGAGGCGATCCGGATTGCCGACGCCGAGTTCCGCCATCGCGCCCTTCAGCATCGGCAGCACGCGGTCGGCGATATCCTCCTGCAGGCAGAGCACGCGCAGCGCCGAGCAGCGCTGCCCCGCCGAATCGAAGGCCGACGTGAGCACGTCGTTCACGAGCTGCTCGGGGAGAGCCGAGGAGTCGGCGATCAGGATGTTCTGGCCGCCCGTCTCGGCGATGAACGGCACGCGGCCGCGCCGGGCCAGCTTCTGGTTGATCGACCGCGCCGCCTCGGTCGAGCCCGTGAACACGACGCCGGCGATCGCCGGATTGGCGACCAGCCGGGCGCCGATCTCGCCATCGCCGGGCAGGAATTGCAGCACGCCCGATGGCAGGCCGGCACCGAGGAACAGTTGCAGGGCCTGGCTGGCGATCAGCGGCGTCTCTTCCGCCGGCTTGGCAACGACGCCATTGCCGGCGGCAAGGGCCCCGGCAATCTGGCCAGTGAATATTGACAGTGGAAAATTCCACGGGCTGATGCAGGCCACGACTCCGAGCGGCCTGTGGGTTTCATTCGACCAATCAAGCACTTGCGCCGCGTAATAACGCAGGAAGTCGACCGCTTCGCGCACTTCCCCCACGGCATTGGCGAAGGTCTTGCCGGCCTCGCGCACGATCAGCCCGACCAGCGGCAGCATGCGCGCCTCCATCCGGTCGGCGACCCGTCGCAGGCAGTCGGCACGTGCCCGGGGCAAGGCGGTCCAGACCACCGCGCGGGCGCAGGCGGCATCGACCAGTTCCGGCGTCGCCTCGACCACGCTGCCGACCACGTCGCTGGGGTCGGCCGGATTGCGCAGCTCGCGGGCGGCACCGTCGCGGGGCCGGTCGCCCAGCATCGGCCGGGCGCGCCAGCTCTCGCGACCGAACGACTTGTGAAGCGCGGCGAGGCGATGCTCGTTGGTGAGATCGAGGCCCGTCGAATTGGGCCGCGCCGCGCCGAACAGGTCGCGCGGGAGAGCGATCCCGTCATGCGGCCGGCCGACCGGCTCGAGCGCCCGAGCCTGCTCGACCGGGTCGGCCAGGAGCCTGTCGACGGAAAACTCCGGATCGGCGATCTGGTGCACGAAGGAAGTGTTGGCACCGTTCTCCAGCAATCGGCGGACGAGATAGGCGAGCAGGGTCTCGTGCGTGCCGACAGGCGCATAGATGCGGCACGGCACGCCGAGCTTGTCCCTGCCGACGACTTCCTCGTACAGGCTCTCGCCCATGCCGTGCAGGCACTGGAACTCGTACTGTCCCCTGGGCGCGATGGCATGGATCGTCGCCAGGCTGAGCGCGTTGTGGGTGGCGATCTGCGGGAACACCGCGTCGGTCGCGGCCAGCAGCTTGCGCGCGCAGGCAATGAACGAAACGTCGGTGTGGATCTTGCGGGTGAAGACCGGGAAGCCTTCCAGCCCGTCGAGCTGGGCGCGCTTGATCTCGCCGTCCCAGTAGGCGCCCTTGACCAGCCGCACCATCAGGCGATGGCCGCTGCGCCGCGCCAGGTCGATCAGCCAGTCGATCACGAACGGGCAACGCTTCTGGTAGGCCTGCACCACGAAGCCGATGCCATGCCAGCCCGCCAGCTCCGGCTCGAAGCAGAGCCGCTCCAGCAGATCGAGCGACAGCTCGAGCCGGTCGGCCTCCTCGGCGTCGATGTTGAAGCCGATATCGAGCGAATGCGCCCGCACCGCCAGCACCTTCAGCCGCGGATAGAGCTCGGCATGGACGCGCTCGATCTGGCTGCGGCTGTAGCGCGGATGCAGCGCCGAGAGCTTGATCGAGAGGCCGGGACCGTCATGGACACCACGACCGGCCGACGCCGAGCCGATCGCCTGGATGGCAGCCGCGTACTCGCCGAAGTACCGCCCGGCCTGCGCGGCGGTCACCGCCGCCTCGCCCAGCATGTCGTATGAATAGCGGAACCCCTTCCGGACCCACCGACGGCTGTTGTCCAGGGCCTCGTCGATGGTCTGTCCGGCGACGAACTGCTCGCCCATCAGCCGCATCGCCAGGTTCACGCCGGCTCGGATCAGCGGCTCGCCGCCGCGCGCCACCAGCCGGGTCAGGGCCGCCGACAGGCCGCGCTCGCTGTGGGTCGCGGTGAGCTTGTCCGTTATGAGTAGCCCCCAGGTCGCCGCATTGACGAACAGCGACGGGCTCCTGCCGAGATGGGCTTCCCAGTCGCCGCCGCCGATCTTGTCGCGGATCAGCGCGTCGCGTGTGTCGTCGTCGGGAATGCGCAGCAGTGCCTCGGCGAGGCACATCAGCGCCACGCCCTCCTCGCTCGCCAGGGAATATTCGTGGATCAGCCCCTCGACGCCGACCCCGTGGCCTTTCGCCCGCATCCGCTCGACCAGCCGCCGCGCCAGCGCCGTCGCCGCCTGCATGGTCGCCTTCGGCAGGGCCGCCGCAGCGATCAGGGGCGGCAGGCACTCGGGCTCGGGCCGCCGATAGGCAGACGTTATCGTGTCGCGCAGCGGACTTTTGAACGGTAGCGAGGACATGTCGCTCATCTCGGGTTGAGGCTAACGATCTGTACCGAAATAATCGCCTCAAAGTTTTTCGCTCAAGGAAGACGATGGCGCCTATGGGCGCGCACTCCAGTGGCGCATCTTCGCGCCGTTGCCGCGCCCCATGTCGCCTCACTGGAGTGACACGCTCATAGGCGCTGGCCTTGTTCGTTCTGGTGGCTGTGATCGGGTTTGCTGGAAGCCCCCCGTACCGACGAGAGCGTGCGCCAGGTCATCCTCATTGGACCGCGCGCATCCTGCGCGCTCATGATTCTGAGCGCGCAGGATGCGCGCGGTCCAATGATCATGATCGGGCAAGGCTCGCCTCGGTCCAATCGGGCGGGTCCAGCCTGTGTTCGGCGTTGGAAATTCGACGCGTTTGCATGCCGTTCGGCGACTCGAGCAGGCCAGGACAGAGATGGATTCTCGGCGCGAAAGGCCGGACAGGTAATGGGCCGCACCCTCTCCGGCTGGAAGGCCAGCATTTTCCGGCCTCCGGGCGGGCTGGGTCA
>Ga0182738_1006801_pt1 | contig 11790 bp, 13 predicted proteins | sample eDN5th30CBELigMG_FD_128876 | JGI IMG/M metagenome (GOLD analysis project Ga0182738, IMG submission 128876) | Enriched Miracle-Growth compost microbial communities from Emeryville, California, USA - eDNA 5th pass 30_C BE-Lig MG (version 2)... ...
CGGCGACCAAGATCATCGGAGGACAGGACCTCAATGGGGGAAATGATTGTAGCGCATGACATAAGCCATGGACTTAAAGCCAATCAGAAAATCTGGGCAGACGGCCTTCGGCGGAGGGTTACGATGATCCCGGCCCCTACAGGTGTAAAGATCTGGCTGGCGAGACAGGCCATACCGACATACGCAAAGGCTTTCCGGGTCTGTCGTTGATGGTACAGGAGGCGCTGAAGCGTGATCCGATGTGCGAGAACCTGTTCGTGTCCTGCGGCCTGTCAAGCGAACCGAGGAAATGCCCCCCTTGCCGAATTGAAGATCTGCCCCCTTCATTGGTTTGCGGTTTCATTGATTTCTCACGCTTCTAGTTCTGCTTCTGCCTCTCCGAGAATAAGAGCAAACACAGTAGATCCAGCAATCATAAAGAAAGACTCTCCAATCGCAAGGCGGTTATTAGAGTTTGTAAGAATTGTACAGAAAAAGAAAAAGCTTATACTGAAAATATATGCGGTGAGGCTTGACGATATTTGCCCGCGGCGATGTGCGTCATTAATTTTTTTTGCTGTTACAACAGCGAAACCAAGCAAGAAAATTATACCAAGAAGTCCGTGGCGGACCATTATTTCGAGGTACCCATTATGAATTATTGTAAAGCCCACGTCCGAGTAGGTTGTCTGACGCCATTCTCGAAGCCATCCATTGCCCCAACCGACCAAGGGCGCCGCTTGGATTAACTCCATGGCGTTGGACCACAATTCGAGGCGCTGGCGCATCGGGCCCGGCGTAACGGGATCGGTAATAGCTCTTTGTATTGCTGCGAATGGATCTTTGGTAGAAAAGCTGTCGTCGGTCAACTTGACCACCGCTACAATTGTCTTCCCGGCAATCCTCTCTACGTAAGGCGTTGCGATCGCCACTGCGGCCCCGGTGACAACCACCAGTCCTGCAATCAAGTAGCCTCTCCATTTACGAAAGTAGCGTAGGAGACTAAAAATGCCCATGAAAGCAACGGTTGCGGCGAGTGCGAGCCATGCTCCTTTGGATTGGGCACCTAAAGCACCAATTAAGCTGAGAACGGCTGTTACGACACCAAGTGTTACGACGTACCATTTGGATTTCTCGCGCAGCCGCCCTGTTTCTGCGGCATAAAGAAGCCAAAACACAGCTGTCAGGAAGAGCATGCAACTGCCGATCCCAGCATGAATAGGGTTATGATGGAAGAGCGGCGTCGCGCGCTTCCCACTCAAGAGAATGGGCACATCCAAGCTCATAAGCAAAGCAACTAAACCGCTCACGACAACTAGGGTGCCTGCTGAAAATATGTAGCGCCGGCTGGCAGAAAGCGCGACGCCTAGGAATGGAAAAAATACCGGAAACACGTAGAGCCATTCCGAAGTGCCCTTCTCATCATCGACTAATACGTCGAAGGCAAATCTAATAGCGGCATAGGCAGCCCACGTGTAGCATAGGATAGCTAACCAATCGCGTGAAACCACCGAGACTTCCGTACGGTGCGACACAATTGCGAAAATAAGAAAGATGATAGTGACGTAACGATAGGAGTCACTCTCAACTAGCATTGCAGAAGCCATAAGCGCCCACAAACCAGAGAAAACGATCGTACGGAGGCGCTCGTGCGGCGCACCCTGAGGATCAGTTATTCCGTGCATAAGCAATTCTCCGTATAGCTTCGACAACACGGACGCCATAGGTCCTTAGCCGCTTCCACCAAGGGAATTTTGTAGACTTGTAGACCGCCCGTGTCGCGATCGTAGTGCTGTCACGTGTTGGAACTGCAACGTTCAAGCGAGTGGCGTAAATCCCCGTTCCGGTAGCCCAACCTCGCTCCAACGCGATGTCCCACGGGTACTCCATAACCTTCAATCCATGGATCAGCCTTTTTGCGCCGGCACTAGTTAAAACGTAGCAAGCGGTCGACCCTTGCGGTCCATGCGCTGCCCGACCGATCTCGTCACCGGCACTCGACGTCGTAATGCGCTTAAAGCCAACGAGACGATGATTGAAGAGCTTGATCGCGTCCGCTCTAGGTAAAGCTTCGATCGCAGCACCGGCACGACGTAAAAGATCGGCCGAAAGTATGATGTCGTCCTCCACGACAATGCCCACAGGATCACGCGTTTCGACAAAGGTTGAAAGAGCCTTTAGATGGCTGCGGTAGCAGCCATATTCGCCCGGCAGTATTGTGCGCCCATTATTGCGCTCGAAAGCTCGCATATCACAATCGACGCGGCTATCCGGAGCGATTGTCATGCCGTCGATGCCAGGGACACGGACGAGAGAAAAATCGAGAATCTTTGCCTGACGGGATAACGCATTCCATCGATCGGATGATCGGTCTAGATTTATCGCAAAAATGCGGATTTGCATTCCCAGTCATCTTTCTGAAAGCTCTCTCCGAGCCTTGCGGTTCCGTGGAAAGCCGACGTTAATGGCGGCCTACCCGTCCTAGAAAAAAAGCGCAAGCCTCTCAGTTATTCCCGCCGACAGTATGCACCAATTACCCGCGCATTGATGGGGCGATCGAATCCACAAAAACCAGTAGGACAACAAGAGCGGTAACTTAGTCAGGGCAAATCAGCCTGTTTCCTACGCAAAACAAGACTTTCCCTGATTTTTGCCATTTTTGCAGCTCCTTCCGGCGTCTTTTCCGCTGACCTGATGATGTTACGTATTATCAGGAAAAGAAGCACAAATATGAATGACAACGCTGTCAACGTTGCCACCCAAACGCCTCGCTTCACGTTGCTCGTGGCGGCAACTGGTTCCTCTTTCAGTATTTCGGCCCATCGTTTGACGGTCGACACCTGCCGAGCAACGCCCGCTGCCGACAGCCCCATGGCATTTTCCCCTTCAACGGCGATGTCGGCTGGTGTCAGGCCGGACACCGCATCCAATGCTGCGTTACGCGCGGCGGTGACTGCGTCTATCGCGTCTTTCTCCGACTGCGCTTCGAAGGTCCACGCCAGATCACCGTTCACGAAGGAGGCTTTTGCGGCAGTATCATTTTTGATTGCAGCAATAAAAATTGGATCTGCAATATATGGGTGAACCGACGAGGGGAGTTCGAGCTTATAAAACGCTGTATATTTTTCGGGTAAGAAAGTAATCGCTACGTAGGTAAGCGCTGCCACGATTAAAGGAACGGCGACAAGCACCCAGATGTTGGCGGCAACAAAAACCAACACGTCCAGCACGTCGATCTCATCAGGTTGCTCTCTCGCTTCTGTCATTTAAGTGCCTCATATAAGTCAGAAAATTCCAGGGCGCGGCTTTAGCCTACATAAGGAATGCCGCGTCGGTTATATGCGCGAAGCGTAATTCCCAGCTTAGCCGCAAACCGCGATCCAACGAACACCCCAATTCGTACTCATGTTCCTTACGATGCGCCGGGCAGGCTGACACAGCTTAGGCGCGACCGAGTCTAGCCCCCGCTTGTTTCTCTAATCCTTACCGAAAGCATCCCGAGTGAATACCTTATGTTTAACGTCCTCAATCTCATTGCTGAGCCGATTTGCTACGATCAAATCAACTCGAGCCTTGAAGGGTTCAAGTTCATTTATTACAGGAATTTGAAGGAACTCTTCTCCATCATAGCTTGGCTCGTAAATTAATACCTCTACTCCCTTCGCCTTTATACGCTGGATGACCCCCTGAACACTGGATGAACGGAAATTGTCAGATCCGGCTTTCATTACGAGCCGATAGATTCCCACCGTACGAGGGCTTCTCTTCATAATCTCATCTGCAATAAAGTCTTTTCGCGTCGAATTAGCCTCCACAATCGCTTTAATCAATACTTGGGGGACATCGGCGTAGTTGGCCAAGAGCTGCTTAGTATCCTTAGGAAGGCAATACCCACCGTAACCGAAGCTTGGGTTGTTGTAGTGAGTACCTATTCGCGGATCGAGGCAGACGCCACTTACTATTTGCGCGGAATTTAAACCACGGGACATCGCGTAAGTATCCAATTCATTGAAAAACGCAACGCGCATGGCGAGATGGGTGTTTGCAAACAACTTGACGGACTCCGCTTCCGTACTCGGCATCAGCAATATCGGCGCGTCCTTAGAAGCAGACGCAGCCAGTAGCAGCTTTGCAAAATCCTCCGATCTTCGGCTCTCATTTCCAACTATGATTCTAGATGGATAGAGGTTATCGTGCAGCGCTTGCCCTTCACGCAGAAACTCGGGTGAAAAGATAATATCAAGATGTTCCAGCCTCTTTCTGGTATCTTGCGTGAACCCGACAGGAACCGTAGACTTTATCACTACCAATGCCGTTGGAGCAAATTGACAGACATCAAATAATGCCTGCTCAACGGAACTTGTGTCAAATCGATTGCTATTTGTGTCGTAATTTGTAGGGGTGGCAATGATAACGATATCGGCTTCAGTATAAGCTTCCTTTCGATCTGTTGTTGCGCTTAAAAACAAATCATTGCCAGATAAATGTAAATCTATATCTTTATCATGTACTGTACTCTTGCGATTCTGTAGGGATTTTACTCGATCGGGAAGTATGTCGAGCACGGTAACGTTGGATTGACGGGAAAGTAGCACGGCGTTCGAAAGCCCCACGTATCCAGCACCAACTACCGTAATCTTCTTCACGCCTATTTCCCCATACATTTCGATCTATTATTTCCTGCTGCCGGAGCGAGGTGCCTCTCCAGACGGCATTGTTATCCGCAGACGAGGCCCATGGGTAGATATGCGCGTTTGCGCATTGGGGCAATGGGCTAACGCAAAAACTGCCCGGCGCTAATCACGTAACCGACCGGAGGCCTCGAATTACCGCTGAACTTGTGATCGGCGGCGCGTCCGTATTGCTGTTGCCTGTCCTCGTCTCGAGTTTACGCTTGGATTTCGTGACGTGCCTCCCCTTTCGGGGCGACATTTATCATGTGATGGCACGCTTTCCTTTGGGGGAGACATATCTGAGCGTGTTGTAGACTATACTGGTCGCGCCGATCTTCGCCTTGACCCCGCAGATGCCGATGGTCCTGATGAAGAACTTCATCTTGCCCTTCTGCCGGATAAATGCGCGCTCCATGGCCGACCTTATCTTTAGTCGTCGGCCATTGGCCTTTGATATCGCCTCTAGCATCGGGCGGCCTTCGGCTTTCGCCGGTGGATGTCCAATTTAGGCCGTTTCTTCCCCGCCACTCCTCGTTGGCCCTTGAGCGATAGACGCTGTTGGCTCGGGCCGCGACGCGGTGTTATTCCTCGTGACGACGGTCCTGAGTTGGGCGCCATCATGGGTGGAGGCGCTCGTCATCGTCCGTCCGGGGTGAATCCGTGAGCCCGGTCGATGCGGGCATGGCTTTTGTAGCCCAACATCGGGATGGCCACATCATGCTGTTGGTCGCAGTCGCAGCTGATGTCAGCGTTTCGATCGGATGCTTCTCTGTCCAACGCGCATCGCAATCCTTCAGCGCGAGTTTGGCGAGCTCGTCCTTCCTCTCCGTGGGGATCCTCGCTTGCCTTGATCGCCTTCTTCTCGTCCTGCCTGGGTGCATGGACGATCTTCGTATCCACGATCTGACTACCCTTGGCCAGATAGCCAGACCGCGACAGATGCTTGGCGAAACGGGCGAACAGATTATCGATGGCGCCAGCTCGCATTAGGCTTTCACGAAACAGCCAGATCGTTATGGAATCGGGCGCCGTCTTGGGAGTCAGAAACTGCATGAACGATAACCAGTCCTAGATGACGAACTCGGCGCGGTCGTCCGATAGATTTTAGAGTGCCTGAAGCATCAGGATATTGAACATCAGAGCCGCCAGAAACGGCGGACCGGCCGCCGTTCGACCCATCCGGCCGCTTCAGCGTCTTCGCCAATGGTTTGTCAAACACGAGCTCCGGGAATGATGTCGGTAAGTTTCTCCAGGGCCTTTCAAAGGCACTCAGCCGCTCGTAACGCTCGTCCAAATCCCGTGAGCCCGCCTATCGACGCATCATCCGTTCCGTCAAATCAAGCAGGCCCGATTGAATCATGAAAATCGGCCGAAGGGGAGATTTTTTGAGGCATCCAATTTGCGCCGCTCACTACGCGGCTTCTCGCCCAAACCGTGGCCGCACATGTCCAAAACGCATAATTGGACATAAACCCCGCTGACTGAACCATTGCCATGAGTGGAAGAGATACGATTAGCGTAAATACAGCGGCATCCTCTTTCGAAAGACGAGGCCTTCCTATCAGGCGGATTACATTGATGGACACAATGATCATGAACGGCAATATAAACACCGGGCCCAGCTCGAAGAACAGCTCTGCCAACCCATTGTGTAGACTCTTCGCTGAATATAGGAGGTTACCCTCCTTTGAGAGAGCTTGAACACTCCCGCCAGGCCCCAAGCCTAGGAAATTAGATTTCCCGAACTCCGTCACTCCTATAATTAGAGCATCGGTTCGATCGTATATAGATCCCTTTAGATGAAATCTGTTAAGTGTAAATATTCTCCATATCGCCTCAAATATGTTACCTGCCGAATTCCTGCCAAATTTAACAACGGTTAAGGGAATAAACGCAGCCGGAATCGATACAAAGAATATGAGCCAAATAAGAGGAAACCGAAATTGGCGAAAAATACGCAAAAATATAGCGATCGAAATTGCAATCGCATTTGAAGCCAAGGCCAAGTTGGCGTCATTATATTTATTAATTGCTAATATAAGAAAACATACTGCACATTTTATAATTATAGGTTTCTTTCCAGATATAATTAGTAAGATATATACCGATAAAAACAGCGCCATGTCGTTTGGCGTGAAAAATAATGACGTACTCATTTTGTATCGCCGGTATCCACCAGTGCCCGGGAAGTCAAAATCAAGGATTGTTTGGATAATGAATAATAAAATCACAAGCGCAGATATGAGATCAAAAATCCTTTCTGACTCAATCGGAAAATTTGGTGACTTAATGGACCAATTTACAATAGTTTCAATCGAAATGAGGGCAAACAGCATAAATAGGGACTGTGATGCCATAACTGTTATGCTTGTTCCAAATAGATAACCAGCAAACCATGCCCACACCATGACCACAGAAAAATAGACTAAACGCAACCGAAATCCTGGGGAGGATAAAAATAAGAAGAAGCCGACAAAAGGAGCGCTTACATAGTAAGGACTAAAGGGCAACCTAAGTGGAAATGGAATTCTAGCGACGACATTGAAGACACCCGCCAGCACGACCCAGAAGGAAGCCAGTCTCGCGGGGCCGGCATGGCGGTCGGAATGATCATCGGCAGGCATTGATATCTCAACTTCGCTTTTGGTCGCAAGCGTACACATATTGTCCTCCCCCTCTTGAGGCAAGGAATATCGCGTCGAAGCGCCCTTCGGGACGCCGGGACGCCGGGACGCCGGGACGCCGGGACGCCTCTAAATACCTCCCTCTTTGTCGTTTTCGTGATTCAGCCGGGCTTTCACGAACGAAAGCGTGCCACAGCATGACGAATGCCGTTCAGGAAGGGAGCGAGACTATCGAAATCGACGGATCGAAACTGCCGTAAAGCGTCAACGCGGAGCAAAGCTTAGGCGCGCGGCGATGAAAAGCCCGGTAATTCGAAGTGTTCATCTGATTGTGAACCGTGTATGCTGGTGCTAGTGCTGGTGCTCGTGTTGAGATTTGTGTGGTATTGAATGAAAGATAAACTTCCAATCGTAAGTATTATTATGCCTAGTTTTAACAGCGCGGCATATATCGAGGCCTCGATCAACTCTGTTCGGAGCCAAAGTGTAGGTTGGTGGGAATTACTCATATCCGACGATGGCTCTTCCGATGCCACTCTCGAGTATATTCAGCGGTTTCAAGAGGTGGACCCGCGTATTCGTCTTTTGGCGAATGGGAAGAATCGTGGACCGGCCCATGCCCGGAATGCCGCAATCGAAGCTGCCAACGGCCGCTACATCGCCTTCCTCGATAGTGACGATCTTTGGAAGCCAGAGAAGCTTGAGCGTCAGATCGCGTTCATGCAAAAGTACGATGTTTCCTTTTCCTTTTCCTCATACGATCGGATCGATGAAGTGGGTAACTTCATCAATCTCCACCATGTCGAAAAAGCCGTTAGCTATCGCAGCCTACTCAAATCCTGCGTTATCGGATGCCTTACCGCAGTTTATGATACTGAAAAACTCGGCAAGATGTATATGCCGGATATTCGCAAGCGCCAAGATTTCGGCCTCTGGCTGAGTATCCTCAAAAAAGGAGGGGAAGCCTATCCACTTCCCGAAAGCTTAGCACAATATAGGGTTCGAACAGGTTCTGTTTCAGCCAATAAGATGACTGCAGCTAAGTACACTTGGTCGATCTATCGTGACATTGAAAAATTGAGTTTTTTATCTTCGGCGTACTACTTTTCTCAGTACGCCGCCTATGGAGTGATCAATACATATGTTAAGCCGCATCTCGCGCGCTGAGTTCTTTTGCACACGTTGCTGATAACTGATTTCAACGAGTGCTGAGGGCGACTCATGGAAAACCTCTCAAATTACCGGATTTCTGACCTCATGTGCCGAACGGAGGTTGGGCATGACGAGAGCGGTATCCTTACCGCTCTCGTCCGGGCGAAATCGAAAGACCCGCAACGCAGGGCCCTGGTTCCACCTGGCGAGCCGATTGGCAGACTTGAAATACTTCCCCCTTTAACGCCATTCGTGGTTCAACCCGGGTTGCGTGGGTTGTAGACCTCGAATTAGCTGGCTTCCATCACTGCGAGCCTGAGTTTTGCTCCGCGCTTTGCAAATCCGATGCGATCGGAAAGGGCCTATACGAAATCGTGACAGAACTTTTGGCCGCAGCGGCGTCACGAGGCCTTGCTATACGCTTGGCTTCAAAGTGCACCGCGAGCAATCTGGCTGGACAGGATTGGTGCACCGAGCTAATCGGAACCCTTCCAATGCTGCCTGTGCTGCGCCGGCCATCGGTCTGCCTTGTTCAGAAAAAAAGATGGGCGCGAAAAAGTGGCCCACAGACGGACTTTTAAATGAAACGGCCCTTCGACCACACCGGCAAGACACTGAACAGGCTCTGGTATTACGCATCCGGCGCACTTCGTCATGCAACGCCCGCCGTAGCTTTCAGCCGGTACCGCGAGGACATCCTTCGCGCGGTCGATAGTTCGAAAGAGCGTGAAGAACTATTGGCGAGAGCTAACTACTACAATAAGCTGGCGCGCGATATGGCGCACTTGCCCAGCACTCCGCTGGACAGGATCGACAGATCGAAAAGCCGATACTTCATCGACCTTCAGGAATACCTGAAATACTTTCCCCAGTCGCTCCGAGTGGACTACCTCTTCGGCGATGTCACATGGGTCCCCGAGGTTCCCGCGCTGGTAAAAAGCCGGCCGATCATTGGCGGGAACGAAAATTCGGTGCTTCTCAACCTCGACAAGCTGCGCCATTTCCAGGTTCATCGGGACCCGCACGTCTGGTCCGACAAGCTGCCCAAGGCCGTCTGGCGCGGCAGCCTCAACAATCCGCTGAGAGCGGCACTTGTCGAATGCCACCGCAACAGCCGGTTTGCGGACGTCGGCCACGTTGGCGCCATGCGCGACGGCATCGCCCCAAAACCCTTCCTCTCACCCTATGACCAACTGGCCTACCGATACATCCTTTCGATCGAAGGCCACGATGTCGCGACCAACCTGAAATGGGTGATGGCGTCCGGCAGCGTGTGCCTTATGCCGAAGAGCCGTTTCGAGACCTGGTTCATGGAGGGAAGGCTCCAGCCGGGGCAGCATTTCATCGAGGTTCGGGACGATTTCGCCGATCTGGAAGAGAAGATCGACATGCTGGAAAGCACGCCCGGGCTGGCGGCGGAAGTGATCCACAACGCGAACCGCTATGTCGCCACCTTCCGAAGCAAGACCACGGAGCGGCTCACCTCCTTGCTGGTGCTGCAAAAATACTTCGAGGCGACCGGTCAGCTTCCCGCCTCGGCCTTTAGCGCCCGCTTCTTTGCATAGGAGACGGTTCTCTGTCGCGCGGTCGATCCGCGAGCGTGGGGCGCCGGCCTTCATTTCAGGGTGAGCCCTTTCGACTGGGCCTGGCGAAGCACACCGGCCTGTTTGACGGCCACAACGGTGCGCTCGTGCGCGGAGAGCTGCCGGATCGTCCGCATCGAATTCCATCTTGTCTGTACCTAGGATTTCCGCCCACCCGTCCAGCCGCGTGTGACGGCGTAGAAGGCTCGCCGTCCGCCTCCCTGGTGGCGATGCCGAGGAACGTGCGTTCGCCGAACCATTCCGAAACGGCCTTAGCGATCCGAGCCTCCCGCTCTAGCTCCATCTTTGCGCAATGTCGGTAGGCGGCCGACAGTATGGCGCTGCGGCCGAAGCCGCGGGCGACGACGCACACGGAGAAATGAGAGACGGCCACAGCGATGATCATTCCAGACTGCAAACGAATTCAATGTGTTCGTCGGGAGCGGCTGCCCCGTCAGGGGCGAAAAGCAAGTCGTCGCGCCAGCGACGTATAATTGCGCCCCTGGAGGGGAGGGGGTCGCAGGCAGAAAAAAAGAAAGGGGGAAAGCGGCAGGGACGACGCGACATCGACCACGCCGGACAGTCCTGATGCGTCTGTGGGCGGCGCTGGCTAGGCTTGAGCGGATGAGGCGGGAACCCGACGTCCGACGCCTGCAAGGAGGACACGCGAGAAAAGATCGAGCTCGGCGACCTGATCGTCAAGGCTTAGTTGCGCTACGAAAAGTGCTCGTTTCTTCTCGACGCGCTGATCGAACTGTACGAGCGTGTGAACGCTGATGAAGGCGAACGGTCACGCTTCTCGGTAATCGGTGCGAAGGCATTCAGCTATGACAGGGAATACGGTACTACGTCGAACCGCCGGTCGAGCGAGCTGTCGACGACGACGGAGGGCCTACCGTCGTAGGTGCCAATCTGTGTTTTAATGCGACAAGGCGGTTCAGCCTCGCTGTCCTCGACAAGCAACAACCAAGCGAGTTGCCTGCGAGTTCCATAAGATAGATTACGCGATTTTTTACCTGTAGCCGGGGTGGGTTCAAGTTTGAAGTGCGACTTGCGAATGATGCCAATGGGTTATCAGCCGCAAGGACGCTGCCATGAAACGCACCTATTCCCACATAGACCTGAACGAACGCCGCAGGATCGCCCGATGGCGTCACGCCGGCTTGAGCATTGACGTAATCGCGGAGAAACTTGGACGCCATCGCTCGACGATTTTCCGTGAGGTCCGGCGTAACGTCTACATCGACAAGGAGTGGCCGGAACTGAGCGGCTATCATTGCGTGACCGCGCATGACATGGCCTGCGAGCGCCGGACCAAACTCAGGAAGCTTGTACGCTTCTCGCATGTCCGCCAGTCTGTCATCGAGCGGATCATGCATGGCTGGTCGCCGCAGCAGATCGCCGGCCGGATGCGGCTGGAGCGCCATCCGATTTCCGTTAGCCATGAGACGATCTACAAGTTCGCCTATTCGGCGGACGGACATGCCATCAAGCTCTGGAGACACCTGCCGGAACTGGGAAGGCGATCTGTTGATCTTCGAGCGTGAGCGCGACATCAGGCCGTTTTGCACCGGACGCAATAGCTGGCTGTTCAGCGATACGCCTGCCGGTGCCAAAGCCAGCGCCGTCGTTTACAGCCTCATGCTGACCTGCCGTGCCTGCGGTATCGATCCATACGTCTGGCTGCGCTTCGTTCTCACCGAACTGCCGCAGCGCCCGGCTGAGGACGACATTACCGACTTGCTACCCTTCAACTTCGCCAAGGCTCAGGCCGCACCA
>Ga0182738_1006803_pt1 | contig 11789 bp, 10 predicted proteins | sample eDN5th30CBELigMG_FD_128876 | JGI IMG/M metagenome (GOLD analysis project Ga0182738, IMG submission 128876) | Enriched Miracle-Growth compost microbial communities from Emeryville, California, USA - eDNA 5th pass 30_C BE-Lig MG (version 2)... ...
CCTAACCCTCCTCCCTTGAAAGAAAAGAGATCAAATTATTCACTTTGAACCAAATTCACAAAAATGAATTTCTCAAAGCACCTTAAAAGACTTATTGCAACACCACAGAAATACCTTTATGAGATTATGGTAGAAAAAGTTGAATTTAAGGAGAACAATACACAACTCATGTTTATCAGGTGGCAAAAAGGTTAGTTTTTTCAAAGTTTAAAGAGTATTTCACATTCGTAGAGAAAAAATATTCAGAAACCAAACTCGTTCAGTTCGATAACAATAAAGGCTCCGCCTCCTTCAATCAGACCCTCAACATGAAATTAACAATCTACTATGTTTCGAATTCTCACTCTTACTTAAATAAAAATGTACTAATAATGGCTTTTATTTATCCTTGACGTTTTATCAGTCAATGTTCAAAGTTTTTACATTTTCCTCGGGAAAAGAGAAAGAGATTGGTAAGTGTGAATATAATCTTTCAGATCTTCTGTCAAATAATTTGAAAGGCAAGAATATATCTCTTCTCATGTGTAATTTCTCCCTTATAATAGAAAAAAGTGAGATTCTCAATGTTGTTAAGGACCAGACAACTGTCGAACACTTACATTTTAAAGTGAGAGCTAGCTTGGTAACTGATATCAAAGATAATAAAGAGGGTACTCAAGAGCAACAACGAGTAAGATGAAATAACTTCCTTTTGAAAATTTACAATTTAAGAGAAGACCTTCTCAAATTAAAGCCATTGAATCTTTAAGGAGATCTGAGGAGGGTGAAGAAGAAAATTCACCATGTGAAAGAAATCCAGCTTATCTTAAATTCATGAAAAGAGTGAGAAGAAAATTTTTGTACCATCCCACCTGGCCAAATGAACTCTTAGGCTCTCAAAATATCAAGAACGCATATGCGTATATTCATGAAATGTGGCTCTCTCGAAATAAACTAGTTACTGATCTTGTCGAAGAGAACATGGAAGATTTTAACCAAGGAGAGAGAGACTTCCTTCTGGCAGATGGTTTTGAAAATTTTGAGAAAGATTTAGAAAATAGTTTTATGGTTGAGATTTTGTCAAGGGTACAAGGTCAGCCTCTTTGTGAGCATCGGTTTCAGTAAACTCGATATTATAAGTGTTTCTTTATAAACAGTGCTTTGTAAAAATAGGATCTTAAAGTCCAATCTCTATTATAAGCTCAAAATATTGAAAAGTTTAGAATGAATAAATTATCTCATTAAAATGATGTTGTAGAATATTTATAAAAATTGAAATGAGCTAAATTGAACTAAGTTAGATTGTGAAAATACAAATAAAAAGTTCGAAATGGGATTTTAATTTTTATCATATTTCAACATGAAGGAATGGAGTCTAAAATATTGATCTCTTCAACCCTCAGGATTCCTTTAAGAAAAGGAGAGCTTCTACCAGAACTGTGCTTTGCAAGAATTTATTCATAGATTGAAAAAAGAGTCTTCAAATTAAAAGGTGATTTACTGGAGCTTCAGGGCATTTTTGTTTCTGATATTGTCTGATAAGTCTTGTCAAATGGCTCTTAATAAAACAGAATACTTATTCACTTTGATATCTCACCCAGGGATGCGATTAGAGGTCATTGAAAATTAAAGACAACCCTTCGGACGGAAATTCAGCATTTTTTGTTGCCGGAATTCTTTTACAAAGCTTGAGGCGTTCTTCTGATTATTTTCTTGATTCAGAGTGGAGAGCGAAAAAAATTTGTTCCCCTTGGCTGAAAATTTTCTCGAAAAAATTTGAAGGGGCGAAAAAAATTTTTTAATTTTTTTACCAAATATTGATCTCAAGAACAAGGATTTCTGAAAGTGGAAAAATTGATTTTACGAGAAAATTCCGGGCCCTGGCAAAATTATGGGCAAAAATCTTTTTAAAAAATCCTGGACTTTTTCGCATCCCTGATCTCACTCCGAAAGAACCACTCCTTCCTTTTTTCGAAAGGAGGAGTTCTGAGAGATGACATCAATGAAAAAAAATATATCTGAATGAATACAGCATAAAATTTAAAGCACCTAAGAAGTTCGAGATTAAAATTCTATTCGTTTATTTGTTTTTTTTAATCTTCCTTCTGAAAACTTCGTCAAGCAACTCATTTTCTCGATTTTTATTGATTGATGATAATGAAATAATGATAAATATAGAAGCATAAAGTTTTCCTGAGACCCTGAAAAAATAAATAGTAGGATCAAAGAAAATTCTTAAAAAGATATTAGTGGGAGGAAAGATACCATTATGTAAAAATTACATACATATTTCATAGACATATGTCTAATAAAATCAATTGGTAATTTTTTCACAATCAGACAACGTTTATTTACAAGAACCAACTCACGTCTTCCTTATTTACACCTTCCTTTTCACAGGAATCTGTTTAATTGCGCTACTATTATTCAACAATTGCCCGTTTTTCAACAACTGACTGGTAAACTTATTCTCATCGGGAAACTGTTGATTCAGCTGGCTGTATAAAATCTTTAAACTGTTATCATTTGATCCAACAATATGGTTTGTATTCTTTCCCACTGGTTCCTTCTTGGTTGTATCGTTAAATGAAAAGCCTGAAGATCCATTGCTTTCCGCTTCATATGATTGTCTTGAGATACTCGCTGACCTTCTCATTGCATCAAAATATTCAGATCCTGTATAAGGGTTCGATTTATCACCATTCTGAGCGCCATTTGATTTATCTTTTTCCAGCTTTACAGGAGTGATTTTATTATTATTGCTGTTGTTGTTATTTTCTTGAGACTGAACAGCGGCCTGTAAACCTCCAAAATAGCCAGTTGGTCTTCGTGAAATTGCCTCTTTTTTGAAACTTTGAGAAGAAACTTGATCATGTGAAGTCTTTCTTTGTTGTTGTTTCACTTCTTTAATTTCATATTCCAAATCAATTTTATTGCTTGCTGGCTCATTATATCCAGACCACACATCAGAAAGCATATAAGTCTCAGGTAAAGGATGATTGACTTCTTCTTTTGGAAGGTTCATAATTGAATTGAGCTCGCTCAGATGTTTCAACCATGTTGCCTGATTTGGCTTTATGATAATGTCAAAAGTCACTGTCCCTTGAGAATTTAACTTTACAAGCCATTTTTCTCGTAAATGATCAACTATCTTTTTTAAATAATTCTTCTTTGATGTCCTATAAAGAAAATATGAGTTTTGAATCAGAGTTGAAATAAAGAAATGAGCCAAAATTGAGTCTCTAAAAATTCACACTCTCAGGGATAAACTCAAAGTCAACTCTTCGAAAAAAATTTCATTTCCCTTCCCATCAACGTCCCGTGAAGAAAACCAAAAATAAAATGATAATTACTTTATTTCGAGACGAGGGAAGTTGTTAAGTTTCATTTGCAATTGTTTTGTGATCAAATCTCCAGGATGCAATCTGACATATATCTCATCAGGATCCATCAAAATTTCAACCCTATCAACTTTTAGATCGCCATTTTATCAGTCTCAAATTACTTTGCTGGTTGCTTGCTTTTCCTGAGCTTTGAAATTGGGTGCTTCAAAATTCTAGAAGTCTTTTCGTCCTCTTCGATATATTTCTCATTGGATTTCTATTTTCTACATTAATATCGACAAACTCACTCATATCCCGTACCTTCTTCATTTTCTTCTTCTTTTGGTTCGAAGTGTCTGAGGTTTGAAGGATTATTGTCTTTGATTTTGTCTCATTAGGAGTTCCTTTATTACTTGTCGTGCTTGGAGTATCTTTTATGCTGAGAATCGCGTGGGCGTTCTCCTCAAATTTGCTCTTGGGGAATTTCTCCATGCTGAGGTTCGAGAAAGCTGGTTTAAGCGACATTGAACGGTTGTTATTGTTGAAAAAATAAGTGTCTTCGTGATTGCTGGCGTTGTACTTGTTAATGAAGAGATCAAAGTTGTTTTGAGAGAAGCGAGTGTTGAAGGGAGAGAAAGACATGGGTTCTTCGAATTTCATCATGCTTTGACTGTTGTTGTCAAAGAGGAACTTGGATGCTGTTTCTTGCATTGATTGTAGTTGAGGTACCTCCGCTAAGAAAGTCTGTTTAATAAGATTTAAATTTTGGCACGGAAATTGAAAGTTTAAAGAATTCGATAGAGTGATTTTTACAACTAAATTTACCACCACATTCGATTCGGCACCAGAATCAAATTTTTTTGCGCAGTCTTCCCTTTGCTTCACACATTTCTCATTTTATTCTAGAAATCTTGAGTTTTTCTGTCGACCAAAATATTTTTAGGCAAAAAACCTCATCTTTTCAACCACTTGTTTTACTTTTTTTAGAAATATATTATAATACCAGAAATCGTCGAAAAATGTGAAAAGTGATGAGATTTTATCGTGAGGCTTGCTACACTCGTTAATTTTATTGGAATTTTCTTTGTCGCTTGACCTTAGAAACCAATCAATACAAATTTTCCCTCTTCTTTCTTCTTTTGAAATAAATATTCTAACGATATCTGATATAATTCCAACTGAACATCTTAAATACAGACGTTTTTCGGATAAATGAGAACTATGTTGATATCATACACTTTATGCAGCCTTGAGTGAAAGAACTATGAGTTGTTGTTGTTCATTTTTATTCATCAATTATTTCTTCTTTTTCGAAAAGAATAAAATCTTCGAAAAATTTTTATAATACATATTTCATTTTCTTGACTTCTTTTTTCGAGTAAAAAAGGGAAAAAGTTTTCTTCAAACTTCTTTCTTGTGCAGAAAAAATAAGTTTAAATCTTTTATAAGAAAGTCAAGAGAGTTTGAACTCATTCAAACAACATTCGGTTCTTTCTTCCTAACATCATTTCAGAACGAATCTTATCTCAATGACCATAGAGTCTTTTGAAAAAGAAAAATTATCTTTTCCCAACTCAGAGGACCCATTTTCTCAGTCATATTTGGTCAAAATCTTCCATAAGGAAGAAAATTCTGACTCATTCATCTATCCATGAATTCAAATTTCTTATTCTTCGCCAAAAACACATATTCCCTAAAAAGTTCCTTTCATAATCAATCCTCAAAACCTCTCAGAAATCTGTTAATAAGGCTTAAATGTAACCAAAGGGGGAGTTTCAAAAAGATTTTATTTCAAAAGGAATCCTGGAAAAGACTTGAATTAATTCAACAGACTAATTGAGCCTAAAATTTAAATTAATTTTCTTGGTACTTTGAATTTTCTTTTCTTTCGAACTTGGGGGGAATTAATTATATACTATGAGATATTTTAAATTTTGCTCCACTTTTAATTTGAAATTTTGAATTCTACATTTTTTCAAAATCATACTAGAAGTAAAATAAACTTAAATATAAAGAAATCTCATCAAAATTATAAAATAGACATGCATTATTCATAATTGCGAGATAAAAAAGTTTTTTCAACACTAAATTTCGTTTTCAACTTCAAGGTTTGTGACTTCTTTTATGCTGATAATTTTTCCTTCTCCTCCTGCTGATTTTTTCTTACTTTTAAATGGATTAATCTGTTGAAGAGGAGACTCGGTTTCTTTGCCTTCTTGCACGGAGTTCAAATCTCCTCCCCTCCGGCTCGCATTTTCAAATTTCTTAATGATGCAGGTAAATTTGACGGAACAATCTTTTTCTATTTTCTGAAACAGAACTTGGCTGATGGTCAACATCTTCTTTGTTGATCATTCTTTCTCAAAAATCTTTGTTTGGGATCCCAACTTTTCTCAACATCTTCTTCTTTCACCTAGCTTTCTCAAATAAATAAAATCTGGCTCTATCTATTTTATCAGTGAAAAAAGTCGAATTACTTTATGGTCATCATATCCATCATATTATGCTTAGAAATATTCCATATTAATTAATTATTTCATCCAGATCTATCGAATGACTTTTGTCAAAAAGGGTTCTTTTCTATTGAAAATAGTGATTTTTTCATCATTAAAAGTTTTCAAATTCTTTCTTGAACTTTTTTTTCTGAATTTAAAATTCAATGTTCTTTTTTCTTCGAAAAGAGGTCTTTGAAGAATTTTAGAATTTTTTGGAAAGGTGGAAAGAGGATTTGATAAACTTCGGGAAAAAAAATTAATCCCATGCTAATTCTTTAAAAATAAGCTTTAGGAATTCTCTTTAGCTTCGCAAAATGTTGTTCATTATATCAGAGAAAAAACTCCAGTTTTTCCAAAGAAGAAAGGGGAAAAACTTCTCATGTTTTTCCATTCAGAAAAGTTTTTCACCTCTTAAAAGAAGGAAAGCTTCCTAAATGTCCGGGGCTTGAGAGAAAGTTACATTAGTAAAGAATAAGCACTCAGGATATGACGGAAAATCAGGTTTGAAAACGCTGGTAGTTTTTTACTGGTTTAATTATTTTTCTGTCTCTAATTATTCACAAAAAGTTTTTCTTAACAAAAGATTCTCTCTTGACCCCGAGCTTGTCTGCACTAATTCTCTTCTTTATAACATCGTAATGATGCATTCTGACATCACAGCAACATATTTTATGGGTTTTAACTTTCTCGAAAAGGGAACCTCCTCCGATAGAAAATCTCAAATTAAACTAATTAGATATACTGAACTTCCACATGCATTAAAAACCAAACCAACCCCTGGTTTATATGGAATATTTCATTCATTCACTTAAACTTCACAAAAAACTGACTCATCGGAATGCAGAAACGTGATCCTCTCTCAAAAGGATTCAAACCAAACCGCATTTTTGAACAACTCTCTCGATTTTATTAAGAATAACGTAGGTTTTTCACAGAGTTTTTTTCCTCATCAGAAAACTTATTACTAAAATTATCTGTGGATAGCTTTTTATTTCTGACAAAGGCAGTTTTTTGTGAATAATAAAGTTTTTTTTAGATGAGGGGTGAAAGTTTGAAAACGAGTTCATTTTAATTACTTTTAAAAAATATACACGAGATAAATTTCACTACTCTTCATGTTTGTACAAATACAAATACAAATACAAATAATAATAATAATTATAATGAGAGCTCTTAAAAAAACTCAAAAATATGAAACGAAAAATATCTCACAGTCAATAAAAAACTAATAATATAAGTATGTATATTCCTATGGCCTGATTTTAAAATCGAGTTGATTCTTTTTTACAATACAATACAACCCTCATTTAATAAGGGGGATAATGGTGTTGTAAAAATTCTTGTTTTGGGCTCAACATTAACGGAAGATATCCTTTTGACTGGCTCATTCTTCCTTGGTTAGGAAAAGCGCCTTCACTGAACAAACTTTGGCGATATTTATGCAAAACTTTTTCTTGTCTTTCAAAAGTATTCATATGAGAAATTCGATTCTCTTGTGCCTTATTGCTTTGAGCTTCCGCATACGAGTATTTGTGAACATGTGGGTCCACGCTTTTGCTCAGCATTGAGTTATTCATCCTGAACCGACTGCTTGGAGTCTCATCAGCTTTTATATATGATTGATTTGGAACAGATATATTGGTTGTGATCAGCATTCCGCCACTTTTCGTACTATTCAAGCTGTAGTTTGGTGTCATTGAGGCACTCATAGGTTCTTTAGGGATCATGTAAGTAGAACTATGTGAAGAAAGGAGTATATTTTTCCTGGGAGTGGCATCCTTGGACTTTAACAAAAGATTTGATTGAGCTTTATAGTAGGATTGTGGTGCCATTGGCATATGACCCTCTTGGTCGAAAAACTGAGGATCAGTGGGAAGTCTGACTTGAGGATTTTGATGATCAATTTGATTAGGATGGTGTCCTGCCATTGTTTGGCTGAGAGGAGTGATTGATCCACGTGAAGCATGCATAACTTGAGGTCCTTTTGGGTTGGAGATTGAACGATGAGATTTTATTGATCCCATTTGTCTTGGTTTAACTAGGACAATTAGCAAAGTCTAATAAGCTCAAATTTTACTAAAGACTTGAGGAGTTTCTTCGATAGATTCAACCACCAGTTTCTCAATGGGTGTGCTGGGCTCGGTCATAAGATGATCGATGCCTTTTTTGGGGATCATGTTGGTACGGCCTTGGAATCTGGTCAAAAAGTCCATGTTTTGAAGACTGAATAGGAATTTAATTAAATAATTTCTTGATTTTTTGTTTGTAGTACGCGTAAAGGTAAAAACATTAAAAATTCAAACAGGTTTTAATACTTAGGCCTTTTTCTCCAGATTTTTTTTTATTTTCTGAGTTTGCAAACTCACTGAATTATGCTTCTAAAATTTAGCTTTCGAAAAAAACCTCTCATCATTTATTGCCATAAATTGTTCCGAGCTCAGGATGGTATATTAAAATTTTTTTTTTGATGGTTTGGAATGATTGAGGGTAGCGAAGATGGCAAAGATAATTAACTCGACAAAACCATATTATATTAATTGAAAAATCCTTACTGGAAAAATAAACCCTCAAAGAAATTCATCCTGGTTCTTCCCTTCAAAAAGGATAATCCTCAGTGAATAAACCTTTACAACCCACCTCTGAAGATAAAACCCCTAAGTTTGGTGATTATTTAAACAAAGTTCTCACAAAGAAACAAGGTTACATGTTTTCATGTGTTTCTTAGTTTAATTGTGAGATTTTCTATTTCTTAGAATTAACAAGCTTAATTCAAAATCATTCTTCTTATCAAAGACAGCTCAAAGTCAATAGAAAAGCTCTCCAGATTCAATGTAAAAGACTTTTGTTCCTAAACTCCAAAAAAATTTAATTTAATTTTCTTCAATAAACTATAATACAAAAATTTAGAGACAAATCATAGAGAGAGTAAATAATTAGGGATAATTCGGGTGACGCTCAAGATATAGAAGATAATTATTTTAGTATCATTATCAAGTTTTGGTTTAAATAGAAATATCATTATTATAGCTTTATTCATTTATTATATAATCCGTACATTGTATTTAAGTTTTATTCATTCAAATTCATATTTGAGAAACAAAGTATCCAAAGGCCCCTCAGATCCCAACTTCGACGTCTTCATTAAGTTCATCCTTTTCTTCAATCAATTCATCGACAGCAATTTTCAATTGTTCTTTTGAAAAATCATCCATTTCGATCCCTTCGACTATCTTATACTCAAAATTTCGACAAGTCACTGGAACTGAACAAACCAATCCTTCTGGAATATCATAAGATCCATCGCTAATGACACTTATTGAAACCCAATCTCCTTCCTCAGTTCCAAAACACCAAGCTCTCAAATGATCTGCTATCGCTCGACTTGCTGACATGATTGTTGGCTTCTTCCTTTGATATCCAACCTCGACTGCTCTTTGTTGGATCATCTGTATAAATTCTTTCTGTATATAATCATTTGCGACAATCTAGTAAAATTTTTAAACATTTTTCTCTCAATAATTTCTTGTGTTACGGTTTGAATTCTCTTCCCATTGATTTGAGCTTTGGAGATATCGGGGAACTGATGCATAGAATGATTTCCCCAGACGATAACTTTTTTAACTTCAGAAACACCCACACCAAGCTTTATTGCGAGCTAAACAAAAAATTATAAATCAGTATTAAATCCAAAAATCTACTTGCCCCCAAAAAAAATTCTATCATCTAATTATAAAAAAATACTCTTCCCTCCTAATTTAAAATCCCCTCTAAATTTAAATTCAAAGGAACAAAAGTAAAAGACTATATTACTTGTCCAACTGCTCGGTTATGATCCAGCCTACTCAATGCCGTAAAATTCTTCCTCGGGATCGTGGGACAATGTCTCTGTAGTATATAACAATTTGTATTGCATGGGTTAGCCACCACCAGGCTCTTACAGTCCTTCTTAGCTACCTCATTCAAAGCCTCTCCTTGTTCTTTAAAAATCCTTGCATTCTCATTTAACAAATCTCTTTTCTCTTGACCAGGCTGTCTTGAGGTTCCTCCCAAGAAAATTACAAGATCACAGTCCTTGAACATAGCTCTTGGGTCAGATCCGTATTCAATCTTGGTTAGTAGAGGATAAGCGCCGTCTTCTAATTCAAGAATGATTCCTTTCAAGACATATTCTTTGTCAGGAAGGTCATAAAGTGAAAGATGAAGGAACGTTTTTGGCCCAAAGATGTAGCCGGCAGCCAGTTGAGGGATTAAGGAGTAAGCAATGTTGCCAGCTGCTCCTGTAAGGCAGATTTTGAGAAAGGTGTTGTCCATAAACTGAATTCTGGAAATTAAAGATTAAATTTACTTTGGTCTCGAGATCTATATAAGGTGTGTAATTTCAATCCAGCAAAAAGGAAAATTCAATTTTATGTTAAATAGAACAACAGTGAACATTTAAAATTGGCTCTTGATAAAAAAGTTTAAATTATAGACAGGTAGTGTTGTGGTTTTATGTTCAAGCTTTCGAAAGAATGCCTTTTGAGATCGAGTGCTTGAAAATGCTAAAGATCGAAATATTTATTGGCTCTGCTCCTCAGAAAAAATAAGAATTTGCATTTTGAACGTTTGCAGATGAGAAAAAAGAGAAGCTGTTAAACAGGATTTTAATTCAAATAATTTTTTAACAGAAAAAATAAGATGACGAAAGGCAACCGAGTCATTCACCAAAATTATGACGTCATTATAACCATTTCTTTTATGAATAACGAACAAGTTAGAGGTGGAAGATACCTTCGACCACTTATTCACAAGATCTCTCCACTGATCCTCATAAAACAATAGAATATATATTAGCATTAAAATACCACCAAAAGAGCATAATTTATTTGCTTGCGCATAAATCACTTTAAAATTTGAATTTGATTTCGAGAAATTCTCCAAGAACAACAAAAGAAAAGGTTTTTTCTTTCAAAGAAACACACATACACAGTGAGATTTTTTCGTTGTCAATGAGTTGAAACTAAAAAGGAAATGAGAAATAATTTCAACTCGACAAAATAAAATTTAATACACAAATGACGCACTCCTTTTGATAATTTCCATCTTTGATTTGGTTGACGTCTCACAAAAGAAAGATGAGAAACAATTTTTAAACACAACTAAAGTGATTGTGACTTTATTTTTGAGATTCTTTGAAAAATAGATGGAGTGGCATTGAAAATTGATGATGCCATTGTAAATTTAGGAAAGGGACCAAGATGGACTAAAGAGACTAGATTTGTCAAAAAGTCTATATGATGATGCAGTGCAGTCGAAGTTCTTGGAATAAATTTGTTTCTCTATTTTTATTCAAGCAAAATATTAATTTTGAACTTCAAATCAAAATAGCAAAATTTGTAATTTATATTTTAGAATTTGATCCCTTTTTCTCTTTTGAAAGAAAGAGGAAGTCAGTTCTTCATCCTTCTAACTTGAGCCTGAAAGCTCAAAAGATAAAATTTACCTCTTCTTTCTATACACCTACGACGTGAAATTCAAATTTTTCAATTGGAGCAATTTTGAAAGAAACTGATTTTTTTCTGGAAAAATAAAGAAACTTAATGTTAGGGAGTATTCCAAAAAGAATAATCTATTTTATTGAATCTTGAAAAATTCTCTTGAATCCATAGAGGGGGAAATCCACTCTTTGAAAATATTTACCGTAAAATACCTTTTTTCCGGGGAAAGTTTTTGCCCGGATTTTCCCAAAAAAGGCTCTTTTTTCCCGGAAAACAAGAATCCGGGTCCCGAAAATCAAGCACTTCAGCTAAAGGTTTTTTTCCTTATAAAAGTTGAGATAAAATTGAATTTGAACAAGATCTCACCGATTATATCGCATAAAATAGACTGAAACAAGCTCATGGCTCAGAAAGAGTGCCATATGTCTCTGGAAAGTAAATCAATAAATTGTTCTCTAGAAGTTTTTATGCAATAAGCGGAATATTTTCGAACAATGTCTTTCAGGTAATAGGAA
>Ga0182738_1006804_pt1 | contig 11789 bp, 9 predicted proteins | sample eDN5th30CBELigMG_FD_128876 | JGI IMG/M metagenome (GOLD analysis project Ga0182738, IMG submission 128876) | Enriched Miracle-Growth compost microbial communities from Emeryville, California, USA - eDNA 5th pass 30_C BE-Lig MG (version 2)... ...
AGGGATGGGGTCATTATTTGGTGGATTTGAGTTGGATGTCTCCATTTAAGGTTAAAATTTTATTTTACTACTATCACTTGTAAATAATCGGAGGTGTGTGTTGTATTGGGTTGTGGAAATTTGCTTTTTTGAAATCGAAATTCTGAATTTTGAGATTTCGAATAAAAATACAAAGAATATTCTTCCTGGATTTTGGACTTGATTTTCAAGATGAGCCTTTTGATAAGTTTCTTTTTTGGGTTTTGAGCTCCCAAATTCTTTTAATTTAATTTTCTGGGAAACAATCTTTTTGAGCTCTCCAAAATGTTTAAACACTTTGTTTAGTTTTTTGTGAATTTACCTCAGTTCCAAAACCTGAAAATTAAGATCTTTATAAAACTCTCATAGACATGAATTCAGAAAGGGAAGCTTTCAGTCTTTCAATCCTTCAAATTGTCAGACAAATCATGAGAACAAATTTTTGTTCGTATTCTCTCAATAAAAACAAATATATCATTTTTCAGAAGAATGTAAATTCTATGAGATTTTCCCAGAGCTCATATGACTACTAGGAAGGTAAAGATTAGACTTTTTTGTTATGAACTGAAGTCCATACAAAATCATATTCTTTTATCAATTTATCAACAAGAAAAATTTTCATAAAAAATTGGAATTTCCAATTCATCTATTCCTATTCGTAAATTTAGACAACAAGTCTTCCATTCTTTTCCACACCAGCTCTAATAACCAATTCTTGGAATCTACGCAAAAATTAACACAAAATCATCCTCACAAAAATATCCTTACTCTTTAGTAATCTTATGTTGTTGTACAGGATCAAGTAATTCCTTATGTTTAGGAGAGGCCAATATACCAAATCCGTATCTCTTCTTATAATCTTCTTGAGATTCCTTTGGAAGTTTCTGAACTTTTTCTGGTGCAGGCTTATACTTCTTTGATGTCTTTTTGGTCTTCTTTGCGCCCTTTGGGCTGTAAGCTTTTGGTGGCTCCAAAACAGAGTCTTTCTTCTTTTGCTCTTTTTCCTTGAGAATTTGCATGGATTTCTTTATGCTTTCTTCTTCAGAAAGCTTCACCTTGCCACCCATATTCTCAAAATTCTTTCTCTCTTCTTCTTTGAGAACTTGCTTCATGATCTCGTTTCTGATGGTTTCCTTATAATGTGTGAGAAATTAAATGCTTGGAAAAAGTTCTTACCTTGAGCTTTTCCTTGTTTTGAATTCTCCAGGTTGTTCCCAATTTTTGTAAATCTATTAAAAATCATTAGGAATCAAAAAGCCCTCTTTTGCAAAAAATAAGCTCCCAATAAAGATCCTCACAGAGAAATTTTCGAATTTTTTAAACAATAAATCCTCAAAAAACTCTTTGTTAAAATTCCTTCGAAAATTTCTGTGGACTGTTTTTCAATGAGATATGACCCATAAATAACCCTTTCAAAAGATTTCCCGAATGCTTACCCATATATTTGGAGATCTTGATTTCTTCTTGTCTTTCGATATTTTGTTTGCGGGCTTCTTCAAGAGCGGCCAACTTTTCCTTGTTTTCCTTTTCAGCTCTCTTCTTTTCTTGATTTTCATAAGATTTAGTTCCCATTAATGCTCTAATATTCGCTCTATTATTCAAAGTCGTTGCTTGGTCTGTTGCTTCTCTCTGGATATTAAACAAATTTATATGATGTCCTTCATCATGATCTTCTCCAATTGGCTCCTTAAATTTCTTTCTATTACTATTATTTCATTGAAAATTCCTTTGTTTACTCATGAGGATTAACAGTTCCAACCATAACACCAACAACATTTTGAACTGTTTTAAAGAGCTTTTTCACTTCCTTAGCCTATTCAAAATTAATTATTGTCACCACCTTTCACAGAATTATTACGTGCTTAACAGCTTCTTCTTTATCAGCTTCAGCCTTATCATTTCTTCTTTGAGCAACAATGGTCGCAGTTTTCTGGAAGCCTTGTTTAACCTTTTCTTTCTCTTGCGTATGTTCTTCTCTCCATGTTCTTGAAGCATACTTAGCTTTCAATCCAGCATCAACAACTTCTTTATGATAAACCTTATCATGTCCATAAATTGTATTAGCTTCTTTATTGGCCAAGTCTCCTCTTTCTTCAACGTAAAACGTGTTTTTAAAATTCAAATTCTCATTCAAGTTTCTCTTGTTAAACATATTTTGAACCATTGTCTTTTGATTGGCAACATATGAACCCACATGTCCTAAAGGCTTATTGCCTAAATCGACAGATTTGATGACTTTGATTGGAAATTGGATTTCTAAAGTGGATCCAAGCATTTCTTCAGAGATGACATTGTGGTTTTTGGGGCTGACATTGCTGACAATACTGGCATTACGGATAGCGGAAGTCATTGTGCTGATCGAAATTTAATTGAATATCGTTAAGTTTTGATAAGTTTCAAAGATATAAATTAATTTTCTTGGGTGTTATCATTGAATTTTAATCCCTTGAGTGGATTTTTTCTTAATCGTTTCAAATTATTTTTCAACCTTCACTCATGATTTCAAAAGAAGACAATTTTTCAATAAAATTCCGTCTCTTGTGAGGCCAAGAAGGAATCCACAGATTTGATATTTGAATTCGAAAAGCTCAAGTTTGAAATTTTTTTCTTCAAATTTCAAGAAGAGTTTTTCATCTTGAAGGAAAAATTTTGGAGTAATGTTAATAAATAAAAAATATAAACAACAATAAGTAATCTCAAAGAAAGGAGACATCAGAAATAAGACTAGTTAAATAAAAATGACTGAATTATATGGCAACACAATCTCAACAAAAAATTCTCAATTTCCATCTCAAACACAACCAAAGCACAACTCTCTCTTCTCACCTTTCCTTACTCGATAGAAGTGATTTGTAAGAGCAAATTATCAATTTTCAATCTCATTTTCTTTTGCTGTCCAATCAAAATCGATTTATTCTTCACCAAAAGCTGCACAGGATTTCCTTTATTCAAGCTCTCCACGTAAAATCTCCCAAAATTCCAGCTCAAAACTGCATGTTTCATCTCTATACTCTCATCCATTATCCTTATATCACAACCCACTTGTCTTCCCAGTTGTATGGCTGTCGTTTTCTTTCCAAAACTTATTACATGATATCCTTCATAAAATCACTTAAGAATTCAGAATTTTCCCTTACCATTCTTCTTCTTTCCGATTCTTGCTTCTAATATTATATGTGGACCTTTTATCTCTGGAAATTCTATCAATGAATATTCTTGTCTTTCCCATTTTACACTATCTAATAAAATCAAGTCTCCCATATTTTCTTCATTATTAACCTGGCATTTCTGCTTTACAAATCTCACAGAACAAAGGTTTATGATAAAGCGAAATAAGACTTCCACTTTCCTTCTTTAACATTTTATTCCCGAACCATCTTCTCAAACAATTCACATGTATTCCCTTCAATGTTCCTGAGCATTTACACACATGAACTATCGGATTCTCTTTGTTTGAAACCTCATCTAAACAGATCCTACAACTCATCTGCTCTGGATCTATCCTTGCTGTTGAGGTTGGATCTTGTGTTGTCATATCACTAAATGAAAAATCCTTTGAATTCATTTTCTCCATAAATGGACTCTTTTTCTCTTTAAAAATATTCCCCTTACAAAAGATCTTTACTCTTGAATTTTTCTGTGAAGGTAAACCCAAAGACTGAGCCTGACTCTTCTGTGAAAGACCTGAACACATCGCTTTGACTTTAAAAGTGACTCTTCCAAGGCTAAATACGTCTCCTTCTGCCAATAAATATCCCTGAGAGAATTTTAGGTTAATTTTTTTGAAAGGAAAGAGTACTTTGTCCCACCAGTTATTCTTATCAAGAGCAAGCCAGGTTGTTCTGAGAGGATTTTCTGTGCAAAAGTCTTTAACGAGAGGGCTGTTAGGATCTGCATCTAAATCTAGGCATCTCTTGGACCAATCTATGCGGATATATCTCATCATATCATCAAGTCTTTCTGTCTATTTTTGAAAGATAAAGAGGATTTAGAAAGGAAATTAAAAGACTTCATGGCTTTCAATAGTAGATTCTGTCTCGAATTTGATCGATCTTGAGCTGAAGGTAAAAGTTCCTTATAAAAAAGTTGAGTGAAAGAATTTCAAAGGATTCCTAACCAGACTCATGGACGTCAAAGGAGAGTTTATTAGGAGCAGAATTTTCGTCAAAATCAGGAAAGATGAAGGGATTAGATAATGGGATCGTCTCGACAATGAGTCTATTTATGGTTATTTAGATGGCGATTTACGAGGATTTAGGGTACTTTTTTGGTTGAGGAGGCTGAGATAAAGGGTGAACTTGGTTTGTTAAGAGGCAGCCAAAGGCTTGGGCAAGACATCTCATTGATGAAGATAGATGTTGGAAATTAACGTTTTTTTGAATTAGTGGAGGTTTTTAAATATAAAAAATTCAGAATTTACACATAGAAATCCGAGAACCTAGAGTGTTATAAGGAATTCAAAACCCTGAGAAGAAGAAGATCTAAAGACAAAAAGATAGTCAATTTTTCTTCTGAGAAGTTGATGTTCATTCAATAAAGATATTTTTTGAAAAATGTCAAAAAGAAATCTTGCTATGTTGGATTGCCCTGCCCTGTTCACCATAAATCAATACCAGATAAGCTGAAAAAAATTTTTCCAAAGTAAAACTCGCATTCAAAGTGAGATTAATAATTGAAAAGAAACTTATGCCTTCATATTTTCTCATCATCGTATCCAATTTCACCTGCACAAAAAAATTAAAACTTCCTTTTCTCAATACATTTCAACTTTTTTATTAAATTTAAACTCCCAACTCAACTCAACCTCGAAATGAAAGACGTGAAAGAAGTCATTGGAGATATCGATAAAATCGAAGGGATCAAAGTCACATCAACCTATTCTTTTTTTGAAATCTTTTCACGATGTCCAAACAAAATTGCTCTTGATATCCCAGAAACAACCATTATCAAAGACAATGAAGTTCGAGATTGGCTTCTTACGCGAAAAACTGAACCAAAGCGAGTCATAAGAAAATCAGAAGACAAAATGAATCTTCGTCATATGTTTTACAAGTTCACTGGTGTCAAAATGGAAGACCATTCTATCATAGAACTCCGAGAAAATTTCCCAAGAGATTTCTGTGCTATGGCTACCTTCAACAGCGGCGAAAAGTTCCTTGTCAAACGCGATGAACTCAAATACATCTGCGAGAACATGGCCGATAAAGTCAAGAGAGTTCAAGCAATTGTCAAAGAAAACCCACTCCGCCAATACTCAAACCCACACAATATCTCCACAGAATCATTATATTGCTTCGCCTCACGAGAAAACCCTTATGCTCCCTTTACTTACAAGTACTTCAAGCGATCTCTTCACTACGAGAAAACGCTCACAATCAAGCTCAATTCCGTTCTAGAAACCCTTCTGGAACAAATGTTACCAACATCAGAAAAAACCCAACCTCTTCTCAACAAAACCATCCTCCTTACTCGCAAATACTCCTCCGAACACGTTGAGGAACTCTATTATAAATCCTTTGATTCTACCAGCAACCAAAATCTTGAAAAGAGCTCACGCAAACTTACCGATTTCCTTGAAAGCGAATTCCATGTCCGTGTGAAATCCTTCATGGTCAGATTCATGACTGATTATGCAGGAAAACCGATCCTTCTCGGCGCCAGTGACCTCACCTTATTCCCTTTGACGACTGACCTTGGCTTTTCAAGAGATACTGTTGAAGAAATAAACTCATACTCCCCTGTATTATTTACAGATTTGCTTGAACACCTAGAATATCCATATAAACCGGCTGAGCCTCCAGGCAAAAAAGTCGAGCTTCCTAAAGAAACAATCCAAGTTTTCAGCAATAAATTATTCAGAAGTCTTATTACTAAAGCTTGTGTTGGTGGCTTTTGCGATTATCACATAATTTTACAAAACAGTCTTTTCGATGATGACGAGAAGAAAGCCTATGAAATTCCCCACAAAAGCAAAATTTACGGCACGCTCCAAAAGAAAGACCTCCCTTTCCAGATCCCTTATTCTTTAATCACAAATGTCCATGCACAAAGGGACCTCATCATCCAACTCCTTCAAAAACATAAAATTCACCCTCCAGCTTTTGGCTCCCTCAATCATTCTGGGACCGCTGATGCGACCCCCAAAAAAGAAGACTATTCCTTTAAATCTCCTCGTTTACAACCCAATACAAAACGAAGTTATGATAAGGAATACAGCATGGCTCATATCTGTCCAAAATGCTTACAAATTTATTCTTTGCTTTCCCGAGAGCTTGAAAAAATCCTTTATAGTCCGCAAAAGAAATCCAGTCTTGCCACTAAAAAGAAATGGATCCACACTGAAGTTAAAGTCAAACAATACATCAAAGGCTCTCAAACCCTTTATCCCCTTCCAAAATCCAACCCAGCTGATAAACTTACCCTCAAAGACGCTGATACCCTTCACCATAACGTCGGCTTATTTATCCAAAGCAAAAAAGGGCTCAAGCCTACTTTGACCACGGATACCCCAAGAGAACCTTTACCCAATATTATCCAAGCAAGTCAACGGGCTAGTCCTGAGCTCGGAGTCCCACAGATAGTTCTTCCCAGAATCTCTGTTTCTGTGTCTATTCCACCAAAGATCGTTGTACATAATGATGAAATAAGTAATGCTTCGCCTGCGTTATCCGCATTATCAACATCAAGACTTCATCAGCAAACGCTCCCAGATACTCTTAAACTCTCCTCGTTGGATTCTCCAAGGAAAGTCTCTCTGACAGCAGACCATTTGAGAAGACTTAGTATGGGTATAGTGGCGACAAGAGAAGATGTGAGTGTGAAAGAAAAGACGATTTTGCCAGGGTTCCCAACAAGAGAATTATCAGAAAATGCTTCAAGAGTGCAAATAAAGAGAAGTGTAGATTTGAATAAGAATGAAGTGTTTTTGAACTTTGTTAAACAAAGCGGATGTACAGTGAATAATATTGAAAGTGTACCAGCTTCGCCAGGAAAACAAGGCCCAGGAACCAAGATCCTCCCAAATGATTTGTTAAATGTGAGGTTTGGAAGAGAGAAGAAGGATGCAAGATCGATAAATTCGAGCGGAAATTTAGCCCTCTCGAGATCGAGAAGTATCTCAGTGGAGCAGAGAAATGAAAGGAAGCAGAAATTGATAAATGAAGTGACGAAACATTTGGAGAAAAGTAACAAGACAGGAAGTATCGCACAGGACCTTTACATGCTGAAAAAGAACCTCTTTGAAGATAAAAAGACGGATATTGGAATTCCTTTGTCTGTGTATCATTATAAACACTTTTGTGCGAGGAGAATCCCCGTTTATAAGCTCACGATTAATAAATACCCACTGGATAGCGCTTCAAAGTTAAGCAAGATTTTGACAAATCACGATATTGTGGATTACTCCACGTATAAGAATATCGGAGGGTTTCCCAATATTCCCATCGATCAGAGCTTCTTTACAGACATGTTTGGATATTTACATCAGCAAAATGTGGCGATTCCGTTTATGGTGCTTGACTCTTTGACAATGGTGGCAGAAGAACCGCTTAAAATTGTGGTGGTTTGTCATGATTTCTTTGATAACTTTATGGAATATATTGAAGTTTATCAAACAATAATAAAATCAAGAAAGAATACAAGAGTCATTTTGTTCAACTATCCAGGACAAGCTTTGACGATTTTCCCCAATAACTATGTTTCTACTAATGAGAATTGCTCGGAAGTTCTTGATGGCTTGTTGTGTAGATTGGAAAAAAGCGGGGTTTTCTCAATAGAAAAAGATGAATTTAACTTTATTGGGTATGGCTATGGAGGAAATATCTTGACTTGTTTCCTTTGTTCAACGGAGAATTGTATTCCAAGCTATAAGAATTTGTTGTTGGTGAATAGCTTTGCATATGCTGATGACTTGTTAACAAAGACTTTACAAGAAATGATTGAGATTTTTGAAGAGGCGCCTGAGAATTTACCGCAATTGCCTTACGAATTCTACCTTTTGTTGGCAAAATCTGGAGCTTATAATTATGATATCAAGGAGTATATGTCATTAAATCCGATCAGTAAAGCTGGAAGACTGAAAATTTGTACAGGATGCTTGAATAGTTTTAATCTAAGAAAGAAAATTGGTGACTTGCAAATCAATAAATCGATTATTCATTCATTGAATAATTGCTTTATTCCGGTTGGCCATTCAGATTTATTGGCGAATAATGAAGATGAAAGATATGGAAACAAGAAAAATGGCATGGTGGAGATTTATTTCAAAAAGAGACTGGATTATGTGAATGGTGGGCATGCTGTCTTGCAAGAAAATCTCGAAGAGTTCTTACCTAAACTTACTAAATTCATCTCTGATGGAATGATATAAAGCGACCTTTTTTATGTTTTCAGTTTATTCATATTTTTATGCTAAAAGTTTTTTTCCAATTATGACTGAGAAAGTTTTATTGATTTAATTCTTTTAACCTCAAGGTTTCTTCAAGGGTAAAATATTACTCATAGAGATTGATAAATAATATTAATAAATTGATATATAATTAACTCTTTTTTATTCATAACAACAACTATTCTCAACTCTTATTCAATAAATCCTTTCCCCCAATTAATATTGATTAGACAAGAGTTTTTTATGATGATGTTCATCAACAAAATCACGGAGTTCTTGAGGAGCGTGTTGAGCGTTACCATCATTGATTTCCTCATCCATAGCGAAACAATGGATAATTGTATTTGCTGAAATTCCGTACACATTCATAATGATGTTTGCGATCAAATATGAGATCAATGCGAAAAACTATCCATGAGATTAACATTAAACCCTCTCAAATAAACTATACGATGGTGGGAGTCACAGGAGAATACAATTTTCCAGCAAATTCATCAGCATTGGTGATATACCAATATCCGGCCATTGTAGCAGCGACGGCAATGAAGACCTGACCAAAGAACAAGAAGATCCAAGATAAGCCATGAACCAGTCCAAATCTTGCGGCGTTTCTTAATAACAAATGGAAGGCGTCTTCTGTTGCCTTGCAGAATCCTTCTCCTGTCATTGCGATCTATTGTGAAAAATTACATCATTTTCTCAAGAAAACCCTACTTGAATGTAAGCATGGCGGTTCAAGAACTTCAAGGAGTTCTCGAAACATTGCAAGAAACAATCACAACAAGCCAAACAAAATCCTCTTTCAGCGCTTTCTCCATCAGGCATACTCTTCACTCTTGACTAAAAAATTACTTTTTCTTTCTCAAATCTCTTCTTACATGAATAAAGCTCATGATAATCTTGATAACTTCCAACAAGCCGATCAAGAAAGAGCCAAAAGCGATGGATCCCATATGGATGAAGCCACGTCCAACACTTGTCCAGACGGGGGACTTTCCGAGATGAGCCTTTCCTTTCTTGAAATACCAAAGGCAAACAGCGCTGGCGATAATGAATTGAGAGAAGGCAACACCGAAAGCGTGACTCCAGATCAAAGCAAAGAAGTAATATCCCATCATAAACAATGATTTAGAGCTCCAGTCGATTTGGGGAAGGGGACTTGTGGTACTTCCTTTAATATCATTTGTCTCAACAATAAGGCTGAAAATGTGATGAGGAAAATTATTCAATGACATTTACTTACACAGAAGCGATAACCCAAACCATGTAAAAGGCCAAACTGGTGATAAAGAAGATAGGAGGAATGAATAAAATTTGAGGTTCTTGGTCCACGAAATCAGTTGATGCCTATGAAAATTATTCACTTTATTTCTTTTTCACAATCTAACCTTGAGGACAGCAATAGAGAGGTTGATTTTGTTTCTATAGCAGCAGGTGATAATCAAAGACAACAAGGCCAAAATCAAAAACACAGCAGCGACCATTCCAAATGTTGAAGTACTATTATCTTTCATAAAAACAGGAACTAAGGCCTTCAAACTATTCAACAAATAAGCCATTCTGTGGAAGGCAAAAATTCTTACTCCATTCCCATTGCATTACCAAGACAAATAGAACCAAAACCAGCCAAGGAAGCAATAAAGAGTACCAAAACACCCCAGATGATGATTCCAGAGAAATATTTGAGAAGGAAAAGGTAGATAAACCTTGAAAATATTATTGCAAGGGTTTCTTTACAAATGTTATTACCCACAAACTAATGCAACGACACCGACAGCGCAAAGCATCCACCAGGTAGCTTTAAGGTCAGCAGCAGAGCGCATCATGAAGCTGGAAGTAGCGAGTAAAGTGTCATTAATGATTGATTGGGCAGTGGCATCAGTTGGCAAGCAGAATCTATCGAGATCTAAAGATAATTACTCAGCAAGCAAAGGCAAAATTTCTTTACAGATTGTGGAAGGATATTTGGTTAAAGAAGCACAATCAGTGTAATTAACTTCACAAGTAACACTAGAAGAAGCATCAGTAGGGCAAGCATTGATGCATACAGTGTTATTTATCTTGTAAGTTCCGTCATTCGAGATAAAATACAAAGCAGGGTAATCTCCTTTACAGGGCACACCTAGTATTTTTCTTCAGAAAGGGGATGTCCAAAGGGTCAAAGTTACCATTTTGATCATAAACATAGGTAATTTCCATAATGTCATCGACATGGTGATAAGCGTAGATGCCGATCATGCCAGCTCCGACCCAGAAAAGGATGAAAACGAGAAGACAAAAGACATCTGTGCAACGTCTGGAATCAAGAGGACCGTGCTTGAGATGTTTAGGAGTGGGTTCTCCTTTGTAGAAAGGATCCTTTTTGTTTTTAAGCATTAGAGGGTTCTTGGGAAAATCAAATCTATCGAGATTTTGCTTTTATATAATTAAGATTAATTTTTATGGTTAAGGTATGGTTTAATTAAATAAAAATCTCTGGATTGCTCGCTTTTTGAGAATATCTGACTTGGATTGTAACTTTAAAGAGTTTGCTTATTTTAACAATACAGTAGTTTTCGTGAAAGTCTTCAAGTCTAACATAAAGTACAGTATGAAACAAAAGATGAACTGAGAGGACCTCTTGTTCGTATTTTGAAGGTTATTTGTCTGTTGTTCAATGTAGGCAAAATCTAAGGTCTCCGAATAAAGAAAAAAATTTCTTGCTTTTCTTTCAGGTACGACTTGAAAAAAAATTTCGAAAATTTGCCAACAAAAAAACTCCTTTTGATTTGCATATACTGTAATTTTTGGAGTCTAATTCAATGAGTCTCATCCCTTTTTTCTTTCAAAAATGAAATTTTCTTGAACCAAAAAGTTTGGTTCTCACCCACTCCAATAAATTTTAAGGATGGGAATGTAACTTCAAAACTTTTACAATGGTCAATAATTGGAGAAGCAAAATATCAACAATTTATTTCAATATTGAGCCAAAAATCAAACCTTTTTAGTCAGTTTTTTTTTTGCTGACCTTCTGAATGTTAGATACGGTCATAGAACCAAGACAATTCTATGAGTTGGAGTCATTTCTGCGAATTTTGTCAAGTCAAAGCCTTCAAATTGGAAATCAAAGAGACCTCAAAAGTTCTTTTTAATTTTGGCAAATCAAAGTAGAAAAAATAAAAGATAAAAATTTCAGGCAGATCTAAGAAAAATTTGGAAAATTATGTGCCTTATGCAAAAAATAATATCCCTCAAACTAAAAAAAGTCAATGACCTTATAAATAAAATACCAAAGAGATTCCTCAAAAAATTATTTTCTGACTGTTTCTCGGCAAGAAATGATTCAATGAGAGGCACGATGTTTTTCTTTCATCATTTAATGAATTAATTTTCATCAGATTTGCAT
>Ga0182738_1006805_pt1 | contig 11784 bp, 8 predicted proteins | sample eDN5th30CBELigMG_FD_128876 | JGI IMG/M metagenome (GOLD analysis project Ga0182738, IMG submission 128876) | Enriched Miracle-Growth compost microbial communities from Emeryville, California, USA - eDNA 5th pass 30_C BE-Lig MG (version 2)... ...
CGCCTCGTGCAGGACGTCACGGAGAAGATCGCGGCGAGCGGAAGGTCGGAGCGCGCCAAGCCGATCATCGTCAAGGCAGTGGATGACAATCCGGGCGACCCGTCGCTGGTTCGCCTGAAGTGGCTCATCCTTCAGGCCACGAAGGACTATGCCGAGGCCGCGGCCACCGGCGAGCAGATGATCAAGAGCGACACTGCTGCAGCCGACACCGCGTTCTTCTTCCGTCAGGCATCGCTCTACGCACTGGCCGAGCAGCCGCAGAAGGCTGCCGAAATCACTGCGCGCGGCGTGGCGAAGTTCAAGAACAGCGCTACGCTCTGGTCTCTGAACTCGCAGACGCAGCGTCTCGCGGGCCAGACGCAGGCGGCGGTCGAAGCCGCCAACACTGCCATCAAGCTGGACCCGAAGGCGGAGCACGTATACGCTCGGAAGGCGCAGGCTCAACTCGAGCTCGAGCAGCCCGACAGCGTTCTGGCTACCGTGAAGGCCGGGCTGGCCGTTGGTCAGGATTCCGCCGCCATGGGTGCACTTGCATTGGCCGTGGGGAACCGGCTGTACAAGGCAGCAGCGGATACATCGCATCCCCCGAAGATGGAGGACTTTCAGAAGGCCGCGAGCATTCTCGCTGTCGCTGATACAGTCGCTCCCTCGCCCGAGGCCAAGTTTCTTCTGGGAGTCTCGTCTTTCAGAGTAGGTGACATTGCGGTTCGTCAGAACCAGACGGAAAAGTCGTGTGATCTGGCGAAGCTGGCGGAGGACGCGTTCTTGACGGCGCAGATCAACATCGCTGCCGGCGGGTCGGTAGGACCCGAAACGGCGCAGCAGCTTCTCGGTGCCCTGCAACAGTACACACCCGCCGTCGAATCCCAGGTGAAGCAGTACTGTAAATAGCGTCGTTCCAACGTCACGCCCGAACGCCCGCCGGATACCTTCGGCGGGCGTTCGCGCTTGACGCCGTGCTTCCGGTTCCACTAGTATGCTCACCCCACAGTCAAGCGGCTCCGGCTCGGCGGGCGACTACCACGCGGCGGTTCTCGTCAGCGAGGTGGTTGGATTCCTGCGCGACAAGGAGCGGATACTCGATGGCACGCTGGGCGGCGGCGCGCACACGCGCGTGCTGCTCGAGTCGGGTGCCACCGTCGTCGCTCTCGATCGTGATCCGGAAGCGATCGCCGAAGCGTCCGCGCGACTGGGGGAATTCGAACACTCGGGTCGCTTCGTTGCGGCACTCGGCAACTTCGCCGACGTGAACGAGATCGGCGCGACCCGGGACGCTCGCTTCGACGGCATTCTCCTGGACCTCGGTGTTTCCTCCCATCAGCTCGATGAACAGGAACGCGGCTTCACCTTCCGCGAAGGTGCCCGTCTGGACATGCGCATGGGTGATGACGCGGCGCTCGATGCCGCCGAGCTCCTGGCGACGGCGGAGGAGCGCGAGCTCGCGCGGATCTTTCGCGAGTACGGCGATGAACCGCGCTCGGCGCGCCTGGCCCGCGAGATCGTTCGACGTCGTGCGAACCGCCCGCTGCGCAACAGCGATGATCTCGTCGGCGCGATACGCGCGGTGCTCGGCCCACGTTCCGGCCCGTCCGATTTCGCGCGGCTCTTCCAGGCCGTGCGTATCGCCGTCAATCGCGAGCTCGAGAGCCTCGCTTCGGCGCTCCCGGCTCTGCGCGGTCATCTCGACCCCGGGGGCGTGATGGTGGTGATCTCCTACCACTCGGGCGAGGACAGGCTGGTGAAGCGTGCCTTCCGCGAATGGAGTACCGCGTGTACCTGCCCTCCGCTTCAGCCGGTGTGCACCTGCGGCGGAATCGCCGCGGGTGAAACGCTCACGCGGAAGGCAGTTCGAGCGTCGGTCACCGAAGTGGAGTCGAACCCGCGCGCGCGCAGCGCGCGGCTCCGTGCATGGCGCGCAAGGTAGCCCCGCGCGGGCGGGTGTGGGTGGCGCTCGTGCTCGTGAGTTTCGTTCTCGTGGCCGCGAGCGTCATCTGGCGGAGAACGGCTGGCGTCGAGCAGGCCCGAACGCTGCGCACGCTTCGTGAACGCCGGGCGCAGCTCGAGGCGAGGAGTGCACAGCTCCAGAGCGAGATCCAGCGCCTCTCGAGCCGCAGCGTTCTGCTCCCAGTCGTCGAGCGTCGCCTCGACATGCACGTTCCGAACGACACGCAGGTCGTGATACTCACCCGAGCGCCCCGTACGCCGTAGATGCCGCGTCTGACCCGCATTGCCCTGGTGCACGGTGCGCTCGTGCTCTTCGCGCTCGCGCTGATCGTGCGCGCCGGGCAGGTGCAGCTCCTGCAGCGTGCCCAGTGGGCCGCGCGCGCCGAGCGCCAGCACTTCGCTTCATCGGCCGTGCCCGCGCCGCGCGGGAACATCTACGATGTGCGGGGGACTCCGCTCGCCACGAGCCGCGAGATGCTCCGGCTGAGCGTGGCCCCGCGTGAGGTCGCGAGCCCGAAGGAACTGCGGAAGGCGCTATCCGGCCTCGGCGTGCCGCGCTCCGCCATCACGCGTGCGCTGGACACGCATCGTGCCTGGGTGCCGCTTCCAGGGAGCTTTCAGCCTGGCGACGTGCGCGATGTCGTGTCGCTGCGCGGCGTCTACTCCGAGCCGATCGAGGAGCGAGTCTACACCGAGCGGCTGGCCACGCGCAGGGTGGTTGGATGGGTGGATGACCGCGTCGGCCAGACGCACACGGGAGCGGCCGGGCTGGAGCTCACCCTCGACTCGCTCCTGAGCGGGATCGACGGCCGCACGACGCTCGCTCGCGACTCTCGCGGACGCAGCATGGATCCCACGGAGGACGACGACGTCGAGCCCGTTGCGGGGGCGAGCGTCAAGCTCACGATCAACCAGGAGCTCCAGGAGATCTCGCAGCGTGCGCTGGCGCAGGCCATCGAGCGCACGCGCGCGGACGGCGGTGACATCGTCATCATCGATCCGCACGACGGGGGCATCCGCGCGATGGCCAGCGAACGCGTTGGCGAACGCAGTTTCGGCAGCCCGGTCATCAGCGAACCATTCGAGCCTGGTTCCACGGTGAAACCGCTCTTCGCGTCGGCGCTGCTCGAGCGGGGACTCGCCCACCCCGACGACAGTGTTGATACGGAGAATGGCGTCTACACGATCGAGGGCCGCACGATCGACGATGAGCATCCCGCCAGCTCGCTTTCGCTGGCCGACGTGATCAAGTACTCGAGCAACATCGGCATCGTGAAGTTCGTCTCTCGCATGAGTCACGGGATGGAGTACGAGGTGCTGCGCGACTTCGGCTTCGGAATGGCCACGGGGATCGCGCTCCCCGGGGAGGCGTCCGGAGTGCTGCGCCTCCCCTCGCGCTGGTCGCGACAATCCGCAGCATCACTCGCGATGGGTTACGAGCTGTCCGTCACGCCGCTGCAGCTCGCCACGGCGTACGCGGCGGTCGCGAACGGCGGCGAACTGCTGCAGCCGGCGATCGTGCAGGAGATTCGCGGCAGCGATGGGAAGGTCGTCTATTCGCACGCCCGCCAGGTCGTGCGCCGCGTGATGACACCGGAGGTCGCCGGGAAGGTTCGGAGGATGCTGATGGGAGTGGTGAAGGAGGGGACGGCGCGCGGCGCCGCGCTGGTGAACTACACGCTTGGCGGCAAGACCGGCACCGCGCGCCGCGTGGATCCCGGGCACGGCTACTCCGGGAAATACACGGCTTCGTTCGTGGGACTCTTTCCGGCGGAGGACCCGGAATACGTGATCCTGGTGAAGGTGGACGGTCCTCGCGAAACGATCTACGGCGCCACGGCAGCGGCTCCCGTGCTGAAGATCGTGCTGGAGGCGGCCATCGCATCACGCGATGCGGCGCTCGATCGAAGGTCGCTGGCTACTCGCGCGTCGTTCGCGTCCGCCGACGACTCGATTCCTTCGCTGAAGGGTGATACGGTGGAGTACACCGAGCGTGCCGAGGAGATCGCGCTGCGTCCGGGCGCCGAACCGGTGCGCTTCGACCTCCCGTTCACCGCGACGCGCGACAGCGCTCAGGCAGGCGATTCGGAGCCGCGCGCCATCCCTCGCGTGGAGGGGCTCCCCCTCCGTCAGGCCGTGCGCGAACTGCACCGCGCCGGCTTCAGGGTGCGCCTCTCCGGCGCGGGGACCGCGAGCGGTACCTCGCCGGAAGCCGGCGAGCGCGCCGCACCGGGAACTGTAGTGCGACTGCGAGCATCGCGATGACTGGATTACCAGCAGGTGGCGTGGAGCTGCAGCGCATCCGCGCCGCGCTCGAGCAGGCCGGCCTCCTCATCGAGACGCGCGGCGATCTACCGGAGCGGTTCACGGAAATCACCGATGACAGCCGCGCAGTCGTGCCGGGTGCGCTCTTCCTGGCGCTGCACGGCTCCACGCGCGATGGGCACGAGTTCCTCTCTGACGCGGAGTCGCGTGGTGCGGTGGCGGCGCTCGTGGAGGAAGCGGGACGCACCGCGCTCCCGCAGCTCGTGGTGAGCGACGGCAGGCGCGCCGTGCCGATCGCTGCAGCCGCGGCTTTCGACGAACCCGGGGAGCGGCTCCGGATGGTGGCAGTGACTGGCACCAACGGGAAGACCACGACCGTGGGTCTGCTGCGTCATCTGCTCGATGGCCACGAGGGGCGTGCCGCGTCGGTCGGTACGCTCGGCGTTCTCCTGGGGAGTGCGGGCAATCTGCTGGACGAGGACTCGGGCGCGGGGCTCACCACGCCCGGCCCGGTCGAGCTGCAGCGGATGCTTCGCGTGCTCGTGGATCGCGGCATCCGCTGGGTCGCGATGGAGACCTCCTCGCACAGCCTCGATCAACGCCGGGTCGATGGGCTGCGCTTCGAGGCGGCTATCTTCACGAACCTGACGCGCGACCATCTCGACTACCACGGAACGATGGAGGAGTACTTCGCGGCGAAGGCGCGCCTGGTGAGCCTGCTCGCGCCGCAGGGCGCTGCCATCATAAACGGCGGCGACCCGGTCTGGCGCGACCTCCCTCCCGCACCGCGCGTCATCACGTTCGGCCTCGATCCCGATGACGATGTGCACGCGGAGGCGCTCCATTATCAGCCGCGCGGTAGCGAGTGGCGGCTCTGCGCCGGGTCGCAGCGTCAGACGTTGACGCTTCCGCTCATCGGCGACTTCAACGTGGTGAACGCGCTCGGTGCCGCGGCGGCGGCATGGCATCTGGGGATGAGCACGGCCACCATTGCCGCACGGCTGCGCACCGCGCCACAGGTGCCGGGCCGCCTGGAGATCATCAACGAGCGGCCCACGGTGTTGCGTGACTACGCCCACACGCCCGACGCCCTCGAGCGCGCGATCGCCGCGGTGCGACCGTTCACCAGACGCAGGCTGATAGTGGTATTCGGATGCGGCGGGGATCGCGACCGCGGCAAGCGGCCGCAGATGGGGAACATCGCCGAACGCGGTGCGGATCACGTGATACTCACCTCCGACAATCCGCGCACCGAGGATCCCGAGGAGATAATCGACGATATCGAGCGCGGGATGCGCAGGGAGAACCACGAGCGCATCGAGGAACGTGATTTCGCGATACTGCAGGCGCTCGACATGGCCGACCCGAACAACGATGTAGTCCTCCTCGCCGGCAAGGGGCACGAGAACTACCAGATACGCGGCACCACGAAGTTTCCCTTCGACGAGAAGGCGATAGTGGCCGAGCTGATGGAGCGCAGGCAATGAGCGACGGCTTCTGGTCGCTGGCGCGCATCCGCGAGGCACTCGGCCCGCTGCCCGTTGGAGACGTGCCTGCGGGTGACGCGTCCGTGACGTCGATCTCGACGGACACGCGCGAGATACGGAGCGGCGACTGCTTCGTGGCACTGGTGGGCGAGCGCTTCGACGCGAACGACTTCCTGGCGGAGGCCGTGGCGCGTGGGGCCACGGCGGTGGTCGCGAGTGCGGACCGCGCGGGCGACGAACTCGGAGTCCCGACGTTCCACGTGAACGACACCCTGGCCGCGCTGGGCGCGCTCGCGCGCCACAGACGTCGCGCGTGGGGGAAAGCAGGCAGCGGCCAGGTCGTGGGGATCGGCGGCTCGAACGGGAAGACCACCACCAAGGAGCTCCTGCGTGGTGCGCTCGGCGCTACCATGCGCGTACACGCGACGCGCGCGAATCTCAACAACCTCGTGGGAGTCCCGAAGACTCTGCTCGCGCTGCCGGATGATGCGGATGTGGCGGTGGTGGAGATGGGTATGAACGTGCCCGGCGAGATGGAGCGGCTGGTCGGGATAGTTGAGGCGGACATCGCGGTGGTCACGTGCATCGCGGAGGAGCATCTCGAAGGGTTGGGCGACATGGAAGGCGTGATGCGGGAGGAGTCGTACATCTTCGACGGCGTCCGCGTCGCGATAGTGCCGGCATCGCAGCCCGAAGTCGCGCGCGCCGCAACGGGGCGAGCGCGCCGCGTAGTAACCGCCGGGCTGGGTGAGGGCGACCTCCGTGCCTCGAAGTGGGGGCTGGATTCGGATGGCCGCGGCTGGCTCGAGGTCGGGAGAGTGAGAGTGCAGCCGCGCGTGCGCGGCGTGCACAACCTGCGCAACACGATGCTGGCGCTGGCCGTCGCACGCGAGCTCGGAGTGAGCCTCGAGGACGCGGCGCGCGGCGTGGAGTCCGCCGAGGGGCCGGCGATGCGCATGGCGTGGGAGCAGCTGGGCGAGGCCACGCTGATCAACGACGCATACAACGCGAGTCCGGCTTCGATGCGAGCCGCGCTCGAGCTGCTCTCCGCGCTCCCCGGCGGTCGGCAGCGGGTGGCGGTGCTGGGCACCATGCGGGAGTTGGGCGAACATACATCGCGGCTGCACGACGAGGTGGCGCGCACGGCGCTCGACTCTTCCATCGAGCTGCTCGCTGGTGCGGGGGAGATGGCGCTCGCACTGCGGCGCGCGGCGGGGGCCGGTAGCGATCATGCCGATCGATTCGTAGCCGCCGAAGACATACACGATCTCTGGACCGCGCTCGAGCCGCGGCTCGAGCGCGACGCTGTCATACTTCTCAAGGCATCGCGCGGGGTGCAGCTCGAGCGCCTGGTACCTTCAATCACCGCCTGGGCGAACGGCTAGTGCTCTATCACATCTTCGCGCGACTCACCGACGCCTGCGGCTTCTGCAGCGTCTTCAATCTCTTCAATTACATCACCTTCAGATCCGCCGGGGCGGCGGTCACGGCGTTCCTGACCGCGATCCTGATCGGGCCCGGCATCATCCGCCGCCTCCGCGCGATGAAGGTGCGCCAGGTGGTGCGGCAGGGTACGCCCGAAACCCACGCGGGCAAGAATCGCACGCCCACCATGGGTGGAGTGATCATCCTCATAGCCGGAATAGTTCCCACGCTGCTCTGGGCGAGGCTCGGCAACCGGTACGTGTGGCTCGCGCTGCTGGTCACGGCGTGGATGGGCGCGATCGGCTTTCTGGATGACTACCTGAAGCTCAAACAGAAGCGCGAAGGGAAGGAGAACGTGGGACTGGTGGAGCGCTACAAGCTCGCGGGGCAGCTTTCGCTCGGTGTGGTTCTCGGTATTCTGCTCTGGCAGTTTCCACTTTCCACTCTCCCCGGTGCATCCACCACGCTGCCGTTCTACAAGTACGTGCTCGTGGTGCCGCTCTTCGCCTGGCTGTACGTCCCGTGGGTGGCGTTCGTGCTGACGGGGACGAGCAACGCGGTGAACCTCACCGACGGACTCGATGGCCTGGCCGCCGGCCTCACCGCCATCGCCATCGCCACGTTCGCGGTGTTCGCCTATCTGATAGGGCGCGTGGACGCGTCGCAGTATCTCGGAATCTTCTATCTGCGCGGAGCCGGCGAGCTCACGATATTCTGCGCCGCCTTCATTGGCGCGCTGATCGGGTTCCTCTGGTACAACTGCCATCCGGCGGAAGTGTTCATGGGCGACACGGGATCGCTCGCGCTGGGCGGCGCGCTCGGAGCGATAGCGATCCTGCTCAAGAGCGAGTTCCTCCTTCTGCTCATCGGTGGAATCTTCGTGGCGGAGACGGGCTCGGTGATCATCCAGCGGACCGTGTTCAAGCTTCGACGTCGCAAGTACGGACTCGAGTACGCGAAGGAGCATCGGGTATTTCGTCGAGCGCCGGTGCACCACCATTTCGAGTTGAAGGGGTGGACCGAAACGCAGGTCGTGACGCGTTTCTGGATACTGGGAATCGTGTGCGCGTTCATCGCCCTCACCACGCTGAAGCTGCGATGATACTCGCCGAGCTGGGGGAAGCGCCGGGCGAGATCGCAGTGATCGGTCTCGGGAAGAGCGGCTTCGCGGCCTCGCGGCTGCTGCTTCGCCACGGCTACAAGGTGTACGCCTCCGACGCGGGTACCTCGCCGCAGATCGAGCGCGGCGTGGCGGAGCTGCGCGCTGCCGGTGCCGCGGTCGACGTGGGGAAGCACGATCTGGATCGCATCGCGCACGCGGCACTCGTGGTGACGAGCCCCGGAGTTCCCCCCGACTCCGAGGCGCTGCGCGCCGCGCGCGGCGCTCACGTGCGCGTGCTGAGCGAAACGGAGGTCGGGCTGCGAGCGCTCGGCTCCGGATCGAGCTACATCGCCGTGACCGGCACGAACGGGAAGACCACCACCACGGCGATGGTGGGGCATCTCCTCCGTACGCTCGGCCACGATGCGCTGGACGCCGGCAACATAGGCGTGCCGGTATCCGAGGTTGCGCTGGCCGGATCGCCGCCCGCGTGGCTCGCGCTCGAGATGTCGTCCTTTCAGTTGCACGACACGCCGAGCATCGCGCCTGCAGTTGGCGTGCTCACGAACCTCGGCCCCGATCACCTCGACCGCTACGAATCCGTTCGCGACTACTACGCCGACAAGGCGCTCCTCTTTCGGAACGCGACGGCGGCATCGCGCTGGGTCGTGAACGACGCGGATGATGCGGCTGTCGCGATGGCGTCGCGCGCGCTCGGCCGACACTTTCACTTCGGTCGTTCGCGCCTGTGCGAGATGGTCTACGAGCGTTCGGGGAGTCCGCTCGAGGGGTGGCTCACATGGCGCGGCCAGAAGGTGATGAGGCGCGACGAGATCCCGCTGCTCGGCGATCACAATGTGGAAAACGCGATGGCTGCGGCGCTGGCCGTGATAGTCGCCGACGACCGGCACGCCGAGCGCTCCGGGCTCGATCGCGTCGCCCAGGGGCTGCGCACGTTCGAGGCGCTCCCGCACCGGCTGGAGCGCGTGGTGGAACGTGAAGGAGTCCTCTGGATCAACGACTCCAAGGCCACGAACCCCGGCTCCACGCTCGTCGCGATTCGGGCGATGACGCGTCCCACGATCCTCCTGCTCGGTGGACGACACAAGGGCGAGCCGTACACGTCGCTGGCGGCGCCGCTCCAGGCGATCGGGAAAGCGGTGATCGCGTACGGCGAGGCCGGTCCGATAGTGCAGAGCGACCTGTCGAACACGCTGCCGGTGCACCTGCTCGGCTCGGACTTCGGCGAGGTGATGTCGCTGGCACGAAGGCTCGCGGAGCCAGGGGACGTGGTGCTGCTGTCGCCCGCGTGCTCGAGCTACGACATGTTCCGGAACTACGTGGAGCGCGGCGAGCGCTTCGGCGAACTGGCGTTGGAGGGAGGGGAAGCGGCTTGAAGGGCGCGACGGCGGCGGTCACTCGCGAGCGGTGGCGGATGGGCGCCGAGGCGCGTGCTCTTTTCATCATCACGGCCACGTTGCTCGCCTTCGGGCTCGCTGTGCTCTACAGCGCGAGCGCCATACTGGCGGTGCGCGAGGGGCACGACAGCATGTACTACCTGCTGCGCCAGGTCGCGGGCGTGGGACTGGGCACCGTGCTCTTCGCGATCTTCGCCAAGATCGATGCCGAACGATGGCGAAAGTGGGCCTGGCCGCTGCTCGGCGTGAGCCTCGTGCTGTTGATCATCCCGGTCCTCCCTTTCACCGGAGCGATAGCGCCGCGCCTGAACGGATCGCGCAGGTGGGTCTACCTCGGGTTTGCTTTCCAGTCATCGGAGCTGGCCAAACTCGCCGTGGTAGTGTGGACCGCCATGCTGGTGGTGAAGAAGGGCGAGCTGCTGCGCAGGCTCACCAAGGGGCTGCTGCCCTTCCTCGTGGTGCTCGCCGTGCTCGATCTGCTCGTGATCCTCGAGCCGGATCTCTCGATGGCGATGACATTCACGCTGATAATGGGCGTAGTGCTCTTCGCGGGCGGCGTGAGGATCGGACATGTGGTGCTCCTCGGGATTCTCGCGACGCCGTTGCTCTGGCACGAGGTGGATAAGGCGCAGTACGCGCTGCTGCGAATGACATCGTTCTTCGATCCCGGGCAGGCGCCGGCGAACGTGGGGTATCAACTCCGGCAGTCGCTCATAGCCGTGGGTTCGGGCGGGTTCTTCGGCGTTGGCTTCGGCGAGGGCCGACAGCAGATGGGCTTCGTGCCGTTCCCGTACAACGACTTCATAGCGAGCAACATCGGCGAGGAGTGGGGCTTCGTGGGGATCCTCTTCGTGACGCTCCTCTTCGCGGCGTACGGCTGGCTCGGATTCCGGATCGCCCGCAAGGCACGAACTCCGTTCCAGCAGCTCGTCGCAGTGGGAATCACGTTCACGATGGTGAGCACCGCATTCCTGCACATCGGCGTCGTCATCGGACTGCTGCCTACCACGGGGCTCACGCTCCCGTTCATCTCCTACGGGCGAACGAATCTCGTTCTCTCGATCATGATGACAGGGATACTTGCCAACATCGGAAGCGAGCGCCAGCGGGTGATGGGTGAGCATGCGACGAACCCGATGGTGCGAAATCCGCTGTGAGGATCTACTTCACCGGCGGCGGGACGGGAGGGCACCTGTACCCGGCGCTCGCGATCGCGCGCGCGCTTGTGAAGCTCGACACGACCGTGCGTCCGTTCTTCGTGGGCGCGCGGCGTGGAGTGGAGCGCGATCTACTCCCGGCTACGGAGTTCGAGCATCTGCTTCTCGATCTGCACCCGCTCTACAGAAGCCGGCCGTGGAATAACTGGCGCACCGTGGCTGGCCTCGCCCGCGCGTGGCGCTCTCTCTCGCGCGCTGCACGCGAGGCACGACCTTCGCTCGTGGTGGGAACCGGCGGCTACGCTTCGGGAGCGGCGCTAGCATGGGCCGTCGCGCATCGGGTGCCCATAGCGCTGCAGGAACAGAACAGCCATCCCGGGGCCACGACGCGGTTCTTCAGCCGGTACGCACGCGAGATCTACCTTGGCTACGACGAAGCGCGTGCGCTTCTTCACGCGCGCGCCGGCGCGTGGGTGGGCGACACAGGCAACCCCATAGAGCCTCCGCCGGTACCGCGTCCCGATCGCGCCGAGGCGCGCCGACGCTGGGGGTTCCCACCGGATCGGGGGAAGGTCCTGATAGTGGTGGGGGGGAGTCAGGGCTCGCGGGCGCTGAACGAGCTGATGGCAGGCTGGATCGGCGAGTCGCTTCCCGATGATCTGTACGTGATCTGGGGCACGGGTCGCCAGCAGCACGAACCATACGCCGCTTTCGAGTCGCCGAACGTACGCGTGCTCCCTTATCTGTCGCCCATATCGGAAGCGTACGCGGCCAGCGACGTCGCGCTGTCACGCGCCGGCGCGCTGACGCTCGCCGAGCTGTGCGCGTGGGGAATCGCGCCCGTCGTCGTACCGCTTCCCACCGCTGCCGCGGACCACCAGACGCACAATGCCGTCGCGCTCGCGGCCGCGGGCGCGGGCGTGAACCTCCCGCAGGCGCAACTCACGGTCAAAGCCCTCGGCGACACGATGGCGAAGCTGCTCGCC
>Ga0182738_1006806_pt1 | contig 11783 bp, 10 predicted proteins | sample eDN5th30CBELigMG_FD_128876 | JGI IMG/M metagenome (GOLD analysis project Ga0182738, IMG submission 128876) | Enriched Miracle-Growth compost microbial communities from Emeryville, California, USA - eDNA 5th pass 30_C BE-Lig MG (version 2)... ...
CTGGTTGGGCAGGTTGGCTCCGCCCGAATCCACCAGGTAAACGCAGGGCAGGCGGTTTTGCTGGGCGATCTCCTGGGCCCGCAGGTGCTTTTTGACCGTCAGCGGGTAATAGGTGCCCCCTTTCACCGTGGCGTCGTTGCAGACGATAACGCATTCCGTGCCGGCCACGCGGCCGATGCCGGTGATGATGCCGGCGCCGGGCGCCTCGTTGTTATAGACATTGTGCGCCGCCATCGGCGACAGCTCCAGGAAGGGAGTGCCCGGGTCCAGCAGGCGCTCCACGCGCTCGCGCGGCAGCAGCTTGCCGCGCGCCAAATGCTTGGCCCGGGCGGCTTCGCTGCCGCCCTTGGCCGTCTGCAGCAGCTTGGCGCGCAGGTCGTCGACCTGCGCCTGCATGGCGTTCGCATTGTCGATGAAGGCCTGCGAACGCGGGTTGATCCTGGATTCGATGACGGGCATTGCAATTCCTAAAGAGATGAAAAAGCTGCGCTACCCAGCCCGCCCCGGGCCGCGTACGAAGGCGGAAGGGCGGGCGGGAGCCGCGGCGTGCCGGGCCGGCGTGTCAGACCATTTCGATGGCCATCGCGACCGCCTCGCCGCCGCCTATGCACAGCGAGGCGATGCCGCGCTTGCCCTGGGTCTTGCGCAGCGCGCCCACCAGGGTGGTCAGCAGGCGCGCGCCCGAGGCGCCGATGGGATGTCCCAGCGCCGTGGCGCCGCCGTGGATGTTGACCTTGTCGTGGCTGAGCTTCAGTTCCGTCATGGCCGCCATGGTGACGACGGCGAAGGCTTCGTTGATCTCATAAAGGTCGACCTCGTCGGCCGTCCAGCCGGCCTTGGACAAGAGCTTCTGGATGGCGCCCACCGGCGCGGTCGTGAACCATTCGGGTTCCTGGGAATGCTGGCTGTGGGCCACGATGCGCGCCAGGGGCGTCGCCCCCAGCTTCTTGGCGGTGGATGCGCGCATCAGCACCATGGCGGCCGCGCCGTCGGAGATCGAGGAGGAATTCGCGGCCGTCACCGTGCCGTCTTTCTTGAAGGCGGGCTTGAGGGTGGGGATTTTTTCCGGCAAGGCCTTGGTGGGGGCCTCGTCGGTGTCGATGACCGTATCGCCCTTGCGGCCGGCCACCGTGACCGGCGCGATTTCCCATTTGAAGCTGCCGTCTTCCGTGGCGCCGCGGGCGCGCCGCAGCGATTCCAGCGAGAAGGCGTCCTGCTGTTCGCGGGTGAAGGTGTACTTGGACGCGCAATCTTCGGCGAAGACGCCCATGGCCGTGCCGCGCTGGTAGGCGTCTTCCAGGCCGTCCAGCGCCATGTGGTCGTAGACGGTGGAGTGGCCGTAGCGGTAGCCCTGGCGCCCGCGCAGCAAAAGATAGGGGGCGTTGCTCATGCTTTCCTGGCCGCCCGCGACAACGACGTCGGCGCTGCCGGCCAGGATCAGGTCATGGCCGAACATGGCGGCCTTCAGCCCCGATCCGCAGACTTTGTGTATGGTCGTGCAGCCCACGCTTTTGGGCAGGCCGGCCCCCAAGGCCGCCTGGCGCGCGGGCGCCTGGCCCTGGCCGGCCTGCAGCACATTGCCCATGATGACTTCGTCGACGGCATCGCCCGGTATGCCGGCCCGCTCCACGGCGGCCTTGATGGCCACGGTGCCGAGTTGGTGCGCGGCCAGGCCGGACAGGCTGCCCATCATTCCGCCCATGGGGGTGCGGGCGACGGAAACAATAACAATAGGGTCAGACATGATTTGCTCCTGAGTGATGCAAAGGGTAAAGAGTGCCGGCCGCTATGCGGTCCGCGGCCGGGCGGTGCAGGCGACGGTCATCCTCGTACGGAAAGATGTCTTCGATGCGGCCTTGCGCCGCGCGTTCGCGGCAGCCCTGCCACCAGCCGGGTTCCAGCAATTCGGCGTGGTACTTCATGAAAGCGGCCCGCACACGCGGATTCCCGAGCAGGAAGCGGCTGAACTCTTCCGGAAATACATCATTCGGTCCGACCGGGTACCAAGGTTCGCCGGATAGTTCCGCTTCGGGATAGGGCGCGGGCGGGATGCTGCGAAAGCGCATCTCCGTCATGCGTTGAATCTCGTCGTAGTCGTAGAATACAACACGGCCCAGGCGGGTAACGCCAAAGTTCTTGAACAGCATGTCGCCGGGGAAAATATTGGCGGCGGCCAGTTCGCGGATGGCGTCGCCGTAGCGCTTCACGGCGATTTCGGCGGCGGCGTCGGAGGCATGCGCCAGATAGATGTTCAGGGGCGTCATGCGTCGCTCTATATAGACGTGGCGCAGAATAATGGCGTCGCCGGCCTCTTCGACCAGGCTGGGCACTTGTTCGCGCAACTCGGCCAGCAATTGCGCCGAGAACCGCGCGCGCGGCAGGGCCACCTGCGAATATTCCCAGGTATCCGCCATACGGCCCACACGGTCGTGCTTTTTCACCATCTGGTACTTGCGCCGCACGGTTGCGTGGTCCATGCCGTCCTTGGCGATGCGGTCGCGGATCATCTTGAATACATAGGGGTAGGACGGCAGCGTGAATACCGTCATGACCATGCCCTTGATGCCGGGCGCGATGTCGAAGTCGTCGTGCGAATGCGCCAGATGATGCAGGAAGTCGCGATAGAACAGTGTCTTGCCCTGCTTCTGCAGGCCTATCGTGGTGTAGATTTCCGCCTTGGGCTTGCGCGGCAGCAGGGAATTCAGGAATTGCACATAGGCGGCGGGCGTTTCCATGTCCACCAGGAAATAGGCGCGCGTGAAGCTGAACAGGGTGCTCAGGTCGTCCGTGGTGTGCAGCAGCGCGTCCAGCCGGATATGGCCCGAGGGCGTGTGCAGCAGGGCGATGGCGAAGGGATGGGTGGCGCCTTGGTTGATCAACCGCCCCACGACGTAAGCGCCCTTGTTGCGGAAGAACAGGTTGTTCAGCACATGGATCTGGCAATCCGGCGCGATGCGCTGGCCCGCGCCGCGCGGCAGGATGCGGCGCAGTTCGCCCACGGCCTTGCGGGCGAGCTTGCGGGCATCGGCGGGCAGGTCGGCATAGGGCGCGGCCAGGCCGAAATCGGCCACCATGCCGACGATGGATTTATAGAGGCCTTCCGTGGCGGGGTAATACACGCGGTAGGACGGCAGGCGGCTGTCCAGATAATCGGTGGCGATGGCGGGCCGCACGAACATGAAATCATTGTTGAAATAATCCCGGTGCAGGATGCGGCACGATACCGAATTGAAGAAGGTCTCGGCGCATTCGGGCTGGCGGTGCCCCGATAGCAGGGCCACGAAATCCGCCTTGACCGATTGCCAGAAGCGCAACTGGGCCGGCGTCAGGCTTTGCAGGGCCGAAGCGCCCGCAGGGCTGGCCTCGCTGCCTTTGAGCGCGCTCGTCAGCAGCGCCGTGCACTCGTGCACCCGCGTGTCGTAGTATTCGATGCGTTCCTGCGCAAGCTGCTGGATGCCGCGCCAATCCCCCGATTCGAACAGCGACTTGGCACGCTGCGCGCCATAGCGGAACAGGGAGTAATGGCGGTTGAAGCCGTCCAGAATCGTCTGGGCCACCGCCTGCGGCGACAGCCCGGGCTTGGCGACTTGCTCGATGCGCTGGTGGTCGCCGGTGAAACTCATGGCGGGCTTCCAGGCAGGCGCGGACGGGGGCGGCGGATCAGGGACATGGAGCGGCCGAGAGGATGCGCCGGCGCTCAGGCCGTTTCGTTGAACAGCTCGCGGCCGATCAGCATGCGCCGGATTTCGCTGGTGCCGGCGCCGATTTCATACAGCTTGGCGTCGCGCCACAGCCGCCCGGTGGGATATTCGTTGATATAGCCGTTGCCGCCCAGGATCTGTATGCCTTCGCCGGCCATCCAGGTGGCTTTCTCGGCGCAGTACAGAATGACGGCGGCGCAGTCCTTGCGCACTTGCCGCACATGCCCGGCGCCCAGCCTGTCCAGGTTCTTGCCCACCGCATAGCAGAAGGCCCGGCTGGCCTGCAGGGTGGTGTACAGGTCGGCGACTTTGCCCTGGATGAGCTGGAATTCGCCGATGGACTGGCCGAACTGCTTGCGGTCGTGGATGTACGGAACGACCACGTCCATGACGGCCTGCATGATGCCCAGCGGGCCGGCGGCCAGCACCGCGCGCTCGTAGTCCAGGCCGCTCATCAATACCTTGACGCCGCCATTGAGCTGGCCCAGGATGTTTTCTTCGGGGACTTCGCAGTCCTGGAAGACCAATTCGCCGGTGTGGCTGCCGCGCATGCCCAGTTTGTCCAGCTTTTGCGCCACGGAAAAGCCCTTGAAGCCCTTTTCGACGATGAAGGCGGTGATGCCGCGCTGGTGGGCGGCCGGGTCGGTTTTGGCATAGACCACCAGGGTGTCGGCATCCGGGCCGTTGGTGATCCACATCTTGCTGCCATTGAGCACGTAGCGGTCGCCTTTCTTGTCGGCGCGCAACTTCATGCTGACCACGTCGGACCCCGCGCCAGGCTCGCTCATGGCCAGGGCGCCCACATGCTCGCCCGATATCAGCTTGGGCAGATAGGCTTGTTTCTGTGCTTCGGTGCCGTTGCGGTGGATCTGGTTGACGCACAGGTTGGAATGCGCGCCATAGGACAGGGCTATGGAAGCGCTGGCGCGCGAGATTTCCTCCATGGCGATCATGTGCGCCAGATAGCCCATGCTGGAGCCGCCATAGGCTTCGTCCACGGTCATGCCCAGTACGCCCAAGTCCCCGAACTTGCGCCATAAATCCATCGGGAACTGATCGCTGCGATCCGCTTCAGCGGCGCGCGGAGCGATCTCGGCCTGCGCAAAGTCGCGGACCGCATCGCGCAGCATGTCCAAGTCGGAACCCAAGTCGAAATTCAGGCCGGGAAGAGTCATCATCATCTCCAGAGAGTGGTCGGTCGAGGCCGGCATGGGCAAGTAGCGGAAGCGCTTACGCTTGCATGCTATTTATATTACGTTTACGTAAACGTAAACTAGCCGGGTTTTCCCTTATGTTGCACTGCCGCATCGTTGATTTCATTCGCCCATCCGGCGCGCCAACAGCGCGTCGCAGGCTTCCTGCTGGCGGCGGATTTCGGCCAGCGTGTCGTCGATGTCCCGGCGCTGCTGTTCCAGCATGCTGCGATGCTTTTCCAGCACCTGCAAGTAATGGCGCAGTTGCGCCGTGCTTGTGCCGGGGCCGTCGTACATATTGATCAGGCTTAGAATTTCGCTGAGCTGCAGGCCCAGGCGCTTGCCGCGCAGGGCCAGCTTCAGGCGCGTGCGGTCGCGAGCCAGATAGACACGGTTGCGGCCCTCGCGTTGCGGGCTGACGATGCCCTGGTCTTCGTAGAAGCGCAGGGTGCGAGGAGTGATGGAGAACTCCTGGGCTAGTTCGGAGATGGTCCACGTGGGCTCGGTCATGGCGATGCTGCAGTTTACGTTAACGTAAATTATGATGCCATAATATATGGTCCAGGCCTACAGGAAAATTAGGCGACCCGAAATCAGGCGACCCCGAACGCATACGGAGACACGATGAATTTGAACGAGCAGAAACTGGAATACCCTTGGGGCGACGCGCTGCCCGAACCCGGCCGCGCGTTGCAAGTGGCCGACGGCTTGCGATGGATACGCATGCCGCTGCCCTTCGCACTGGACCACATCAACCTGTGGCTGTTGCGGGACGAAATCGATGGCCGGCAAGGCTGGACGATCGTCGACTGCGGCGTGACGCGGGATGAAGTCAAGGCTTTGTGGGAGCAGGTATTCGCCGAAGCGCTGGACGGCCTGCCGGTGCTGCGCGTCATCGCCACCCATATGCATCCGGACCACATCGGCCTGGCGCATTGGCTGTGCGAGCGCTGGGGCGCGCCGTTGTGGATCACCATGACCGATTACGCCGTGGCGCGGCTGTGGTCGCGCCCGCCCGTCGAGGGTGTGACGACCGGCGGGCCCAATGGCCAGTCGGCGGTGGAGCATTTCACCCGGCATGGGCTGACCGATCCGGACGCCAAAGAAAAAATCCGCCAGCGGGCCGGCTACTATCCCAGCCTGGTGCCGGATGTGCCGGCCCGCTTCCGTCGCATCATGAACGGCGAGCGCATCGCCATAGGCGGGCGCGAATGGCGGGTGATCGTCGGCTATGGGCACGCGCCGGAGCATGCATCGCTGTACTGCGACACCTTGCGTGTGCTGATCTCGGGCGATATGGTGCTGCCGCGCATCTCCACGAATGTCAGCGTGTTCGACTACGAGCCGGAAGGCAATCCCTTACCCTTGTATTTGAATTCGCTGCGCGCGTACGACGACTTGCCCGAAGACACGCTGGTGCTGCCTTCCCATGGCCGCCCGTTCCGCGGGCTGCACGAACGCATCGCCCAACAGCACGCGCACCACGCCGACCGCTTGCGGGAAGTGCTGGACGCCTGCGCCCAGCCGCACAGCGCAGCTGATATCGTGCCCGTGCTGTTCAAGCGCCAGTTGGATGTGCACCAGCTGACTTTTGCCATGGGCGAGGCGCTGGCCCACCTGCATGCCCTGTACTTCGACGGCAAACTGACCCGCAGCATGGACGGAAACGGCGTGCTGCGTTTCCAGCGCGCCTAGCCGGGTTCGCGTTTCCGCGGCAGGCTGTGCCAGCGCGCTTAACGCTCGCTCAGCACCAGTTTGATGGCCAGCCCCAGGAACACCACGCCGGCGGCACGGTTCAGCAGGCGCTGCGCGCGCGCCGATTGCCGCATGCGTTCGCCCAGCATGCCGGCGAACCAGGCGATGGCGCCGAACACCAGCAGCGTGGCCAGTATGAACAGACCGCCCAGGCTGAGTATCTGCGGCACGATGGAGCCGCGCGTCGGAGCCGTGAATTGCGGCAGGAAGGCCAGGAAGAAGAGCGTGACCTTGGGGTTGGTCAAATTCATGATGATGCCGCGCCGGTACAGTTGGCCGGCGCCCAGGCGCAGCGGCCGGCCGCCGGCATGGGCCTCGCCCTTGCTGCGCAGCGCGCCCCATGCAAGCCATGTCAGGTAGGCCGCGCCGGCGAGCTTGAGCATGGTGAATGCGGCTTCCGAGGCCGCGAGCACCGCGGCCAGGCCCGCCGCCACGGCGAAGGTATGGCCCAGCAGGCCGGTGCACAGTCCCAGCACCACCAGCATGCCCGACGTCCGTCCCGCGGTGGCGGATTGCACCATCACAAACAGGTTGTCCGGCCCCGGCGCAAGCGCCAGCAAAACGGCAATGCCGAAAAAGGACAGCGCGATTTCATAAGTAAGCATGGGCAGGCCGGGGGTCGATCAACTATTATCAAGGCTGCAAAATTTTAACGCCTGGCTTCCGTGCTGCTTTAATAAGCACGGCGCCATGCATGTTCCCGTACGCGTCAGCGCGTCTTCTATCCCAGGTCACACGACAATTCGCCATGGCAGAATCTACTCCCCTACGCTTGGACACCGTGTTGCAGCACACCGGCGTCGCCGAATTCCATCCCCTTACCGGAGCCGCGCCGGTGGCCCTGCCTTCCTTGCGTACCAGCACCGTGCGCTTCAAGAACCTGGATGCGCTGGAAAAGGCCCAGGCGGGCAAGGCCAAGGGCGAGCGTAGCGTCACCTATGGGCGCGTGGGCATGGACACCCATGCCGCCCTGGAGCAGGTCTTTTGCGAGCTCGAAGGCGCGCAGCGCGCTTTTCTGGCATCGTCGGGGCTGGGCGCGATCACGCTGGCGCTATTGGCCATGCTGGACAGCAAGGACCATGTCCTGATCGCCGACTGCGCCTATGGGCCGGTGCGCTATCTGGACAAGGTGGTGCTCGGCCGCATGGGCATAGAAGCCTCTTACGTCCGGGCGAGGGTGGACGCGCTCGAGGCCCAGCTGCGGCCCAATACGCGCGCCTTGTACGTCGAGTCGCCGGGTTCGCTGCTCTTCGAGATGCTGGATATCCCCGCCCTGGCGGAATTTGCACGCCGGCACAAATTATTGCTGATCACCGACAATACCTGGGGATCCGGCTACATCTACCGCCCGCTGGATCTGGGCGCCGATATCTCGGTGGTGGCGGGCACCAAGTACGTGGGCGGGCATTCCGACCTGATGCTGGGCGCCGTCATGGCCAAGGATCCGGCCATCATCAGGCGCCTGAACGACAATCACTATGCCATGGGCTATTCGGTCAGCGCGGACGATGCCTGGCTGGCGATGCGCGGCGCGCGCACGCTGCCCCTGCGCATGCGCCAGACGGCGGAAAATGCCTTGCGGGTATGCGAATTCCTGGCTGGCCGCAAGGAAACCGCGCGCATCTACCATCCCGCCTGGCCGGCGGACCCCGGCCACGCATTATGGCAACGGGACTGCACGGGGTCTAACGGCATGCTGTCGGTCGAACTGAAGCTGGGCCCCGCCGCCGCACGGCGCTTCGTGGATGGCCTGACCTTGTTCGGTATCGGCTTTTCCTGGGGCGGTTTTGAAAGCCTGGTGCAGCTCGTGGACCGCCAAGCCATCGCTTGCCATGGCTACTGGCAGGCCAGCGACCATGCGGTCGTGCGTATGCATATCGGGCTGGAGTCTCCCGATGACCTGATCGCGGATATCAAGAACGCGTTGGATTTGGCGGCCAATCATGGATAAAGCGATGCGCGGCTCCGCTTCCATCATTCTTCCCGACGCAATAAGCAGCCATGAAGATGTCGAGCGGTTGAAGGCCGCGTCTCGCGAAGAGCGCAGCCCTTGCGGCGAGGGCAGCCTGGCCTGGCGCATCTGGGGAGCCGGCGGCGAACCCGTGGTGCTATTGCACGGCGGCTCCGGAAGCTGGTTCCATTGGTCGCGCAATATCGCCGCGCTCGTGCGCGCCGGCCGTACGGTATACGTGCCGGATTTGCCCGGCTGCGGCGAATCCAGCCTTCCTCCCGTCGGTTTCGATGCCGATGCGCATACAGAATGGGTTCTATTGGGCCTGGATCAGCTGCTCGGGTCATCCGCCGAATATGATCTCGTCGGCTTTTCTTTCGGTTCCATGGTGGCCACCTTCGTCGCCGTCCAGAGCCCGTCCAGGGTCCGGCGGCTCGTCCTCATCGGCGCGCCCGCCCTCAGCGCTACACCCGGTCCGCGTGTCGAACTCACCGCGTGGCGCGCGCTGCCGCCGGGGCCGGAAGTGCGCAAAGCGCTGAAGCACAATCTGCGCGCCATCATGTTTGCGCGCGATGAATCGATCGAGGATTTCGTCGTGGACTTTTACGGGGCGGACGCCCAGCGGGACCGCATCCCCAACCGCCAGCTTTACAAGACGGACATCCTGCTGCGGCAAATGCCCCAGCTACGCTGCCCGGTGTGGGGAATATGGGGAGCGCAAGACGCGCTGCTTCGGGGATGCATCGAGACGGTCATGGACGGCCTGTCGCACGCCCCGCGATTCCAGTCCATGACGCTGATCCCGCGTGCGGGACACTGGGTCCAGTTCGAATCGCCCGAGCGGTTCGATCAAGCCCTGCTGCAGGCGCTGCATGGCTGACCGGCTTGCTTATCGCCATCTCGACCAGCCTCTGCGCTTCGGCGATGATGCCTCATTGGTGCGCGAGGCCTCATCTCCGGGCGCCGGGCGGCTGCGGCGCGCCGCGGGATCGCTGTTCCAGAACGGTCGTCACGTAATGGTGGAACACCTTGCTGGTCGGGCCAAGCTGCCGGTTTGATAGGGTAAGCAGCCCCAGCTTGCGCGTTATCGTCGGACCGGTAAGGGGTACGAAGCTCATCATTCCTGAATTGCGGGCCGGAAAGATCAGTTCCGGCAATATGGTGATGCCTATGCCCGCTTCCACCATGGCAAGCAAGGAGGTCGTGGTGGGAACGAAGAAGTGGCTTGCATGTTCGATATGCCGGCGAGTAGGGCCGGTAATCAGGTTCATGGTGCCGTTGCCTATCAGGCGCTCGCCTTCCAGGCTTTTCCAGTTGAGGCTGGCGTGGCGCGCCAAGGGGCTGTGTTTATTGCATATGACGCCCATCGTGTCCCGGTGGAGCTCCTGAAAACGTAAACGTTGATCGGGAACAATATGCCCGCAGAAGCCGAAATCGGTCTGGCCGGTCAGGACCGCATTTCTAATGAATTCCGTGTGGCCGTCGCTGATATGTATCTCCACTTCGGGAAAGTCGGCAACGAAGCGTTTGATGGCGACGGGCAGCACTGACCGCGCGAAAGAGGGCACGGCCATCAAACGCAGGACACCTTTTTTCCCGTTCGCGGTATCGATCGCCTGAGCCAGGGACCGGTCGTATTCGTTCAGCAGGTGACGGGCGATTTCATAAAAAGCCAGCCCGTAGTGGCTCGGCCGCGAACCCGATCCGGGTTCGAACAACTGGGCGCCCAGCTGTTTTTCCAATTCCTTTACCGCCACGGAGATAGCCGGCTGGCTCCTGCACAGGCTTTGGGCCGCCGCTTTAAAACCCCCGCTTTCCACTACGGCGGTGAAGCAGCGGATTTGAGAGATCTTGATGTTGGGCGGCATGGAAAAAGGGGAATAGAAAAAACGAATTTTTTTATAAAAATTATTATATTGTTTAATTTTCCGCGCGTCGCTACAGTACCTGCCAAGCGTGCCGCCATCTTGTTTTCTGATGCCGCGGCTAACAAGAAAGGTAAACATGGAAGATCTGATCATCATCGACGGGACGCAGTATTCGAACTGGGGGCCCGACATTTATGAGGAAATGCGCGCCGGCGGGGTCACCGCGGTCCACGTCACACTGGCGTATTGGGAAAATGCACGCGAAACATTGAGCAATCTGGGGCGCTGGAACAGGCAATTCGAGCAATACCGGCAGCTCATCATGCCGATACGCCGTATTGCCGATATCGATGTTGCCAAGCAATCCGGGCGGGTGGGAATCATGTTCGGTCTGCAGAATTGCGCGACGATCGAAGACGATATATCGCTAGTCGAAGTATTCGCCGCGCTAGGTGTGCGTTCGATGCAATTGACCTACAACAATCAGTCCTTACTTGCGGCCGGTTGCTATGAGTCCGACGATGCAGGTATTACCCGTTATGGCAAGGTCGTCATCAGCGAAATGAACCGTGTCGGGATGCTTGTGGATATGTCCCACAGCGCCGAACGATCCACGCTCGAAGCAATCGATCTTTCCGCCAAACCCATCGTCATCAGCCATGCAAATCCTTCATTCTTCCATCCCGCCAAGCGCAACAAGCCCGATGCGGTCTTGAAGGCGCTCGCTGCGCGCGGCGGGCTGCTCGGGCTGAGCCTTTACCCCTTTCATTTGAAGAACGGTCCGGATTGCACGCTCGACGAATTCATCGAAATGATGCTCAGGACCATTGATCTCATGGGCATCGACCATGTCGGGATAGGTAGCGATTTATGCCAGAACCAGCCTTATAGCGTCCTGGAATGGATGCGCAACGGCCGATGGACCAAAGCCACCGATTACGGCGAGGGAAAAGCCGATGCGCCGGCGTGGCCGAAGCAGCCGGCCTGGTTCGCCAGCAGCGCGGACTTTCCGAATCTCGTTGCGGGGATGCGCAAGCATGGCCTCGACGACGATTCGATCCGCAAGGTAATGGGCCTCAATTGGTACCGCATATTCTCCGAGGCGGAGCATGTGTCGGATCACAGCATTTACTGAATTAAAAAACTTGAATTGGGAGTCGATGATGTTCATATGGAGAAAGCAAGCGATTTGGACAGCGATGGCGCTGCTCTTGTCTGGCGCCGCCCAGGCTGCCTACCCTGAAAAGCCCGTGCGCTTGATCGTGCCGTTTCCCGCGGGCGGCGTGGCGGACATGGTGGCTCGCTCGGTAAGCCA
>Ga0182738_1006808_pt1 | contig 11783 bp, 14 predicted proteins | sample eDN5th30CBELigMG_FD_128876 | JGI IMG/M metagenome (GOLD analysis project Ga0182738, IMG submission 128876) | Enriched Miracle-Growth compost microbial communities from Emeryville, California, USA - eDNA 5th pass 30_C BE-Lig MG (version 2)... ...
CATGGCGGCGGTGGCGGCTGGCACGGCGGTGGCGGCGGCTGGCATGGGGGCGGGTGGAATGGTGGCTGGCACGGCGGCGGGTGGAATGGCGGCTGCTGGAACTGCGGCTGGAATGGCGGCTGGGGCTGGGGGTGGGGCCCGGCCTTCGGGCTTGGGCTCGGCCTCGGCTACGGCGCCGGCGTCTGGGACAATGGCGCGAGCCGCGTTTGCCGGCCGGTGGTCCGCAATGTGCGGGTGCACACCTCGCATGGCTGGCGCTGGCGCAACGTCGTGGTTGGCCGGCGCTGCTACTGGGTCGACAATGGCTGGTAAGGTTGTCTGACTGTCGTGCCCTTTAACAGATAGTGATCCTGAACCATGGCTGAACATGCATCTCAGCCGTGGTTCATGCATTGAAGCCCTTGATAGACGCAGCAGGCCGGCCGTCGGCCTGACCGTCACCAAGGGAGTTTTCGATGCTGAAGAAAACCATGATTGCCGTTGCGACGACCCTCGTCCTTGCCACCGGCACGCTCGCCGCTTCGACGGGTGGGGCGCTCGCCTGGCATCGCGGCGAACCGCACCACAGCCGTCAGGACCATCGCGGCTGGGACAATGGTCCGCGCGGCGGCCACGGCTGGGGCAACAAGCGCCATCGCGTCTGCCGCCCGGTGGTGAAGCAGCGCAAGGTCTGGCGCCACGGCCGCATGGAGTGGCGCAAGGTCGTGGTCGGCGAGCGTTGCTACTACACGCGTGGCCATGGCGGCCCGCGCTGGTAACAGTGGTCTAGAATGAAGAAGGGGCCCGGACGATGACGTCCGGGCCCCTTTTTTGTCGGCTGTGCCGGCGGCTCAGCGCCAGCTGCGGATGTCGACGAAGTGGCCGGCGATCGCGGCGGCGGCGGCCATGGCGGGCGACACCAGATGGGTGCGGCCCTTGAAGCCCTGGCGACCCTCGAAATTGCGGTTCGAGGTCGAGGCGCAGCGCTCGTGCGGCTTCAACCGGTCGTCGTTCATGGCCAGGCACATCGAGCAGCCCGGCTCGCGCCATTCGAAGCCGGCGGCCTTGAACAGCACGTCCAGGCCCTCGGCCTCCGCCTGCTCCTTGACCAGGCCGGAACCGGGCACCACCATCGCGTTGACGCCCTCGCGCACTGTCTGGCCACGGATCATCGCGGCGGCGGCGCGCAGATCCTCGATCCGGCCATTGGTGCAGGAGCCGATGAAGATGCGCTCGACGGGGATGTCGACCATGCGGGTGCCGGGCTTCAGGCCCATATATTCAAGCGCGCGCCACTTGGACTTGCGCTTGTTCTCGTCGGCGATCTCGTCCGGGTTCGGCACGACGCCGGCGATCGAGACGACGTCCTCGGGCGAGGAGCCCCAGGTGACGATCGGCGGCAGGCTGGCGGCGTCGAGGCGCAGCTCGGTGTCGAAATGCGCGCCGGGATCCGACTTGAGCGTTTCCCAGTAACGCAGCGCCTGTTCCCAGGTCTCGCCGGTCGGCGCCTTGGGGCGACCCTTGATGTAGTCATAGGTCGTCTGGTCGGGCGCGATCAGGCCGGCGCGGGCGCCGCCTTCGATCGACATGTTGCAGACAGTCATGCGGCCTTCCATCGACAAGGCACGGATCGCTTCGCCGGCATATTCGATCACATGGCCGGTGCCGCCGGCGGTGCCGATCTCGCCGATGATGGCCAGCACGATGTCCTTGGCCGAAACGCCCTCCGGCGCGACGCCATCGACCGTGACCAGCATGTTCTTGGCCTTGGTCTGGATCAGCGTCTGGGTGGCGAGCACATGCTCGACCTCCGACGTGCCGATGCCATGCGCCAGCGCGCCGAAGGCGCCATGCGTCGAGGTGTGGCTGTCGCCGCAGACGATGGTCATGCCGGGCAGGGTGAAGCCCTGCTCGGGGCCGACGATGTGGACGACGCCCTGGCGGCGGTCGAGCTCGGAATAATATTCGACGCCGAACTCGGCCGCGTTCTCGGCCAGCGTCGCGACCTGCAGCGCCGATTCCGGGTTCTCGATGCCATGCGTGCGGTCGGTCGTCGGCACGTTGTGGTCGACGACGGCGAGCGTCTTCTTCGGCTGGTGAACCTTGCGGCCGGCCATGCGCAGGCCTTCGAAGGCCTGCGGGCTCGTCACCTCATGCACGAGGTGACGGTCGATATAGAGGATGGTGTTGCCGTCGTCGTTCTTCTCGACGACGTGGTCGTCCCAGATCTTGTCGTAGAGAGTGCGGGGATTGCCGTTCGACGTGGTCATGACGTCTTCTTCCTGAAGGATAAATTGCTTGCGCGAGGGTCGATCGTTCGGGGCCACTGCCCCGTCAAAGTCGATCGGAACCGCGATCCTCGGTTGCCAGCAGACGGGCGAAAAACCGCCAGGGAAGCCGCGCATGATCCGTCAGCGCCGCGAATTCGGCGGTCGTCGGCTGATGGATGCGGGCGAAGGGGCTGTTCATAGCGGTTCTAAATAGCAGTCAATTGCCGGAACGACAATTCGGATCATGACCGATCGGTCAGCGTTTCGTCGCCCCGAGCGACAGGGCGAGCGGCATGCGCGGAATGCCGGCCGGCAGGCGGAACATGCGGTCTCCGGCATCGACCATCATCGGAAAGAGTTTGAAAGGCAACACTTCGTGCTCGCGCAGGAAGTCGAGCTGCATTCCGGCCCGGAGCAGGGCGTCGATCACGTCCGACGTGCCGCGCATCCACTCATAGGTGAAGTCGGTGACCAGCGGCGTGTCGTCGCCGGTATAGGTCGTCGGCGAGTCGAAGCGCTGCGGCTTTTCGCGCGCGGAGCGCCAGTCGTAATGGGGCCGGATCACGCCGTCGATTTCCTCGTGCGTCGCGATGGCGGGGCTGTTGTCGGCGAAGTAGAGCCGCCCGCCCGGCTTCAGCGTGCCGGCGATCGCCTTTGCCCAGGCGCGGATGTCGTCGAGCCAGGTGATCGTGCCCCAGCTGGTGAAGACCATGTCGAAATCCGTGCCGAGCAGGTCCGGGGCGTCATAGACCTCGCCCTCGACGAAGTCCGCCGGAACGCCGGAGCGTGCCGAAAGCGCGCGCGCCTTGGCGATGGCCTGCGGCGAGAAGTCGAGCCCGGTGGCGATGGCGCCACGGCGGGCGAGGCAGAGCGTGTCGATGCCGATGTGGCACTGAAAATGCGCCAGCTTCAGCCCGTCAACGGCGCCGATCTCGGCGGATTCGATGGGATAGAGCACGTCCTCGCCGGCGAGGAAGCGGTCAATCGCATAGAAGCCGGTCCGATCCTGGGCATGGATCTCGGCGCGCTCGTCCCAATTGGCGCGGTTGCTCTGCTTGAAGCGATCCATGGTCTTCTCCCAATAAAAAAGGCGGGTCGCTGGGACCCGCCTTCGCAATTCTGGAAGTCGAAGGACTTAAGCCTTCGCCTTCTCCTTGCGGGGCTCGGTCCGCTCGACGATACGAGCCGACTTACCGCGACGATCGCGCAGGTAGTAAAGCTTCGCGCGGCGAACCTTGCCGCGGCGGACGACTTCGATGCCGGCGATCAGCGGCGAGTAGACCGGGAAAACGCGCTCGACGCCTTCGCCATAGGAAATCTTGCGGACGGTGAAGCTCTCCGAGAGGCCGCCGCCGGAACGGGCGATGCAGACGCCTTCATAGGCCTGCACGCGCGAACGGGTGCCTTCGACAACCTTCACGTTGACCTTGACGGTGTCGCCGGGCTGGAACTCGGGAACCGCACGCATGGCGGCGACGATTTCGAGCTGCTCTTTCTCGAGCTGTTCGATGATATTGACCATAGTCTCAACTCCTGCCGATGCGGCCCTTTTCGGACCGCTAGCGTTTCGGTGCGCTGTTTTCAGTTATTGTTCCTTAGCCGTTGAAGGCTTCGGATGGCGCGCGTGTACAGGAAGCGGGCCGGAAAGTCCAGCGCGGCCGTGCCCGTGCCGGCATGATGCCGGCCCGGACGGTACGTCTCATTGCCACCTCATGCGGCAGCGATGTCGGGGATCGGGCCGAGGATCGCAAGCCCGTGCCGCTCGGCCGCTGCGATGACGCGGGCTATGTCCGGTTCGTGCGGCTCGATCGCGGCGCCGTCCGCGATCGGATCGCTGGCATCCTGGACGAAATCGGCAAAGCCGGAGCCGGTGGTGATGAGCAGGAGCCTTGCCGGTTCCGCGCCGGTGACGCGGAAGCCATGCGGCTGCGCGCGGGGGCCGAAGGCGAACTGGCCGGCTCCCACAATCCGGGCGCGGCCGGAGGCGTAGACGGTGATCTCGCCGCTCATCACGAAGAACGACTCGTCCTCGTCGTGATGGACATGCCAGGGCGAGGTGAAGCCGGGCGGAATGATCTGTTCCACCAGGCTCAGCGATCCGCCGCTTTCGTTCCGGCCAGCGTGGATCCAGGTCGGCAGCGATAGAAAATCACGCACCGCGGGCTTGGCCTGCGATCCGGCGATCGGGTCCTGAACGGTCATTTCCATCTCCCTTTCGATCGAACCTAGAAGAGCGCGGTCACGAGCGTGCTGGCCGCCATGTAGATCAGGATCAGCGAACCCGGTGTCCAGAGCAGCGCCCGGATGTCGTGGATCTGCGCGGTCAGATAGGCGGCGAAATGCGCCAGCCGGGTCAGGACGTAGCCATAGAACAGCCATTGGGCGAGGACGAGCGAGGGCTCGGTCAGGATCCAGAGGAAGCCGGCCACGAAGAAGTAGGGAAGGCTCTCGAGGTCGTTCAGCTGGATGCGCCGCAGCCGCTCGACGTGCTCGTTCGGTGCGAGCTGGTCCGGATGCGGGTTCGGGTTGGCGAGGGTCTTGCGGGTGTCCTCGGGCGAGCGGAAGCCGCCATTTTCCCGGATCATCCGGAAGACAACCAGCCAGGCCATGGCGGCTGCCTTGAGGATCAGGATCGTCGCCGCGATCGCATAGGTCGCGAATAGCGGGTTGTCGAAACTCAGCCTGTCCATTGCCAGCTCCTCCGATCGGCGATCCGACATCGCAAACGACTACGATTCTATTTTTAGACCGTTGTTCGAAAAAGTCAAACGTGGGACAACTTTCGGAATTCTGGTAAAATCGAGTGCGGCAGTCGGGAGAGTGGCGAGCGTGACGAGTGCGGATTCGGACGAGCAGGGGCATGACAAGACAGCCGCGCGGGCGGCCCGGCGCGAGCGCAAGCGCGACCAGTCGCGCGAGGAAATTCTGGCGGGGGCCCGGCGCGTGCTGCTTCGCGATGGCATCGGCGCGATGACCCTCGACGCGGTCGCGAGCGAGGTCGGGATGTCGAAGACCGGGCTCTACTACTATTTTCCTTCCAAGGACGCGCTGGCCTTCGAACTCGTGCATGGCGTGATCGAGGCTCAGGCGAAGGCGGTGGAGGCAAGGGTCGAGGAGGCTGCCGACGGCGGCGGCGCGCTTCGGGCGATCCTTGGCGGGACGGTCGATTCCTTCGCGCCGCGGCTCGACGATTTCCGCCTTGCCTTCCTGTTCGGTCAGGTCGCCGGCGCCGGCGCCATCCGTTGGGATCGCGAGCAGTTCGCCCGTATCCGGCCGCTCAACGACCTGCTGTTCGCGAAAGCGACGGACGTCCTGCGCCAGGAGCAGGGCGAGCGGCCGTCGCGCGCGGCTGTGGAGCCGCGCCTGATGGCGTTCCTCGCCTATCTCTCGGCGATCGGTCTGCTGACGATGAAGGGCATGGTCGAGCCGATGGACGATCCGCTGCTCTATTCGGACGAGCAACTCGTCGAAGGCTTCGCCCGGGTGTTCGAAGCGGCCGCCAGCCCCGCCGGCGAAAGCTGAGATCAGCCCTTGTCGAGCAGGTCGGGCCGGCGCTCGGCGGTGATGCGGAGGGATTGCTGGCGCCGCCATTTGGCGATCGCCGCGTGATCGCCGGAAAGCAGCACGTCGGGAATGGAGCGGCCTTCCCATTCGCGCGGGCGGGTGTAGTGCGGATATTCGAGCAGGCCGCCCTCGAAGCTCTCCTCGGTGCCGGATTCGGCCCCGCCCATGACGCCGGGCAGCAGGCGGACGACGGCATCGAGCAGCACCATGGCACCAAGCTCGCCGCCCGAGAGCACGTAGTCGCCGATCGAGACTTCTTCGAGCTGGCGCGCCTCGATGACGCGCTCGTCGACGCCCTCGAACCGGCCGCAGAGGATCAGCGCGCCGGGGCCGGCAGCGAGTTCGCGCACGCGCGCCTGGTCGAGCGGCTTTCCACGCGGGCTCATCAGCAGGCGGGGGCGCGGGTCGTCGGCCGGCGCCGCGGCATCGAGCGCGCGCGCGACCACATCGGCGCGCATCACCATGCCCGGCCCGCCGCCGGCCGGGGTGTCGTCGACATTGCGGTGCTTGGTCGTGGCGGAATCGCGGATGTTGACCGCGTCGAGCGACCACTTGCCCTCGGCCATCGCCTTGCCGGAAAGCGACTGTCCGAGCGGGCCCGGGAACATTTCCGGGTAGAGGGTCAAGATGGTGGCGCGCCAGCGACCGCCCAGGCCGGGCGTCTCGGTCGCCGCGCCGGGCGTGTCTGCCAACGAATCGCTCACGCCTCGGCCTCGGGCTCGCCGTCCTCTGGGCGCGCTTCGGTCTCGGGCGGCGGCACGACCACGGCGCGACCAGCCTTGATGTCGACGGTCGGCACGATGGCGCGGGTAAAGGGCAGGTAGAAGGTCTTGCCGCCCGCAGCCGGCTCGATCTCGATCAGGTCGCCGGCGCCGAAATTCTGCACCGAGACGATCTTGCCATAGGCGCTGCCATCGGTGAGCTCGAGCGCCAGATCGATCAGGTCGGCATGGTAGAAATCGTCTTCTTCCTCGAGTTCCGGCAAGGCGGCACGCTCGACGAACAACTTGCGGTTGCGCAGGGTCTCGGCGCCATTGCGATCCGAGATGCCCTTGATGCGGGCGACGACGCCATCACCCTGCATGCGAACGGAATCGATCTCGACGACGCGGCCGTCATCGAGGGTGAACGGGCCGTAATCGGCGATGCCGAGCGGCTCCTCGGTATAGGAATTGATCTTGATCTCGCCGCGGATGCCGTGGGCGGCACCGAATTGGCCGAGGAGAACCTGGTCTGGGTCCGGAGCGGGCATCGGCGGGTCTTTCTGTCAGCGGTCATGGCCGGATAGGGGCCTGCATGGGAAGCAGGCGGCCCGATCCCGGTCGAATACACACCTTGGGCGGGCAGGACGTCCGGCGGCCGTCATCAGGCAGGGCGGGCGCGTCGGCAGAAACCCTCTCCCGCGTGCGGGAGAGGGAATGGCGAGGGACGGATCCCTGAATTACTCGGCAGCGGCGGCAGCAGCGGCTTCGGCCTTCTTGGCCTTCTCGGCAACGCGCTCCTGGGCCTTCTTGCCCGGGACGGCCTTCTCGGGGTTGTTGCGCGGGTCGCGCTTGACAACGCCGGCATCGCTCAGGAAGCGGGCGACGCGATCGGTCGCCTGGGCGCCGACCGACAGCCAATGCTTGGCGCGGTCGAGGTCGAGCACGACGCGGTTGGCGGCGTCCTTGGCCAGCATCGGATCGAACGTGCCGATACGCTCGATGAAGCGACCGTCGCGCGGCGAACGGGCATCGGTGACGACGATACGGTAGAACGGACGCTTCTTGGCGCCACCGCGGGAAAGACGGATCTTGAGGGACATGCTTCTCTTCCTTTTAAAACGAGATCTTCTGAAGGGTTGGGGACCGGGGTCCGTACGGATTATTTCTTCTTGCCGAGGCCGGGTATGCCGCCCAGGCCCGGCAGCTTGCCGCCGAGGCCCGGCAGGCCGGGCATTCCCTTGCCGAGGCCGGGCGGCAGGCCGGCGCCGCCACCCATCTGCTTGGCAAGCTTTTCCAGCTGGGCCGGATCGATGTTGGGCATGCCGCCACCCATGCCGCCGGGAGGCATGCCGCCCATGCCGCCGCCGAGGGCGCCCATCATCTTGCCCAGCATGCCGCCGCCCTTCTGCTTGCCCATGGCCTTCATCATATCGGCCATCTGGCGGTGCATCTTGAGCAGGCGGTTGACGTCCTCGACCTTCGAGCCGGAACCGGCGGCGATGCGCTTCTTGCGGCTGGCCTTGAGGATGTCGGGATTGCGGCGTTCCGCCTTGGTCATCGACGAGATGATCGCGACCTGGCGCTTGATCATGCTGTCGTCGAGATTGGCGCCGTCGAGCTGCTTCTTGATCTTGCCGACGCCCGGCAGCATGCCGAGCATGCCGGACATGCCGCCGATCTTCTCCATCTGGCGAAGCTGGGCGGCGAGATCGTCGAGATCGAAGATGCCCTTGCGCATCTTCTCGGCCGCCTTGGCGGCCTCTTCCATGTCGATGTTCTGCGCGGCCTTCTCGACCAGCGAGACAATGTCGCCCATGCCGAGAATGCGGTTGGCGATACGGCCGGGATGGAAGTCCTCGAGATCGTCCGCCTTTTCGCCGGTGCCGATCAGCTTGATCGGCTTGCCGGTGACGGCCCGCATCGACAGCGCCGCGCCGCCGCGGCCGTCGCCATCGGCGCGGGTCAGCACGATGCCTGTGATGCCGACGCGCTCGTTGAACGAGCGGGCAAGGTTCACGGCGTCCTGACCGGTCAGGCTGTCGGCGACGAGCAGGATCTCGTGCGGCTTGGCGATGGCCTTGATGTCGGCCATCTCGACCATCAGCGGCTCGTCGATATGCGTGCGGCCGGCAGTGTCGAGGATGACGACGTCATAGCCGCCGAGGCGGGCGGCTTGGAGGGTGCGCGTGGCGATGTCGGTCGGCGACTGGCCGGCGACGATCGGCAGCGTGTCGATGCCGTTCTGCTCGCCGAGGATGCGCAACTGCTCCTGGGCCGCCGGACGGCGGACGTCGAGCGACGCCATCAGGACCTTGCGCTTCTGCTGCAGGGTCAGGCGGCGGGCGATCTTGGCGGACGAGGTCGTCTTGCCCGAGCCCTGGAGGCCGACCATCATGATGGCGACGGGGGCGGGCGCGTTGAGGTCGATCGGCTCGGCTTCGGCGCCCAGCATCTCGACCAACTGGTCGTGAACGATCTTGACGACCATCTGGCCAGGTGTCACCGAGCGGATGACATCGGCGCCAATGGCGCGCGAGCGGACCTTGTCGGTAAAGGAACGCACGACGTCGAGCGCGACGTCGGCCTCGATCAGCGCGCGGCGAACTTCGCGCATCGCCTCGTTGACGTCGCTTTCCGACAGCGCGCCGCGACGGGTGAGCTTGTCGAAAATGCCTGAGAGGCGTTCTGAAAGGTTGTCGAACATCCGTTCCGCTCTTCCTCGAATGGACCGCTTCCGATCCGCCGAATTCCCAAAGACGTTCAGCGCCCGCGGGCGCGACGCGCTGGCGGACGTTGACCTACGGGATCGGGTCCCGGTCGGCGGCTCAGAGGATACCTCTTCGCGAGAATTTGGCGGCTTTTAACGCGGAACGGTCGGCCGAGTCAATCAAAGAGCCGTCTTGCCGCTTGTATCCACCGTATCAGCGGGTAGCCTGCGGCGCGAGTATCGGGGGTGAGGCAGGGGGATTGCCTATGAGCCGACGCGCCTTTCGTCCTGGTGACGACGGATGGCGATCTGTCTGTGCCGTCGGAACTGGCGCCAGAGACTGTCCGGTCCCTGCTGGCCTCGCCCTACCTCGTGGCATGGGCGACGCAGAACCATGATGGCGGCGGTGGCGACCCTCGGATTCGGGCCTATCCGATCGGACTCGACCTGCATTCGCGCCGCCCCTTTGCCAGTCCTCGGCGTCTGCTCGGACATCTTGCGCGGCGAGCGGGCGGGCGCAGGCCGCCCGAGTTGCAGGCGCCGCGCGTCTTCTGCGATCTCGGACTTGGGCTCCATTCGGAGGAGCGTCGGGAGGCCGTTCGCGTCCTTGCCGGCTGCCCGCATGTCGCGGTGCCGGCGAAGCGCGTTTCCCAGACGGAGATCTGGCGGCTCTATGCCGGCCATCCCTTCGTCCTGAGTGCGGTCGGCCATGGCCTCGATTGCCACCGCACATGGGAGGCCCTGATGCTCGGTTCGATCGTGATTACCAGGACGTCGCCGCTCGATCCGCTCTTTGCCGATCTGCCGATCGTCATCGTCGACGACTGGAATGCCGTGCGCGATCCGGCCAATCTGGTGTGCTGGGCGGAACGCTACGGGCCGCTGACACGGCCGGAGCATTTGCGCGAGCGGCTGCGGCCGGCGCACCATCTCGCACCGCTTCGGGCCCGGCTCGCCGCCGCCGCCGAGCGGGTTCCCTCGGCTGAACATGAAAATGGCCGGGCGAGCCCGGCCATTTGAAATTCTGGAGGGCCAGAAAACCCTAGGGGCAGTTCTTTGCCAATGCGTCAAGCGAGGCCGTGACGCCGGAAAGCGAATAGCTGTCGCTTGTCTGGGTGCCGCGGCGCGAGGTGCCGCTGACGGACATCGAGTGGCCCTTCTTCAGCGCCGCGATCATGGCGGTTTCCTGCGCGGCGTTCTCGATCCAGGCGCCATCGTCCTTGGTGAACATCGAGAACTTCTGTCCGTCGATATCGACCGTCAGCTTGGAGCCTTCCTTGAAGGGATATCCGATGATCACGGAGACCTCGCTGCGGACATTCTCGGACGGCCGCGCGGTGACCATGAAATAGGCCGGGTCGCGGTTGACACCCTGGGGAGCCTGGGATTTCGGCTGGGAGGCCGCGTAGCAAACTTTTCCACGCGAGTCGGAGTAGGCGTAGGAGCTCCAGTCCTTGTACGTGCCGATGCGTTTCGGGGTCTGCGCCGCCGCAGTCGCTGCGAAACCGAACAAAGCACCCATGAGGAGCGCTGCCGTTGCGATCCTTTTTCCGTTCATATTTTTCCCACCAAATTTGCAGAAAACGATCGGGCGGGTGGATCCGTCACCCGAGCAATTACGTCAAACTGCGCGGGTTCCGTTAACAATCCATGAAACACTAACCAATCATGAATCTCGCCCACCCCGTCGTCCAGCCAGACAGTCGAAGGGAGAGAAGGTGGAGCCAATGGGGCGAGAGTGTGGCCCTCCCGCCCGAAAGGCGCGGCGTCGGCCGGGTCAGGCCGGCTTTTCGCCGGCCAATGCCCGCTTCGCCGCTTCATAGTGGGCCGGCTGGATGTGACCGCGCAGCAGGGTCAGGGCGGTCATCAGCACGGTTGCATCGTCCGCGAAGCCGATGCCGACGAGAAAGTCGGGGACGGCGTCCACCGGCAGGACGAAATAGGCCAGCGCACCTATCAGCGTGGCGCGGACCCGAATCGGTGTCGCGCTGTCGAAGGCGCAGAAATAGGCCGCAGCCACGTCCTCGGCGAAGGGAATGTGGCGGGCGGCGGCGCGGAATTTCTTCCAGAAGCCCCGGCGCACCGTCTCCGCGCGCGCCTTGTCTTCCTTCGAGCCCGGCGTTTCCGGGCCGAGAATGTCACCGTGAAGGATCTTCGCCATGTGCCAGTAGCCTCATCGACCCGTCGGGAAGGTGGCGAAACATTCGCGCGCCGACCAGGGCAGGTATCCATTTAGGAACTGGGGAGGCGGACTGCAACGAATCGACGTTTCCTCGGACGGAGCGACACGCGCCCGCCGGCGCCGGCCGCGTCGCGGCCGGGGCGATGTCCTGCGGGCGTTAAGGGACGTCAGCCCTTCTCGGCCAGCTTCTCGATCTTCTTCTGCATCTCGTCGAGCTGGCGCTTGAGCAGGTCGAACTCGCCATCGGCGCGCTCGGCCGGCTTGCTATCCGCCCTCGCCTCCGGCTTGCCGTTCGGGCCTGTGCCGGACGGTTCCGGGCGTCCGCCGCTGAACGGCAGGAACATGCGCATCGCCTGCTCGAACATCTCGGTGTTGCG
>Ga0182738_1006809_pt1 | contig 11782 bp, 9 predicted proteins | sample eDN5th30CBELigMG_FD_128876 | JGI IMG/M metagenome (GOLD analysis project Ga0182738, IMG submission 128876) | Enriched Miracle-Growth compost microbial communities from Emeryville, California, USA - eDNA 5th pass 30_C BE-Lig MG (version 2)... ...
GATTTCCAGTTTAAATAAACAGATTCGATTGTAAAAGATTCTAGCGGTATTCGATGTTTATTTTTCTAAAAATTTCATAAAATAGTAATCGCAACCGTCAATATATCAATCAATATGTTGAGGGAGGCGGAGCTTGAAACAAAATCATCAAATTTATCAGAAAAAAATCGATTTTGATTTTGAGGATTATTTCCATATATTCTCCAAGAGGCAATCATTGATTACATCTGGGGGATGCGTTAAATCTTCAAGGAATTCAATATTTTGGATATGCAGATATCAACAAGAGAACGTAGCTTTTCCTCTTTAGATAACTCTTTTTAAAAGTTTTCTCTCCACAATTCCTTTGATAGTATAAAAATTAATCCTCAAAATCCAGATTTCTTATTAATAATTATCTTATTTATACTCAATGGGAAATAGTTTCTCAGAAGATACTTCTCTGAAAAAGACAACCCAAAATAACCAACCTTCACCCGTTCCTGTCGCTACTAATAACAGCAAACAACCCCTGAACCCTTATAACCAGATGCCTTACCAGATCACTTTTTTGAGTGCGAATGATTTTGTGCACGATGTTATGATTACAGATGAAATGAAAGAAATCGTCAAGCTCATGGTCAAAGAATATTGTATCATCTGGCACGACCCGAATGTTGATTCAAAGGAGAATGCAAAGTACTTGAGTCAACTACAAGACTTTTCTGAGGTTCAAACCTTCAATGATTGGAAGGCCGCTTCTGACTTTATCAAAAAAAATGGCTCACTGTGCTTTCATGTTATTTCGTCTGGAAAGGATGGAGAAAAATTATCAAAGGAGATTGTCAAACTTGAAAATGTTCATAGTATTTCTCTTTTCTGTAGAAATATTGACTTCCATACAAAATGGGCAGAGAAATATAAGCCGAAGCTCATTTGTGTCGAAAATTCATTTTCATTGCTTTTTTCAAAACTCGAAGCGACAATCTTACAATGGCAAAGAACAGCATCATCTCTCAGGGTCAACCTGCCTGCTTTTGCTCCGATTTTTAATGATGCAGATACAAGTGATATTCGACATCTTCATTTTTCCTTGCATGGGCTCAAAGACTTCAGAAATAGAAGGCAAGCAAAGCAAGATTTTCTCACTTTGGCTAGAGCGATCCGAACAGATAAAGGGAATATTGTTGAATTTGAAAACCATTACAGTGCTTACGACACAAGGATTATCGTAAATTGGTATACAAGGGAAAGCTTCTTCTATAAAATTCTCAACAACTGTCTTCGCATTGCTACTGCAAGCTCGATTTTGTACTGCAGATTAGCATTGAATGATGTGGAAAGAGCAATAAAAGAAATTTATGAAGAAAAGAGTAAAAATTTCAATGGACTATTATTCCGAGGAACATACATTTCAAGCCAAGAATGGGAGCAACTTCAACAAAATGTTGGTAAGGAGATTGAAATGTATGGATTTTTGTCGACCAGCAAAGAGAGAAACGTGGCAGTCAATTTTGCTGCTCAAGACATCAAGAACAAAGCCTTGTTGACAATTATTGTTGTAAGCAAAGGACAGCAAGGATTTGCTGAAATCAAAGAATATTCGACTTTTGCTAATGAAGAGGAAGTCTTATTCAATATTATGTCAAGGTTCACAGTTGTTGCTGCTACAAAAGAATTAATCGGAGCAAGTGAACTCAGACATTTGGTTTTGGTTTATGGATTAAGAGAGTTGAAGTTGGAAATCAAAACTCAAGAACCCTCTATTGAAATTGAACTCGCTCCTCCTCAAGGCATGAAATGTAGCTTTTGCGATTCAGAGTTTAATGAAAGGAATAATCTGGCTTTTATAAATTTATTAAATCATCAGAATTATTCATGCCTTGACTGTCTAAAAAATCAAGCTTCTCTTCCCGATCGTTCCCCTTATATCGGATTAAATAATCCACAAGAAGACCATTCATCAAAGATCAAAATTATTGGGAGAGTCATAAAATATTCAGCTCCTCTAAATCTCAAGTTTTATGGAACAAAATGTCATCAATGCCAGAAAATAGATACCCCCTCACCATGTTATACTTGCTATGATTGCAAAAAAGAGAGAAAAGCCTATTGTAATGACTGTTTTTCTTCTGAGATTCAATGTGTTCAAAATTCCCATAGAATTATTTTCCAGCAAGATCCTTTTACATTCTGGGACGAACCAATGTCAGATCAAGAATATGATTATTTAATGCATCAGAACTCTGAACTCAGTGAGCTTAGCCATCATGCCCAATTTCATGCCTTCTCAAAAACACAGTTACGATAAAGCTCAGAAATATTACGAAAACTATCTTCAAGAAGTTGATCAACATTGTGATTACGAGGAGAAAATTTATATTTTGAATAACCTTGGAGCCAACAATCTCAATCAAGGCAACTTCCCTGAAGCTATCCAAAACTTTAAAGAGGCAATCCAAGTTCTAGAATCAAGTCAATTGAACAACAAGAATAAGTGGCTCTCAGCACTCAACAATAATCTTGGCTACTCTTATAGCTGCATTCAGCAATACGAAAATGCCATTAGACATCATACAACCGCCTTAGAGATCGAAAAAACAATCTCGCAAGGATCTGAGGGGATGGCTAGCATACTAAACAATATCGGTATTGCATATTCAAACCTCAGACAGTTCCAGAAATCAATCCAGGCTTACAATGAAGCTTTAGAAATTCAAATAAAATATTCAGGTGAGAAAAATCCTAATGCAGCAAAAACCTATGATAATATTGGAACTGCTTATTTACGATCAGGCCAACCCATACGAGCCATTGAATATCATTCAAAAGGCCTGGAAATCTTCAAAACTATCTTTGGAGAAAAGCACCCAGATACTGCTCAAGCGTATACTCTTATTGGAGGTGACTATGAAAAGCTGGGGGATATAAACAGAGCACTTGAATTCAAGTTAAAGGCTCTTGAAGTCACAAAAGCTTTGTTTGGCTATGCTCATCCCGATACAAAAGAGGCTTACAAGAATCTTGGAGGATTTTGTCTTCAGACTGGACAGTTTGGAAAAGCTATTGAATTTTATTCAAAATCTCTGGAAATTGAAAAGCTAACAGGAGAGGAAGATCATAATAACCTCAAAGATTTATATTTTGGGCTTGGCTGCAGTTATGCAATGATGAAGCAAAATAAAATATCAAATGAGCATTTTTTGAAAGGGTTGGAAATTCACGAAGCCCACTTTCAAGAGGACACTCCAGAAACGATCACAGCCCGCCAGAACGTTGCCCGCAATTATCTCCAGTTAAACGAGTATGCAAAGTGTATTGAAGCCTATAAGAAAATTCTGCCAATTCGGGAGCAAGAAACAGATTATAGAACTCTCAGTATAATCTATTTTAATATGGGAACCTGCTATCGAGAGCTTGGCTCAGAGAAAGAGGCTATCCAATACCATATCAAAGATTTAAAGTTGATGGAAAGCAAGCTTTATAACTTTTCAGAAATTGTTGATTGTTGCTTTATTATTGCAGAACTTTATTTGGAATTGAAAGAATTAGACAAAAGTCTTGAGTTTTTCTCCAAGCTCATAGATATGGTAACTCTCAATTTTGGGGACAAATCCTCTTGGGCCGCAGAGAATTATAAGAAAATCGGCATACTTTGCCACAATAAGGGTCACCCTCAAAAGGCTGCCGAGTTTTTGTCGAAATTTATCGAGATCCAGAAACCTGTTCTTGGAGAAAATCATAAAGATATTGTTCTTTTCACAGGTCTTGTTCAAAAATATCGAGTACAAAATGGAGGTCCTTGATTTGGTTTGTATTTCAAATTGTTTTTAAATCTTTTCAAAATAAATTCCGAAAATTGTTTTCAGAGTTTTGATCTCTTAAATAATCCTGTGAAAAATTTTTCTGTCACCTAGATCCCTGAAATTCTCCCACTCGATAGGAATGCTTTGTTTGTTTGATCTCACAAATTAAACCGTATCAAAGAAAAATTATTATAAATTTCTCCTCCCGGATGGAACCCAAATCCGATTCCCCTCAACAAGAGGAAATTATTGTGCTTTGCTCTGTTCAAGAGCTGACTAAGCACTTTCTCAAAGATCATCTTCTTGTGTGGCACGATCCCAACATCCAAAATCTCACTCAATATGAGGCCAAGTTCGAACCCCTCTGTCAACTCAAGACCTTTTCTGACTACAAAGAGGCTTCTTCATATCTCCAGTCCACTGATACAGCTTGCAGTCTGATAACCTCTGGAAGCAATGGAGAGGTGTTGGTCAGAGAGACTCACGATCTCCCGAATCTATTCACAGTCTTTGTGTTTGATGGAAATAAAACTTTTCATCAGACCTGGGCTCAAAATTACCCCAAAGTGTCATCCATAGAAGACGACATAAAGCAACTTCTGTCTCAAATTCAAGGAAGCATCATTGCATGGCAGCGTCAAACATCTTCTTTGAGAACTGGACTTCCTGCATTTGCTCCCATATTTGATGATTCTGACAAAAGTGATGTTGATTCTTTGCATGTTCGTCTCAAAGGTCTTGCGAATTTCACAAACAGAGAGCAAGCCAAGAGAGACTTTGTCAACCTCGCCAAGGCAATATATTCTGATTTTGCCAATATGGCAGACTTTGAAGCAAATTATAACCAATATAATATGAAAACTTTATTGAATTGGTACACAAAAGAATCGTTCCTCTACAAAGCAACCAATAAATGCCTTCGATTAGCCTCGACAGATGCCATTCAATATTGCAGGCTCATCCTCAAAGACCTAGAAACTGCAATTCAGGAACAATATCAGCTCAAAAGCAAGGAATTTAGTGGCCAAGTCTACCGGGGAGCTTACTTGGCTCAAGACGAGTGGACGAAACTGACTCAAAATGTCGGCAGAGAGATCGAAATGTATGGATTCTTGTCAACAACTAAAAACCCTCGAGTTGCTCAAAACTTCGCTCTCCTCGACCCTGCAAAAAAAGCTCTCATCACAATCATAGTTCCTCAAGGACCAAATGAAGGAGAACAAGGGTTTGCTGAAGTTAAAGAATTCTCAGATTTTGCTATGGAAGAAGAGGTTCTATTCAATGTTCGCTCTATATTTAGCGTCCTTGAGGCATCTTCTATCGAAATTCAGGGAGTCCAATGTCGACACCTAGTTTTATTATACGGGGCAGCAGCTTGGCGTCGCCACCTGACTCAACACAATCCTACCGTCAAAGTGACAGTCAAAGCCTCCTCATGCTGTACTCTTTGTGGAAATGATAAAATTTGCTATGCTAGTCTAGCAAAGCCTGGTGGTCTTTTTTGTAGAATGTGCTTAAATCCATCTTTTGTTTCCAATGATATACAGCCATTGTTATGTATAAAACCTTTGCAAGTCGACAAAACATTCGAGGTCAAAGGAAAGCTTATAAAATATCCACTTCAAGGATCTCAAACTCCATTATTTTATGGATATAAATGTAGCATATGTCTGAAAGCTCGAGAACCAATTTATTACAAGTGTACAGATTGCGACGAAGAAGCCAAAAATATCTACTGCTATGCATGTCTCCATCAGAATGATCATCAAACAGAATGCCACCAAGATCCAAACCACAACCTCCTTCTAGAGACGATTCCTTTCAGTTTCTGGAGCCAAGCAATGCGAAAAGGCGAGTTGAGTCATCTCCAAACACAAGACGATCTTCTCAAACAAGGTTATGTCTTTCAGCAAGCAGAGACCTTCTTCCTCAATGGTGAATACGAGAAAGCAGTTGAATATTACGATCGGTATATTCAGCTTAGTGAAGGATTGTCTGCCAATTCAAGACTTGCAGCTGCATATCACAATCTTGGAAGGGTCTACGTGTTCCTCGAAAACCACGAAAAAAGTCTATCCAACTTGGACAAAGCCCTTGAAATGTATAAATTACTCTATGGGGAAAAACACCAGAATGTGGCACAAACTCTGAACACCATTGGAAAAGCCTTTAAGGAATGGGGACAGAGCCAAAAGGCCTATGACCATTATGTCAAGGCAACAAACATATGGAAGTCTTTAGTTGACCACAAGGACAGAGATGCTTTTGTAGCATCTAATTGGAATGACATGGGAGATGTATTCCAGGACTTGGCACAGCCACATGAAGCATTTAAATATTACATGAAAGCATTAGAGCTCAGGCTCCAAGTGTACAACGAGGAGCATGCCCAAATTGCAGATTCTTACAAGAAAATTGGAGTGGTATTTGATACTCTAGCACAATATCCAATGGCATTAAAATATTTCGAAAAAGCGCTGGCAATTGAAAAGAATATCTACGGAGAAAAACATGCAGCAACAGCAGGCTCATATAGTGATATTGGTGTCATTTATCTGACTTTGGAACAATACGATAAAGCATTGGAATATTTATCAAAATCTCTGGAGATCAAGAAAGTCGTTTACGGGCCCAAAAATGCACGCACAGCAGACTGTATGATAAATATTGGAGTCATATTTATATCACTCGAGGACTACCAAAAAGCGCTCCAATACTTTACCGAATCGCTAGAAATTTATCAAGCAACTTATGGAGAGAATCATTTATTTACAATAAAGGCTTTTACCAATCTAGGAACCGTTCATCATAAATTAAAGGATCATGAAAAAGCCCTGCAATATCATGAAAAATGTCTTCAAGTCTACAAGGCAACATACGGAGAAAATCACCAAACAGTTGCCTCGGCCTATTTGAGTCTCGGTACCATCACAGAAGAGTTGGAGGACTTTGATGAAGCCCTCGGGGATCTTTTGAAGGCTTATGATATTTATCTCAAGATTTGTGGACCAGATCATCCTTATACAGCTGTCCCTTGCTCTCATATTGCTGAAATCTTGCACAAGTTGGGAGATAACGAGATGGCAGTCGGGTTCTTTATGAAATCGCTGGAAATTTATCGAAAAACTCGTGGAGATAATCATCCAAGCGTAATTGCTATCCTGGGAAGAATCGCTCATTTTTCTCGTCTCATTGAAGAAGACAAGAAAAAGAAGGCTGAGAATAATCATGGTAGTCAAGAAGTAGGTCAAGATGAAAATGCCTTAAAAGAATCAAGTATCTAATTTATACTATCTACAGAATCTAGTTTTATTCTATGATACAACATGCATGCATAACTTTAACTAAAATTTTATAAAAATCTCACTCATTACCTATTTATAAAAAATTCAACGACAAGATTTACTTTTGAATATTCTTTCTGATATTTCTTTTTTATTTCTGAAATTTGTCCTCCTAAAAAAAATCATCTCAAAGTCTCATGACCCAAGAAGACTCACCAGAATTAAAAATCTTCAAAGGAACAGATCTAGAAGACCTTCATAGCCATCATCGACTTGCTGCTCAGAAATTCTGTCTCAAAAGCTTGAGATATCGTTCAAAAAGATGTGAAGACAATGAGAATAATTCATTTCTTAGTTTCAAAGGACAAGCTGAAAAATGAAAATCGGATCGTTGTTGATACAGCATTGAAAATCATAAGATTTACAATGTAAGTGGTGGGTGAAAAATTCAATCAATCTCCCTAATTAGGTATTCTGATTATGAAATTATCAAAGATTTTTGCCAAAGAGTCTGGCGAAAACAAGGGCTGCATCAATGGGAAAGTCCTGAAACACTTGAGGTGATTTTCTTAAAGTAAACAAACTATTCTCTTTTACACCGAGAGATAAAATTGATTTCAAGGACATTCCATATACCAGATGAAACGCTAAAATGGATGATCAAACTTTTGAAAGAGAGCTTCTCTCCTAATTTGAAAATTCTTCGGGTTACCTTCATCGAGTTCGGAGCTCTCCCTAACAAATAAAATAAAAATTCATTAGTTGTTATGAATTAAGAGACGAAGGAATGGAAATGTTGAGTCAAATTGCAAGACATTTCCCTCAACTGAAGGAATTAAAAATTACATATGCCAGGTTAAATTCGCAAAAGTCTATCAAAGCTTACCAATTGGAATAGTCAACCATATATTTCAGGTCAAGGCTTAAAAAGAATGGGATTTGAGCTGAGTAGACATCTAAGGTTTCTTGAAACTTTATCATTAGTTTTTTCCGAGTATTATGTGAAATCATGCTTCCTTCATTCACCTCTATTAGATGTTACACTTTTGAAGACAAAGATGTTGAGATGCTTTTTCAGGGCATTGGCAACTATTTTCAAAAGCTAAAATCCTTTACATTGGACTTTAGTTAGTAAATAAACAACACAATGGCTTTTGTTTTTATCTATTGTAGTTCAGAGCTGATAACGAATGCAGGCGTTGAGATTATTATACAGAAAATCTCAAGACATTTTCGAAACCTAAAAAAATTTGAGCTAATTATTGTTGGGTAAATTCTCTTTGAAATTTTGGGTTCACAAAATGAATAGGTGTGAAAGTATCGAGTATCAGAACTTGGAGGATTTTTCAGAGAGACTCTCCTTCATTCCAGAATTTGAAGTTAAAAAGAAACATCCATTTTAGATTTCATAAATAAAAAAGAAATTATAAATAAATAACCTATGAGTTAACTAACGATATTTTTGAAGTTTTTGCCTTTTCCCTTGGTTGGCTTTGTGCTTCAGGCTTTCCAAACCAGAAACTTTATTTTCAAGAGCCCCAATCTATAAAAATAAATAACTAAATATCAGTTATCATCTTACTTTTTTGGTAATTTTCATTGAAAAGCACTCGAGACTCTTTTGGTAAATATGGTTTATTAACTTTTGCAAAAGTGGTTTTAATAAATATGATGGGCTCAATAATCGAAGAATCTCTTGAACTTCAAATTCACTACTCTTTTTGCCAACAATTCTTTGACTGAAAGGATCTAAGGCTCTGAGTTAATAAACAATCAAAACCCCAAAATAAACCAATTTCAATTGAGCTAAAAACATCTTCGCATCCAATATTAATACACGTTTTGTTGATCTCAGAATAGAGTCTTTGGATTGCAGACTTTATTGTTTGGAGCTTTTCATTATAACCTTTTTGAATGCTGTCAAACCGTTCCTCAATTTTCTGCAAAATATATGGGGTTTGTGCCAACTTTTGCAATCCTTCTTCTAAATTATCAACCTTTTGGAATATTAAAGATAATTTATCCCCCTTTTTACCTTAAATTCAGTCTCTTTGATCATTGAACTGTTCATATATCTTTCAATAATTTGATTTTCAAGAATTTTCACTTTCTGTTCTAACCCGAATGCTCTTGCTTGCAAATCAGAATTTTTCTCCAACTAGCATAGTTCAGTTATTCGCAATCAATATAACCATTACCATCTTTTTCATGCTCATCAGTATGTCTGCTCCTAATTCAGGAGAAACTGGTTCCTGGGAATCGATCCCACTCAACCTCGTGAGCTTCAAAATAAACTGGTTCCAATATTCATTTTTCTCAGCTAAAATTCTGTTTTGAGAAGACAAAGTCTTTTAGGTTAGGTGAGCACTTTCAGTGAGTCAATAAGAATATGATATACCTTGATTTGCATCATGAGCAAATTCCTATCTTGATCTTCACTCTGTTTATCTTCAATCCTGGGAGGAGGCTGATTTCGGTGGCTCACACGTTCTCTCAAAGTATGCTCCAGAGTAATCCCTCCTCCAAGTACAGGAGTACTATTCTCAATCTCTCTTCTATGATTGTCATCAAGCTCGAAGCCAAAAATGTTCCTTTTCAAATTAAGAATTCTCTTCACATATCATCTCATTTCATACCGATTACTCCCATCGTCTTTATAGATTTCTTGCCAGTTTATGATTCCATGCTTTGCTTGTGAAATTATTTCTCTTGCTTTCCATAATAGTTCTTCGTTCTTATTCAACTGAGAAAAATATGCATTTTTCTGTGCTCTTAGTTCTTCATTTTCCTTGATTATGTCTTGTAAATAAAAACTGTCCTGTGGTTCCCTGTTCGACGACTCATTCAGGAAATTTTGATAATGTGATTTTGCGCTCGTTCTGGAATTTGCAAACCCATGATCATGCTCAAAAGAGATCAATGCGTGCCCATCATGCACCTCTCCTCGACCTCGTGTAATCTGCTGAAACCCTCTTTTAGAATTTCGAGAACTACTGAATTGTGACATTTATTTGTTGATTTAACGACTCTATTAAGGTAATAATTTAAATTATTTTATGAATAGATCAATGCAAATATAGTGTTCTTCTGACTTATCATTATAAATTATGAATTACAATTAATTAGTTATTGGTTTAGCAAACCCAATTCTTTTGTGTTGGAAATCAAAATGAGTATAAAAAGTTTGGAGGAATATAGCTCCAAAGAACATGTAGTATGGATCGGGGAGGCCTGAACTTGCTTGAATTCCATAAATGCAATGAGTTTTGTCACAGATCATGTAGGAGCTTGGAGGGATGTTCAGTAAGAAAGATCCCAATTTTAGGCTAATATTAGGAAGGGACTCAATAATATCAGCGCCATAATTCACATTTTCTTCAAGGCCAATGAGGGAGTCAAGTAATTCTCCGATTTGAGTAGAAACTCTGATACGTGAAGTACCAGAGTCGAATGAGGCAATAAACTTGGTCTCATTGGGGAGCTCAATAATAGTGTCATCAATCACAAGCCCGTCAGTTTCAATACTCCAAAATCCATCGTCTATCACTGGGAAATACTTGAATTCACTCTTGGCATATTTCTTATCAACTCCTCCGAAAATCAATACAGAATTATTGTCTGACATATAAAGTGAATAACTAGCTTCATCAATGAGCTTTTGGTCCAAAAGATGTTGGAAAAAGGTTGGAGCTTTTCCAGTTGCCAACTCTGGAAAACCAAGACCGATCAGACCGTCAAAGGAAGATTGCTTGCTGATATTGCTCATTTGAGAAATCTGGCCAAATGTCACGTTCTTGATGGTCATGCCAGCAATCTGAACGGTATCTCGAACAGTTTTTCCCAAAACTTGACCTCTTCCATATTCTAAAAAGAGATCCTCTCCTCCTGTTGCTTCAGATGTTAAAGACTTTTGAAGATTATAGGAGCTTCTGTTATTGAGGCCCAAACAACCTTCACCAGGGAGCCAGAAATTGCTTGAGCCTGTGTCAAATAAGACCTTGAGTTCTTGCGGAGGACTGCCCACATAAATTTTCCCAAAAAGCTCCGCATTGTATCGATTCACTAAAGGCTCGACATAAACCCGTTTACTTTGAGGCGTTTGAGTTGAAACGAATCCAGAAGAAAAAACTGCCAGACTTAAGAGGACCAAAAATATGCAGATATTCATCCTTCTTCAATAATCGATTTCAACAAAATTATTATACTTACGATATTAATTAATTTTACGAGTTGGAAATTCCACAAAGCAATGCATCTCACGGAGATGAAAAATCACTTTACCTTTCAAACTGAGAGTCCCACTCTGGTTTTTCTTTTTTGGATTTGTTTCAAAATGAGAAATTTGCAGATTTTTCTCAAGTTTATCCTTTTCAAATTTTGGGAAGGTTGGAAAAATATTTTAAATGGGAGATAAACTCTCCTCAGGCACTGTTGATCTACAAAGTAAAAGATTTGCTATTGAAGGTTCAAAAAGTTTGAAAAAGGGAGGAAGAGTTTTCACAATGACAAAAACGAGCCTTGAACAAGCATTTCAAGATGAGATTAGGATGATTTTTTGAAAGAGTTTTTTTTGTGAAAGTTTTCGGTCAAAGAGTTTTTGGACGTGAAATTATACCATAAAACTGACAAGTTCACAAAATATCCGAAAAGATCTTTTGAATACTGGAGCCAATGTTTTTATCATTCCATTCTCACTCTTCTGGTCTCAAGGAA
>Ga0182738_1006810_pt1 | contig 11779 bp, 10 predicted proteins | sample eDN5th30CBELigMG_FD_128876 | JGI IMG/M metagenome (GOLD analysis project Ga0182738, IMG submission 128876) | Enriched Miracle-Growth compost microbial communities from Emeryville, California, USA - eDNA 5th pass 30_C BE-Lig MG (version 2)... ...
AAACACTCAAAAGAAAAAACAAATATTGTGTTTAGTGAAATTAATCAAAGTGAGGAAGTATTAAAACAAATAAATGAAGCAACAAATGAAATAACACGAACAGCAGATATGTTAACACATTAATACAAAAGAAATAATAGCAACACTTAACCAAAAGTAATACCATTTTTTATTAGCTGGTCTCATTGTTTCCTCCTTCTATACAAATCTCTATTTTTCACTGAAGTATTATATATTTTGTTGGTGATTCCTTCTGATTTTACTATTATACATATATTTTATTCAAAATACTTTTAACACAAATAGCCCTACTTCAGGTAGTAGGGCTATTTGCTGTTACTATTTGTTTAAAGAGTCTTTATAATTTTTCACTAATAGATGAAAATTACATTACCCGTTTAAACATCTTCTCCATCTCATATGTGGAGTAATGGATGATTATCGGTCTACCGTGTGGACAAGTAAATGGATCGGATGTTGTTCTAAGTTCATCTAGTAAACTTTGTATCTCATCATTACGAAGATGACGATTTGCCTTGATGGATCCTTTACAACTCATCATAATCGCTGCTTCTTCACGTAATAATTTTATATCTACTTTTTTCATGGATAAGACTTGTTCAATCATTTCTTCAATAGTTTCCTTTTCTTCTCCTTTAGGGAACCATTGTGGATGGGATCGTACCAAATAACTTTGTTGACCAAATGGTTCGAGAAATACCCCTACTTTTTCTAACTCTGCTTTGTTCTCTTCAATTTTCATCCATTCATCTAATGAATAATCTAACGTTAAAGGAATAAGCATTTCTTGAAGTTCGTTGTGCACTTCTCCCACTTTTTCACGAAAGAATTCATATTTGATTCTTTCTTGTGCTGCGTGCTGGTCGATGATGTACAATCCTTTTTCATTTTGGGCAAATATATAGGTGCCATGCATCTGTCCTATTGGATAAAGTGGAGGGACTCTTGGGCCTTCCACAATTTCTTCTATTTCTTCTTCTTCCCATACTTCCCCACTGCTAGCAGGAAAGGAATCATTAGATGGTTCTGAAAAGATAGGAACTTGGAATGCACTTTTTTCTTCGAACACTTCTCCAGTAAGTGGCATATTCTCTTCCATAACTGGTGCTGGTGCTATCCAATTTTCAGCCTCTTTCTCTACCTTTTGCATGAAATTAGCTGGCTCAAAAGCTGGAACAGATACTGGTATAGACGTTTCTCTTCCTGTATCAAAGCTAAAGCTGGCTTGTTCTTCTTTTGGGACTGGCTTTTTTTCATGAATAAATCCTGCTGGAATTAATTCTTTCTTTTTAAATACTTCCTTAATTGCATTACTTACTAATTCACATAATTCTTGTTCCTTACTGAAACGAACTTCCATTTTAGATGGATGGACATTTACATCCACTAAAATTGGGTCCATTTCCACATTTAAAAGGACAATCGGAAATCTACCAATTGGAAGTAAGGTATGATATCCGTCTTGAATGCTACGAACAAGGGAATAATTTTTAATAAAACGACCATTAATCATGGTTGATATATAATTTCTGGATGCACGAGTAATCTCTGGTAATGCTAAATAACCTGTAATCGTAAAATCAAGGGTACTTGCTTTAATTGGAACCATTTTTTTCGCAATACTTATACCATAAATACTCGCTAGAACTTGTCTTACATCTCCATTTCCATTTGTATGGAGAAGCTTTCGATCATTATGCACTAAACGAAAACTAATATCAGGATGAGCTAATGCAAGGCGATTAACAATATCGGTTATATTTCCAAGTTCAGTATGAATTGATTTCATATATTTTAAACGAGCAGGTGTATTAAAAAATAAGTCGCTAACAATGATTTCTGTTCCTCTTCTACTTGATGCCCCTTCTTGTTTCACTAAATGGCCGCCTTCAAGCTCCACCATTACCCCTTTTTCCCCTGTTGAAGATGTTAACGTTACATGGGAAACAGAGGCGATACTTGGTAATGCCTCTCCTCTGAATCCAAGGGTACGAATGCGAAACAAATCATTTTCGTCTTTAATCTTACTCGTTGCATGTCTGGAAAAAGCAGTTAATACATCCTCTTCTTCGATTCCTTGACCATTATCCAAAATTCGAATGCTTTGTAAGCCTGCCTCTTCGATAAAAATTTCAATGGAAGTACTATTAGCATCGATGCTATTCTCTACTAATTCTTTAACAACAGAGGCTGGCCGTTCAACTACTTCACCTGCAGCAATTTTATTGGAAAGTGCATCATCGAGTTGAATAATTTTTGCCATGGTATCCCTCTTTTCTTAATCGTTTCTCACCTTTTTATGAAGATCATACAAAATGTTCATTGCTTGCATAGGAGTCATTTCCAATAAATCTAATGATTTTAGTTTACTTACAATTTGTTTTTCCTTTGGTGTGACAGTTTTTGTTGCTTTTTTCTCTTCTGCTCCAGAATCAAAGAATGATAATTGTGCTTCTTCCTTTATTGGTAATTCTTCTATTTTTACAGACTCTTTCACTACTGCTACTTCTTTTGAGTAGCTGTCGGATTGTTCTAGACTTGTTAACAGTTCCTGTGCACGTTCAATTAATGCTTCCGGTAACTCTGCTAACTGTGCAACATGAATTCCATAACTTTTATCTGCTGCGCCTTCTTTAATTTTATGGAGAAATACTACTTTTCCATTCTGTTCCATTGCACTAACATGAACATTGCTTAAAGATGGCAATTCCATTGCTAAAACAGTTAATTCATGATAATGAGTAGAAAATAACGTTTTTGCCCCTACTTCGTGATGAATATACTCAATGATTGCTTGAGCTAACGCCATTCCATCATAAGTGCTCGTCCCTCTTCCAATTTCATCAAATAGGATTAAACTATCTTTTGTTGCATGAATTAAAGCATTTCTTGCTTCAAGCATTTCGACCATAAAGGTACTCTGTCCAGATATAAGATCATCTGCTGCTCCAATTCTTGTAAATACTTGATCAAATAAAGGCAAGATTGCCTCTTCTGCAGGAACAAAACAGCCTATTTGTGCAAGAATACTTGTTAACGCCACTTGACGCATATACGTACTTTTCCCTGACATATTAGGTCCTGTAATTAAAAGTAATTCTCTTTCTTGATGCATTGAACAATCATTTGCTACATAGCTTTGTGAATTCATCACTTTTTCTACTACAGGATGTCGGCCATTTAGAATAGAAAGATTTCGATCTGAAGAGAACGCAGGTTTTACATAACGACGGTCTTCACTCACTGTTGCAAAACATTGTAATACATCTAACATACTCACAGTTCTTGCCAAGCGTTGTAATCTTGGAATATATTCTTTTACCGTTTCACGAATATTTGTAAAAATCTCATATTCTAGTTCTACCATTTTTTCTTCTGCTTGTAGAATTAAACTTTCTTTCTCTTTTAATTCAGGCGTAATATAACGTTCTGCATTCGCTAATGTTTGTTTGCGTTCGTATTGACCTTCTTTTAAAAGATGAACATTCGCTCTTGTTACCTCAATATAATAACCAAACACACGATTATATCCGATTTTTAATGACTTAATACCAGTCTTTTCTCGTTCTTGTCTTTCAAGTTGCGCTATCCATGTTTTCCCATTTCGACTAGCATCACGATAACTATCTAACTCTTCATGATAGCCATCTTGAATAATATTTCCTTCTTTTATCGATAATGGTGGATTTTCTACAATCGCTGTTTCTAGTAAGTCTGTAATCTCTTCACAAGGATCTAATTTTTTGGCAAGATTAATGGCTTCTTCTGAACCAAGATCTGCAACAATTTGTTGAATAATAGGAACTTGCTGTAAAGATTTTTTCAATTGAACAAGATCTCTTGCATTCACATTTCCAAATGCTACTCTTCCTGCCAATCTTTCTAAGTCGTACACTTCTTTTAATTTTTCTCGTAAATCTTGTCTTTCGAAATAATGACCAATCATTGTTTCTACAAGATTCTGGCGGTATAAAATTTCCTCTTTATTTAATAGAGGACGATCAATCCATTGCTTTAAAAGACGCCCTCCCATAGCTGTTTTCGTTTCATCAAGAAGCCATAATAAAGAACCCTTTTTCCCTTTTGAGCGAATGGTCTCCGTTAATTCCAGATTACGCTTTGAATAGTAATCAATTTTCATAAACTGATCAATTACATAAACTGAAACTGGTTGTAAATGATCTAAACTTCTTTTTTGCGTACGATACAAATAATGAAAAAGGCGAGAAACCGTTTGTTTTAACAAACTATCCTCAATTTCTTGTAAAAGGGTTGCATGAGAACTATTTTCCTCCACCTCATTTTCAATCGATAAGGTGATCGGATTTCTTTCTTGTAATCTTTTGCGGTAATCTTCTGGAAAGTCGCTCGCAATTACTACTTCTTTCGCACTGGAAATAGATATCTCATTTAAAACGGCATCTATACCATTCACAATGGTTGCTTTACTTTCTCCAGTTGATAGATCACTATAAGCAAAACCAAACTTATCTTCAGAAAAAGAAGAAATGGTTGCAATATAGTTATTCTCTTTGTCAGAAAGGTTTTTGCCTTCCATCATTGTTCCAGGAGTGATAAGTTGCACGACCTCTCGTTTCACAACTCCTTTTGCCTGCTTAGGATCCTCTGTTTGCTCACAAATCGCTACCTTGTAGCCACGTTCTACTAGCTGTTCAATATAGTTAGCTGCAGAATGATGGGGAACTCCACACATCGGAATACGCTCTTTGCTTCCTCCATCTCTGCTTGTTAACGTAATTTCAAGCTCTTGAGATGCTTTAACAGCATCATCAAAAAACATTTCATAAAAATCCCCTAAACGAAAAAATAAAAAGGCATCTTGATAATCTGCCTTTACTTGTAAATATTGTTGAATCATTGGCGTATATGTTGTCATAACTTCCTCCAAAACTTGAGTACCATGTCTATTATTCTCTCATTATACCATAAAGAATTCATTTATTTGAGTGGGGGGTTTTGGGAATAAAACTACTAAATTGAAAAGAAACATAATATGAGAACGAGTATTATCATTTAGACTTTTTGTCTGAAAGTTCCTTCATTATTCATTTATATAGTACTATTCCATTTCTTAATTCTTCCTTCCAAACAACAAAAAAGACTAGGAAAAGCTCCTAGCCTTACTCTTCTTCTCCACCCACTAAAAAGTCTGGGTTTAATTCTTCAAATTCTTCATCTTCTACTTCATCTTCAAACCATGCATCTGCATCTTCTTTGTCACATTTATCTGTGCAAACTTCTACACAAATTTTTGTTTCTCCAATTACTTCTACCATGAATTCTCTCTCTACATGGACAATAATTTTGTTGCCATTTGGAGATATAACTGCTTCAATGCAGTTTGGTTGTTGCAATACGCGTGCAATCACATCATGATCTTCTAAGCAATCTGGATCGCGGTATTTTAATTTCACCACGTCTGTGTATTTCACACGCTCTGTTACTACTTCCGTTTGTGTATTATCATTATAAGAATACCAAACGTTAATGTCGTAATATCCACAAATTTCTACTGTCTTACCAACCTTTTCTGCTTCATAGGTATGGTTGATAATCCAGCAGCCCAATATACTTGATGGGCTGTTATCTGGGCAAATCGTATGATTAGATTTCGTAAATTTACGTCCTTTCGCTACGACTGCCTTGGTAATAATCTCTCTATATTCTCCCATTTTCGAGCGAAACCTCCTCATTCATTTTCATTTCATCCTATGCGGGATAGGAGTCTAGTGTGCGACAATTTTAAGACAAATTAATATTACTTAAAACCTACTTCATTGTATGAATAACATGGGTAAGTGTGCCGGAATGAACAATTTTTCTAGACGAATAACATAAAAATTTTTATAAATTACGATCATAACATGATAAAATAAGAATATATGTTCTATTCAATTTTGAAAGTGGGAAAACTTAAATGAAAACGAAAGCAGACATTATCCAATTGATTGAAAATGATGAATTAATGATGGAAATAATAAAAACGGCAAGTAAACTAAATTTACCCGATTGGTGGATTTGTGCAGGTTTTATCCGTTCGAAAATTTGGGATACATTACATAGCTTTCATGACAGAACATCGATACCAGATGTAGATGTCATCTATTTTGACAGTAAAAATACGGATGAATGGACAGAAAAAAGAATAGAAAAACAATTAGATGCAATGATGCCAGGAATTCCATGGTCTGTTAAAAATCAAGCAAGAATGCATGTTATCAATCAACTAGCTCCATACACTTCATCTGAAGATGCTATCTCTAAATTTCCAGAAACAGCAACAGCACTTGGGGTAACGTTAGACAAAAACAACCATCTCTATCTCACTGCTCCTTGTGGAATGGAAGATGTGATCGAATTAAATGTAAAACCAACTCCACACTTTATAGAAAATACACATCTAATGAGAATATATAACGAACGAGTCCTCAAAAAAAATTGGCAAGCTACTTGGCCTAAAATTACCATTCATACTTAAGAAGTGAAACAGCTATTTTTCAAGCGAAATAGCTGTTTTTCATATCTTCGTATCTTACCTCTCCACTCCTATAGCCTATTAAAAATAATAGCTATTATTAAACGTACACCTAAGTAACTAAACCATTATCCACCAAAAAATCATCATTCATCTAAAAAATACGCGTTTTAACCAATACATTCGCGGATACAGCTTGGTCTCATTTCTATATACTGTACTATACAGAGCAAGGGGGTGAGGGAGTTGGCAGGGTTATTTAATCAAAACGATCAATTTGATTTTAAATTTAATGTAAATGGAAAAGAAGTTTCTGGAGAAGAAGGTTCAAAATACGCACAGGAACTGATCGATAAAATGACATCTGAAATGGGTGGCCTCGTAAAAAAGTTATCAAAAGGTGCTGCCAGTAATATAGCAAGTGCTAAACTTGACGAACTAAAAGATAAGATTCCTAGTAATTTAAACGTGGAAAGCATTAAAGAAAAAATTCCTAGTAGTTTAAATGTGGAAAACATTCTAGATAAAATTCCTAGTAATCTAATCCTGGATAGTATAAAAGAAAAAGTCATGCCTCACTTAAATATTGACTCAGTAAAAGACCTAGTTAACCAAGAAACATTTAGTAAATTGCAAGAAAAATTGCCAGTAATAGACGCTTCAAATGATGATGGTAATATCAAACTAAATGTAAATGGAAAACCACTTTTCTCATTAAATCTTTCAGACTTCATCAAAAAATAAGAAATAACTCGCATTGAAAGGAGGTGAAATCATATGTTGTCTAATTTCACATCTGATCACAAATGTAACGGTTCTGACGTAGGTGCAGACGTAGTTTCTAAAGCTAAAGGTGTTGGTAACAAAGGTACAGAACTACGTGCTTTCACAAACGCAACTCAAGGAAATGGTAACCTTGCAAACCAATTCACTGCTGCTGGTGCTGCTGGAGGTGCTGCTGTAGGTGTTAACTTATTAAACTTCTTCATTGGTGGTATCTTAGTAAATGCTAACATTGCAGGTGACGCAACAGCAACTTCTTACAACACTAATAGCCCAGAAATGGTGAACGAAGGTTAATCCTTTTCATTATCACAAATAAGTAAATATAAGCATAAAATAAAGGGCAGCTTCACTTAGTGAATGCATGCCCTTTATTTTTGCTGATTTTAAATATAATTTTCTATATTCGTTTATTAAATGGTGGAATATGCTGATTACATAAATAGATGAGGAGTGTTAAAATGGCCAAAAAGGAAGAAAGTACAACATCGGGTTTAACAGCTGAAAAACTGAAAGAACTTGGAGTTCCAGATTCCCTGATTGATAAAATACTAGAAACTGGTGGTCCTTCTGTTAATACACATGCAGAAGGTGGAAATGGTGGAAGTGCAGTAAGCCTAACGTATGTAGATAATTATTCTGTTTTATTTCTTGTTTATACCTTTTTACTTCAGTCTATTCAAAAAAGTGATTCAAAGGATCGAGAAACAAAGCAACTAAATAAAGCGTTACTCTCCACTCTTCAAACAGCGATGAAAGAACAACAAGAATATCGAAAAGCTTTCTTACAGGCTATCCAAATCTTGAATAACCCAAAAAAATAATAAAAAATGCATTTCATTTTTCGTTCACTTCGTATATATGATGTTTTTATTAGAACAAAAGAGGTCTGTTCTATAAACAGACCTCTTTTCTTATTCTTCCTCAGATGATAGTAGATTTTTTTCTACTTTTTCGGAAATCGTTCTCGTTACCATCTGTAGCATATCATTAACTTCCTGTTGTGATTCTTTAAATTCACTAACGATTGGAAGTTCATCAATTTCTTGCTGTAATGCATCAATTTTCGCTTCCGTTTCTTTCCAAGCAGCAATCTTTCCATAATGTTGAAGATTAACTGCCTGCTTTTGAAGCTTTTTAATTTGAGCAATCCGGTCATTCACCTTTTGGTTGTTATTAATTTGTTGTTCTGCTCGTTTATAATAATCCACTTCGTCTGTTTGACTGATCATTCTCGCAAGTTCTTCTGTCCGAGCCATAATCTCTTCTTTTGTATATTTAGCCATTAGTTTACCTCAACAGCCTCTAATACCTCAATCATTTCACCATTTAGTGACCATGTTTTTGCATCTGTAATCTTAACAGACACTAATTTACCGATAGCAGATTTTGGTCCAACGAAGTTTACTAGTTTATTCTTGCGTGTATATCCAGCAAGAACATCTGGGTTATTCTTACTTTCCCCTTCTACTAAAACTTCAACTGTTTTACCTTGATAGCTCTTCATCGATTGAGCAGACATTTCATTTACGAGTGCATTTAGACGTTGTAGGCGCTCCTTCTTCACTTCCATTGGTACATTGTCTTTCATTTTCGCAGCCGGTGTACCTTCACGTGGAGAATAAATGAAAGTATAAGCAGCTTCAAATCCAACTTCTTTATATAGAGATAATGTTTCTTCAAACTGCTCTTCCGTTTCATTTGGATAACCAACAATGATATCTGTAGTTAATGTTAAATTTGGGATAGCAGCTTTCATTTTGCTTACTAATTCTAAATATTGCTCCCTTGTATATTTACGAGCCATAATTTTTAACACAGCAGATGAACCAGATTGTACTGGTAAGTGAATATGTTCTACTAAGTTACCGCCTTTTGATAATACTTGGATTAAATGATCATCAAAATCTCTTGGATGACTTGTTGTAAAACGAATACGTGGAATATCAATTTTACTGATTTCCTCCATTAAGTCACCTAAGCGGTAATTAATATCTGTAAAATCTTTTCCATATGCGTTAACATTTTGGCCAAGTAACGTAATTTCTTTATATCCTTGTGCTGCTAATTGACGAACTTCTTGAATAATATCTTCTGGACGGCGGCTACGCTCTTTTCCGCGTGTATATGGCACGATACAATATGTACAGAACTTATCACAACCATACATGATATTTACCCATGCCTTGATTTTTCCGTTACGGACTTTTGGAAGGTTCTCAATAACATCCCCTTCTTTAGACCAAACTTCCACAACCATTTCTTTTGACATATATGCTTCTTGAAGAATATTTGGTAAACGGTGAATATTATGTGTACCAAATATCATATCTACTTGTGTATATGTTTTTAAGATTTTATTAACAACGGATTCCTCTTGGGACATACATCCACAAACTCCAATTAATAAATCTGGCTTTTCTGTTTTCAAATGCTTTAAGTGACCTAATTCACCAAACACTTTATTTTCTGCATTTTCACGAATTGCACAAGTATTAAGAAGAATTACATTTGCATCATCTACTGTGTCTGTTGCTTCATAGCCTAATGCTTGGAAAATACCAGCCATAACTTCCGTATCATGTTCATTCATTTGGCAGCCATATGTGCGAATGTAAAACTTACGTCCTTCTCCCATTCCGCGGAATTCCTCAGGAATAGAGAAATCTGCTTCATAGCGAACTTCTTCTTTTCCACGTCTTTTCGCATCTTTTAAAGACGGTGCTTTATATACAGTTTGAAAATATTGACTATAATCTTTTTCTGGTTTTTTTTCAGAAGAACTATTTTTAGTTAATGCTTGGGCTTCTAAACGCTGATTTTCGTTCATTTTCAAATGCTCCTCCCTTATCGATGATTTATCGTTCATCTATAAGCTATTGTCCTATACATGTCTTTGTTTAAGATATATAATCTATTCTCTTTATAGACATATTTACATTATTCTAGTATAAGCCTTTCAAGTTTTGAAAACAATAGTAAGGTTTTATGATGTATATTTTTTGATAATTACCCAAATAAAAGAAACAAAGAGTATAACCCCTTTGCTTCTATTTTGGAAATCTTGCAACCATATTTGAATATAAAAACTTCTCTACTTGGCTACTACTATAGTATTTTAATAACTCATTTATTAAATTGGTATAACCAAATTGTGACTCTAACCCTTTTACAGTTGTATCTATTCCATCAAAATCGGAGCCAAATCCTACATGATTTTCCCCGCCTAAAGAACAAACATAATCCAAGTGACGTAATACATCGGTAATGTCTGCATGATCTGTCCCACTTAAAAATGGTGGTACAAATGTAATTCCCATTACACTATCAAGTTCTATCAATGCTTTAATTTGATCATCCTTCAAATTACGAGGATGTGGACAAAGTGTGTATGTATTCGAATGAGAAGCATAAGGATGATCGGCAAGCTCCATTACATCCCAAAATCCACTTTCTGATAAGTGAGATACATCTACCCAAATTTTTTCTTTGTTAAATAGTTTTATGACTTCTTTTCCAAATATAGATAGCCCTGCTCCTCTAGGCTCAAGTGCGCCATCTGCCACTGCATTAGCATAGTTCCATGTTAAACCGACAGCTGATACACCTAAGTGCAACAATGTTTTCAACTTCATTAGGTCCGAGCCAATTGCATCACAGCCCTCTAATGTAAGTAATGCCCCTATTTCTCCTTGTTTCAAAGAATGGATATCTGCTTTTGTTTTTACATGTTTTATTTCTGGATGAAGCTTTAATATTTTCTCGTGGAAAATATCTACCATCGCTAATGCTGCCAGAAATTGCATATCTGGATGAATAGATTCCGGCACGTAGATAGCAAAAGACTGTACCTTTGCACCTGTTTTCGTTAGACTCTCTTTCGTAATGTGTAGTTTATCACTTTTTTGAAATTGTATGTTCTTATCCATAAACAATTTATATAATACATCGCAATGGCCATCAAAATAATTCAGGGAAACCAACTCCTATTAAATTCTTTCCATTTCTATTATATTCTTTTGCTGTGGATCATGGATAATTATTTTTTCAATAAAAAAGAAGATGCCTCTAAAAAGAGAATGCACGTAATCTATTTATAAAATCGATTATTTTGTGCTATTTCCCTATATAGATACACCTTCTTTTAACACCCCTTCTCTTAATCTATAAAAGAAGGCAAAACTCTCGAAAGCAACGATATTTGTGCGTTACTTTCCTTTTCACATTACTCTTTATCTAGGCTCCACAATGAGCTTGATAGCAGTACGTTCCTCACCATCAATTACAATATCAGTGAAGGCAGGAATACAAATTAAATCCACTCCGCTAGGTGCTACAAATCCTCTTGCGATTGCGACTGCTTTAACCGCTTGATTTAATGCACCTGCACCAATTGCCTGGATTTCCGCTCCACCTCTTTCTCGTAGAACACCTGCAAGCGCACCAGCTACAGAATTGGGACTAGACTTTGCTGAAACC
>Ga0182738_1006812_pt1 | contig 11777 bp, 10 predicted proteins | sample eDN5th30CBELigMG_FD_128876 | JGI IMG/M metagenome (GOLD analysis project Ga0182738, IMG submission 128876) | Enriched Miracle-Growth compost microbial communities from Emeryville, California, USA - eDNA 5th pass 30_C BE-Lig MG (version 2)... ...
GCCTGATGCGTGACAGGTACCCGGGTTTTCGCCCTGAGCCAGTCAGGAAAAGGCTTGATTCGTGACAGGGGACTGTGTTTTCGCCGTGAGCCAGTCAGAAAAAGGCTTGATTCGTGACAGGGGACTGTGTTTTAGCCGTGAGCTAGTCAGAAAAAGGCTTGATTTGTGACAGGGGACTGTGTTTTCGCCGTGAGCCAGTCAGGAAAAGGCTTGATTCGTGACAGGGAACCGGGTTTTCGCCCTGAGCCTGTCAGGAAAAGGCCTGATTCGTGACAGGGGACTGTGTTTTCGCCGTGAGCCAGTCAGAAAAAGGCTTGATTCGTGACAGGGGACTGTGTTTTCGCCGTGAGCCAGTCAGAAAAAGGCTTGATTTGTGACAGGGGACTGTGTTTTCGCCGTGAGCCAGTCAGAAAAAGGCCTGATTCGTGACAGGGAACCGGGTTTTCGCCGTGAGCCTGTTAGGAAAAGGCTTGATTCATGACAGGAATCCGGGTTTCCGTCCTGGAAGCTAAGCAAAAATCAAAAAGCCTCCCTACCAAGGGAGGCCCACTCATTATATCGCTAACAGCTTCTTTAATATGTCCTCTTCTAAACGATTCCCCACAAAGAAGGATCCAAAATCACCATAGCGGGCACTTACTTCATCAAAGCGCATTTCATAAACCAGTTTTTTATAGGTAACTGGATCATCTGCAAAAAGGGTAACTCCCCATTCCCAATCATCCAGCCCAACGGATCCGGAAATAATCTGGGTAACTTGTCCAGCATATTTTCTTCCGATCATTCCGTGGCTTCTCATCATGCTTGAACGTTCTTCCATAGGAAGCATGTACCAGTTGTCATTACCGGATCTCCGCTTATTCATTGGATAGAAGCAGATATGCTTTGTTTTTGGAAGAATTGGCTTTAGACGTCCTTGAATATATGGATCGGTGTCTGGATTTACATCTGAATGAACATAAGTACTTAATTCTACAACAGATACATAGGAGTAGCTAGGTACTGTAAATTCTGCAAAACGTGTTTTATTAAAGCTGGTTTCAACTTCTTGCAATTCCTCAAGGGTTGGTCGAAGATGCATGAAGACCAGATCGGCTTTATGTCCGACAACGGAGAACACACCAAAACTGCCTTCTTTCTTTTCTTCGACAGTTTTCCACTCCGAATAGAAGGATAACAATTCTTCCAGAATTTGCCCTCTCTCATCTGCGGAGAGCGATTTCCAGGCTGCCCAATCAATCGTTCTAAAATCATGAAGGACGTACCATCCTTCTAATGTCTGTACGGATTGACTCATTTCACTCACTCCTTATCATTTGTCACCGAAGATAGTATACCATAATCATGCAGGTTTTCTAAAACTTTATCTGTTTTGACGGACTATCGGCGAAAAAATTGGTGGATTGTCCGGAAAAAAGGATTGCAAGATTGAATCTTGTCCCCTATAATTAACCGGGTGAGAATCAATGTTAGATAAGCTGACACCGATCGGGAGGTTGCAGAAGTGGTAGTAGCAACAGGAATGGATAGTAAATTACAAGAAATTCGCAAAATAATTGAGAAAATGCATGTTGAACTTCTACACCTTCAGTTCGTAGACCTTGAAGGTACCTTGAAACAGTTGACAGTCACTGTTGAGCAGCTAGATGATGCAGTAGACGGTAAAATTATGTTTGACGGATCATCGATTATTGGGTTTGCACCGATAAACAAATCGGATTTATACTTACACCCGGACCTCTCAAGTTTTACTGTAATCCCTTGGACAGTCGAAAATGGCTATGCCGAAGCACGATTCCTATGCAGTGTCTCCAATCCGGATGGAACCCCTTATGAAGGTGATACCCGCAACGTTTTAAAAAGAACGGTCGATCGCGCGGCAAAAATGGGGTACCATGTTAACCTAGGGCCTGAATTGGAATTTTTTCTGTTTCAAATAGATGAAAAAGGGAAGCCGACAACGAAGACGTTTGATCAAGCATGTTACTTTGAACCGGCGCCTTATGACCTTGGTGAACGCGTTCGCTTAGAAATTTACAGGACACTAAAAGCTATGGGTTATACGATTGAGGCATCCCATCATGAAGTTGCCCCTGGGCAGCATGAATTAAGCTATAAATACGCGGATGCGCTGGGTGCTGCAGATCGTGCGACGACATTTAAATGGGTGGTTAAAACGATCGCAAAGAAATTCGGGCTTCACGCGACCTTTATGCCAAAACCGCTTTACGGGCAAACCGGTTCCGGTATGCACGTGAACATTTCCTTATTCCAAAACGGGAAAAATGTCTTTTATGATGAAGATGGACAGCTCCAGCTTTCTAAAACAGCGTTCCAATTCATTGCCGGGTTAATGGAGAATGTGAAAACTTTCACGGCGGTTACAAATCCTTTGGTCAATTCTTATAAACGCCTTGTGCCTGGCTTTGAGGCACCTTGTTATATTGCTTGGTCGGCTTCCAATCGCTCAGCTTTAATTAGGATTCCTGCCAAGAGAGGGCCAGCTACACGAGTAGAGTTACGCTGTCCAGATCCTTCGGCAAATCCTTATTTGGCATATGCAATCATTGTTTCGGCAGGATTAGATGGAGTAGAACGGGAGCTCAAAATAGTGGATGCAGTGGACGAAGACATCTACCATATGTCCGCTGCGGATAGAAAAAGGAGAGGGATTGCCAGTCTTCCTGCAAGCCTTGAAGCGGCATTGAACCTCTTTGAAGAAGGACATATTGGACTGAAGACGCTTGGTGATCATGTTTACAATGAATATATTGCATTAAAAAGGAATGAATGGGATCGTTATCGTACAGCTGTTCATCCATGGGAAATAGAAAACTATCAGAGCAAATTCTAGTCTAGAAGAAAAAGACTGTCATGGGAGACCAAGGCAGTCTTTTTTATTTTCCCTATTCAGGACTTTTTAACCTGAAGAATCAGGGGAATTCCCGATGTAAGGAATTCCTGTCTCTTGTTAGAATATGTTTATAGGAAAAACTTAAGGGGGACGTTATGAAACGGATAAGAAAGGCTGTGCCGGTTGAAGAAGCGATCGGGAGAGTAGTTGAAGCATGCCCGCCTGGCAAGGTGGAAGAAATAGATCTCTACGACTGTTACCATCGTGTATTAGCCGAGGATATATTTGCTAGCCACTCTGTTCCTTTTTTTAACCGATCAGCGATGGATGGTTTTGCTATCACATCACAAGATAGCATTGGCGCCACAAGGGAAAATCCGAAAGTCCTGCAGGTTGTTGATCGTCTCGCTGCCGGTGATATGGCGAGTGTCCCTGTAACCCCCGGCCATGCCGTCCGTATTATGACCGGAGCAGCGATGCCCGAGGGGGCAGATGCTGTAGTCATGCTGGAAAAGGTAACGGAAAAAGAAACCTCCGCAGAAAAGTGGATTGAATTTTATGAAGAAATTGAGCCTGGAAAGCATGTATCACAAATAGGGGAAGACCTTACTGAAGGTGAATTGGTGCTCGCTAAGGGAACAAGGATTTCAGAAGGGGATATGGCCTTGCTTGCGACCTTTGGATACCGTAGTGTGGCTGTACAAAGACAGCCGGTCATTGGGATATATGCCACAGGGGCGGAACTATTGCAGGTTGAGGAAGCATTACAACCCGGGAAAATTCGCAACTCAAACAGTGTCATGATCATGGGGCAGGTTCGAAAATATGGCGGAGTCCCAAAGTTGTTGGGGATCATCCCTGACCGAAAAGAGGAAGCGGTGAAAGCGGTCAAAAACGCTCTTTCACAGGTTGATATGATCGTCACCACAGGGGGCGTCTCTGTTGGGGATTATGATCTGATGTTGGAAGTCTATGAAGAATTGGGAGCAAATTTCATTTTCGATCGAGTGGCGATGAGACCAGGAAAACCAACAACGGTAGCCGAAGTGCAGGGGAAACTAATTTTTGGATTGTCAGGTAATCCTGCGGCTTGTTTTGTTGGCTTCGAGCTTTTTGCCAAGCCCGCCTTGTTAAGCTATCAAGGATTTGAATCGGTTGGACTGGATGGTTTTGAGGCCACTATTGCAGAAGATTTCTCCAGTAAGAGCCCCTTTTTGACCTTTATCCGCGCTATTGCTTACATTGAACAAGGGATCGTGAAAGTAATGCCGATGCATAAAAACAGAGCTTCCATGTTATCCAGCCTTGGCCAATCGAATTGCTTTATCCTTGTTCCGCCTGGTTCGGTTACAGTGCATGAAAATGAAAAAGTGCAGATTTTGTTGTTTGCTCCTTTTGCCGAACGAGAGGAATCAAGATTTTCTATACATTGGATTTAAATGAAACATATTTATTAAAAAAAGAGGTGTACTTATGAATCAGCAAAAACTCCAACTACCATTACAAACGATGAGTTTAGTTGTTGGTTTTATGGTATGGGTAATTCTTTCTTCTCTCATGCCATTTATTAAAGACGACATTCCCCTAAGTGCTGACCAAATTGCTTGGGTAGCAGCTGTTCCAGTCATTTTAGGTTCGATAGCACGCGTTCCACTTGGGTATTTAACCAACCGTTTTGGGGCCCGAATCATCTTTTTTATTTGTTTTCTGCTGCTGCTGTTTCCTGTTTATTATATTAGCATTGCTTCTAGTTTTACTGATTTGTTGATCGGGGGACTTTTCCTCGGGCTTGGCGGAGCGATTTTCTCCGTTGGGGTAACTTCTCTTCCTAAGTACTATGAAAAAGAACGTCATGGATTCGTCAACGGGGTTTATGGTGCTGGTAATATCGGGACGGCTATCACTGCCTTTTCTGCGCCTGTTGTGGCAAGTGCTTTTGGCTGGGCCGTAACCGTTCAGTTCTATCTCGTGATTCTTGTGGCTTTCGCTCTCTTGAACTTTGCTTTTGGCGATCGAAAGGAACAGAAGGTCACAACACCTTTGATGGAACAAATTAAAAGTGTGTATCGCAACGAAAAACTATGGGTTCTTAGCTTGTTTTATTTTATTACATTCGGCTCTTTTGTAGCCTTCACAATCTATTTGCCGAACTTCTTGGTTTCCCATTTTGAACTGGAAAAAGTCGATGCGGGAATTCGCACGGCTGGTTTTATCGCCTTAGCCACGATTATGCGTCCATTGGGGGGCTGGATGGCAGACAAATGGAATACATTTAAGATCCTCATGTTCGTATTCTTAGGATTTACCATTGCCGCTATTTTATTGGCCTTTTCCCCGAAGATGGGGCTATATACCGCGGGTTGTTTAACCATTGCTGTGTGTGCGGGCATCGGGAACGGAGCCATCTTTAAATTGGTTCCTATGTATTTCAGCAAGCAGGCCGGAATAGTAAATGGAATTGTTTCTGCAATGGGCGGATTAGGTGGATTCTTCCCACCGTTAATTTTGACTACCTTATATAGCATGACTGGACATTATGCGATTGGCTTTATGGCCTTATCGCAAATAGCCTTGGTGAGCTTCGTCATCGTGGTTTGGATGTTCTATCAGGAAAGAATTCAAATCTCCAATAAAATTGTTGAAGCTAGTGTGGAAGCTGTCCTAATTACAGATGCTAAAGGGAAAATTACCTTGGTCAATGATTCCTTTACAGAGATCACAGGATATCAGCCAGGGGAAGTGATTGGACAAAAGCCAAGTATCTTGCAATCAGGGGTCCATGATGAAGGATTTTATCGGGAAATGTGGAACTCTATTGCAAAGAAAGGTTATTGGCAAGGTGAAATTTGGAATAAACGAAAAGATGGGGAGATGTTCCTCGAGTCACTAACCATTAGTGCAATTAAAAATGACAGTGGAGAAATCAAATACTATACCGGAATGTTTAGCGATATAACAAAAATAAAAAAAGTAGCCAATTAGTTGGAGATCCTTTGAGTACCCGCAAAAAATCAGGGAAAACCCTAATAGGATGCGGGTACTCTACTTGTTATAATACGAGAAGGGTAGAAGGTGTAATTCCTTTTTTACTGATTAATAAGTCGAAATTCGAGGAGGCAGTTATGGAACACCTTGCCACCCAGAGAAAAATAACTTCGTATATCATCCAATCCCAAGAGGAAGAAATAAAAAGGCTTTCCACAGAGCTGCACGAAGGGATTGCACAAACCTTATACAGCCTGTTAACAGGCCTTGAGATCATCCAAAACGGGCTTGAATCCCATGATATGAAACAATATGTCGAACAGTTAATGCAGCTTTCCAAGCGAACCATTGAAGAAGTGCGTTGGATCTCAACCGAACTGCATCCAGCGGTCTTAGACACCCATGGAATATTGCCTGCCCTTCAATCTTACAATAAAATATATACATCGACCTTTGGGATTGAAGTGGAATTAGAGGTAAATGGGGAACCAACAAGACTTCTTCCTACCGTTGAAATATTGCTTTACCGAATTTGCCAGGAAATCCTCTCGAACGCTGCGAAATACGCAGATACTAATCGGGTGCGGATCACTTTCCACTGGTTGAATAAAGAGGTAAAGGTGCAAATCGAAGACTTTGGGGTAGGTTTCTGTGCGGACCATTCTCCTGACCAAGAGCTTGCTTTAGGCATTGCAGCCATGTGTGAGAAGGTGGCCTTGGTAGGGGGGCAATTTCACTTTTCGTCTGAGATTGGAAAGGGAACCACTGTAACTCTTCAGTTTCCGATGGAACCTTGCGTGAAAGGAGATACCGATGATTCGTTTACTCATTGTGGATGACCATGCCGTCGTACGTTCCGGTCTTTCCATGCTTTTAGGCGCTAAGCCTAATATCAAGGTGGTAGGAGAGGCTTCGGAAGGAAACGAAGCGATTGAAAAGGCTGAAGAGCTCAAACCCAACGTGATCTTAATGGATTTGAGTATGCCGCATGGGAAAGATGGATTGACGGCAACGACGGAAATCAAAAAAATGTTTCCGGAGATAGCGATTTTGATTTTGACCATGCATGATGATGAAGAATATTTATTCCGTGTAATACAGGCAGGTGCTTCTGGTTATATATTGAAAAGCGCGCCACATGATGAATTGGTTTCTGCTATAGAATCGGTTTCCACTGGGCAAGCTTATCTTTATCCATCGGCAACCAAAAGGCTAATGTCGGAATATCTAGAAAAGCTAAAACAAGGGGATAACAACGACATTTATGAGCTCCTTTCCGACCGAGAAAAAGAGGTTTTGGCCCTCATTGTCAAAGGATACTCGAATAAAGAAATTGCCGAACAATTAGTGATTAGCGTAAAAACGGTTGAAACGCATAAAAGTAATCTAATGGAGAAACTGAAATTAAAAACCCGGCCAGAACTCGTCAAATATGCCGTGAAAAAAGGTTTGCTTAATTACGAGCTATAACCAATTTGATAGAATGAAGTGATGCTCATGAATACAACAGATCAAATTTTAGTTCTCTGCTCCGAAATAGCCCATGAGATTTCCTGTGATTTTGTAGGCCTCGCGATCTATAATCCACAGGGAAAGGAACTTCGTTGGATGTACGCAGTTGGAAATCGTAATGAAAAATATCGCAGAATTGTTGTCCGCTATGGAAAAGGAATTGCCGGGCAGGTCATCCGAACCGGACGCCCGATGACCATTTCCCAATTCCCACAAAATATTATTGGAAAAGCTACTGATTACCCCATTATGCTTGCTGAGCAGCTGATTTCGGCTTTGGCATATCCCATTCATCGTGGGGGAATTCCTTGGGGTGTTTTGTTAATAGGGAATCGGTCAGAATCGGCCTTTAGCAAGGAACAGCAGGATAAAATAAAAAAAGTTGTCATCAATATTGAAAATATGATAAAAGACCCTATGTTCACCTTAGGATAAGAAATCCCTTCATGTTCATCCAGAACGAAGGGCTTTTCTGCGTATGTTTAGTTTTTACACTATTTTTCATGTGTTAATGTTATAATTAAAATTCAATTTCCTATGCAGATTTGAGGTGAAGTGAATGACTAATCTATATGAAGGCTTTGGGCAGGATATCGATGAACTTCTTAGCGAGATTAATGATCATAATCACTCCGATTGGGTTATGGAGAGTATTAGGGAATCGTTAAAAGAACTAACAGATCTAAAATATGCCCTTAATGAGTCAACGATTGTCGCCATAACAGATGCAAAAGGAAAAATAAAGTACGTTAATGATAAGTTTTGTGAGATATCCCAGTACACAAGGGAAGAGCTTCTGGGACAAGACCATCGGATTATTAATTCCGGATACCATGCAAAGGAATTTATGAACAACCTTTGGAGGACAATTTTAGGTGGCAAGGTTTGGAAAGGTGATGTGAAAAACCGGGCAAAGGACGGTACCTATTATTGGGTGAAAACGACGATCGTTCCCTTTCTGGATCAGCAGGGGAAGCCCTATCAATTTCTTGCGATCCGCACCGAAATAACCGAGGCAAAACGAACGGAGGAAGAACTGAAAAAGTCTCTCGATGAATTAGTAGACCTGAAATTTGCCCTGGACGAATCCTCGATCGTCGCTATCACCGATGCTAAAGGGAAAATTAAATATGTAAATGATAAATTTTGCGAGGTCTCCAAGTTTTCCCGTGAAGAATTGCTTGGACGAGACCATCGAATTATTAATTCCGGCTATCATTCGAAGGATTTTATACGTAATCTCTGGTTGACTATTTCAAGTGGTCAAGTATGGAAGGGTGAAATGAAAAACCGCGCCAAAGACGGAACCTATTATTGGGTGGATACCACCATTGTTCCTTTTCTCGATGAAGCTGGCGTGCCTTACCAATATTTAGCCATACGTACAGAAATTACTGAACGGAAAAGGGTAGAAGAAGAGCTGCAAAGGATGACCGCAGAGTTGATGCGCGTCCAGGAAGAGGAAAGAAAAAGGGTTTCCCGGGACCTCCATGATGGAATTGGGCAGAGTATGTACACCCTGCTTATCACTATTGACCGGCTGACACAAGAGATTGCCGGTGATCATCCAATTCTCCAAGATATGCGTAACCAAGCTGAAAATATCGTCAATGATATTCGCAGTATTTCCTGGGAGCTTCGTCCTTCCGTTCTGGATGATTTGGGCTTGGTTCCTGCACTCCGTTCCTATATTCAACGTTTTGTCGAGTTTCATGGAATTACCGTTCATTTTGAATGCACATTAAAAAAACGGCTTTCGATTCAGATTGAAACAGCAATTTACCGGATTATCCAGGAGGCCCTGAACAACATCCGCAAGTATGCAGGTGTAAAGGAAGCCCATGTATACGTTCTGGATTGTGAAAATTACCTTGAAGTGCGAATTGAAGATGAAGGGGAAGGGTTTTCTCTGGAATCTAGTGTAAAAGGAGTCGGACTTTTTAGTATGCAGGAGAGGGCCAAAGCTGTCGAAGGACAAATGGACATATCTTCACAGCCAAAGAAAGGAACAAAAATACGTCTGCGGATCCCAATGGATTAAGGTATACCTGTTAAAAGGTATGCCTATTTTTTTACGCAATTTCCAACATCTGAAGGGGTGATCCAGATCACTGATTGGATTCAGCTAATTGGATAAAATGTTTGGAAACAGGATAGGAGTGGATCACGTTTTTACGAACTACAGACAGATTTTGATATTTGTGATGGTCATCACTTCTTCGAGAATGAATTTCATTTAGAATGAAAAATGTAGAGAAAAACCTATTAAGAAAAGAGGGATACTATGTTTGCTGCAGAAGTAGACGTTCGTAAATATCTTCCAAGAGAAAAACATCCAACCATTTTTCGGACATTTGATGAATTGAACAATGGAGAAGCCATGCAGATCATCAATGATCATGATCCAAGACCACTTCAATATCAATTCATGATGGAACGCCCTAACCAATTTGAATGGGAATTCCTCGAACAAGGTCCGGAAGTATGGCGCGTATCAATTAAAAAAATCTAGTATTTGTATGGACAAGGGACAACCTCATCGTGGGGTTGTCTCTTTTTTTGATATCGCGCAAATTCGTCTAACCTATGACGCTTTTGTTAATGAAATGTGAACAATGCAAGGACATTTTGTGTCACGTGATCTATCTCACAAATAATCAGAACTATTCTTCTTATAATCAATAGAAAGATCAAAATGATCTTCTAAAACACTAAACAAAGGTGGAATCTTTATGATCCAAAGGATTCAATTGCCTCTGCAAACATTATGTATGATTGCAGCTTTTATCGTATGGGTGCTGCTTTCTCCATTGATTGCCTTTATAAAGGAAGATATCGTTCTGTCAGCCGGACAAATTGCCTGGATCACAGCCATCCCCGTTTTACTTGGCTCGGTTCTGAGGATACCAGTTGGTTATTTCACCAATCGCTACGGGGCTAGGGTGATGTTTTTCATTTCCTTTGTTGTTTTATTAGTGCCTGTTTTTTATGTAAGTCAGGCAGACTCATTCCTCGATTTATTCATCGGTAACCTCTTCATCGGGATTGCTGGTGCAACCTTTTCCATTGGGGTTACATCTGTGCCAAAGTATTATGCCAAAGAGCGGCATGGTTTCGTCAATGGAATTTATGGTGTTGGGAATATTGGTACTGCGATAACAGCATTTAGTGCACCAGTTTTGGCTAGACAATTCGGATGGTCTACAACCATTCAGCTTTCTATGGGATTGTTAGCCGTGTTTGCTTTGCTTATCTTCCTATTCGGAGACCGCCACGAGACAAAGGTGACCACACCTTTGATGAAACAAATGAAAGAGGTTTATAAAAATCAAAAACTCTGGTTTCTAAGCTTGTTCTACTTTATTACCTTTGGTTCGTTTGTAGCTTTTACGGTTTATTTGCCTAATTTCCTTGTTGATTATTTTGGGCTAGACAAAGTGGATGCAGGTTTGAGAACAGCAGGTTATATTGCTTTAGCAACCTTTATCCGCCCTTTAGGGGGATGGCTTGCTGACCGCTGGAACCCTTATCATATTTTGATGGTGGTATTTCTTGGCTTGACCGCATCAGCGGTGCTGCTTTCCTTCTCACCCAATATTGAACTTTATACGATTGGGGCCTTAAGCATTGCGGCTTGTGCAGGAGTTGGGAACGGTACGGTATTTAAATTAGTTCCCCTTTATTTCAGTAAGCAAGCAGGTGTTGTGAATGGACTGGTTTCTGCAATGGGAGGATTGGGCGGCTTTTTCCCGCCGTTAGTTTTATCAACTGTTTACGAAATAACCGGACATTACGCCATTGGCTTCATGGCCCTTTCACAATTTGCGTTGGTTAGCTTTGTAATTGTTTTATGGATGTTTTATCAGGATAAAATGTTTTTGGCTACACAGGTCATTGAGGGCACAGTAGAAGGTGTTCTAATCACAGATTTAAAAGGAAAAATCGTTTCCGTAAACCCAGCCTTCACGAAAGTTACAGGATACTCCCCTGAAGAAGTCATTGGTAAGGAGCCACGCATTTTAAATTCAGGGATACACGGAAAGGAATTTTACGAAAAAATGTGGAAAGACATCACCGAAAACGGACAATGGACCGGTGAAATCTGGAACAAACGAAAAAATGGCGAGATCTATCAGCAATTGCTAACGATCAGTTCAATCAAAAATGAGGCTGGAGAATTGAAAAACTACGCCGGGATGTTTAGTGATATTACGCAAATGAAGAATAAGATAAGCTAGGGAAAAGGGGGGTGATCTCGTTTGGGGATCGTTCCTCTTTTTTGGTTGGCTTTGATTCGGACTGAACCTCCGTTGAGTCCGATTAAGGCTAGGATCTTTGAGTTAGCATTGGACCCACTCGTATCTGATCAAATGGGAGAGTACCCAAAGGGTAACGAAAGTAATCCCTTGCCCCCAGACACAACAAA
>Ga0182738_1006813_pt1 | contig 11777 bp, 16 predicted proteins | sample eDN5th30CBELigMG_FD_128876 | JGI IMG/M metagenome (GOLD analysis project Ga0182738, IMG submission 128876) | Enriched Miracle-Growth compost microbial communities from Emeryville, California, USA - eDNA 5th pass 30_C BE-Lig MG (version 2)... ...
AAACGTCTACGCGGTTTCGCTCGTCATATTTATGATCGGTTTCGGCGGCGGGCTCGGCACGGCGCTGCAAATGCGGCTGATGGAGGTCGCCGAAGATGCCCAGACGCTGGCGGCGGCGCTCAATCACAGCGCCTTCAATACCGCGAACGCCATCGGCCCGTGGCTTGCTGGACTAGCGATCGCACATGGCTATGGTTGGACCTCGACAGGCTGGGTCGGCGCCGTGCTTGCAGTGGGCGGCTTCCTGTTCTGGTTGATCGCGGTGCTGGACGAACGGCACCATCGGTGGACGCCGCCCATTCTTGCGGCGCCCCAAATGTAGAGGAATTGAAAGGAGCGCCCTGATGAGCTGGCTCACCGACAACGATCCGATCCCTGGTGACGCGAAGTCGTGTGACGCCATCGAGGACGTGATCGTGCCCCGGGCCCGCGATCTCGGCGGCTTCGAGGTGCGCCGCGCGTTGCCGTCAGCGAAACGGCAGATGGTCGGCCCGTTCATCTTCTTCGACCAGATGGGACCGGCGCAGTTTCTCTCAGGCCAGGGGATCGACGTTCGTCCGCATCCCCATATCGGTCTCGCCACCGTCACCTATTTGTTCGACGGCGAGATAACGCATCGCGACAGCCTGGGATCGGCGCTGTCGATCCGCCCCGGCGAAGTCAACTTGATGACGGCGGGGAAGGGCATCGTGCATTCCGAGCGTACGGGAGCGGAGCCGCGCGCCAGTGGCCAGAACCTGTTCGGCATTCAATCGTGGATGGCGTTGCCGAAGTCGCATGAGGAAAGCGCGCCGGCGTTCGCACATTTCGGTACGTCCGAGCTGCCGCGTTTCGACGGCGAAGGCAAGCGCGTGCGCCTCATCATGGGATCGCTTTATGGCGCAAGTTCTCCCGCGCCCTATCCGCACGCGTGCTTCTACGCCGAAGCGGTGCTGGCGCCCGGTGCGGTGCTGCCGCTTGATCCTGATTACGACGAACGCGCGATCTACATCGCGTCCGGCCGCGTCGATATTGCGGGACAATCATTCGAGCCCGGACAACTTCTCGTGTTCAAGCCGGGCGACAGGATTTCTATTCTAGCGGAAACGAACGCGCGGTTGATGCTGCTCGGCGGCGAACCGATGGATGGCCCGCGCTTCATCTGGTGGAACTTCGTGTCGAGTTCGAAGGACCGCATCGCGGCGGCGAAGAATGATTGGCGCGAAGGGCGTTTCGACATCGTGCCGGGTGACGAAAGCGAATTCATTCCGTTGCCTGAAGATCGCTGATCGCACTATTGCTCCTGCAACTTTTGGAACATTCGCGTATGTGGTTCGTTGAAGTCCGCATGTTCAGCGCGTGTTCAACTAAAAACCCTGAAAGTGCACGCCAGCGGTCACAATGGAGCATACGTGCTCCACTACGCTAGCGACGGATGAAACGCCGATCATGCGTTTCACGTCTACTCAGGTTCACAACCTGACTCGTGCCGAGATGCTCCCCCGCGTTTGGCATGTGAAACGGCAAATATGCTCAGGCGGCGCAGTTGCCTGAGCATGGACGTTATAGTCAGTCACCAGATTAGGAGACTTCAATGCGTAATCTTCTTTTGGCAGTGGCGTTCGCGCTTGGTCTCGGCTTTGCCGCAACCAGCGCCGGAGCCGCAACCGTTAGCGGCAACACGGCCAGCGCGATCGGGACGCTTGCGAAGAGCAGCACGCCGCTCGTCGAAAAGACCTACTATCGTGGCCGTCACTGGCGTCATCGTCATTGGCGCCATCGCGGTTACTATCGTGGTTGGGGCTATGCCCGGCCTTACCGCGGTTATGGCTGGGGTCATCGCCATTACCGTCACCGCTATTGGCGGCATCATCATCGCCGTCACTACTGGCGCTAAGACGTTTTCAGCCGCATAGGCGAAAACCACAGGCAAAGGTCGGGGTCAGCCCCGGCCTTTGTAGCTTGAGACGCCCTGATCCGGCAGCCACACATCCTTCGGCAACGCTCCCGTCTGCCAGAAGACATCGATCGGAATGCCGCCGCGCGGATACCAGTATCCGCCGATGCGCAGATAGTGCGGCTCGATCAGCTTCGCGATCCGCTTGCCGATGGCGACGGTGCAATCCTCGTGGAACGCGCCGTGATTGCGAAACGACGCGAGATAGAGCTTCAGCGATTTGCTCTCGACGAGCCATTTCGCCGGAACGTAGTCGATGACGAGATGGGCGAAGTCGGGCTGGCCTGTCACCGGACAGAGCGACGTAAACTCCGGCGCGGTGAAGCGCGCCGCGTAATGCGTGTCGGCGTGCGGATTGGCGACGCGCTCCAACTCCGCTTCGTCGGGAGACTGCGGCAGTCCAACTTGCTGGCCGAGTTGTTTGACGTCCGGCTCTTTGCTCTTGCGTGTCATCGCGTGTTACTCGGCCGCCAGACGGCTCTGCGATGACGGGCCGCGATAGATGCAGCCTTCGCTGCAACTGTCGCGATGCACCTCGACCTGATAGAGGCCGGGCACGCGGTTCGACAGCCGGTTCCAGATCCACATGGCGATGCGTTCGAGCGTCGGTGCGCTCAAACCTTCGATCTCGTTCAGCAGGCGGTGATCGAGCGCCTCTTCGGTGTCGCGAAGCGCCGTGGCCAATTCCTCGAAATGGAAAATGTAGCCGGTGTCCGCGCCGGGCTCGCCTTCGATGACGATGCGCGCACGGAACGAATGTCCGTGGACGCGCGCGTTCGGCGTTCCTGGCGCCGCCGTCGGCAGGAAGTGCGCAGCCTCGAACCTGAATTCCTTATAAATCCGCATGCGCGCTGAATACGGGATTTCCGCTTTTTGCGCCACCCCGGCGGGGGTCTCGCTTTCGCGGCAAGCTGGCGCGGCGGGCGGCTCTGGTTAAGGAATACCGAGGATTTTGTGGGTCTGGACGGAGAGCCGCCACGCCGGGTTGGCCTTGCAGTAGGCGATCGCGGCGCGCGTATTGGCGTCCCGCTTGGGGCCGTCCATCGGCTGCAAAAAGCGGTGCGCGAACGCCAGTGCCAGGAACTGCGCCGGATCGAAGCCATCCTGCGGATAGACGAGCTTGAGTTCGTGCCCACGCGTCTGTTTGAGGTCGCTGCCGGCTTTCGGCGAAACGCAGATCCAGTCGATGGTGTCGAGCACCGGCAACGTGCCGTTCGTCTCGATGGCGATCGTGAAGCCCTTGGCGTGCAACGCATCGACGAGGTCTTGATCGACCTGCAGCATCGGTTCGCCGCCGGTCAGCACCACCAGCATCTTTTCCGTTTGCTCGTGACAGGCCGCCGCACAGGCGTTCGCCAGCGCCTCCGCCGTTGGAAAGCGGCCGCCGCCGTCGCCGTCGGTGCCGACGAAATCCGTATCGCAGAACTGGCACACGGCCTTAGCGCGATCGGCTTCGCGACCGGTCCACAGATTGCACCCGGCGAAACGGCAGAACACGGCCGGCGTACCGGCGTTCGCGCCTTCGCCCTGCAATGTGTAAAAGATTTCCTTGACCGAATACATGCGCCGATACCTACGGCGCGGCGTCGGCAAGTCAAGTTAAGGAGGGACACGGACCGCATGACAGAGAGCCGCTATGTGCCGGACCACATCGGTATCGTCGATCTCGAAACACTCATGTCGATGAGCGGCATGGACATTTTGCAGAAGATACTGCGGGGCGAACTGCCCGGATTGCCGATCGGCAAGACGCTCGGATTTACCGTCACCGAAGTCGCCGAGGGGCGCGCCGTCGTCATGTCGCAGCCGGGCGTCGAGCATTACAACATCATCCGCACGGTGCACGCCGGTTATACGGCGACGCTGCTCGATACGTGCATGGCCTGCGCCGTGCTGACGACGCTGCCGCAGGGCACGGGGTTTACGACGATGGAGTTCAAGGTCTCGCTGCTTCGTCCGATGACCAAGGACACGGGCCCAGTCCGGGCCGAAGGCACATTGCTGAGCCGCGGCCGCCGTGGCGCCACCGCCGAAGGACGGCTGACGGACGCCAACGGCAAGTTGCTCGCTCACGCGACGACGACGTGCCTGATCTTTCCGTTCGAGACGGCGGCAGGCTAGGCCAGCGCCGCGCGGATCGCTTCGAGTTCGGCCTTGGGATCGCTGAAATCTTCGAACCGGCGTCGCGCTTTCGCGTACCAATAGCGGCTGTTGCCGCTGTCGCCTTCGATCTTATGCAGGCAGGCATGAAGCCAGCAAAAAAGCGGGTCGGCTTCGTCGCGCTGAGCGACGCCGTGGGCACCGTCCCAATCGCCAGTGAGCGCCAGATCGATCGCCCGTTTCAGGTCTTGCGCGCTTGCCATTCGTTCCACCCCTTGGCGCGCAGTTCGCAAGCGGGACACGCGCCGCATCCGTAACCCCAGGGATGACGGTGCGATCTGTTGCCGAGATAGCAGGTGTGCGTGTCTTCGACGACAATGCCGACGAGAGGATGGCCGCCGAGTTTCGAGGCCATCTCCCAGGTGCCCGCCTTATCGATGAACATCAGCGGCGTTTCGATCGTAAGCTGCGTATCGAGGCCGAGCGACAGACTTTGCGCCAGCGATTGAATCGTCGCGCTACGGCAATCGGGATAACCGGAAAAATCCGTCTCGCACATGCCGCCGACGAGAGACCCAATTCCCCGGCGGTAGGCGAGGGCGGCGGCATACGTCAGAAACAGCAGGTTGCGTCCCGGCACGAATGTCGATGGCAGGCCCGTCGCCGCAAAGGTAATTTCGGTTTCCCGCGTTAGCGCCGTTTCGCTGATGCTGGCGAGCGCCGGCAGATCGAGAACCGTGTCCGGCCCCAGTTCACCGCGCGCGCTGGCGAGCGCCGCCAGCTTGGAGCGGATGAGGGGCCGCTGCTCCAGTTCGACGGCGTGGCGCTGCCCATAGGTAAAACCGACGGTCTCGACACGGTCGTAATGATCCAGCGCCCAAGCGAGGCAGACGGTCGAATCCTGGCCGCCGGAGAAAAGGACGAGTGCGGATGTGCTCACGAGTTAAAAGCTTCTCCCGTCCACGGCGCGCGGTTTGACGTCGGCCAGATCGATATCGTCGAGAGTCCGGATATTCACCGCAACCATTCCACCGCCGCCGGGTTTCTCACCCTTTGCAAAAGAGGCGGTGCCGCAGGTCGAGCAGAAAAGGTGATGGATGACGTTTTTATTAAACTGGTAGTCCGTCAGGGACTCTTGCCCCGAGAGCAGCCGAAACTTCTCCTCCGGCACGAACGTTAACAGGGTGCCGCGCTTCTGGCAGATCGAGCAATTGCAGGAAATAACCTCGGCGAGGTCCGATTCGACTTCATAACGGACATGGCCACAATGGCATCCCCCGGTCCGCGTCTTCGATTCCGCCATGCGTTGGTTCCTCTTGTCAGTGAACTAGCCGTTTGGGTAGGAGGGCATTGCCCGGCAGGACTTTGCTTGATCTCCCAATACGTTTACAACCCGGGCGCAAAGCTCCCATAGCCGCAAAGCGGCAACAAGCTCAAACAAGAATTAGGTACGCTCATGACCGGAATCGTCGACATCATCGGCCGCGAAATTCTCGATAGCCGCGGCAATCCGACGGTCGAGGTCGATATTTTTCTCGAAGACGGCGCTGAAGGCCGGGCGGCGGTCCCCTCCGGCGCCTCGACCGGCGCACACGAAGCCAATGAACTTCGCGACGACGACAAGGGGCGCTATCTCGGCAAGGGCGTGCTGAAAGCGGTCGATGCCGTTAACGGCGAAATCTTCGATGCCATCGCCGGCATGGATGCCGAGGACCAGCGTGGCATCGATGCCGCGCTCATCAAATTGGACGGGACGCCGAACAAGAGCCGTCTCGGGGCGAACGCCATTCTTGGTGTTTCGCTCGCCGTCGCCAAGGCCGCCGCGAAATCGAACAACCTTCCGCTCTATCGCTACGTCGGCGGCGTCAACGCTCACGTCCTGCCGGTGCCGATGATGAACATCATCAACGGCGGCGCGCACGCCGACAATCCGATCGACATCCAGGAATTCATGATCATGCCGGTCGCAGCCGAAACGTGCGCCGACGCGATCCGTATCGGCGCCGAGGTTTTTCACACGCTGAAAAAGAGCTTGAAGGATGCCGGTCACAGCACGTCCGTCGGTGACGAGGGCGGCTTCGCGCCGAACCTGAAAAGCGCCGAGGACGCTTTGTCCTTCATCGTGAAGTCGATCGAGAAGGCGGGCTATAAGCCGGGCGAAGATGTCGTGCTGGCGCTCGACTGCGCCGCGACGGAGTACTTCAAGAACGGCAAGTACGAATTGTCGGGCGAGGGCAAGAGCCTCGATAGTGAAGGCAACGTCAAATACCTCGAAGCCCTTGTCAGCCGCTTTCCGATCGTATCGATCGAAGACGGTATGGCCGAAGACGACTGGAGCGGCTGGAAACTTCTGACCGAACGATTGGGCAATAAGTGCCAGCTCGTCGGCGACGATCTTTTCGTCACGAATACCAAGCGGCTGGCGGACGGCATCGCGAAGGCGACGGCAAATTCGATCCTGGTGAAAGTCAATCAGATCGGTTCTTTGTCCGAGACGCTCGACGCGGTCAGCATGGCGCAGCGCGCCGGGTACACGGCGGTCATGTCGCATCGCTCGGGTGAAACAGAAGATTCAACGATCGCCGATCTTGCGGTGGCGGCGAACTGCGGTCAGATCAAGACCGGCTCTTTGTCGCGCTCCGATCGTCTCGCGAAATACAATCAGCTCATTCGCATCGAAGAAGAGCTGGGCGATGTCGCGGTCTATGCGGGCCGTTCAATTTTACGCCGCAGCTGATGTTCAGCGCTTAAACGCTGCATCACCTTAATGTCGTCAGGAACTGACTGCATCACTCTGCGTTACGTTTTTCGGTAGCGTACGCAGCGGGGAGGCAATGGCTCAATCACGTCTTATGCCGGCGGATCGGCAGGTACGTCGGCGTGAGCCGCAATTGCGTGGCCGGCCGTCGCAGTTGCGCCGCCGTGCGTGGAAGCCCGTGTTGGAACGGCGGCGGCGTTCGTCCCTGCAACGCGACGAAACTCAACGGAGTGAACCGCAGCACCGCGATGAAACGACTGCGGATGTTGAGAGTGTAAAATCTGTGTTTCTCGATCACGAATACTTTCCGCCGAAGCGTTCGCCGCTGGTGCGCGTTTTGCTTCGTACGGTGGGCCTGGCGTCCGACATTACGCTGCTGGTTCTGCTGTCGCCGTTTTTTGCGGTATGGTTTCTCTATCGCGCCGCGCGCGCGGTGATGTCCCGCTCGCCATAAAATACATCAATAAAGCATATCAAAATGCGACGCTGCGTGCCCGCGTGCGCTGAATTTGTGCGGAACGGCGTCAAGGCCCGCTGCGTTTCTCATGCGTGGAGACAAGAAAAAAGGGTTTGGAAACACCATGAGAAAAATGATTGCAGCAACGGCATTCGCAGCGGCAGCACTTTTTGCGGGTATGCCGGCTATCGCAGCTGATGCGCCCAATCAGGATCCTGGCGTAACGACGGGCAAGGATGCCCGGACGCCCGACAGCAATTCCGTCGGCGTTGAGGGTCAGCCGGGAAATAAAAATGGACCGGCGATGGGAACAGATTCAAATTCCATGAGCCCGTCGAGCAGCGGAAGCAGCACCGGCGCGGCAGGGTCTGATGCGGCCGCCGGCGTGAAAGGCGACGAAGGCAATAAGAACGGTCCTTCCGCGAAAACACCGGATAGCGGCAGCACAACGACGCAACCCGGCAGCAGCGGCGCCTCGCAGTAACGTGTCACACGTATCGCGTTTATTGTCGCGCTAATCGGTCAGCCCCGGCATTCGTGCTGGGGCTTTCTCTGTCTGCGGATCGATCTGCCGTCACCAGAGCAAGACCAGGGCCGCGACGATCAGGATCGCCCAGAACAATGCAGCCGAGCCGGTCGGGCCGGGAGAGTCACGCTGGTCAGAGCCGATAGGCATGAGATCAATCTCGCAAAAAAGCGACGCGCTTGCCCATGCTAGCACGAAAACACCCCGAAGGCTCCAAGCCTGTCGGGGTGTTGAAAAGCTTATGCCGAATTGATCAGATGACGGTCATTCAGCCTAAGAGATCGGCAATACGGCAGCAGAGCTAGCTGGCGTTGCGCTGCTTCTTCGCCGCTTTGGCCTCGCGCTTCTTGGCATTCTCCAACTTGCGTTGGCGCGCCTGGATCCGTCGGCGCCGGTCGTTTGACATGGTCGGCATGAAGCCATCCTCCGTTGTGTTAATCAGCCGTCAAAACAGAGACTAGAATGTCGTTCAGAAAACGCGGAAGGATGCGTTCGTGTGGCAGAATTCCAGCTTTGTCGCCCTTGAGACTAATCGGTAATGGACCATATTTCAAAGAGCCTGGGCAACCCGATCCGAAGAGGGCGTAAGGAGCAAGGCAAATGAAATTCTTGATTGTCGCGATCATGGCATCCCTGGGCTTCACAACCCCGGCGCTGGCGCAGGATGGCGACGGAGCGTCGCGAATGGTGCCGAACGCGGCCGAATCGAATCCGGAGATTACGCGGACCCCACCGAGCGTGCGCACGGGGTCCGGCGTGCCTGGATCGGACATTCCCGCCATCAATCCATCATATCCGAAGCGGTTGCAGGATTATTCCAATCCTGTTTTCCGCTCGCAGCAGTACAACAGGACCCACGGAATCCGGCGCAGATAGCAGGTAATGATCGCCGCGTCGCTTATAGCGCCCGAGATAACAAGACACGGTGTCAACAGATTCGGCCCTCATCCCCTTGAATTTGTCGTACTTCGATGAGACGCATGTGCAGGCGATCGGGTGCTCTGCCATCGGGTCGCCGCAGGGGGCGAGGGGACACGACATGAAGAACGCAATTCTGGCAGCATTGGTGCTTTTGCTTTTCGCGGCACCGGCGTCCGCCCAGATGCGGCGGTATTCAACGGCGACTCGCAATCCCACCATCGTCCGGACCCCGCCGAGTTCGGCTCTCGGAGCGGCCGGCATTTCGACGCCGACGACGTCGTCGTATAAGCCGATGTACCCGAAGGCGATCACAAAACGACACGATCCGCGTGCGTACGATCCGACCTTCCGAAATCAGAACCTTCGCCGCCGGGGGGAATGAAACGCGCTCGCTCGCGCTGCTTGTCGCTAGCGATGCCGTCGGTAGTGGTGGCGGCGGTACCGATGACCGCGATACGCATGACGATGTTCGATGCGCCGGCAAAAGGCGCTGCGCGTGCCGCTCAGGCAGCCATACCGTTCCAGCAATTCCGCGTCCCGCCCGCTGATGGGGCCGCCAGCGCGTGCATTGGCGCGCGCATGTTCGAGTTCTCCGGCGGCCGTTAAGCCCTGCGCCGAGGCAGGCACCGCACCGGCGAACATCGCTATGCTGAATATCGTGAAAATGATTGCGCGCATCGTTACGCTCCGGGAGAAGCGAAAGCTACAACGATGCGCGCAGCGACGCGAGAACGATATTGACGTCCAACACGCCGAGTTCCGGGTAAACGCCGTTTCGCTCAGGCGACAGCGCGCCGTCATATGCCTTCCGGCTTAGTCCTTTGGAAAGAGAGTGAGCGTAGCGCGCTTCGACGTACGCCGGTCTGCAAACCCTGGTCCTGCGGGTGACGTTTCTGGCCGTGTGACCGGTACGCTCAACTCTTGCCGCAGGCGCCAGTAGGCGTCTTCGAACCGAGCCGCTCTTTTCAACCGAGACGCGCGCGCACGCTTCACAAACTCGCCGAGTTTCATATGTCCTCTTTTCCCTTGCAAAGTTGCCCGTTAACGAAGTGGCAAACGTAGCCATCAACGAGAAGTTCCACCTTGCAATGCACGCTTGCTATGCGACGCCGCGAGAACGGCTGCGCAATGTTTCTCACAAAAATGTAATCGTCCGGCGACACTTTCCTCCGCAATTCGCGATCCTACATAACGTCGGCCCGCGATCTGCGCGTGGCGGAAAGCGGCAGAGGACTCCGAAACATGACTCCGCAAGAACAGCACCTCATCGAGGATTTGTTCACGCGCCTCAAAAGCGTGAGCACATCCGGCAAAGATGATGATGCGGCGCAATTCATTCGAACGCTGATCGCCCGTTTTCCTGATGCGCCCTACTACTTGACGCAAAACGTGCTCGTTCAGCAGCAGGCGCTCGAGCGTGCCGATGAGCGCATTCGCGAGCTTGAGGATCTCAATCAGCGAAGCAGTGCAGCCGCGCCTCGCGCCGCCACGAGTTTTCTCGGAGGCGCGCCGTCCGTTCCGTCGACAGGTCGCCGTCCTGCAAATGAACCCGACGCGGAGGAGCGACAGCGCGAAAGTCCTTGGAGCCAGCCGTCACAGCAGTCGCGATCGGGAAGTTTTCTCTCGTCTGCGCTATCGACCGCGACGGGCGTTGCCGGCGGCATGTTCCTGGCGGAAAGCATTCGCAGCCTGTTTGGCGGCGGCGGCAGCGGGAATGCCGTTGCGGGCGAAAAGCAGGCCGCGTTGGATCGGGCGCAAGACCAGGCGCAGGATGCGGAGGATGATGCCGCACAGGCGCGCAAGGATCTGGCCGCCGACGATGCCGCGCTCGACGACATGCAAGATCAGCAGGACGATGATGACGGCTGGTCGGACGACGACGGGAGCCTCGATATCTGATCGCCGCCCGTCTTCGGCATTTGAGACAATTGCACAGCACGCGGATTGCTGCGGCCGCCGGTGGGCTTTCCTCCGGCGGTCTTTGCTTGTCCGATCCCCGTGGCTGTTTCTGCAATGCACGGCGAACGCTTCGTCGTAGGCTTTGACCGGCCTCGCAAAAGTGCGTAACCGACAGGGATGAGTTCATCCGTGCCAAAACTTGACGACGCCGTCGCCGAGATCGTCGAAACCCTCCGCGACCGCACGGATCGCGGCGAGGTTGCCCGCTATATTCCGGAACTCGCCCGCGTCGATCCCAAGAGCTTCGGCATCGCCGTCATCGACGCTGAAGGCAACGCGATCACCGGCGGCGATAGCGACACGCCGTTTTCGATTCAAAGCATATCGAAAGTCTTCACGCTGACGTTGGCTCTCGGCAAGGCCGGCGACCGGCTGTGGCGGCGCGTCGGACGCGAACCTTCAGGAAGCGCATTCAACTCCATCGTGCAGCTCGAATACGAGCAGGGCATCCCGCGCAATCCATTCATCAACGCCGGAGCCATCGCGGTGACCGACTTGATCCTCTCCGGGCATCAGCCGCGCGAGGCGCTCGGCGAGATTGTACGCTTCATGCAGTTCCTGGCCGATGATCCGACGATCGCGATCGATGACGAGGTGGCGGCTTCCGAGCAGCGCACCGGATTTCGCAACGTCGCGCTCGCCAATTACATGAAGTCCTTCGGCGTGCTCGATAACCCGGTCGATTTCACGCTCGGCGTCTACTTTCATCATTGCGCGATCGCGATGTCCTGCAAGCAGCTGGCGATGGCCGCAAGATTTCTGGCATTCGACGGCATGCATCCATCGACCGGATTGCAGGTCGTTCAAGCCGAGCGTGCGCGGCGCATCAATGCCGTGATGCTGACGTGCGGTCATTACGACGGCTCGGGCGAATTCGCCTATCGTGTCGGCTTGCCCGGCAAGAGCGGCGTCGGCGGCGGTATCCTGGCGATTGCGCCGGGGAAGGCATCGATCGCGGTCTGGTCGCCGGGGCTCGATGCCAACGGCAATTCGCGTCTCGGACGTCTGGCGCTCGAGATGCTGACGAAGAAAATGGGCTGGTCGATTTTCGGCGCTTGAAACTGGGATCGTTCAGCGCCGCTACGTATCAGGCTGGTTGAGCAGCACGAGCACCGCGAGC
>Ga0182738_1006814_pt1 | contig 11777 bp, 7 predicted proteins | sample eDN5th30CBELigMG_FD_128876 | JGI IMG/M metagenome (GOLD analysis project Ga0182738, IMG submission 128876) | Enriched Miracle-Growth compost microbial communities from Emeryville, California, USA - eDNA 5th pass 30_C BE-Lig MG (version 2)... ...
AACACGGCGATGTCCCTTTCCTGGGCTTCTAGACCGAGACCGCTCTTGCCTTGGTCCTCGGTGCTAACGCGTGTGTAGACGACATACTGCTGCATTACCGGTGCTCCGACTGTCGAATGCACCGTGCCAAGCGACTTGTCTAATGTCAACGTACGTTGTGAATGACAAGTCGCGCGACTGATCGTCTACCTTGTAAATAGAGCGTCTAGAAGTCGACACGCACCTCCTACCATATCAGCAGGAAGACCCATGCAACTCTCCGGCTTCGATAAGACGTGCGCTGCTGACCAACCGCCATAGCAAAAGGATATCGTCGCAGCTATTGTGGACAGGATTGCCATGCGCCCCGCTGCAACAGCTGTTCTCTCTGCCCTGTTTACGCCGCTTGGACTATCCTGGAGTACGTGAAGATACATCAGCGTCGCGGCTGTAAAGTTGAGCCAAGTTAACCCGCCAGAGGCGAGCGTCAGGGCTATGCCCACAAAGAACCACGTTCCAGATAGGATAAGGGTTTCAGGATCAGGCTTCAGTTGAATGAGCGCGAGTAGAGCGCCGCCATTTGCCGTCAAGAGGGACGCCAGAACCCACTTGCCATAATCGCTCTGAATCTGTTGTGCGAAGCCGATATTCTTCTCGGCCAAAGATTTGTGAAGATCGGTCACTTACCGCCTATCCTTTTGAGGAAACCCCATAGAGCTAACGCGTTTTCCACCTATCGATGGGCGTGCGCAGTTTTGCATCAAATGTTTCGGTGACGTAAAGGGATATGGAATCGCCCATGGGTACCCTCACCCGTCACGGCCCAAACATTCCGCCCTCCCCTGCCGATCTCGCCTTGCCTCATCACGCACCGGACGCCATAAAGGTCCGACTACACGCATTCGGGGAATAGCATGAACCAACAGGTACTTTCGGCGTTCATCTGGTCGGTCGCGGATCTGTTGCGGGGGGACTACAAGCAAGCGGACTATGGCAAGGTCATCCTGCCGTTCACGGTGCTACGCCGCCTGGACTGTGTGCTAGAGCGGACGAAGGAAGCCGTACTCGCAGAATACGAGGCAAAGACCGCCGCCGGAGTGAATCCGGAACCCTTCCTGCTGCGAAAGGCAGGACAAACCTTCTACAACACTTCCAAGCTCGACATGACGCGCCTAATCGGCGATCAGGACAACATTGCAGCAAATCTCTACGCCTATATCCAGGGCTTCTCGCGGGATGTTCGTGACATCTTCGAGAGCTTCGAGTTTGCTACCCAGATCGACAGGTTAGCCAAGGCGAAGCTCCTCTATCAGGTGACGGAGAAGTTCGCCCGAGTTGACCTGCATCCGGACACGGTCACCAACATGCAGATGGGGCAGATCTTTGAGGAGTTGATCCGCAAGTTCTCAGAACTGTCTAATGAGACCGCAGGGGAACACTTCACCCCCCGCGAAGTCATCAAGCTGATGGTCAATCTGCTGTTCGTCGAGGATGACGACATTCTGTCTAAGCCGGGTGTGGTGCGCACGATCTATGACCCAACTGCCGGAACCGGCGGAATGCTCTCGATCGCCGAGGAGTATCTGAGCGAACACAACGAACAGGCCCGACTTGTGATGAATGGTCAGGAGCTGAACCCGGAGTCTTACGCCATCTGCAAGGCGGACATGCTGATCAAGGGGCAGGACGTCAGCAACATCGTCTTTGGCAACACGCTGTCCGAGGACGGCCATACCGATGCGAAGTTCGACTACATGCTTTCCAATCCGCCCTTCGGTGTTGAGTGGAAGAAGGTTGAAAAAGATGTCCGCGCTGAGCACGAGCAGAAGGGCTTCAACGGTCGCTTTGGTCCCGGTCTTCCAAGGGTGTCGGATGGCTCCCTGCTTTTCTTGATGCACCTCATTTCGAAAATGCGTCCTGCCGTGGATGGAGGCAGCAGGTTTGCCATCGTCCTAAACGGTTCACCTCTGTTCACCGGCGGAGCCGGAAGCGGCGAAAGCGAAATTCGTCGCTACGTGCTGCAGAACGACCTCCTGGAAGCCATCATCGCGCTGCCTACAGACATGTTCTACAATACTGGCATTTCCACCTATGTCTGGGTGTTGTCTAACCGCAAACCGGCGCATCGGAAGGGCATGACCCAGCTCATCGACGGCTCATCCTTCTGGCAGAAGATGCGCAAGAGCCTCGGCTCCAAGCGCAAGGAAATGGGCGAGACTGACATCGCAACCATCACCCGGTTGTTCGGGAGCTTCACCGAGGCCCAGATCGCGACCGTTCTCAATGAGAATGGCAAGGATATTGGACGCGAAATCGTGGTTCCCGGGGATCCGCTTCCGGTTGCGCCTGAGGGCGGCAAGGTCAAGCTCGCGCCATTATCCCGGATTCTCCCCAATGAAGCCTTCGGCTATCGCACCATCACGGTGGAGCGTCCAATGCGTGATAAGCAAGGGAAGTTGGTGGTCGGAACCCGGGGCAAGGCCAAGGACCAGCCACAAGCGGACAGTTCGCTGCGCGATACGGAGAACGTGCCGCTGTCGGAGCCGATCGAGGACTATTTCGCGCGGGAGGTTCTGCCCCACGCAAAGGATGCCTGGATCGATCACGAAAAGACCAAGGTCGGCTATGAGATCCCTTTTAGCCGTCACTTCTATGTTTTCGAGCAACCGCGATCACTGGAAGAGATCGACGCGGACCTGAAGCAAGTGACCGGCCGCATATTGAACATGCTCGGAGAGCTGTCCGCATGAGCCACCCCCGGTATCCCGCGTATGTGCCTACAAATTTTCCTTGGCTCGGGGAAATTCCAAAAGAGTGGGAAGTCCAGAGGCTAAAGATCTTGTTCGAAATCGTAAAGACGATCGCCAAAGTTGATGGTCTTGACGTGCTGTCGGTGACCCAGAAGGGAATAAGGGTAAAGGATACAGAGAGCAACGAAGGACAGCTCTCAATGGATTACTCTAAGTATCAGATCGTCCATCCTGGCGACTTCGTGATGAACCACATGGACCTCCTCACGGGATACGTCGATGTCTCAGCATGGCACGGTGTAACTAGCCCTGACTATCGAGTGTTTCGGTTGCGGGATGATCGGAATTCTAGTCGCTATTTCCTGTATCTTCTCCAAAACTGTTACCATAACAGACTATTTTTTCCCTTTGGCCAAGGGTCGTCTCAACTGGGCAGGTGGCGTCTCCCTACGGAAGCTTTCAATCAGTTCATTTTTCCGGTTCCTTCACCGGTAGAGCAGACTTCCATCGCGGCCTTCCTCGACCGAGAGACCGCCAAGATTGACGCGCTAGTGGAGGAGCAGAAGCGGCTAATCGACCTGCTCAAGGAGAAGCGTCAGGCGGTCGTTTCTCACGCTGTCACCAAGGGGTTGAACCCACACGCGCCAATGAAGGACTCGGGAATTGAATGGCTAGGCGAGGTGCCGGAACATTGGGCTGTGACGAAGCTCGGGCGGTATATCTCGATCCTCTCAGGGTTTGCATTTCCATCAAGTGGCTTCTCGTTGAACGTACAAGACACACGCCTTCTTCGCGGGATCAATGTTGGCGTAGGCGAAACCAAATGGGAGGAGGTCGTCTACTGGCCTCGCAAAGCAGAGGATCAGCTCGAAAGGTTCGAGTTACGTCCAGGGCAAATCGTCGTGGGCATGGACCGACCGTGGATCAATGAAGGCGTTCGTGTAGCTCGAATCAGTGATGCTGATCTTCCATGCCTTCTACTCCAACGCGTGACAGCACTGACTGTCGGCAATGAGATGTCGGAGGACTTTGTCTATCACTTACTTTCTTCGGCACTTTTCGTGTCGTATTTCACGCCAGACATGACAGGGGTAAGTGTGCCGCACCTAAGCCCTGAGCAAATCTCTAACTTCATTATTGCTGTGCCTCCACTTTCGGAACAGCAGTTGATCGCGGCACATATCGGGGATGAATTGAAGCAGTTGGCGGCTCTGCTGAAAGAGGCAGAAGCAGCCATTGCCCATCTCCAAGAACGCCGCGCTGCGCTGATCTCCGCAGTCGTCACCGGCAAGATTGATGTGCGTTCATTAGTCGAAGAGAGGGAGGCTGCGTAATGGCTGGGCCTGACGGGCGCTCATTGGAACTCTACTTCATTGACGGAAAGCCGGATGGCATGATGACCGCCGAGGTGTTCAACTGGACGGGCCATGTCCTAATGGCGCCCCGGACTCAGATCGGTGCCGCGCTTTCACGACGAGAAGCCCGTTACACCGGCGTTTACATACTTCTGGGCGAACAAGACGGAGTCCCTCGGGCCTATATTGGTGAGGGCGAAGACATCAGCTCTCGGATCAAGAACCATGACACCCAGAAGGATTGGTGGACATCAGCGATATTGATCACGTCCGCAGCAAACAATCTTCACAAGGCTCATGTGCAGTATCTTGAAGCGCGCCTGATCGAAACAGCCCGGTCCGTAGCAAAAGCCGAGCTTGATAACGGGACAACTCCGAAGCGGCCAAGCCTTTCCGAGTCAGGCATTTCTAATATGGAAGCCTTCCTGGACTATGTGCTTCTCGTATTGCCAGCACTCCGAGTAGATCTCTTCCTTGAGAATAAGCGAGTGCGAGTTCAGGAGATTGCAGCTGTAATCCCCTCGGTGACATTCGAACTTATCAGCACTCGACTTGGTATCCGCGCAACTGCCCTTCTTCAGGATGGCGAGTTCGTTGTCCTGCAAGGATCCATTGCCCGTGCGGAATGGCCACATGCACAAACATCATCCAGCACATACGGGCAGCTTTACCACGACCTAATCCGACGCGGCATTCTGGTCCCGGAAGCTGGCCACCTCGTCTTCACAGAGAATTACGCATTTAAAAGCCCAAGCGCCGCCGCCTCGGTGGTCAACGCGAGACACTCTAACGGACCTTCCGATTGGAAAGTAGCAGGGACCGAAACGACTTATCGCCAGTGGGAAGTTGATCAGCTTCTCCAACTCGTGGATGAGCAACAATGAGCATCCACAAGGAAGTGAGCTTTGAGACAGAAATCTGCGATCAACTCGCAGCTCTTGGCTGGTTTCACGCGGCTGGAGACGCATCACTCTACGACCGTGGTAGAGCGTTGTTTCCGCCGGATGTTGTCGCATGGGTTCAGGCATCACAGGCGAAAGCGTGGGAGACGCTCGCAAAGAACCACGGGTCCACCGCTGAAGCTATTCTGCTCGACCGTATCAGGAAGCAGATAGACGAGCGCGGGACGCTGGATGTGCTTCGTCACGGTGTCGAACTGATCGGCCTCCGTGCCCCTCTGAAGCTCGCAGAGTTCAAACCCGCTTTCGGACTGAACCAAGAGATTTTGGCACGGTACAATGCCAATAGACTGCGGGTCGTGCAGCAGCTGCGCTATTCCAGATCCAACGAGAACTGCATTGATCTCGTTCTCTTCCTGAACGGTCTCCCCGTTTCCACCGTCGAGTTGAAGACCGACTTCACCCAGAGCGTTCAAGATGCGGTAGACCAATATCGCTTCGACCGGCAGCCTAACTCCAAAGGTCAGGCGCCCGAACCGCTGTTGACCTTCCCGAGCGGTGCTATCGTTCACTTCGCGGTCAGCAATGCCGAAGTCATGATGACCACCAAGCTCCAGGGACCCGATACGCGCTTCCTCCCATTCAACAAGGGCAATGAGGGTGGCAAGGGCAACCCGCCAAACGCGAGCGGCCATCCAACGTCCTATCTTTGGCAGGAGATCTGGGAACGGCATTCCTGGCTTGAAATCATCGGGCGCTACATCGTCGCCTCACTGGACAAGAAGAAGAAAATCACCAACCTGATCTTCCCGCGTTTCCATCAGCTGGATGCCACGCGGAAGCTCCAGACTGCAGTCCTCGCCGAGGGGGCCGGGGGCAAATACCTGATCCAGCACTCGGCAGGATCTGGCAAGACAAACTCGATTGCATGGTCCGCACACTTTCTTGCCGACCTGCATGACGAACAGCACAAAAAGATCTTCGACACGGTGATTGTGGTTTCGGATCGGAATGTTATCGACACCCAGCTTCAGGAAGCAATCTTTGGCTTTGAGCGAACGACCGGCGTTGTCGAGACGATCACTAATGAGAGTGGCGCAAAGAGTGGGAAGCTAGCAGAGGCCCTGGCGGGGGGCAAAAAGATCGTCGTATGCACGATTCAGACCTTCCCCCACGCGCTCAATGCCGTGCGGGAACTGGCCGCAACGCAAGGTAGGAAGTTTGCAGTCATCGCCGACGAGGCTCATTCAAGCCAAACTGGCGAGACTGCCGCCAAGCTGAAGCAAGTCCTGTCGCCAGAAGAGCTGGCTGAGATGGGGGACGGCGGAGAAGTCAGCAGCGAAGACGTTCTTGCGGCCCAGATGGCAGCGAGGGCCAGCGAGACCGGCATTACCTATGTTGCCTTTACAGCCACCCCAAAGGGCAAGACCCTGGAACTCTTTGGGCGGCGTCCCAACCCTGTTGAACCGGCGACCGACACGAACAAGCCGGAACCGTTCCATGTGTATTCAATGCGTCAGGCGATTGAAGAAGGCTTCATCCTCGACGTTCTGAAGAACTACACACCCTACGATCTTGCCTTCAAGCTGGCGAATGCTGGCGAGGAGATGGAGGATCGGGAGGTCGAGCGGAAAGAGGCCGTGAAGGCGCTCATGCGCTGGGTCCGCCTTCACCCATATAACATCAGTCAAAAGGTCCAGATCGTCGTTGAGCATTACCGGGCCAACGTTCAGCCGCTGCTCGATGGGAAAGCCAAGGCCATGGTGGTCACAGGGAGCCGTGTGGAAGCTGTGCGGTGGCAAATCGCGATGCAGAAGTACATCCGAAGCTCAGGCTATGACCTAGGAACGCTAGTGGCCTTCTCTGGCGAAGTGGACGACAAGCAGAGTGGTGCCGAACCATTCCTGGAAACCAGCAAAGAGCTGAACCCCGGCCTCAAGGGAGGGGATATTCGCGAGACTTTCAAGCTGCCGGAATATCATATCCTGCTTGTGGCCAACAAATTTCAGACCGGTTTCGATCAGCCATTGCTCTGCGGGATGTATGTGGATCGACGTTTGGCGGGCATTCAGGCCGTGCAGACGCTTTCTCGCCTCAACAGGGCGCATCCGGGCAAGGACACGACCTACGTGCTGGATTTCGTCAACAGCTCCGACGAGATCCTGAAGGCCTTCCAAACCTACTACGAGACTGCAGAATTGGCCGGGGTCACCGACCCCAACCTTGTATTTGATCTCAGGGCCAAACTGGACGCAGCCGGATACTACGACAGCTTCGAAGTCGACCGAGTGGTCAAAGCCGAACTTGATCCCACTTCGACACAAGGCGACCTGGTCGCAGCGATCATGCCGGTCGCTGATCGACTTTTGAAGGCCTACAAGGAAGCGCAGGACAAGCGCCGCCTCGCATTGTCTAAGGAGGACGATAAAGGAGCCAAGGATGCCAAGGACGAGATGGACGCCCTGTTGCTCTTCAGAGGCGACATGGGAGCCTTCATCCGTGTCTATGCCTTCCTTTCGCAGATCTTCGACTATGGAAACACCGACATCGAGAAGCGGTCGATCTTCTTCAAGCGTCTGATCCCCTTGCTCGATTTTGGCCGTGAACGGGACATCGTTGACGTATCGCAGATCAAGCTTACGCACCACAAGCTGAGTTCCAAGGGCAAGAAGGATCTCGTCCTCAGTGGCCTCTCGGAGCCGCTCACGCCCTACACAGCACCCGGCTCTGGCTCTGTCCAGGATAAGGACAAGGCACTACTGGCGGAAATCGTGGCCCGGGTGAATGACCTATTCCAAGGCGAACTGACGGATGACGATCAGCTCATCTATGTGAACAACGTCCTCAAAGGCAAACTGATGGAGTCCGAGACGCTTGCTCGTCAGGCGGAACACAACACCAAGGAACAGTTCGCCAATTCGCCAGACCTGTCCAAGGCGATCCTGGACGCTATCATGGACGCTTTCGACGCGCATTCGACCATGAGCAGACAGGCGCTGGATTCTCAGCGTGTGCGCGACGGAATTAAGGATATCCTGCTAGGTCCCGGAAGGCTTTGGGAGGGTCTTAGGGAGAAAGTGGAGACTTAGGGGAGAACGATGGCAAAAACTTACCTTGGCGGTCATACCGTAGTCGGCGCGGATTCAGGGTGGTTTACGGGCGTGAACCGCAAGCCCGTAGGGGACGACGCCAAGTCCTGGGTCCCCAAGAAGCCCAAACCTGCACCGGTCGCTAAGGCTTCACCAGCAACCGCACAGAGCGCGATCGTCGGATTGGATAGCCTACGCTTGTCATACATTCACATTGTCTTGGATGCGTGCTTTCAAAAGCGCCCGATACCCAACCCTCCTAAGAAGATCCGGACCACCATCGATGCTCAGATCAATCGTGCTGGGGGACCATTGCGATGGGCACGGGCGCAACCTGAATTTCTGAAAATCATTGTCAAAAAGCGAAAGAAATATGGAGGAGATCTTCCTGCCAACCCGCCGAAAGCGGGAGAGGTAAACACCGTCCCGGTGAGTCTGGTGCCTCCTTCAACCCGCATCGCTATTTTGAAAGCGGACTACGAGCGCCTGGAGGCACGCCGAGACGCAGCGATGAGCACCATTCGGGAGTGTGATCGCCAGCTCTCCGCAATCGATGCGGAATTGAAGAAACTCGGCGCGACCTAGAAATGATCAAACATGAACATTGGTCGTGAGTGATCCTTAGGGACTTTTCGCACCAACCGGCTGCACACCAATTCGTCCAGGCAACATCTCTTGCTTGCTCCACTAACACCCATCCTGATGGGTGAAGGGCTGAACGCCCGATAAAAATTTGAAAGCATCTCAGTTTTTCGTTCAGGGGGCATCGGCAAAGGAAGCCACGGCATGGTGTACGGTTCGGTCATGCTGATTAATGCAAGACCCGTGAAATGCGACTTGAGAGCATCGCACCTCCCGATACCCAGGTGATCGGAGACACTCAGAAAACCATGACTTGTGCGGTCGCGCACGACACGGGACCGAAAGAAAGGTCTTCAGAGTCCTCCCTCGGCACTGCCTTACCCCTCAGTTATGCGCCTCCCTACCCCGAGGGGCAATCGCTCGATCGGAGTGGGCGCTGTCTGTCTCCACCGAGTTGATGCTCTCTTATCAGCCTGACCGATCACTCTCCTAAGACGAGCCACCGTCTGCAACCCCGAATGGGCCTATTGAACAAGGCGCGGGTGGTTGCTTCGGACATCCCAGTATCTCCCCCGGCCTGTTCCTCCGCCAGAAATGAAGTCGCAATCCCTATAGAGGGAATAATACGCAGACTTCATTTCCGGCAGTACCCATTCAACAGAAGGAGGACAATGACAGATGGGACAGCCGTTCATCCACCTACCACGGATTTCCCCCAAAGATTTTGGTCGGGAGATGAAAAGACACTGGGAGGCTGATCTGGGGAACGTTGCGTCAGATCGCCTGAAATTACTTTGGGGGAATATGGCAGTCGCGTTCAACGACGCAATAGCTGAAGCCTACCTGCTTGCGAACGGGAAGATGCAACCCACCCGGTGGCGTGTGCTTCAACCTCCGACGGGGACGGGCAAGACGCAAGGCACCTGCCTCTACGCCGCGATGCTGGCGAAAGCCAATAGTGAGTTGCCACCGTATGGCACTCAGGTTGGCGTCCTAATCGTCACCCGTCTTATCGGTGACGCAGACAAGATCGTCGCGACAATCAACCAACTGGCGGGGTTTCCGTGTGCGGTCGCGAGACACAGCGAAAAGGCTATTCAAGCGTCAGAAATGCAGAAGCACGACATTCTGGTCATTACGCACCAAGCTTACGTCATGGCCCTGGAGTCGCTGACAATGTCGGGGGCGACGGATCTCTGGAGCAACTATGTGGAATGGAACGGCGGCAAGCGTCTCCTCACCGTTATCGATGAGAGCATTGATAACATCGTTGACCAGTATCGGGTAACATCGGCGGACATCCGAAAGGTCATGTCCTATTTGTCTCGCGTGGACAGGGAGACCTTTTCTGAGGAAGTGTCCGTCATTCAGGTAATCCTGGAACACCTCGAAAAGGTGGAATTGGCAGCCACTACTGGTGACAGTGACGAGACAGTGTCCACCGCTCGGTTCCTCTGGGACAGCCCTGGGGACCAACGTCGGGGTCCGCTCAAATGCGTCGACATGAGCCGACTGCGAGACTACATGCGAGGTTTACCGTTCGATCGTCTCGCGTTGCAGAAGGACAGTCTGATTGATCGGAAGCGGATAGCGCAACTCGTTGACAATACCCTCCGTGACATCGAAGCGATGCTGTCGCGGTTTGCGTACTACGCCCGCAAGGGAAACTATCACACCCTGAATTCCAGTCAGTTTCTCCTCCCAGCGGAGCTGCCAGGACCTGTCGTGTTAGACGCAACCGCAGAATCAAATGTCTTGTGGGATCTCATGGGCGACAGGGCGCTGGTGCAACCTGTGCCAGACAATACCCGTTCGTACCGAAACGTCACACTTCATGTGAGCAGGGATAAAGGACTGGGTAAAGGTACAATGATGGAGAAAGGAGAGGCGCGCATGGCCCGTCTTCTCCACCACCTAGAGGGAGATCTGAAAGACCGATCAGTCTTGCTCGTATGCCACAAGGACATTGAACACCATGCAGTTTCGTTTGAGCCAAAATTCAAACGGTATGCTGTGGGACACTGGGGAGCGATTGATGGCCGCAACGACTGGCAGGACTATGACACCGCTGTGATCTTCGGTCTGCCCTATCGCGATAATATTTGGGCCTTCAACACCTTCTTCGCGATACAGGGCGCACAGAATGACGAATGGCTTCGAAAGCCGAGTTGGAAGGAGCAACCTAACTTTCTCAATGAGATGCAGGTCATGCAGATTTCCGCATCCGTTGTCCAAGCGATCAATCGCGTCCGATCACGAAGAGTGACTGACGCGGAAGGAAACTGCCCGAAAACCGAGGTCTACATTGTCCTGCCGCAGGGCGCCGTCGGGGACGAAATTCTGCGAACCATCCGGCTAGCTATGCCAGGCGTTCAGCATAGAAACTGGCACTTCACGCTGGACGGAGAAAGGCCCGATGTCCGGAGAGCATCGTATCATCAACCTCTCGTCAGCTTGATGAAGTCGAGGCTGCCAGGCGAGATATCCATCAAGGAGATCTGCAACGAGCTGAACATTTCCAAGTTCGCCAAGCTCAACCTTCAGCACGACTTGCGAAATGCAACGAGTTCGCTCTCGTTGGAACTGGCGGAGATTGGTGTAACCTACCATTCGTTTGGTCACGGGAGAGGCGCCCGTAGCCTTCTGATCAAGGCTACGTAGTGAAGCCAAACCATGGTCCGATGGATTTTGATCCGGCTATTTGCGACTGCCACTCAGCTGTTACCCACAGAGAGTTTTCCCCCGGGGGGGCCTAAGCTTCTTGGAAGGCATCCCCGGGGGCATTTGACGCAAAAGCTTTGGTACCCCTGCCCTGCTTTTTTGTCCCAAAGTCCCTACGTTCTCGGCAGTTCAGAGCATTCCCACTGGCACAATAGTGTCACACTAGCCTCCCCATTCGGTGGTCTGCGGGGCGCCTATTGATGTCCCGTTCACCGGTTGAAATGAAGGCACTTCGATGGTATCAATCCTCCTGTAACAGATTGATTTTCGTGGACTATGTTGACGCCGCCTCCGGTTTTGTGGTCTATGCGCCGCATCGGATGGGCGTGTAGCTCAGCGGGAGAGCACTACGTTGACATCGTAGGGGTCACAGGTTCAATCCCTGTCACGCCCACCATTCGA
>Ga0182738_1006815_pt1 | contig 11776 bp, 9 predicted proteins | sample eDN5th30CBELigMG_FD_128876 | JGI IMG/M metagenome (GOLD analysis project Ga0182738, IMG submission 128876) | Enriched Miracle-Growth compost microbial communities from Emeryville, California, USA - eDNA 5th pass 30_C BE-Lig MG (version 2)... ...
CTCAAATGAAGAAAATGAACTGGAAAAACTTGAGTTTCTCAGAAATATTGATATATTCACAAATTTACAGTGCCTAACTCTGAGCCTTGCAAACCGGAAATAATGTATCATACATTTGAGATTTAGAGTCAAGTAAGCCAGAACCTGACGTCACTAGATCTCAGTCTCAACTTCACTCAAATCAGCGAAAATAGTAAAATCATGAAGAATATTGTTGCAAAGTTCATCAAATTGAAATACCTTTGCCTGAATTTGACTTTTTCGTGGATATTACATAATAGTGGTAAACTGCTCGTGCGTCTTGCTCCTTTCAAGGCTTTGAAATATCTCAATCTACAAATTGATTCAAGTGCTTCCTTCAATTATTCGGATGCTGTGAAATTTATTGTTGCCCATCAAAACCTTGAAATTTTGAAATTTAGATTTAAAACAATATTCAATACTGAATATGCTGAGCTTTTTGAAGGCATTCAGACGATGAAATCTTTGAAGGACTTGCAGATATGCCAGACCTCTAATTCTTTGACTCATTTTTCATATTGCTTTGCGTTCAAAACTCTGAAGGCCCTCAAAAAACTCCAATCCTTTAAACTTGATTTGAGGTCGAAATACTTTAATGGAAAAGATATGAAAGCAATCTTTAGATATTTTCTCAAGCATCCTTCACTTGACAAGGTAAATCTTTCTTTGACACAGGATCATAATAGCTATCTCCCTCCAGAATGCTTTGATAATGAACTTTATGCAGATGTCACGAAACTCACAGAGAAACTTCGTAGCCTCAAACTTCTTCTGAGGCTTGGCACTCAGCCAGATTATTGCAGGGTTAATGAGAATTTCTCCAAGATTATAATGCCAAGCGGCATCCCAACTAAAAATTTTGCTTACTCTCAAGAATAATGTGTCCAGGTTTCTCTCTTTCACTGTAAACTATCAAAATTCCTTTTCATAAATTTATGTCTCGTACAAAAAAGAAAATTCATATATCTCAAGATTTCCTGATTCCCATTATGTTCGCCACAAAAATCTGGACAGATCAGACAAAACATAAATCTCTCTTAAATCGTTCATATATCTCTGCTAGATTATAATTTAATTAAACTTTTTCCTCGTTCCACACAAAAAGATAAATTCTTTCTCAAATGAAGAAGGCCAAACAGTCAACACCAGAACCTTTATTAGAAACACCCATCCTTATCCAAAACCCTCCAGTCAGCTTCGGCAAAAAGTCTTTCGTTATTCCAACCATCAAATGCTTGCATCCTGGCAAACCATCTCTTGACACTGCTAAATTATGTATTAAACACCTCATCTTCTTCAAAGTCAAGTTTGACTCCTTTATTACACAACCTGGTGCTAAAAAGATTATCAAGAGAAACCTCAAATACTTGAAAGGAACCAAATACTGCCAATTCAAGCCTTCGCCTTCACTTTACACATGGAAACTAGCTAATCAGCTCGAAGCCAAAACCTCAAGGGAAAGACTCACTTTTGCCTACACTTCAACACCCGCCTCTCCGCCTTGTTGTGCTGCAAGGAATTCTGCAAAATTTCTTCTCAAATTAGCAAGGAATCGAATAGTAACAAAAGCTCTTCAGACAGGACTGACGACATTGTGTGACTCTCCACAAAAAGGACCTCATACCAAACAACTCCAGGACATCAGCAGGCTGAGCTTATCGAATTTTGAAAAGTATGAATACTTTGCTGCTTTCAGCGGTTTAAGTGATGAAAGTGAAGAAAGTTATCCACAAAAAGCTCTCAAAAATATTGATTTCTTTATTAATCTGCAAAGTTTATCTCTTGAACTTCGCAAGCACCTAGGCCCAGAAAACCTCTATGGCATCTTTGAAACTCTCGGTGATCTTACAAGCCTGACTTCTTTAGCCTTGAAAATGACTTTAAATCGAGTTGACACCAAAGGCCAAAATCTCAAGAAAACTATTGCAAAATTTGATAAATTGAAATATCTTGATTTTCAGCTCACTTTCTATGGAAGTTTCAGAGATACTGGGAAAATGTTTGTCAGTCTGGCCCATTTTAAATCCCTAAAATATTTGAACCTTGAAATATTTTCAAGGTTTGGATTTGATCATCCTGACAGTATCAAGTTTGTCGTTGCTCATAAAAATCTCGAAACTTTGAAATTCAAAGTTCAGCACATGAGATTCGATGAATACATTGAATTGTTCGAAGGAATAAAGAAAATGAAATCGCTTGACAGTTTGTGTGTGCTTGAAAGAGAAAGATTTCCCATGAGCTTTGGATACGGCATTGTGTTCAAGACATTAGAATGTCTCAAGAAACTCAAATCATTCAAGCTTCATCTTGGATATTATGCATTTGACGCGAATGAGATGAGTGGAGCTCTCAAGCATCTGTTAAAGCACCCTTCATTAGAAAAACTGGATATGTCAATGAAGATGGATCGGCTTTCAAAGCAAGAATATGACTTTGGTGATGAATTCTATGGAAATCTGAAAAAACTCCGCAATAAACTCCGAAGCTTTAAACTGTCTCTCATCTTATTTTCGGAGCTTGACAAAGGAGTTTATGATTCGATTCTGAAAATCATGCTTCCGACTGGAATTGCAAATAAACACTTTTATTGTGAATCACATTATTTCTAAAGTACGAAGCGATTACATCTATTGCTTTGCGAAGCATACATAAAACATAAACCCAAAAAACTCCTAAACAGGAACTGACACGAATTTCTTACAATTTTAATTCTTTCAAAAATTGTTTTTTTGCGACTCAAATTAAAAAAATTATTTTTCGAGCTATTTTTATAAGATTTACAAAACTTTATAAGTATTAAATTCTGCTTCCACTTGTCATTATTTCTTCATGTCAAATTCGAGTTTGATAAAACCTCCCTTCGTATTTAATAAAATAATATATCTTCATTTATCCCTAATTATGATGGAATTATAAAAGACGGTGGAAAAATGCTTGTCAGTCTGGCTCCTTTTAAAGCTCTAAAGCATTTGAATCTTGAAATACACTCGTGGTTTTACCTTGATCACCCTGACATGATAAAATTCATTTCTGCGTATAAAAACTTGGAAAGTTTGAAACTGAAAGTCCAAAATGAGATTTGATGAATATAATGAGCTTTTTGAAGGCATTAAAAAAATGAAATTGCTGACGAAATTATGTATTCTTCAGGGGACAGGATATCCGACGAGCTTTGGATGCGGAACTTTATTCAAAGCGCTAGAAGCTCTCAAGAAACTCATATCATTCAAATTTCATCTTAAAGCTTATTGTTTCAATGCAAATGAAATGAGGGCAACTCTCAAACATCTCCTGAAGCATCCTTCCCTAGAAGAAGTTAATATTCTGATGAAAATGGAACTTCACTCACAACTGCCTTATAATTTTGACGCTGAGTTCTATGGGGATATGACAAAACTTCGAAAGAAACTTCGCAGCTTTCAACTTGTCTTTGACCTTTTATCGAAGCCAAAGTATGACGCAGTTTATGATCAAGTACACAAGATTATTGTCCCAACAGGCACTGGAAAGAAAATCTTTAATTGGTAAAAATGTTGAATTCTATAGATTTATATCAAAGGAGAAACACCGTTCTTAAAATTATGCCAAAATATTCCTCAATCTTCATGTTGCGTATCAGTAATAAGGCATGGAAGGGGGGGGGGGAAAAAAATTAGAGAGACCCCGTAACTGCTTTCTCTCATCAACATACATATAAATCGCGTCTCTTGGGAAATTATTTTTATAAAAACATTAAATAAATTCTGATTTCCCTGCTAATTTATTCACTTAATTTCGACTTCACCAAATTAATTCCAATCCAAAATGAAGAACTTCAAGCCATCTCCATCAGATTTTTCTGGAGAAACGCCCATGCTTCATCAAAGCCCTCTCATCAAAAAACCTTTAGTTATTCCAGCCATCAAATGCTTACATCCCACCAAACCATCACTTGAGATTGCGAAAATACGCATTAAACATCCAATCTTCCTCAAACCCAAGTTTGACAATTTGATTAAACGACCTGGTGCCAAAAGAATCATTAAGCAGAATCTTAAATACTTAAAGGGTACCAAGTATTTTCAATTTCTGCATTCAACTTCATTTTATACATGGAAATTAGCTCATAAAATCGAAGGCAAAGCCTCAAATGGTGAGGTCATTCCAAGGCCAGTTTCTGCTAAATTTTTTGCTATGTTAGCAAGGCATCACATCACTTTAAAAGCTCTTCATACAGGTTTAGACTTTATTAAATTCATCAATCCTCTGAAAAAACCATTTCATGTCAAATGGCTTCACGATATAAGCAGGCTAAGCTTCTTGAATCAGAATGAAAGTGAAAAAGAATTGCTTCAAACTCTCAAAGATATTGTTGGGTCTTTCACTCGCACGCAATGTCTATCTCTGGAACTTCGTAATGAGTTGGACCCAGAAATCTTCTACAGTATTCTTGAAATCCTCGGTGAGATCAAGAACCTTACCGCTTTAACCTTGAAAATATCCTTCAATCAAGTTGACACGAAAGGCCAAAATCTCGAAAAAACCATTGCGAAATTTGACAAATTAAAATATCTTCACTTGCGTCTGAACTTTGACGGAGATTTAAAAGACAGCGGGAGAATCCTTGGTAGTCTAGCTCCTTTTAAAGCACTAAAGCGCTTGAGTCTTGAAATACACTCGTGGTTTCATTTTGGTCATTCTGATACAATTAACTTCATTTCTGCGCATAAAGACCTGGAAAGTTTGAAACTGCAAGTCCAACATATAGGATACGATGAATACAATGAGCTTTTTAAGGGCATCAAAGAAATGGAATCGCTCGCCAGATTATCTATTTTCCAGGCGACAGGATATCGGAAGAGCTTTGAGTACAGCATTGTATTCAAAGCATTAGAATCCCTGAAGAAACTTAAATCATTCAAACTTCATCTCAAAAGTTATTGCTTTGATCCAAATGAAATGATTGCAGCTCCTAAGCATCTACTGAAGCATCCTTCACTCGAAAAAGTGAATATTTTGATGAGAATGGAACTTCAGTCACAGCTGCCTTATAATTTTGACGATGAGTTCTATGGGGATATGACAAAACTTCGAAAGAAACTTAGCAGCTTTAAACTTATCTTTGATCTTTTATTGAGACCAGAGTATGAAGCAGTTTATGATCGGGTGCACAAGGTTATCGTCCCAACAGGCGTTGGAAACAAAATCTTTAATTGTAAAACATATTGACTATTTTTTTCAACTCTATTCCCAGAGATGTAATAAATAAATATTTTACATAATATGTTATAAAATATTTTGAATTCTTCAATTTAATGGAACTCTTTCAACCCTCTTATCTTTCTCATTAGCCCCTAAAAATTAATTTTCGACGAGTCATAGTCATACATCTCTTTGAAACTAATTTCATTCAGATCGGATTTCACTTTTTTCTCAAAAAAAGTCGTTCATGCCTTGCACCCTCACAAAAAATAGAACTTGATTTTCTTTCAATTAAAAAATTCCTTGAAAATGAAGAAAGCCACCAAATCCTCATTTGAAGTAACCAGCCCAGTGCCCGCTACAAACTCTCTTAAAAGACCATCAAATTTGCTCCAAGTTCATAAATATTTTGGTCTCAATAAAACTCCCTTTGATCATGCCCAAATACGCGTTCGAAATCCTCTTATCTTCAAAATCAAATTTCTTAAATTTCCTTCACTCCGTGGGACAAAAAGAATCCTCAAGCGGAACATGAAACATCTCAAAGGAACCAAAGACTATCAGTTCAAGCCGAGACCCTCCTTCGATATCTGGAAAAATCTCAAGAAAATAAAAAAACTGGACCAGTCTCAAGTCACTCTCAATCCTCTTATCAAAAATCCTTCTATCTTACTGAAGAAATTTATCAAACTCCGCATAGCTCCGAAACAAATGAACCTGGAATTGACTTCATTAACTGATTTTGTCAAGCGAAAGCGCTATGTAAAAGAACTAAGAAATGTGCACGTATTAAAGCTGTCAAGTTGGGCCCTTTGTTCATATTTTCAAGTTCAAGACTCAATAGAAAAACCTCAACTTCTCATAAATCTCAAATTTTTCACTCATTTACAAAGCTTGTTTATTGAAATTCCTATCCAAGCTCACACATCCAAGCCCCTTCTAGATATCTTCGAACTGCTAAGCGACGCTGCTAACAACTTGATCTCTTTGAAGATTACGATGAGTTTGATCAAAGTTGATAAAGTTTACCGCAATATGGCCAAGATCCTTGAAAAGTTTACAAACCTCCAATATCTTCATTTTTGTCTTGGCTTTTGGCAAATACCTCATAGCAGCAATTTGTTTACAAGTTTCACATCCTTCCCAGCACTCAAACACTTGAATCTAGAACTTACCCCAACACAGGATTTTGATTACGATGATGCAATCAAATTTATTTCTGCATACAACCATCTCATAACCCTAAAAATCCAGCTTCCATATCTTCCGTCTCATAATTACCAGCAGTTCTTGAATACCATTCGGAAACTCAAGTCTCTCTCTTGCTTATGTGTGCTCGAGAAATGCAAACAACGCCAAAGTCTCCAAAGTGATGGTGTCCTTAAAATCTTGGAAGCCCTTGAAAAACTCAGAACTTTAAAACTTGATGTGGTTTTCAATCCTCTTCTTTCTGTTGATAAAATCAAACCTCTTGTTAAAAGCATGCTTCAGCATCCATCTCTTGAGAAAGTAAGTACCTCTCTACATAATGAAGTGATGAGATATCTGCGTCAGGAGAATCCAGATCTTCAGGAAAGTATAAAGAAACTCAAAAAGAAGCTTCGTAGCTTCAACACTCCCGTCTTTATTTGAAAGTCTTATCCTCTTGTAAAATTTGCCATTCTTGATGGTATTGAAGGTCCATAAAGATATGTATATCTTTACAATTGAGACACTCAAAAAAAACTTTCATTCTTTCTAAACGAATCGATTTTTAGTCTTGAACCATTGCCAAACATTCAAGTTTAGTGAAGTTCTATTGAAAAATTCGACCCAAAAAATTCTTCATTTCTTCAAATACATCACTTCCACCCCCAAAATTAATTTGATAAGAAATGATTGATTTGAGACTTATTTCGTTCAGGTTAGACAAAAATACTAGAGAAAAAAAAATATAAATTGATCCTTTCTGCTTTTCATCAATACCCCTTGAAAGAATTAGTTTCACACTAAAAGAGCCAAAGTTTGGATAGTTCGACGGGAGAGACCTCTAGGTTCTCCGTTATAACTGAATCAAGTATTTCAGAATAAATATCCGTTGAGGCAAAGCTGTTTCAAACATTTTTCGTGAATGATCATAATCTGTGTTTATTATTCTTACATTTCAGCTTATCTTTCCCTCTTTTTTCCAATTTTTAAAAAAATAAATTAACTTTGTTGATATCTCAAATAACCAAACAAAGAATTCATCAGAACCTCGTCATCACAGCAATAAAGCTCATCAGCTCTCCATTTTAACTCAGCGATGGATTTTCCAAACATTCATAAACCTCTATTCATTCCAGCCATCAAACAGTTTCACCTCAAGGAACCAACTCTTGACATCATTAAATTATGCATTAAAAACCATCATTTCCTCAAAATAGACTTTCAAGACTTTTCTTCAATCCCTCACTCCACTCGTGTCATCAAACGTCACATGAAATGCCTCAAAGCAACCAAAAATTGTCGATTCAAGTCCTCAGTCACCTTATATAAATGGAAACTGGCAGCCTGAGCGGATGATTTTGGTGCAGAGATCCATTTCCCTCGATTGCCAAGTCAGCCGATCGTTGATGATGCAAGAAAAAATCCGACACGTTTTCTTCGAAAATTGACGCTGAATGGTTTGATTCACAAGTACCTGAGTTTGAAGCTGGCTTCGTTCACTGATTTTACAAAGATAAAGAGCAATCTCCGAGAGCTCAAAAATATTGTTATGCTCAAACTATCAAATTTACATCGGAGTCCATACTTTCAAATCCAACTAGATGAGCGAAGTGCAGAAGCAAGCCCTCAGATTATCAAAGGGATCAGTTTATTCACTCATCTACAAAGTTTGTTCCTTGAGATTGCTCATCCAGGATGTACTTCAAAGACCTTTTCTGACGTCTTGGTGACGGTGAGTAAAACTACTAGCCTGAAATCTTTGAAAATTCGAATGAACTTTTCACAAATGAGCCCAACAGCAAATCAAGATTTAAACAACATCGCAAAAAAGTTTGAAAAATTAAAGTATCTTCATATACAACTTACATTGACCGCAAGTATTGAAAATCCTGACGGATTCTTCAGCAATCTTGGAAGTTTTCCCGTCATCAAGTATTTGAACTTTGAGATTTTCTCGAAAACTGACAAATTGAAATGTTTTGATGCCTTCAAATTCGCTTCTCAACAGGAAAACCTTCAAACTCTCAAGTTCAAAACTTTTCATCTACTCCCTCAAGAATATGCTGGACTATTCCAAAATGTTCAGGAAATGAACTCTTTGACAAATCTTTGCATAGCTGAACAGGAGAGATATTCCATGAGATTTGATTACAGCATTGTTTTTCAAGCCTTAGAAGCTCTGAAAAACCTTAAATCTTTGAAAATTCACCTTGGATATTATGGACTTGGGGCACATGAAATGGAGACGTTTCTAAATATTCTATCGAGTCATCCATCTCTTGAAAAGGTGGATATTTCGATCAAAATGGATCGTATGTCAAAACGACCTTATGACTTTGATGAAGAGTTTTACCAAAAGATAACAAATTTGAGGAGAAAACTTCGGAGTTTCAAAATCCTCTTGATTGTTTTTTCAGGACCAGAATATGATGCTGTTTATGAGAGAGTTTGTAAAATTATCATTCCAAATGGGAAACCTAATAAACTATTTGCCTGTGAAAAAAAGTGTTGCTAAACATTAAAGCACATCCTTTTGCTTAAATTTTTCTATTTTATTGCGAATAACTGCACCAATTTGAGATATTTATTCTTTGAAATCAATTTATCTCAGATTTTCAGCTGATTCTTTTTAGCTCTGACTTTCGTAAAAAACTCTAGTTGCTGATTATCATTAGAAAATTTTAGGAATTAAAGTAAAATAAAATTACAGAGAGAATTAAATTCCTGTCACATTAACGTAACACAAAATACCTCAGAGCAACCAAACATTGCCGATTCAAGTCCTCAGTCACATTATATAAATGAAAGCTGTCGACCGTAGCGGAAGAATATGGCTTAAAGATTCCTTCTATTCAATTGGAAGACCAGCCCATCATTGGCATCATTGATGATGCAAGAAAAAACCCGAGACATTTTCTTCTAAAATTAACACGAAATGGGTTGATCAAAAAGAGTCTGAGCCTGAAACTAACTTCATTCATTGATTTCACAAAGAAAAAAAACAATCTCCGAGAGCTCAAGGATATCAGCATGCTCAAAGTATCGAATTTGCATAGGAATGCCAATTCTCAAATGCAACCAGACAAGCAAATTGCAGAGGCGAGCAATCATATTATAAAAAATCTTACCCCATTCACTAACTTAAAAAGTTTGTTCCTTGAGATTGCTCATCCAAGTTGGAGTTCAAAGAGCTTTTATAGTGTCTTGAATACTTTGAGCAGACTTCCTTCTGCTTTCGAGTCTTTGAGATTACGGATGAACTTTTTAAAGGAGATTTCACCAATAAAACCTCTGGAAAGTTTTGACAAATTAAAGTATCTCCACCTTCAACTCTCATTTGATTCAAAGATGAAGGATTCTGGAGAATTTCTCAGCAATCTTGAGTGTTTTCCTGCACTAAAATATTTGAATTTGGAAATTTTCTCCAATTTTTATGGCTTCAAAAACTCTGATGTTATAAGATTCGTTTCTCAACATAAAAGTCTCCAAACCCTAAGGTTCCTCACATGACCTTTAAAGAATACAATGACCTGTTACGACTTCTTCAAAAAATACAATCTTTGCCAAGCCTCTGTATATTTGAGAGACAAGAAGACCCCATGAGTGCCGATTATAATGCTCTCTTTCAAACTTTAAACTCTCTGAAAAATCTAAAATCTTTGAAAATTATTCTGGGCTCCTATAGATTTAGAGGAGAAGAGATGAAAGCAGGTTTCTCTGTTTTACAAAGTCATCCTTCACTTGAAAAAGTGAATATTTGTGTCAAAATGGTTCGGTTCGAAGTGGATGCCAGAGTCTTTGATGAAGAGTTTTACCAAAACTTAACAAAATTGAGAAGAAAACTGCGAAGCTTCAGACTAACCGTCTGGCTTTATGCCAACCACCCAATAGTTGAGAATCGTTTCAAAGATCTTATCAAAATCATCATTCCAAATGTTAGCGAGGTCATCATTCCGAATGGGAAATCTAACAAACTATTTGCTTGTGAAAAACATTATGAAGCGTGGTGAAATTGGTTTCAGTCTTTTGTTGTTTTAATTAATATTTATTTATAAAGATTTTGAATCACCTTTGTATCTATTGAGTCTTGCCAAATTACTTGTAAACCCAAATCATAAACCTCAGCAGTTGAAAGTTTCAAAATATCTTTGAGACTGGCAGAAAGGAAGTATGGTTGTAAATAAAGAAAAGGAAAATTCTTGATCATTCTGAAACTTTTAAGAAATTGATTAATAAGCTAAAAATTTCAGAGAAATCACTTAAATTAATGTTTTCGTTTTGAGATAATTTGCTCCAATTCCTTAAGAAAAAAGCTTCAAAAGAGCTTCGATTACTTTCTTCTCCTTGGACTTATCAAAGCTTATCTTTCCTAAGGCATATGTGATTTTGAGAACGAATCTCCCTACATAAATAACGACTCCTTCAAATTTACTTTATCGTAATCAATTTAACAGACAGCCCTGTTTTCTTCTCTCCCAAGCTGTTTCAAAGATGATCAGACATTTAGAGACCTTTTCAATAAAAATTTAATTCACTGAATTTCTCAGCTTACTGTTATTTTTTTTTCCAATAAAATTTCATCAATGATTGAGTTTTCTGGTTTCAAAAAATAGCAAGAACAATAAAAAAATCAAACATTCAATCAACCAGTCATTTCAATTTCAGTATTAAATTTCAAATCAATTTAATTAAAACAGCATCATTCTCACTTCAATAAGGCTTGACTTTCCAAAATTCTAAAAAAAAAACATCATCCGAAGTTTCCCTTGAGAATTCCCTTCCTTAACATCAAATATTCTCAATTAATCCTTCTTTTTTCGAAAAATAATAGTACAAATTCATTCCTTCCAAAAATCCAAATCAAACCAAATTTATTAACTTTAAACCCATCTGAATTAAAATCCTTATTTCAGTAAGACTTTTAGCCTAAATTTATTAATTTTTTTCCTCTTTATCATTCACTCACTCTCTCTTACCCCTTTAAACTCATGCTTCACCATATCAAATCTCTCATAGTAACCCTTTAGAACTTCTTCTCTAACCTTTCCAGACTGGAGATAGCTCTCCCAAGCCAACAGGTAGAAGGCTTTCAATCTCAGGAATGATCGAAAAAGGCGATCAAATTGACCATCATCATCATGACGATCATTATAAATCTGATCATCCAAGCCTCTTTTCTCCTCCAAAACACACCGATTCTGAGCCTGATCATTCCAAAGACTCTTATCATTTCATCGAATATAAAGCCCAAGTTGATGATACACTCGATGGTATCGCCATCTCTTACTCCCTAAAGTAACTTTTTGATGTCATTGAGATGGCCATAATTCTTTTATAAAGCCCTTTTACGATCAAAAGAGATAATGAGTTGAGTTCAGATCAGGTA
>Ga0182738_1006816_pt1 | contig 11774 bp, 13 predicted proteins | sample eDN5th30CBELigMG_FD_128876 | JGI IMG/M metagenome (GOLD analysis project Ga0182738, IMG submission 128876) | Enriched Miracle-Growth compost microbial communities from Emeryville, California, USA - eDNA 5th pass 30_C BE-Lig MG (version 2)... ...
CGCGCGTCGCGCTCGGCGACGGCCTGCCCCATGTCGCCCTCTTCGCCGAGGACCAGGCGCGCTATGTCGCGACCTGCCGGCCCGAGCACGCGAACGCGGTCGAGGCTGCGTTCGCCGGCGCCGGCGTGCCGCTCGTCGCCCTCGGCGCAGTCGGCGGGGCCGATCTCGTGCTCGGCGACAGCGCGGTGCCGGTCGCCGCCCTGCGCGAGGCGCACGAGGGTTGGTTCCCGCGCTTCATGACGGGGCGGGGCCGAGCTCGCGCCGTGAGCCCGCCGGCATTGTGAGGGAGACGCGGCGGGCCTATGTCTAGCCACGAGGCGAAGCAGGCGGGAGGCGATCCATGGCCATGACGGCGGGCGAGATCGAGGCGCTCATCAAGGCGGCGCTGCCCGACGCACGCATCGAGATCCGCGACCTCGCCGGCGACGGCGATCACTATTCCGCGACCGTCCTGTCCGAAGCCTTCCGCGGCAAGTCGCGCGTCCAGCAACACCAGCTCGTCTACGCCGCGCTGCGCGACCAAGTCGGCGGCCAACTTCACGCTCTCGCGCTGCAGACGGGCGTGCCGGAGTGAGGCCGGCGGGCGATGGCGCGCGCCGGTCCGATTCTGCTAGATTCCGCCTCGATCAGGCCCAGGCCTTAGGAGTATCCGATGTCCATCGACGCGTTCATCGACAGCGAAGTGAAATCAAACGACGTCGTTCTGTTCATGAAGGGCACGCCGCAGTTCCCGATGTGCGGCTTTTCCGGCCAAGTGGTGCAGATTCTCGATTATCTCGGCGTGCCCTACAAGGGGCTCAACGTGCTCGAGAACGACGAACTGCGCCAGGGCATCAAGGACTACTCGAACTGGCCGACGATCCCGCAGCTCTACGTGAAGGGCGAGTTCGTCGGCGGCTGCGACATCGTCCGCGAGATGTTCCAGTCCGGCGAGTTGCAGGTCCTGCTGACCGAGAGCGGCCTCCCCGTCAATACGCCGGCCGGCGCGTGAGCTGGATCGGTTAACGGGTTGGCAAGCTCGGTGAAGGAGAAATGAACAGGGCGTGAATGCCGGCGTCAGCCGCGCTTCATGCTCCGGTCGCGAAGCTGAGATCGGCGGGCGTGTGGCCGCAGGGCTACGAGGACGACATGAAGACGATCCATTTCGCGGTCATCGTGATCTTCGCCTTTGCGACGACGGTCTACGTCGCCCGCGGCGGCCCGTTCGATCAGGCCGCCGCCGAGACCGCCCTCTGCCGCAACGGCACGGTCATCACCCTCGGCCATCACGCCCAGGCGGTGGATGCCTGCGAGCTCCATGGCGGACTGTCGGTGGTGCGGCTCACCAAGGGCAACCGGGACTAGCTTGGGCTAGAAATCCGCTCGCCGCCGCGCAGGCGAGCCCTCTGCGAAACTCCTGAACGAGCGGACGAAAGCTGGATCGCGGAGTGACCAATGGAACCAGACCAAGTCTGCCATTCCCGGTTCACCCCATTTCGCAGAGGCTCTGCCTGAGGGCAGGAACCCCCTCCTGTCCCTCCTCCTCACGGGGAGAGGGACACCCGCTTGCAGACCCTGCGAATCAGGCGGCGCTGCCGTGGGCGTGTCTTCCTCGGGAGAACTCGCTCGGCATTCAAGACCCCCGCTGGATGGGGAGCCTCTCCAGGCGGTCCTCTCCCCCACTTAATGGGGGAGTCCCCAGGCTGCGCCCCCGTGATCTCCTCAGAACCGGCCGGGGCCACCGCCGAAATGGTGAACCTCCGGTCCCTGCCGGATCGGCGCGAAGTCCTGCACTGCGGGGCCGCACGCCCGTGACCAGAGATCGGCGAACACGGAACGATAGGCGGAGGGAAAGTCCTCCGGCACGACGACGCCGAGCCCCTCGTCGGTGATCCGGGCCACGAACTGGGTGGCGTGCGCGCGGGCCGTTGCGTCGCGCCCCGACGCCTCACCGCAGAACACCGCCGCCTCGCCCGCCTGCGGGCGCCCGATCCAGGCGGACATGAACTCGGGGCCGAACGGAAACTGATCCGCCAGCGCCGCCGCGATGCGCGCCCTCACCTCACCGTCCGCGGCCTCGGGAAGGATTGTCTGGGTCGCCGCCCCGGAGATCGCGGCCAGCATCGCCGTGGCCGCGAGGCCCATCGTCCACCTTATCATGATCGTCTCCATCGCCGCTGCCTTCGAAGGCTCTATCGGCGCCGGAGCGCGGGCCGTCACCCCCCGATCGCGGGGCTATCCCGCCGCATTGGCAACAAAAAGGGCGCCCGAGGCGCCCTTTCCGTAGTCCCTGGCCGAGGCCCGATCAGCGCGAGTAGTACTCGACGACCAGATTGGGCTCCATCTGCACCGCATAGGGCACGTCGGCGAGCGCCGGCACGCGCGTGTAGGTCGCGCGGAACTTGTTGCGGTCGAGTTCGATATAATCGGGCACGTCACGCTCGGGCAGATCCATCGCCTCGAGCACCAGCACCATCTGGCGCGACTTCTCGCGCACCTCGACGACGTCGCCGGGCTTGCAGCGATAGGACTGGATGTTGACGCGGCGGCCGTTCACCAGGACGTGGCCGTGGTTCACGAACTGGCGCGCGGCGAAGATCGTCGGCACGAACTTGGCGCGGTAGACGACGGCGTCCAGCCGGCTCTCAAGCAGACCGATAAGCTGCTCCGAGGTGTCGCCGCGCTGGCGCCGGGCCTCGTCATAGGTCTTGCGGAACTGCTTTTCGGAAATGTCGCCGTAGGCGCCCTTCAGCTTCTGCTTGGCGCGGAGCTGATTGCCGAAGTCCGACAGCTTGCCCTTGCGGCGCTGGCCGTGCTGACCGGGGCCGTATTCGCGGCGGTTCACCGGGCTCTTGGGGCGCCCGAAAATGTTCTGGCCAAGCCGGCGATCGAGCTTGTACTTGGCCGAATGACGCTTCGACATCGCGGTATCCTTGGATGCTTGTGTGTTCTTGCAAGGACACGCGCCCTCCTCTGCCCATCGGGACCGCGAGGTCCCAGGGCCGACAGGAACGGGCGCCAGCGCAGCGCCGCCCCACGGGTGCGTGAATGCGCGCAGGGAAGTGTTCCGCCCCGCGCACGCCGGCACATAAGGCGAGATGGAGGCGAGAGTCAACCGAGGACGGGCGCGGGCAGGCCCAGCGGCCGCGCTGCGACGAAGCCGAACCGCTCCAGCACCGAGCGCGCCGGCGCCCCGCCGGTATGAAGGAACACGGGGCCCTTCATGATCCCGGCAGGGGCCGCGCCGCCCAGCACGGCGTCGAGTCGCCGCGCGATCGCCGGCGCCGGATCGATCCAGTCCACCGGCCAGGGCGCAAGGCCGCGCAGGCGCTCGATCAGCAACGGATAATGCGTGCAGGCGAGCACGATCGTGTCGGTGCGCCGGCCGCCTTCCTCGACGAAGCAGGGCGCGATCTCGGCCGCGATCGCCTCGTCCGCCACCGCCGTGCCCGACAGCGCGGCCTCGGCGAGGCCGGCGAGCCGCCGCGCACCGACAAGCGTGAACCGGCAGTCCCGGCCGTGGGTGGCGATGAGCTCGCGGGTATAATCGCGGGCCACGGTGCCGGGCGTGGCGAGCACCGAGACCAGCCGCGAGCGGCTGCGCTCGGCAGCGGGCTTGATCGCCGGCACCGTGCCGACAAACGGCACCGCGAAGCGCGCCCGCAGCACCGGCAGCACGAGGGTGGACGCCGTGTTGCACGCGATGACCACCGCGTCGGGCCGGTATGCCTCGATTGCCGCGCCGATCACCGCGGTGACGCGTTCGCGGATGACGTCCGCCGGCAGCTCGCCATAGGGGAAGACGGCCGTGTCCGCGACATAGACCAGCGGCCGATCCGGCATTCGCGCCCGGATTTCGCGGAGAACGGTGAGCCCGCCGAGTCCCGAATCGAACACCACCGCCGTCACGGCGCGCCGTCCCGATCCACCCGCCGGCCGTAGCGCTGGAAGGCCGAGACGACGCCGCGCAGCGAGCGCACCTCCTGCTCGGTCAGCCCGGCGCGGGCGAAGATGGCGCGCAGATTCTGCACCATGTGCGGCCGCTTCTCGGCGGGGCGGAAGAAGCCCACCGCGTCGAGCGCGCCCTCGAGGTGCTCGAACATGCGCAGGACATCGTCCTTGGAAGCGGGTGGGGACAGTTCCGGCGTCGCGAAGGGCAGCGCCGCGTCTTCCGAGGCGAACCCGGCCTTGCGCCACTCGTAGCCGACGATCAGCACGGCTTGGGCGATGTTGAGCGAAGAAAAGCGCGGATCGACCGGCAGGGTCAGGATCGCGTCGGCGAGCGAAATCTCGGCATTGGTGAGCCCCGTACGCTCGCGGCCGAACAGGATGCCGACCCGCTCGCCGGCCGTGCCGCGACGCCGCACCGTCGCCGCCGCGTCGACTGGACCGACAACGGGCTTGGTCAGCTCGCGGTCGCGCGCTGTGGTGGCGTAGAGGAACGAGAGGTCGGCGACCGCCTCCTCCACGGTCGCGAACACCCGCACCGCGTCGATCACGTGATCGGCCCGGCTCGCGGCGGCGCGCGCCTTCTCGCTCGGCCAGCCGTCGCGCGGGTTGACGAGGCGCAGATCGGCGAGGCCGAAATTGGCCATGGCCCGCGCCGCGGTGCCGATATTCTCGCCCAGCTGCGGCTCGACGAGGACGATCGCCGGCTCGGGCGCCGGCTCGCGGGTGGGCGCCGCATCCGGACGCGGATCAGCTGTGAAGACGGGATTTTCGGCGCTCATGGGTGGGGCAAGAGGTAATCCGCCGCTGTCCCGAACGCAAAGCCCTTTGCGCGTTGCGGCCGGCATGGCTTCATTGCGCAGGCAGCGTGAGGAGGACGCGGGTGCCGGACCTCGCCACCATCGACGCCGTCGTCGCGCTCCGCTTCGCCACCCAAGGGCTGACCGGTTCCCCGTTCGCCACGCCGGCCGAGGCCGTGGGCACGCTCGCGGCGGTGCAGGCGCAGGATTTCTCCGGCGCGAAATGGTCGCTCGGTCTGCGGACGGGGTGGACCGACGCCGCAATCACGCAAGCCTTCGACAAGGGCGTCCTGCTGCGCACCCATGTGCTGCGCCCGACCTGGCATTTCGTGCTGCCCGCGGACATCCGCTGGATGCTGGCCCTCACCGCGCCGAAAGTGCTGGCCCAGAGCGCCGGCCTTCATCGCCAGGAAGGGCTCGACGCGCGCGTGTTCCTGCAGGCGGAGGCAGTGTTCGAGCGCGCGCTCGCGGCAGGCAGCCACCTGACCCGGCCCGAGCTCGGCGCCCGTCTCGCCGAGGCCGGCATCGCCGCCGACAAGCTGCGGCTGACGCTGATCGTCATGCACGCCGAGCTCGTCGGGCTGATCTGCAGCGGGCCGGTCCGCGGCAAGCAGCAGACCTATGCCCTGCTCGACGACCGGGCGCCCGACGGCCCGCGCTTCGAAAGGGACGAAGCGCTCGCAATGCTGGCGGCGCGGTTCTTCAGCGGCCACGGGCCGGCGAGCGTGCGCGACTTCGCACGCTGGTCCGGCCTCACGCTCACCCAGGCACGGGCGGGGCTCGGTGAAACCGCCAAAGGTCTCCAAAGCATCCGGCACGACGGCGAGACGCTGTGGTTCCGCGATATGGGCCGGAGCGCGCAGCCGAACGCGCCGCCCGCCTTCCTGATCCCGGAATACGACGAGGTCGTGCTCACCTATCCCGACCTCAACATCCCCGGCCTCGGCGGGGGCAGCCCCGAACGACCGGACTTCCCGTCGCGTCCGGTGGTCGTCGGCGGGCAAAGCCTCGGCACGTGGCGGCGCACCGTCGTTCGCCATGCCGTTGCGGTTGAGGTCCATCCCTCGGCCGCGCTCGGCCCGGCGGAGGCAGCCGCAATCACGGCGGCAGTCGAGGCCTATGGCGCGTTCATGGCGCTACACGCCGACTGGCAGGCGCGCTGAGCCGACCGGAGAAAGGACGGCTGCATTCGCGCAGCCGCAAGTCCTGGGAGGAAGCGCGGCGCCGGCAGGGGCGCCGCACAGTTCCAACTGTCATCCATCCCACGAAGTTTCCGGTGTTCGGAAAAAAAATTCGGAGCCCTAAGTTCCGGTGCCCTTTGGCGCCGAAAATACCCGCGGCTCACGTCGCCAGCAGATCCGCCAGCGCCAGCGCCACGATCTCGGTGGCGGCCTTGAGGTCGGGGATGCGCAGCCGCTCGTCGGCGCCATGCGCGTGGGCTTCGAGGATGGAGCGCGGCCCCGCGCCGTAGAGCACGGTGGGAATGCCGGCGGCCGCGTAGTGCCGCGCATCGGTATAGAGCGGCGCGCCCGTCGCGCGCACCTCCGTATCAAGCACCGCGCTGGCGTGACCGGCGAGCACCTCGACAAGACGCGCGGTGCCCTCGACCGCGCGCAGCGGCTCGGCGAGCATGATGCGGCGGCACTCGATCTCGATGCCCTCGGGCGTCGGCGCGGCGCCGTGGATCAAGGCGTGAAGGTCGCGCTCCACCGCCTCGCCATCCTCCTCCGGAATGAGCCTCCGGTCGAGCCGCATCGCCACCCGGTCCGGCACCACATTGGTGTTGATACCCCCGGAGATGAGGCCGACAGTCAGCTTCGGCGAGCCGATGCCGGGAACGGCGCTGGTGCGCTCGCCGAGGCGGTTCCGCTCGGCGTAGAGCGCGGAGAGGATCGGCACCGCCGCCTCGAGGGCGTCGGCCCCGGTCTCCGGCATCGCCGCGTGGGCCTGCCGCCCACGCACCACCACCTCCATGTGCAGGCAGCCGTTATGCGCGGTGGTGACGGCATAGGAGAAGCCGGCGGAGATGGCGTAGTTCGGCCGCGTCAGACCCTGTTCGAGCAGGTATTTCGGCCCGATCTGGCCGCCCGCCTCCTCGTCGTACGTGAAATGCAGCTCGACCGTGCCGTCGAGCGGGCGCCCTGATTCGATCAGCGCCTTCAGCGCGAAGGCGTAGGTCGCGAAATCGGATTTGGAGACCGCGACGCCGCGGCCATAGATCGCGTCGCCGCGCTCGACGGCGCCATAGGGGTCCATCGCCCAGCCGCCGCCCGGCGGCACAACGTCGCCGTGCGCGTTGAGCGCGACTGTCGGCCCTGCGCCGCGGCCGAAAGCGTGGCGGACGATGAGATTGGTGACGCTGCGCATGCCGTTCTGGCGCACGAAAGGCTCCGGCACCGGGTGTCGCTCCACCCGGAAGCCGAGTTCCTCCAGCAGCTCGGCGGCGCGCTCGGCGTGCGGCGCGCAGTCGCCGGGCGGATTGTCGGAGGGCACCCGCACCAGCGCCTTCAGGAACTCCACCTCGGCGTCGAAATGGCGTTCGACGAACTCCCTCATGTCCCCTCCCGGGCCTTCGCCGCGAGCCGTTCCACGGCCCGGACCAGCGCCTCCACGGCGAGGCCCATGTCCTCGTCCGCGACGTGTTCCGCCGGATTGTGGCTGATGCCGCCGGCGCAGCGGACGAACAGCATGCCGATATCGGTGAGCCGCGCCATCGCCTGCCCGTCATGGCCGGCGCCGGAGGCGAGCCGCCGGGGCGGCAGGCCCATGCCGTCGACGGCCGCCGCGAGCACGTCCTGCAGATCAGGCGCGCAGGCGCAGGTGGGCGCCTCGTGATAGCGCTCGATCTCGACCGCGACGCCGCGCAGCGTGCCGATCTCGCGTGCCCGCTTGACGATCGCCTCCGCCACCTCGGCGCGCGGGCGGTCGCTCGCGGCGCGCAAGTCGAGGGTCATGGTCACGCTGCCCGGGATGACGTTCGTGGCACCGGGCACGACCGCGAGCGACCCGACTGTCGCGACCACGGCGTCGCCAGGGTCGCGCGCCCGCGCCGTGGTCTCGATCGTCATCATGATCTCCGCCGCGGCGGCCAGCGCGTCGCGCCGAAGGCCCATCGGCACGGTGCCGGCGTGCCCCGCGAGCCCCTCGATGCGGATGCGGAACCGGCTCTGCCCGGCGATCGAGGTGACGACACCGAGCGGCAGGCCCTCGTGCTCCAGCACCGGCCCCTGCTCGATATGGACCTCGAAATAGCCGAGCACGCCGCCCGGCTCGTAGGCAGCCGCGGCAATTTCAGCCGGGTCGACGCCGAACCCTCGCAGTGCCGCGGCGATCGTGGTGCCGTCCCTGTCGGCGAGGTCCAGCGTCGCCGGGTCGAGAATGCCCGCCGCCGCCGAGGACGAGACCAGCGTCGCAGGAAAGCGCACGCCCTCCTCATCGCCGAAGGCGAGCACGTCGATGCCGAACGGAATCTCGATCCGGCGCGCCTGCACTTCCTCAGCCGCAAGAATGCCGCAGACGACGCCGAGCGCCCCGTCATAGCGCCCCGCATCCACCACGCTGTCGATATGCGAACCGATCAGAAGCCTCGCATGGCCCCTCGGAGCCGTGGCGTCGCGGCGGCCGCGCACCGTGCCCAGCCCGTCGAACGCGACGTCGAGCCCCGCCTCGCGCATCCAGCGCGCCACGAGGTCGGCCGCCCGCCGGTGCGCCGGGCCGAGATAGAGTCGGGTCAGCCGACCTTCCTCGTCCGAGATCGCGCCGAGCGCGTCGATCATGGCGCGGGCGCGGGCGCCCAGATGGGCGACCCTGCCGTCCGCAACGCCTCTCGACGAGGGCGTGGTCACCGGGTGACCCGGTCGTCGATGCGAAAGGCGATGATGCGGGCCACCTGCTCGAGCGCGGTGCGGAACTCGGTCGGTCGATCGTGGCGCAGCCGCTCCGCGAAGGCGTCTAGGATCATGTCCTTGGTCGCGCCCTTCACCGCGTAGATGAAGGGAAAGCCGAACTTCTCCCGGTAGTCGGCATTCAGCCGCTGGAAGCGTGCGAACTCCTCGGGCGTCAGCCGGTCGAGCCCCGCGCCCTTCTGCTCGCGGCGGGACTCCACGGTGAGCGTGCCCGCCACCGCCGCCCGGCCCGCAAGGTCCGGGTGGGCCTGGATGAGGGCGAGCCGGTCCTCCTCGCCTGCCTCCAGGATCGCCGTGCGGAACGCCGCCGCCATGCCCGCGCGGTCCGTGAACGGCCGGGCCATTTCGGCCTCCTCCGCCACCCAGGGCGAGGATTCGGCGAGGTCGCCGAATGCGGCAACGAATGCGGACGGCCCCATCGCGTTCACGGCGGCGATGTCCAGCTTCTCCGCCGCCCCCGACACCTGGCTCACCTGACTCCCCTCAAGTGTTCGCCGCGATCCAGGCGCCGAGCCGCGCCCGTTCGTCGTCCGTCATCCCCGTGAGATTGCCCAGCGGCATAGCATGAGTCTCGACCGCCTGCCGACGCACTTCCCCGGCATAGCGCCTGAGATCATCGATGGATTCAAGGGTCACCCCGCGCGGCGGCGCCTGGAACGCGGGATTGCTCGGCATCGCGGCGTGGCACTCCGCGCAGCGCGTGGTGAGGATGCCGAGCGCTTCCGCATCCGAGACGACGACGCCCGCCGGGACGTCCGCCGCGGTTTCTCGCGGCGCCGTCACCAGCACCGCGGCGGCGAGCGCGAGGAGCGCGACCGGCAGCGTCCAGGCGAAGCGGCGGAACGGGTCGCCCGCGTCGTGCCGGTTGAGGAAGTGCCGGACGGAGGCGCCGAGCACCAGGATCAGCGCCACGACGAGCCAGGGTTCCCGGTGCCCGGTCAGCATCGGGTAGTGATTGCTGACCATCAGCACGAGGACCGGCAGCGTCAGATAGTTGTTGTGGACCGAGCGCTGCTTGCCCATGGCGCCGAGCGCGGGGTGGGGAGGCTCGTGCGCCATCAGCGCGGCGACGATCCGGCGCTGGTTCGGGATGATCACGGCGAATACGTTCGCCGCCATGATGGTGCCGACGAGAGCGCCGACATGGATCAGCGCGCCGCGCCCGGAGAAGACGTGGGAGAAGATCCACGCGAAGCCGACGATGCCGAGGAACAGGATCGCGGCGAGCACGCCGGTGTTGCGCCCGAGCGGCGAGCGGCAGAGCGCATCATAGCCGAACCAGCCCAGCGCCAGCGTCGCGACCGAGATGGCGATCGCCTCGATGGGCTGGAGGTCCATCACCGCGCGGTCGATGAGGAACGCGCCGGCGTGCCAGTAGTATTGGATCGCCAGCAGGCAGAATCCGGTCGCCCATGTGAGATAGGCCTCCCAGCGGAACCAGACGAGGTCCGGCGGCAGCTCCGGCGGCGCCACGGTGAACTTCTCGACATGGTAGAAGCCGCCGCCGTGGACTTCCCACGCCGTGCCGAGGACGCCCGGCTTCATCTGCGCGCGCTTCCGCAACGCCAGATCGAGCGCGATGAAATAGAACGACGTCCCGATCCAGCCGATGCCGACGACGATATGCGCCCAGCGGAATGCCAGGTTCAGCCAGTCCGAGATGAAGGCGCTCATCGCACCGCCGGGCTTACATGCGCGATTGGGAACACAAATCTCCTCTCCCCACCGTCATGCCCGGGCTCGGCCCGGGCATGACACGACCTGGTGAGGAAGAAGCGTTGACGGCCGGGACGGGCCCGGCCATGACGACCGAAACGCCGCGCTATTGCGGCAGGGTGTCGTCGATGCCCTGGATGTACCAGTTCATGCCGAGCAGGTCGGGATCGCTGATGACCTCCCCCTCGGGAATGCGCAGCGCCCCGGTCTGGTCGTAGATCGGCCCGGCGAAGATTTGCAGTTCGCCCGAGGCGATCGCCTGCTCCGTCGCCTCGGCGCGGGCCGCGACGTCCTCTGGCATGTTGGTATACGGCGCCATCTCCACGAAGCCGTCGGCGATACCGCCCCACACATCGGTCGAGGTCCAGGTGCCGTCGAGCACTTCCTGGACGCGCTCGATGTAGTACGGGCCCCAATTGTCCACGATCGAGGTGTACTGCGCGTTCGGCGCGAACCGGATCATGTCCGTCGATTGCCCGAAGCCGTGCAGCATCCGCATCTCCGCGACCTGCAGCGCGGCGGGCGAGTCGGTGTGCTGGGCGATGACGTCGACGCCCTGGTCGAACAGCGCGTTCGCCGCGTCGGCCTCGCGGGCCGGATCGACCCAGGTATTGACCCAGACGATGCGAACCTGGAAGTCCGGGTTGACGGACTGCGCCCCCAGCATGAAGGCGTTGATGCCCATGATGACTTCGGGGATCGGGAACGAGCCGATATAGCCGGCGACGCCGACCTCGCTCATTTCCGCGGCGATCTGGCCGAGGACGTAGCGGCCCTCGTAGAAGCGCGCGTTGTAGGTCGCAAGGTTGTCGGCGCGCAGATAGCCCGTGGCGTGTTCGAACTTCACGTCGGGGTAGCGCTCGGCCACCGCGGCGGTCGCGTTCATGAAGCCGAACGAGGTCGCGAACACGATGTCGGCGCCCTCGCGCACCATCTGCTCGATCGCCTGCTCGGCGTCCGGCCCTTCCGGCACGCTCTCGGCATAGACGGTGCGCACGCGGTCGCCGAAATAGGCCTCGACGTCCTGCCGGCCGACGTCGTGCCGCTCGGAGTAGCCGCCGTCATTGTGCGGGCCGACATAGATGAAGCCCACGGTCAGCGGCTCGTCCTGGGCAGAGCTCGGGCCGGCGGTCACTGTCACGGCCATGACGGCGGCCGCGCCGGCAAGAAACGTTCTTCTCAGCATTGTCGTCACTCCCTGTCGAATACGCGATGCGGGTGCGCGGTTCAGGCCGGGGGAACTTTCGCCGCCCGGCAAATGAGGTCAGCGGTCCGGCACGAAAGGTTGGCCGAGCGAGCCCGGCGTACTGTTGCGCTTGATGCGCCGCGTGCCCGAGATCAGCACGAGCACGATGATGGTGGCGAGATAGGGCAGCGCCGTCATGACCTGCGAAGGCACGCCGGAGGCGAAGGCGAGCAGCGAGCC
>Ga0182738_1006817_pt1 | contig 11772 bp, 7 predicted proteins | sample eDN5th30CBELigMG_FD_128876 | JGI IMG/M metagenome (GOLD analysis project Ga0182738, IMG submission 128876) | Enriched Miracle-Growth compost microbial communities from Emeryville, California, USA - eDNA 5th pass 30_C BE-Lig MG (version 2)... ...
CTTCTTTTGGTTGTATTGAGTTTTAGCCTGGAGAGCCTCAATACTTGTTTCTTCTTGAATATTTGAAGGAGCTGGCTTTTTTTTTCTCTTGAATTTTTTCTGAGCAGATTTTTCAACAACTGACTTCTGACGCTAATTCTTTCCTGGTTTTCTTCCTGGACCTCTTTTTGGACTGGGACTTCAGATGTCTTGATTCTAGTTATGTATAAAGAGAGTTTTAAAGAAGATTAATTACATTAAAAATCAAAGAATTGTGAATAAGAATTAACCTCATCTAATTATAAATGCTCCTCATTAGAATCGATGCTCTTAGCATGTTTAGATATGAGAACCAAAGATTTTGGAGGCGATACTCTATTTTTCGTCGAAAATACTTAGTTTTAAGAAAAAATACTCTGATTTCAGACTCCAATTTAGATTACCCTATTTTGTTTCAACAACAAAATTTTTAATTCAAATAAAACAAATTTCTTGAAAATTTAATGAAAGAATTGAGAGACAGAGATGAAGGAAAAAGTCCTCTCTGAAAGATTTTTATTTCATCTTCCAAGAAATAAGAAGATTTTTCAAAAATTTATTTAATGTCGAATGAATTGATTTTCTCTTTAATTTTGAAATATTGAATTTGAGGAATCTTTCTTTGAAGAAAAAAAATCAATGCTTATATGAATGAATAGGGATGGAAAAAATCAGGGAAAAATTTTGCCTTTTTTCTAGCACTCCCAGAGTTGGAAAAAACTGGAGCAAAGGTTTCTGAGTCTCCAAGGCAAACAGAAAAAAAAAAGGAAATTTGCACATTTTGGGTAAAAATTACCTCATTTTATATAAGAATTCTTAATCCATGGCCTATTATTTTTTCTGGGATTTGATTCCTAATGTCTGGGATCCCAGATTTTTTTAGCATTTTTTCCACCTGTGCATTTGAAGAAAATATTTGTTTCAAAGAGGAGAAAGAAAAGTAAAATTTGATTTTTCTTTGAGCTTCTTCTATCACGAAAATTTTTTTCTGACAACATTTTTTATGCTGTCTATTAATGCAAATAAAATTCACTATTCATGACGACTGAAAATATTTCGTGAGATGAGAAGTATTAAAAATCATGTGATTATCATTAATATTGCTCTCTCTCTCTCTCTCTCTCTCTCTCTCTTTGAATTCTCTTCTCCAATTTTTCAATTTGTTTTTCTACAATTTTGAGGGAATTTTAGAAGTTCAAAAATATTTATTTTTTCAACTTCCTCCGAAAATGCTTTGGCGAGTGAAAAATTGTATTCTGACAATCCTTAAGACCTCTTCAAAATCCTTTTGGAACCTCTTCTCCATTTAAAAAGCTTTCTCAATTTTCTTAGTGCGAATCTCAACGAAAAATACGTCGCCATCTCTCCATGTTTCATATTTTTACCTCCTAAACCCAAATAATTAAATCTCACAGAGAAACAAGTTTTTCGTGAATTCTTTTAAAAAAGTCCTTCTGAAATAGTGAGCAGGAACACTCAAGAACTTACCAGTTTTTCTAATTCCTAGTTAGAAAGTCTTATTTACCGAGACATTGCGAAAACATCAAATCTGTAGGATCTTAACACTTGGCAAAATAATACGATTAAGCATTTGGTGAGCCCCTTGCCGCAAAATAATTTTTCAAACATTAAAATAACTCTCGAAGTTTCTCTTTTTGAAAGAGAAAGCATGAGACCTGCTCAACGAGGATTTACATTCTTCTATGCGACAGAAGTAATGTTTTTATAACTGATTTAAGCCATAATTCTCTCTGATTTAGATGAAATTTCAATTAACGATGAATCCTATTGAAAACGCGATCTTCTCTCGAGTAAATCCACGTTTTCAAGAGAGACTCTCCCATTTTGAGATCTTCGATATCATAGGAAAGAGAAAAGCACATTTTATCTCAAAGCTTTGCAGAGCCTGGCAATTTAAATAAAGTCCTTATATAATTTTCTCAGTTTAAAAATTATGGCATAAAATTTATCATTATTCTCCGCTGCCGGATAAAGGCAGAGCCTTCTTCTAAGCTAAGCTGATTTCAAGAAACACATTTCGCAATGAAGGAGGAAAAATACAAAGAGATTAAAGAATAACCTACTTTTGCATTGAAAGCTCAAAACCTTGTCTAAAATGCCAAATTTAAATCAAAATAATAACATAAGGTTTGCATTGATTAACCGTGACATGAGAATAGGCGAGAAGCACTTTATCCACTTTCCAGGACGGATGAAACAAAAACTTTTGTGAAAAATAATTTTAATCCTTCTTTCAGTTATGATATCCCAAGTCAGAGAAAAGTGAAACGTTCATAGTTGATATTTTATGATCTTTTTGGATACATGAAATGCTAATTTTTTCCTTGTTCTTCTCTCACCTATTGTCCCATCAGAGTTCAATAATTATACTTTATTTTGTTTCATAGGTTGGAATGGTTCCTGGATTGTTTTATTTTGAGAAAGATGAAGCCCGTTTGAATGTAATAAACTCAAAGTCTAACTATTTAGTCTCTGGTAAAGATGCATTATGGTTGAGAAACAATTGTATTTCGGATGAAATATATGGGAGGGATTCTGTGGAGAAATTTCTCATGAAGATCATTTCTTTCTCCCTTAAATTTTCGTTTTTTAGAAAAAGGAATGTGAGAAGAACAAGTTTTTTTTTTCTGTAAAAAACCCAAGCCAAAAGTCCCATAAATTTTGGATGACAAACAAAGCTGAGTGACACGAAGGAGATCTTTTCGATTCAAAGTTGCCAAGAAGTCAGATCTAAACTTAGCTCAATCTGTTGAACAATTTTTCCTTCAGGATCACGAGTTTAACGTTCAAATTATTCCGATGCTTTCTACTATGCATTAGTTGATTAACTGAACGATGATGGAGTAAGTATTTCTAAATTATCCTCCAGAAATACTCAGATTAGAAGGTTTTATTCACAACTAATAGGTGGGTCGGCTGTCTCATATTGATGCAGACTTAATTTTGAGAACCCTGCGAGCTTATTTGCCGAAAAATAAAATAAATTGCTCTTACGTATTGCCTGCCATGTTCTAAATCTAGACTAAAATAGTTTTTTTGAAAATTGGTGCTGAGAACCCCATTTTTGTTGGAAGATCTGGGATTTTTTTCTTTTTCCATTAAAATTTTCTCTTTCACACATTGCTCATATTGATAAAAAGTTTAAACATGAGGGCCTCTTGATTTTTAATTGAACTTTCAAATTTTATCTTTTCGGATGTTTTTGGTGTTTATTTTCAAAAAGAAATAGGGTGACAGAAACCTCATTTTCTTGTGTTGAAACCTCAGAAAAAAGATGAGTTTCGAAGAAAATGGCGAGAAAAATTAGTGTTCTTGATGTTTTTAATTGCAATCAGGTTTCTTCAAATAGTTTAAAATTTTAATGAAACCTTAGGCAGAAAGCAGACCTTTCCTCTTTTTTGAGCTTCAAGTGAAGGAAAACCTTAATATATCGTATTGTATATCCAAAACTGCGGTGACTCTCGGCTCAAGCCCCTCAAAAAAGTCAAAAGATAGCTGAAAAACCGAAATTAATTTTTGAATGAAACAGTTGAGAAAGCATGATTTTTCTCAAAGTGACTGCGGCTCATTCTGAAGAAGGATTGAGGTGAACTCCACCTTTAGGATATATGTGAGTGTTGTTTAACGACTTATTTGGTAAAAAATTTGGCTTTCGTTAAAAATTAAAAAATAATTTTGGAGTGTACAAAAACCTGCAACGAAGAGAAGTTGACTTTAAAAAACCCTTTAGTTTTCATTTAGCAACACATAGCTTCTCGTTTGCTTAAAAATCTGCAAAAAAGTGAAAAGAAATTTTTTTGAAAGACTTTAAATGCTGGATCCATATTTGATTTTGAAAGCGAGTGAATTAGTGAAGCAGATTGTACTTCATTCACATCATTAAAACCAAATTTGTAATTAGTGCGTGGATGATGCAGGATCTTTGATTCCCCGTTAAACTGAGCCAAAACATTTTTCAAAAAAAGCCTTGAGTTTCATCATACATCTCTCCTGCTTATACGAATCAAGGAACTGGTGTAACGGACAATTTTCTCAATAAAAAGGATCAGAGCAAAAAAAAGTTTCAAATTAAAGATTACCTCGTGATACAGTGATTTTAAACTGCAGAAAACATAGACCCTCTCAAAAGGCCTTTCCCTCAATGAAAAGAGCAAAATTACCTGGGAATTTGAAGGTCAGCTCCTCAATATCCCTCTTTACGGGGGAATTTATTAGAGGAATAAAAAAGAAAAAGGAAACTGAGAGTTTTAGAGAGCTTGGATTTTTCTAGAACAAATGTTTGATTTCCTTAATACAAAGACTTTGATTCAATTCGATTTGATTTGAGCTCTTTTGTGAAAGTTAATTTTTCGAGTTTTATCTTTGTAGTAGTGATGGTCAAATTCCCCCGAAAAACCTTTTTCAGCTGCTGATCAGCTTTTGAAAAGAGAAAAAATTAGTTAGTTTGAATTTCTTAATCATGATTAAAACAACTAAATTGAAAGCCTCTAAATTTAAACAATTTGCAATTTAGTAGAAGTTTAATATGTTTTTTTTAGAACCAAAATAAATTCCAATAGAAAACCTCGAAACACCTTTAATTTGTAGGCTACTTTTTGAGACTCGGGAAGGTAATCGAGGAAATTCCTTGAAACGTTTTCTGCCTCCTGCAAGCTTCAGGTTTGCTGAAAAGGGCTATGACGGTCTTTTTTAATTTGAAATAACCCAGATTTAAAAATGGAGGAAAAAATTCTTGCCAAATGTCTTGCCTGAAACTAATTCCAATCCTACTTTTATCACGCTAAATCAGAAGTTTGGAACAATTTCTTCGATTTGCTTCTCCAATTTCCTTCACCACTATCCGAAATAAAGTGAATGTCGAACATGACACACACTCCTCTGGTCAAGAAACATCATTTAGTCGTTGACTAAGGGGTAATTCTTGACGGTTTTGCCCAGACACCGAATCTACTCGAGCCAATTTTTAAAAGCCAAACTCTCCACAAGCCTATGGGAAAATTTTGAGTCGCTTTATTCTCATATATAAAAGATTCCCTCGAGAGAATAGATAAGGCAGGGGTTCATCCTGTGTTGAGATCTCTCGATCACTCGAATCTGGATAAGAAGTCGTTAGGAATAGCTTTTATAGGATTTTATTGTTTTAAAACTAGAATATTAAATTTCAGTTATGCCAGAGGAACTAATGGTAACCTTTCAGATTTTCCCCTGGCTCAAGATAGAAGTAGATGCATGCATTGATTCCAAATGTCATAGAGCTTTACAGTTTCCTGAAGTGTTTGATGAAAAACTTGTTTCGATAGGAGATGATAAATTTAATCATTAGTATTGTTTCAATCTCTCTCAAATGATTGAGATACACAAAGAGGAAGTGCTTTTCGACACAATAGAGACAAAGTGGCCCATCAGGCAAAACGATTCATCTCAGAGTTTCGAAAAGTCAAATGAAAATCAAATCTTAAAATTCGGATTTAATTTGATAGTTAGCATTTTCGTGAAACCAGACTGATTTAATTCTTCCACTCAAAAATCAAAACAGCAACGCGGTAATGATCTTTAACAAAAACAATAAACAGCCTAAGCCTGGTTTCAGGATCCTCTGATATGTTATAAGGTACCTAGAAGCCTCATATTCAGAGGATTTTTGCGGGGTTTTCCAAGAGAGTTCGTTAAATCTGTTTAAAAACCATAAATAGAATTCAGTTGATTTTACCTGTATTTATGCTCAAAAAACAAAGACCTTTTTGAGTCCTCGGAAACGAGCCCATTGAGTCAAATCCTCAAACCACTTCCAGCTTGATGTTTCTCGTCAAACTCGAGGCTCGGTTTTTGCTTTGAAGAAAAAAGAGAGGAAGGTATTTTTCCCGAAATTGAGATAGCTGACAAAAAGTTTATTATTTGACTTTTCCTTCAATTCTGAACGTTACCCTAAAGACAAACCTCATAGAAGGGTAATCTCATTGAAAAAGGATATATTTTGGTTGGAATCAAGGAAAGGTGATCCCGGGTTTGTCTTTCTCCTTAAAAGGGTCAGAAAGTGGAATTTTGAATTGGTCATTGTTTGGAGTTCGGGGAAGTGTTTTGTTTTGGCGCTTATTTCTTATTTTTAGACTTTTGCCCCAAGGAAGTTCCAGAATTTTTTTTTGGTTTCAAAAAGATCATTTGATCATAAGATGGCATACAAATATGTATAAATTTTCATATAATAGTACATGTTGTTAGAAGACTCATGGAAGGGCATACACAAGAGTGAAAAGATTTGATATTAATGCAAAAAAAAAAACATGTTTTATATATAATGGAAAACTACAGTACGTTATAATAATCAATTAGGTATTAAGATTAATTTCCACACCTGATCAATGCGAGGATTTGCCTGTTGTTTCCGGGGTGAAGCTCACTAAGAAAGCTTAGTAGCTTGGCTTACTCAAGAAAGCGGCTCCAAGTTTGATTTCTTCGGTATCAAAATCAGTGGAGTTCTTGAAAAAAGCATCAACATCAATCTGACTTTTGAGTTGAGCAGTTTCAATAGCGTTAGCGTAATAAAGTTCAGTGGAAGTCTTGAATTTCTTTTTGAGTTGTTCACTTTCTTCGGACATAAAGCTGATCATACCTTTAAGTGTTTCCTCCATGTTTGGTCCAGGATATTGAACATTTATAGACATATCAGGGGTTCCTGGAGTTGTAATTTCTTCGTTTTTGTACTCGGTGTTACCATACAAGCAGTTTAAGTAGTCAATTGTATTTGTATGAATGCTGCAAGCAGTCTCATTCTCGTTGTGTTTCATGAGTTCTTCGTATTTGTAGGGGAAAGCTTCGAATTGGGGTTCAGTGTAGTCCTCAGTATGTTCATAAAGAGGAGTTTCCCTACTTTCGATGGTGGAAGCTAACTCATCTGATCCATAAGAAGACATACCCGACATAAGGGAAGGATTTTTTACGGAAGATGAAGCTTCGATTTTTTGGTGGTAGTAGGAAGCCTTTTCATGTTGTTTAAGTTGAGCCTGAGTCAAAAAGGTTTTTTCGCAGCCAGGATAAGAACATTTGAAACTTTTTTCTCCTTTGTGTTTAAGTAAGTGGTATCTTAAAGCAGATTTGGTGTTGAACTGAGAATTACAGCCGTGAATAGGACAATCGTAAGGAGTCTTTCCGCTGTGGATTCTGAAATGATTGCTGAGTGCGTCAGCTCTTTTAAAGGTTTTGCCGCAGTCAGGGAATGTGCAAGTATAGGGCCTATCACAAGAGTGAATGGCGAGATGTCTCTTCATCTCAGACTCGAATTTGAAAGTTTTTTGACAGTCAGGGAACAAACACATGTACTTCTTCTGCCCATCGATATTAACTTCCTCATAGCGTTTGCCGTGGGAATTTATCTGGAAGGAAGAAGCTTTAGTGTTGGTGTTTTGAAGTAATCTTTGCATGATAAAAAGAGAAGATGAAGTTTTTTAAAGATGTCTGAAATGTAAATTTTTGATTAATAATTATTAATTCATTTCGGCAAAGAATATTTAAGCATTGAGAACTGATCAAAGTGTTATATTGATCATTCAACGTTTTTTATCTGGTTTTTGATGAAATAAATTAAATTTTAATCACCTTTGGTTTTGTGTCTCAGGACTTTATCAATTAATAATCACTTCATTCTTGTTATTTTCTCGTTTTCGCCATGGTCGTGGGGTTTCCTTCTTAGTTTACGCCTTTTACTATTATAATCTTAATTAGCTTGAAAATATGTTGCCTGTTTTTACATAATCCTTCGATATGTCTATTAATGTGGAAATAAGGGAATTTATTTTGATTAAATTTAAAAGCAGGTCGAGTCGGGACAGGTGGGGGCGCAGGTGGATTATGGCCATGTCCCCGAGTATAACAGACCTCCACGATCAAATAAACCTCCTCAGAGTGGTAAGATTGTGCCACGGAATGTTATCACAGCTCAATAGACATTTTTCTTCAGGAACATTCGAAACTTGCCTCGTAAAGAAATTCAACCCTTTAGAAAAAGAGCTCAGGCCTCGAAGTCGCCCTGCGAGGAGCTCAAACAGCCGAGAAATAGTATTGTGGTTGACTAAATTAAGGTTTCGGAGGCTGCTTAGCAAAATGTCAAGCTATTCTTGGATTTTGAGCTCAAATCCTAAAATAGCATCTGATTAAAATATGATTGTTTCTATCGCTTTTTTATTAAAATAGGCTTATAATAAGCCATGAAATGACCAAAATATGGCCAAATTGGGTATATTTTGGGGGAGTTGAACCCCACTTGACCAGACTCGATTCTTCTCGAGTTTCATGTGTTTTTAATTGTTAGCTTCCATGAGTTTTAATGATAAAATTTTAATATTAAAAATTAGTTTGTGGATTAGTCTAAAGCCTGTCAGAGAATTTTTCTTTAGATTCTCGATCGAAAAGTCTTTGGTATTTTCCATCATTTTCTTCATAAAACACGGAGACTTTCTCAAATTTTAGTTCATTTTCCTTCATTTTTAAGCTCCATATTTCTTTTTAAACTCGAAAAAAAAATTATTCAATTTATGTATAACGTTTCTAATTATATTTCAAATTTGTTTCATAAAGGTAATTTTTTTCGTTTTTTAAATCAGTTTTGCTTCTGGCCATATTGACTCGGAAAGCTAGCGCCTTTCAGAAGATTCTTTTTTAAATCTCAGCCAGACTTCAAGAAAAAAAAAATGAGTATGATAAATTTTATTGAAGAAGAAACGAAAATTTGAAACCAAAAAATAACACGAGGATCAACCCGCGCCTGTCCTCTTATTTATTTGATGAAATCAAGTATTCACGTGTCAGTTTTTAATTAAATCCGAGGGTTTAAGCATACTTTTCTGCTTCCCGAATTCAAAAGACCCTTTTGTTTTTAGGGTCAGAACCGAGCTAACGGACCATGGCTGAAGGCTTATAGGTTAGATTCCGAGTCTGTTTCTATGGGTGAAAACTAAAATATTGGATTCTCGGGGAATTGAAACGCAAAATTAATCAGAATTATGCCTCGAGAATTTGCTATGGGCTTTAATATTATGCCCATTTTAGGAAGATTCCATCATAAACTTCCGAAAATTTTTGTCCTAAAGTCTTTTCCAAGGCCGGGAATGTGATAGAACAGGCTTCGGCGCTCACCGAAATTGTTTTTGGTCTCCTTGTTTAAACCTAAAGATATCCGCGATTAATTACCAATTAATTTAATTTCAAGACATGGAACATTCTATGAGCTTCTTTTTTAATTCAATCCATTCCTTAATTAATTCCTCTCTTTCTTTGCATTTTCCATCTCTATTTGAGTTTTAAATTATTTATCTTGTTTTTCTTTCATTTCTGCTTCCCTTGATTTTAAAGTTTAAATTTGAAATAATTCGTGCTTTAGCTCTCTCAAATATTGCTTTTCAATAATCCCGTTATTTTCATTACGAAAAAACGTTTTTGAAAGCATTTGACCCTAAAATACCAATGCCTCTATGAAGATAGTCAAGACTCTTTAAACCCCTAGAAAATTGTGTTTGAATAAAATTCAATCATTTCACAGTTTAAATTTTTGTTTCAATACAAAAACTTAGAGCTCAAAATGTTTGCGGGGCTTTGTTTAAGATTCCTCTTTCTATTTTTCAAAAAATTTGAACTTGACTGAATTTTTTTTTGGCGATATTGTCCGGAAAATCTTTTAATATGAATGACCTCTCTCATCCAAAATGCCCTCAACAAGCGCTAGAAACAAAGGGGAACTTCTCTTTGAAAAAAGAAATCGAATTCTCTGTTTTTATTAAATCTTGGATTGATAATTGTTTTGATAAAGGGAAAGAATTTCTATTGTTCATTGAAAGGAGTTCTTCACTCACCTTGCGAGGTTGTCAAAGATAGGACAAGATATAATCATAATTTTTTACATTACCTGACTAACGAACTAACGTTTGATTGAAATTTTTCTAGAAAAATATTCTATTTAACAAAGTGTTATTTGCCTGTCTCATTCTTAATACCCTTAAAATAACTACTGGATTATAAGCTCTTTAAGCATTTCTGTCCGACTATGAATACGTTGTTTTGGTGAGTTTTCAAAAGCTTTCATATTTTGTTCGAACTTCCAAATCAAAAGAATCTTCATTTAAAAACATCAATTCGAGCAATCTCTTCTCTATATGAATTGCTCTTATGATAAAGGTTTTTGGCTCAAAGAAAAACGCTATTTCCTTCAAACATGGTCAAGGCCTGATAAAGGCTTTCTCCATTCATCATGTTTATTTTCATAGTATCAGAAAGAATTTTCTGTAATTGCTCTCCTGGTTAGTTTTTATCAAAAGTATAAATTGGCTCCCAGCCTGGTAAAATCTGATCTTTCTATCTTAGACCTTCGTAGAAAAGAGGAGAGATGGAAAGAAAGGGAATATACAGCTAAAATACAAAAATACATAACAAACCAGGTTTCAAAATTGATGATGGAGAGAGCATTGTTTTTAATTTTGGATTTATTCAAAAATTAGGGACACGGAAATAAACAAGCGACATGTGCAATATTATTTTTTCCAGATCAATCCTTCTTCTGTTTCATAAAATTTTCGATTGTTTTTATGGAAATCAGAGGTTCAACGCTTCATTTCTGACTCGAAAAACACCTAAAATCACGAGATTCACCCCAGAATCTGAACAGAAAAATGTGGAAGATGTCAAAAATATTACAATTATACAGAAGAACTGAGTTGAAATCCAAAACTTCGAAATAGCCAAAAGCGGTAAAAAAATTCAAGAGTTTGGAGGTTCTTGTTTTAAACCATGGGGGTATTTGGCTATCGTAGTTCTTTTTTGGTTTTAATTTCAACGCCTAATCACAAGATTCAGTCAACTCAAGTTTCTCATTTCCTGCCAAAAAATTTCTTTGAATCTTCTCATAATCGGTCATAGAATACTAATGATCTACAATTGTCTCAGAGCTCAAAAGTTTAGATAAAACTCTTTCGACTCAGCTCAAGTCAACTAAATTTATGACTTGAAAATCGAAATTATATTTCAGTCCCAGAAATATTCTTCCACTTCCCTTTTCCAGATTTTTGAGTCTCTTCTCTCCTTCCTCTTCATTTTAAATACAAGTCAAGATTTGATTTTATTGAATTCAGAGGGGTTTGAAGGCTATTTTTCTCCTTATTTAATGCAATGCAGAAATGGTACTAAATGATTATTAACTAAATGACGAAGTAATTCTCTAGAAAGAACAACTTTTTTCACAATACGAGAAGTCTCAGTTTGTTTCGATAAAACTTTGAATTCGCCTGAGTTGGTTCTTTGTGAAAATTATTGAGAACTGAAGGGAGGGGGAAAAAATTGCGAGGGCTTGAATCAGAAAAAAACAAGCAAAAATTAATTATATTTTTTGTGAAAGGAAGAATATCAATAAAGAAAATACAATTGGAAGAACTGTCCTGATGAGATTGCAAGCTAGAGAGAATTATTTTCCCCCCTAAAACTTTTTTCGAGAATTGAAGCCGCTGCATGAAAATAAATAATTTTAATCTGGAGAATTCGTTTTGCAATCTTGATTTTCTTTGGCATTTAATGGTTGTTGGAGTCATTTAGGGTTCAGAATTTAGGATTTTGAAAATCTGGGCCATTCTCTGGATCAATCAGAAGTCTATATCATAAATTTCTCAAAAATGGGAGACCTTTTTTTTTTTTGTTATTTTCCTTATTTTTTATTATAATTTCTGAGTTTTTAAGTTTTTTGTGGAAATATTATTA
>Ga0182738_1006818_pt1 | contig 11771 bp, 7 predicted proteins | sample eDN5th30CBELigMG_FD_128876 | JGI IMG/M metagenome (GOLD analysis project Ga0182738, IMG submission 128876) | Enriched Miracle-Growth compost microbial communities from Emeryville, California, USA - eDNA 5th pass 30_C BE-Lig MG (version 2)... ...
CTGAACCTCCATCACATCGTGATCCGAGGCATTCTCGACAGCTACGACCTGTTCCCGCCGGGCGCCTTCCCCCCGCTCGGCGACCTTGCCGAGATGGCGGTGACGACGGTGGCCGAGAGCTTCCGGATCGGCGTCCAGCTCGCCGGGCCGTTTATCGCCTTCGGGCTGATCTTTTCGCTCGGCCTGGGCGTGCTGTCGCGCCTGATGCCGCAGCTCCAGGTGTTCTTCCTCGCCTCGCCCGCGAGCCTTCTCGTCGGCATCGCGCTGCTCGCGCTGCTCATCGGCACGCTGATGGCATGGCTCACCGGCTATGTCGAAAGCGGCCTGATGCGTCTTACGGATTAGGTCGGAATGGCCGAGGGTTCGGACAACGAAAAGACGGAAGAGCCGACCCAGCGAAAGCTGGAGGACGCGCACGAGAAGGGCGACACCTTCAAGAGCCAGGAGGTCTCGACCTGGTTCGCGATGGCGGCCGCGACGCTCGTCGTGGGCGTGCTCGCCACCTCGTCCGCGCGCTCGCTCACCGGCACGCTCGCGGGCCTGTTCGAACACGCCGGGGACATCAGGCTCGACCAGGGGCGCTCGGTGGCGCTGTGGGTCGAGATCGGCCGCGCGGTGGCGCTCGCCTGCGGCCTGCCGATCCTGCTTCTGCTCGTTGCCGGCATCGCCGGCCATGTGATCCAGCACCGGCCGGTGTTCTCGACCGAGCCTCTGAAGCCGAAATTCTCGAAGATCTCGCCGATGGCCGGGGCCAAGCGCCTGTTCTCGGCCGAGGCGGTGGTCAACTTCGTGAAGGGCATCGCCAAGATCGGGGTGATCGGCGTCGCCATGTTCGTGGTGCTGTGGCCGCAGCGCGACAGGCTCGACGAGATGGTCACGGGCGACCCGGCGACCGTGCTCGGGCTGACGCGCGGCCTTTCCTTGCGCATGCTCGGCACGGTGCTCGCGATCCTCGCCGTGATCGCGGGGCTCGACTATCTCTGGCAGCGTCAGCGCTGGATGAAGCGGCAGCGCATGTCGATCGAGGAGATCAAGGAGGAGCACAAGCAGCAGGAGGGCGACCCGCACGTCAAGGCGAAGGTCCGCCAGCTCCGCTTCGAGCGCAGCCGCAAGCGGATGATGGCGGAGGTGCCGAAGGCCACCGTCGTGGTGACGAACCCCACCCATTTCGCCGTCGCGCTGCGCTACGAGCCCGGCATGCAGGCGCCGGTCTGCGTGGCCAAGGGCGTGGACGTCACCGCGCTGCGCATCCGCCGGATCGCGGAGGAGAGCGCGGTGCCGATCGTCGAGAACCCCCCGCTCGCCCGCCTCCTCTACGCCGCCGTCGAACTCGACGCGATGATCCCCGCCGAGCACTACCGCGTCGTCGCGGAGGTGATCGGCTACGTGATGAACCTCAAGCGCCGCGGCGGCTGGCGGGCGCGGTGACGCGGAGGGCGAGTGTTGCGCGCGCTCCCGCGACAAGCGCGCGCGGCTTTGTTAAGCAACCGTGAACGGGCGTGACGTGATTCACGCCATGCGGGCGCTTCCGGGGAACGGGATGAGCGAACTCGAACAGGCCGCGCGCGAGCCGCCCGCGATCGACCGTGCGGAACGGACCGGCAATGTCGGGCTGCTCCTGGCGCTGGCGCTGGCGCTGGTCGCCGCGGCGGCCGCCATCGCCATTCTCGGCGGCGACGAGGCCCAGCCCTACGTGCTCGGCCTGCTCGGCCTGCTCGCCGTGGTGGGCGTGTTCTCGCTGTTCGCCGGCGCTATCGGGCTGATCGGGTTCGGCGTCCGCTCCGACGGTGACAGCCTCGCCAAGGCTTTTCTCGACGGCGCCGCGGACGGGATCTGCGTCACCGAGGCGGACGGCCGCATCGTCTACGCCAACGGCGCCTATGCCCAGATCATCCGCGCCGCCTCCGCCAGCGAGATCCGCACCGTGGAGCGCGTGTTCTCCGCCGACGCCGACGCCGCCGAGGCGATCCGCCGGCTGACCGGCGCCGCCCGCGACGGGCGGCGGGCGGAGGAGGAACTGCGGATGGGCCACCCGCTGGGGCGGGGGGAGGGGCCGCCGCGCTGGTACCGCGTCCGCGTCCGGCCGCTGGCGCGCAGCAACGGCGCCCGCCGCATGCTGACCGTGTGGCAGGTCGCCGACATCACGCGCTATCGCGACCTCCAGGAGACGAGCTTCCAGGAGCTGCAGCGCGCGATCGACTTTCTCGACCATGCGCCGGCCGGCTTCTTCTCCGCCGACGCGCGCGGCCGCATCGTCTACATGAACGCGACGCTCGCGGACTGGCTCGGCTACGACCTCGCCGCGTTCGAGACCGGCACCGTCATGCAGTCCGAGTTGGTGCAGGGCGACGGCGCGGCGCTGCTCGATGGGGTGCGCGGCGGCCCCGGCGAGGTGAAGACCGGGGTCATCGACATCGACCTCGTCAAGCGCACCGGCCAGAGCCTGCCGGTGCGGCTCCTACACCGCGTGCCGGTCGGCGCGGACGGGACGGTGGGCGATTCCCGCACGCTGGTGCTGAACCGCTCGCCGGGCGAGGACATCTCTGAGTCCCTGCGCGCTGCCGAAGTGCGCTTCTCCCGTTTCTTCAACAACACGCCGATCGCCATCGCCTCGGTCGACAAGGACGGCAGGGTGGGGCGCACAAACGCCCCGTTCATGCGCCTGTTCGGCGCCTTCGCGCGTGGCGAGGCCGCGCGCACGCGCCTCACCGACGTCGTGGCCGAATCGCACCGGCCGCATCTCGCCGCGGCGCTGAAGGCGGCGGCCGAGGGGCAGGGGCAGATTCCGCCCGTCGACGTGGCGCTGCCCGACGAACGCGGCCGCAGCGCGCGCTTCTTCGTCTCGGCGGTGGAGGAGGGAGCGGGCGACGGCGAGGTGGCGGTGGTCTATGCCATCGAGACCACCGAGCAGCGCGCGCTCGAGGCGCAATTCGCCCAGAGCCAGAAGATGCAGGCCATCGGCCAGCTCGCCGGCGGCGTCGCGCACGACTTCAACAACGTGCTGACGGCGATCATCGGCTTCTCCGACCTGTTGCTCGCCGTGCACCGGCCGACCGACCCGTCCTTCCAGGACATCATGAACATCAAGCAGAACGCGAACCGCGCCGCCGGCCTCGTCCGGCAGCTGCTCGCGTTCTCCCGCCGCCAGACGCTGCGGCCGCAGGTGCTGAATCTCACCGACGTGCTCGCCGACCTCACGATCCTGCTCGATCGACTGCTCGGCGAGAAGGTGGAGCTCAAGGTCGTGCACGGGCGCGACCTTTGGCCCGTGATGGCCGACCTCAATCAGTTCGAGCAGGTCGTCATCAACCTCGCGGTGAACGCCCGCGACGCCATGCCCGACGGCGGGCGGCTCGAGGTGCGCACGCGCAATATGACCGCCGCCGAGGCGGCGCGCTTCAGCGAGGCCGGCGTGCCGCCGGCCGATCACGTGCTGCTCGAGGTGGAAGACACCGGCACCGGCATGCCGCCGCAGGTGCTGGAGAAGATTTTCGAGCCGTTCTTCTCGACCAAGGAGATCGGCAAAGGCACCGGCCTCGGCCTTTCGACTGTCTACGGCATCGTCAAGCAGACGGGGGGCTCGATCGTCGCCGAGAGCGAGGTCGGCAGGGGCACCACCTTCCGCATCTTCCTGCCGCGCCACGTGCCCCAGGAAGTGCCCGAGGCGAAGAAGGCGCCGGAGACGGTGGCCATCTCCGACCTCACGGGCTCGGCCACGATCCTGCTGGTGGAGGACGAGGAGGCGGTGCGCGCCTTCGCCGCCCGCGCGCTCGCCTCGCGCGGCTACACCGTGCACGAGGCCTCGACGGGCACCGAGGCGATGGAAGTCATGGCGCGCGAGGGTGGGGGCATCGACCTCGTCGTTTCCGACGTGGTGATGCCGGAGATGGACGGCCCGACCCTGTTGCGCGAACTGCGCCGGACGCGGCCCGACCTCAAGATCATCTTCGTGTCGGGCTATGCCGAGGATGCCTTCAAGCGCAACCTGCCGGAAGGCGAGCGCTTCAACTTCCTGCCCAAGCCGTTCTCGCTCAAGCAATTGGCGACGGCGGTGAAGGAGACGCTGGCGGAGTGAGGCGGCGGGGTAGGGCGCCTCGCGGCCGACGAACTGAGCGCCTGCGATGGTCGCACGCCTTGTCGACATGGGCGTCGACCGTTTGTTCTCGTGTCGACGCTGCAGGTCGTTGGGGTCGCTCCGCCGGCGAGCGTCCTGAGCGCAGAGGCCGGCATTATGGTCCCGGCGCTCCCCCCGGGGTGTCGTTCCCCGCCGGAGCGCCGTCAGGCGCGGAGAGAAAGGGAACCCAGAGCCTCGCGGGCGCGCGGATCCGCCAATGGGTTCCCTTCCCCTCCGCAGGCTGCGCCCGCTTCGGCCGTCCACGTCTTCACAGTCCGTCCGCGGGGCGCAATCCACCTCTGGGAAGGCCGCGAGGCCATTGGATTGCCGGGTCGGGCCTGGCCATGACGGGGGAGGGTTGGTGCCTGGGTGCCAAACCCGGGATTCGTCCGATCCTCCGACGTCGGGCAGGGATAGTGAGTGCGAGACCGCCTCGCCCCGTTCTCGCGTCCTCAGCCCGTGCCTCCTCATCCGCGCAGTGTCGGGACCGCAACCTCTCCACCCGTCATCCCCGGGCTTGACCCGGGGACCCCTCCACGGTGCCGCAAACTGCGAGGCCAGTAGATTGCCCGCTCGCGCCCGGCAATGACGAGGGAGAAGCCCTCCATGGTCACCCCGCAGCATCGGGCCGCCCTCTCCGCCGTCATGGCCGGGCTCGTCCGGCCATCTGCATCTTCGCTCCCCTGTCGGCCTGCCGATATGGATGCCCGCCATCAGGCCGGGCATAAACGAAAGGCGACGGCTCACCCCCGCTCCGCCCGGCGACGACCCGCAACCGGCCCATGAGGCGCGACCACGCCATGAACCTCGACCCCGCGGCCCGCCGGCTCCGGCTCGACCCGCGCGATCCCGTCTTCTTCCAGGACCCGTACCCCGCCTACCGCGTCATGCGCGAGGCGGGGCCGCTGGTGTTCTGGGAGGACTACGGCTTCTGGTGCGCCGCCGGATTCGACGCCGTGAACGCGCTGCTGCGCGATCGCCGCTTCGGCCGCGAGGTGCTCCACGTGACGACGCGCGAGGCGCTCGGCCGGCCGGAGCGGCCGGCCCATACCGCGCCGTTCTACGCGGTCGACGATCATTCGATGCTGGAGCGCGAGCCGCCGGTCCACACACGCCTCAGGACCCTCGTCAACCGCGCCTTCGTCTCGCGCCGCATCGAGCGGCTCCGTCCGCGCGTCGCCGCGCTCGCGAACGGACTGATCGACGGGTTCGCCGAGGCCGGGGAGGTCGACCTGATCCCGGCCTTCGCGACGCCCATTCCCGTGATCGTCATCGCCGAACTCCTCGGCGTACCCGCGGACATGGCGCCGGCGCTCGTCGCCTGGTCGCGGCGGATGGTGGGCATGTACGAGTTCGGCCGCACCTATGATGCGGAGGTCGCGGCGGCGGAAGCGGCGGGCGAATTCTCGGCCTATCTCCGCGATCTCGCCGAGGAGCGCCGGCGCGCCCCGCGCGACGACCTCGTCAGCCATCTTCTCGCGGCGGAAGCCGTGGGCGACCGGCTCTCCGAGCCCGAGCTCGTCGCGACCTGCATCCTGCTGCTGAACGCCGGCCACGAGGCCACGGTGCACGCGATCGGCAACGCGGTGAAGGCGCTGCTCGAGACGGGCGCCGCGCCCGCGAGCGCCTTCGCCGACGAAGGCGCCACCGAGCGCACGGTCGAGGAGGCGCTACGCTTCGACCCGCCGCTCCATCTCTTCACGCGCTACGCTCTCGAGCCGCTGAGCTTCGGTGGGGTCGACTTCGCTGTCGGCGACAAGGTGGCTCTCCTGCTCGCAGCGGCGAACCGCGATCCCGCACGCTGGGAAGAGCCGGACCGGTTTCGGGCCGACCGCCCGATGCTGCCGCATCTCTCTTTCGGCGCCGGCATCCATTTCTGCCTCGGCGCGCCGCTCGCCCGGCTCGAACTACAGGTGGCGCTGCCGATCCTGTTCCGGCGCCTGCCCGGGCTCGCGCTCGCCGAGGCGCCGCGCTATCGCGACGCCTTCCATTTCCACGGCCTCAAACGGCTTGCGCTGAGCTGGCAACTCGGCACACGGTCAGGGTTGGTCGCAGAAGCGCCGGGGGTGCAGCGGACGGTCGGTTCGATACGGGGTCCGGATCAGGGACGGCATGGACGGCGAAGAACCGGAGCGCGGGCGCCCGGCACCCGATCTCGGAACGCCTCGCGGTGACTCCCGGTGCCGCGGGGGATTGAACGATTTCCTGCGCAATCGTGTTCCCGGCAGCGACCCGAGCCTGCCGAAGGCATGAGACGGCCGCTTGCTGCCCCGCTCGGCGCGTCGGCACCGGAACGCTAGGAGCGCTCTTGCATCTCGGCACCGTCCTCTCCCTTCTGTTCACGGGCTACGCGGCGGCGGTGGCCGTCTTCCTCGTTTCGGAGAACCGGCGGCCCCAGTCCACGCTCGCCTGGCTCGCCGCGCTGATCGTGGTCCCGGTGCTCGGGCTGCCGGCCTATGTCCTGTTCGGCCGCGGCCGGAGGGCGTTCAGCCGCCGCCGCGTGCTGCTGATGCAGACGCTCGAGCCCACGGTCCTGCCGATCATCGCCCCTGTGCTCGAGAGCCAGAAGCGCACCATCGCGCAGCTCGAGGGCGAGAGCGCCGCGCATCGGCGGTTGATAAACCTCGCCCGGCGGAACTCGGCCTCGTTGCTGACGCGCGAGAACCGGGTCGATGTGCTGCAGGACGCCGAGGCGTTCTACGGGCGCCTGCTTGAGGACATGCGGGCGGCCCGGCATTCGATCCACCACCAATACTATATCTGGCGCACCGACAGCTTCGGGCAGGCGTTGAAGGACCTTCTCGTCGCCAAGGCGGCGGACGGGGTCGAGGTCCGCGTGCTGTTCGATCCGGTCGGCTCGCTCGCCGATCTGCGGCCCTCCTATTTCAAGGCGCTGCGCAAGGGGGGCGTGAAGGTCGCGCCCACCTCCTCGCTGGGTGCGGTCCATACGCTCAGCTACCGCAATCACCGCAAGATCACCGTGATCGACGGCGCCGTGGGCTACACCGGCGGCATGAATATCGGCCAGGAGCAACTCGACGGAGGGCCCGGGTTCACCGAGTGGCGGGACACCCAGGTCCGCATGGCCGGCGAGGCTGCCGCGATGCTCCAGACCGTGTTCTCGGTCGACTGGTACAACTCCACCCGGGAGAACCTGTTCTCTCCAATCTACTTTCCGGAAATCCCCGACGTGCCCGATAAGGACGAGGTCCCGGTGCAAATCCTGACCTCCGGACCGGACTCCCATTGGGCGGCGATCCGGCAGGTCTACGTGGCGATGATCCTCTCGGCCGAACGGCAGGTCCTGGTGCAGTCGCCGTTCTTCGTCCCGAACGCGACGGTGGCGGACGCGCTGCGGCAGGCTGCGCTCGCCGGCGTCGACGTGCGCCTGATGGTGAGCGCCCGCGCTTCCGGCAACAAAATGCCGGAATGGGCCACCAACACCTACCTGACGGAGATGGTGGAAGCCGGCGTGAAGGTGCTGCTCTATGAACGGGGCTATCTCCACGCCAAGACGATCGTAATGGACGAGAAAGTTTGCTCCATCGGCTCGACGAATATCGACATTCGCAGCTTCAGCATCAACTATGAACTCAATGCGGTGATCTACGACAGGAGCATCGCCGGTGCGCTTGCGGAGGATTTCGCGCGCGACGAGGCCTTCTGCCGCGGGTTCAGCGTGGACGAATACCAGGCGAGGAGTCCGCTCCTCCGGTTCCGCGATTCTACCGCGCGGCTGTTCTCACCCCTGCTCTGAGACGGTCTTGCGAGCCGTTCCGACGGGCCGCCCGGAGGGCATCGCGAGATCCGCGATGATGGGGAGGTGATCGGAGGCCGCGCGGGCCGCCGGATCGGACCAGTGGCGGAGAATCAGGCCGGCCGGGCGGGAATAGATGCGGTCGAGCCGCAGCATCGGGCGGCGCGCCGGGAAGGTGCGCACGTGCGTCCGCTCCGGGAAGATGTCCCGGAGCGATCGGTAGACCGAACTCGTCCAATCCCATTCGTTGAAGTCGCCGACCATGACGGCGGCGCGGGCAGACCGCGCGGCCGCGAGAAGCCGGGCCGACTGGCTGCGCCGCTCGTGAACCCGCAAGCCCAGATGCACCGCGAAAAAGGGGAGGTCGCCCCAGGGGGTCGCGACCACGGTTTCGATGGCGGCGCGAGGCTCGTAGCGACCGACCGACAAATCGTGCAGCCGGGTATCGTGCAGCGGCCAGCGGCTGATCACGAGATGGCCGTAGTCCCCGTCCGGCGCCGTTACGAGCCGCGCCGCGGCCGAGTGCAGCCCGAGGGCTTCGGCGAGCGTTTCGAAGGCCGGCTCCGCCCGGCCTCGCCTCGGGCGCGAGTCGACCTCCTGCAGCGCCACGATGTCGGGTTCGTGCCGCTGCACGACATCCGCGACGCGCTCCAGGTCGCGGCGGCGGTCGGGGCCGACCCCGCCGTGAATGTTCCACGTCATGATGCGAACGGTCTGGATGCCGGGTGGCATTGCTCACCATCGGTTCGGTCGGCCTCAATATGGCCTGTCCGGGCGGGGATTGCCCCATTTCTCGAACCCGTCGCGCGAACCGGAGTTCCGAACCTGTTCGCGGATGCGCCCGCCCCCGAGAATCGACCAGGACGCTCCCTGCCGTGTGGCTCCACCCCACCCCGGCCCTTCGGCCGACCCCCCCTCGCGTTGGGGAGGGAGGGTGCGCGTGGGCGCGGCCCCTCCCCACACACGGCGTCATGCCCGGCTGTTTGCCGGGCATCCACGCCTTCTCTGCGCTTCGGCAGGCACGACGTGGGCGGCCGGGACAAGCCCGGCCATGGCGCCGAGTACGAGGCGGTTCGCAACGGCCTCCAGCATTTTCGATGTCGTTCCCGGTGGGAGGCCGCAGGCGCGGAGCCGGCTGGAGCCGCTGTCACCTCCGTTGGCCACTCGCCCCACGAGAAGCTGTTGTGAAAACGGCGCTAAGGACGATCCTCGGCCGCCGAATCCTCCGCGGCAGCCGATGGTCCGTCTGGCTCCCGTTCCGGCGGCGGCCAGCGGCGCAGCGCCTCGCGGCCGGCGTCGGTCAGCCCGTAGACGCCGCGCTCGACGCGCTCGAACCAGCCATAGACGTTGCGCAGCAGGAGCTTCGCGGCGTCGGGTGCGACGACACGGAGGTCGCGCGGCCGGCGCGGCCCGTCATTCAGAGCCGCGGCGCAGGCGAGCGATTGCTGCCGGTGGGCGGTCATGATCGGCTGCCGCGTGCTGCCGCCCGCGGCGGGATCGCCCAGCCGCCTCCGATGCTCCTCCACCAGGCGCGAGCGGCGGCGCGGGTCGCGGCGGTGCGAGGCGGCGCTGGGATCGGCGAGGATATGAACCACGTCCGCCGCATCGACCCCGAGCAGGCCGAAGCCGAGGCGCCGGCACAGCTCCCGCACCCGTGCGTCCGCCTCGCGCCCGCGGCCGCGCCGGGACAGCCGGACCGCCAGCCAGACCTCGTCGCAGGAACCGGCGCGGTCGACGCCCTGCAGCACGAGGTCGAGCGTGAAGGTGAGCTTCAGCTCGCAGACCACGACGATGGGCGGCTCGCCCGCGCCGAGCGCGACCACGTCGCAGCCGCCCACCTCGCCCTTGGCTGCGAAGCCGAGCCCCTCGAGAAAGCGCTTCACCGGCGGATAGAGCTTCGTTTCCAGGCGGGCACCCTTCCTTTCCCGGAACCGCGTTTTGGGAGCAGTTTCTCTTCACCACAGGCCCCGATTGGAGAAATCGAGGGCGCGCGCTGGGCTCCGGGACACGCGAGCCGAGCGGCAGCCCGCGTCTCCGGCTATAGCTCGGGTCATGGCCCGATTCGACAGGCTCGTCCTCGGCCTTCTCTGGCGCGAGTTCCGCAATTCCGTAAGGTCGCTGCGCCGGTCCGACCTGTTGTGGATCGCGATCGGCGGCGGGCTGCTCATCGCCTACGGCATCGCTGACCTCGCCGCCGGGCTTTCCCACTCGGCGGACCGGCTTCGCGGTCTCGACGCGCTGTGGCTGTTCGGCCTGCCCGCGCTCGCGCTGGCCTTCGGCGCCTCGGCAGGGCGGGGCTTGGGGAGGCTCGCCGCGTCGCGCGCCTTCGCGCCCTATCTGAGGCCGCTGCCCCTGTCGGACGCCGCCCGCCGCCGCTCGGCGGGCATCGCCGCCGCCATGCTCGGCATGCCGCTCGCCCTCGCGGCCGGCCTCGCGTTCGGGACGGCCTGCGCGGTCGTGGGTCGTCCCGCGCCTGCCCTTTCGGGCGCTGTTGCCGCCGCGCTGTTTGCGGCTGCCTTCGCGGCTATGGCCTTGCCGCGGATCAGGCGAGTGCCCCAGGGCGAATGGGCTTCCGACAAGACCGAGGTATTCCGACGCCGGACCATCGCCCTGCCATTGCTCCCCGCGCTCGACCGGTCCGCGCCGCGCTGGCTCGGCGCCTGGGCCTGGCAGATGCCGGCGGGGCGGCTCGTCCTGTCGCTGCGGCCCATTGCGGGCATCGCCCTTCTGGTGGTCACGGCCGCGCTGGCTATGGCCGCGAGCTTCGCCCAGAAGCTCGCGATTCCCGCCGTGGCCGCGGCAGTGCTGGGCGGGCTCGCCGTGTTCATGTTGACCCTGCGGTCCGACCCGCTGATGTCCCCGGTCCTGCGCACCGCGCCCGTCCGGTTCCTTACCGCCTGGACGAGGCTGCTGCGCCTGCCGCTGCTGCTGTCGCTGGTGTTCTTCGCCGCGCCTGCCAGCGCCGCCGCGCTCGCCGAGCCGGCAGCCTGGGAAATGCCCCTGGGCGGCAGCCTTGTGCTGCTGGCGCTGAACGCGTGCTACGCCGCGTTCTCCGCCTATTTCGCGACCGCCCCGCTGCTGGCGCGCTTCGGCTTCACCTGGGCCGTCGGCTACACGCTCTACCATTACCCGGAATACGGGCGGATCCTCCTCGTGCCGCCGGGACTTTTGGCGGCATGGCTGTGGGTGCGCGCGCGCAGGAGGTACTACGATGGTTGATCCACACGCCCTGGCCGGGTCCGAGGTGCTTGCCGTGGCCGAGTTCAGCGCCGGCTACGGCGGCACGCCGGTCGTGGCCGGGATCAACCTTTCCCTGCGCCTCGGCGAGGTGCTGGGCCTGCTCGGCGCCAACGGCTCCGGCAAGTCGACGCTCGTCCGGGCGATCACGGGGCAGATCCGGCCGCTCGCCGGGCGCGTAGCGATCGGGGGCGTCGACCTCGCGACGCGCCCGGAGGCGGCTAATGCGGAGTTCGGCCTCGCCATCGACGCCCCGGACCTGCGGGAGGCGCTGAGCGGCCGCCACTACCTCGATCTCGTCGCCTCGATCCGGGCGTGCGCGCCCGAGGCCTGGTCGTGCGGCAATGTCGTGGAGCGGCTCGAGTTCACGACTTGGCTCGACCGGCCGATCGGGGAGTATTCGCTCGGCACCCGGGCCAAGATCGCCATCGCCGCCGCGCTGCTCGGCGCCCCGCCGCTGCTGATCTTCGATGAGTCGCTGAACGGGCTCGACCCGCTGGCCGCCTGGGAGGCGAAGCGCATCATCACCGAGCTCGCCGCGACCGGCCGCCACGCCGTGATCGTCTCGACCCACATCGTCGAGCTGGTGCCCGCGCTCTGCACCAGGGCGATGTTCCTGTCCGAGGGGCGCTTAGTCCGAACCTGGGACGCGGCGGAACTGGC
>Ga0182738_1006820_pt1 | contig 11769 bp, 10 predicted proteins | sample eDN5th30CBELigMG_FD_128876 | JGI IMG/M metagenome (GOLD analysis project Ga0182738, IMG submission 128876) | Enriched Miracle-Growth compost microbial communities from Emeryville, California, USA - eDNA 5th pass 30_C BE-Lig MG (version 2)... ...
GAGATTGAAATTTTTTATTTCGAAATATGAAATACTATTTTCCAGATTCTTCTCTTCATCAAATGGAAAGTTCATTATGACCAAACAAAACGAATCCAGCAAAAGATAAAAGTCTGGATCCACGATAGAACTTGGTATCGGGAAAGTGAAGTAAATCCGAAAGGATCTGACAGATTCTGACGGATCAATTTTTCTGCCTCTCTCAGTATCTCTAAATTTTACAATTTTTCCCTCTGTGTTGCATCATAATGTGGAAGATAAAAAAGCCTTGAAAGGTAATGGATGAAGTCAATCCTATGAGAACCTAAGGGAAGGTGCTGGTCAAAACCTCGAAATCCATTTTCAAAAAGAGTGAGCAATTGAATTTGGAATTTGATTTTTCCAATTGAATTCAATGAAGTCGAATGATCAACAAAAGAGTGAGAGTGAGAGAAGTTTGGATTTCCAATAATTATTTTGATGAAGTTCAAATTAATATTTTCAGTTGAAGGTCCAATTGAAAACAAATTTCCTCAGAATTCATCAGATCCTTTCAACCCATCTAGCAAAGTCCTTTTTCATCTAGACGGGCAAATAAAAACCAAACCAAATCTCAACTGAAGTGTATTTGAGAAGCCCTTCCATCTATAGTTCATTGAATAATGTCTTAACAAAATTTAACCCCTTTACCAACAATTTTATTAGACACTCCCTCATATTTAAATTGCTTTGAATCTGTAGTTTTTTATAATAGATTTCATTTCTATCAAGAATCAAATCAGTCAGACAATGTCTGGAAGTGATTCGATAAGTAATCTTCTTTTCTTCATGATTTAATGATAATAACATTACCAAAGATCAAATTCAATATTGGGTTAGCGTTCCTATCGCAGAGCTTGAAGCAGATGTTTCTCAGGGAGCAACAGTGTTGATGGGTCATTATCTCCTCATACTCTTTCAAGGATACCAAGCGAAACTTTGCGTGATCGATCTTCGAGATAACAGCGTTCAACAAAACACCTCATTTAAATATTTTTGTCAAAGAGGTGAAAATTATAGCTTCACCAAGTATGATGAAAATCATATTATTATGTTTGGGGGTTATAGCTTTCAAACAACTCCCAATCGTATGATTTGGATAAAAATTGAGTCTTTCAATCGTAAAACTAGATTTTGAGATTTTTAATAATTCTTTAAAGCTCTTAAAATCAAGTTCAAAGAGATTAAGGCTGAGAATACTCCGAATCTAACTGGATATACAGCAGCTATTTATAAGGATTGTATGTACGTTTTTTCTGGAAGAAAAACAGAAATTAATGAGCTCCCCAGCAGTCAAGTTTGGTGTTTTGACCTCAGTATGATATTTCCCAATCAATAGCTTATCAATCAAATAGAAGGAAGAACTTGGAAATTATGCGAGACAACTCAACAATCTCCAAGTAAAGTATTGAAGGATATTGTTAATATTAAAAATAGAAGGGAAGGAGGGAGTTAGAAGCTTCGTGAGAGAAGGTAGCCTCTACATCTATGGAGGATACTCGAGAGGGTCTAAAGTCCAAGTGAATTTCAAGGAGCTTTGGGCACTCAATTTGGGTAAGGTACATCTGATACGCGGCCAAAAAATTGTTAGAAACAATGCAGTGGAGAAAAATTCAACAGAAAAAATCTAAGCCTGGTCAAAGCTCTGAGTTTATGGACAGATTGAGTGTTGATATCTATGGAGATCAGATGCTTGTCTTGAAGAATGAAGAATATGGTGGATTTTACAGACTTTACTGCTGCAATCGTCGTAATCATTCTTTTTTTGCTCTTATAACTTTCCTGTGAGATACCCTTGACTCGTGGTCGAGTATTGATGTGAGAGGACTTGGAGGAATTAAAATAGTTGGCAACTCAGTGGTTTATAAAAATTTACTTTATGCTTGCGTGACAAGTGATCAAGACAGTAAAAAGATCTTCTTGGCTGCCTTAGATTTAGACAGTAAAGCGTTGAGCTTTAAAAGTTATTGACTGAATTAGAGCTTGGCTTAACTCCCCCAAGATCTGCTAACGATGAATACTTGAGATCTTTATTTATGAGCGAGAATGAATCGGACATCAAGTTCAAAATCCAAGACAAGGTTATTCCTGTCCATAAGAAAGTCTTGATGCAGAAATCAAAATTTTTCTCTAATCTTTTCAACAGTAGCAAATGTTCTTGATTTCTTAATTAAGTGAGAAATAGGTGGGATGATGGAATCAAGAGTCGAAGTTATTGATATTGATGACTGTGAATATGATGTCTTCCAAGGTTAGATTCATGAAACTCATTTTTAAAACTTAACTCCCATAGAGTTTCTCCGATTTTTATATTGTGGTCAAGTTGATTGGAACTTTTCTAAACTTGATCAACTCATTTCCTTGGCTGATAAATATGTACAAGAAGATCTGTATGAGAAATGTATCAACATGTTAATTCATGGGATCACTCCAAGCACCATCTGTGGGATTCTTAATTTTGCCCGTGAACAAGATCTGACTATCCTCAAAGATTGGTGCCTGAGGCTTTTTCCAAACCGTCTGGGAGTGATAAGCGTCACTCCGATAGTAGAATATCTTCAGCGTGAAGAAAATGAAAGACATAAAGAAGAAAATGATTGGATGAAAGAGATAGCTCTAGATTTTGTTCTTGAAAATTTGTATAGGATCCTTACGAGGCTTAACACGAAGAAAAGTTGGAAATTTTATGCAGATTTCTTACTTCCATATATCTCCCAAGAGAGAATCGCCAAATTTACCGAGTTATTCAAAGGAAAGGATTATTGGGTTACAACTCCTTCTTTTATTTTATCTGATGAGATGGCTCATTTGCGAGATGCAATATTCAATCTTATTTTCAGAGATTTTGGAGATCAAGATATAAGAAGGAAATATGGTTCCAATTTTTATAATGAGTACTTCAAATACGCATTAAAGAGAGCTCAAGAAGAAAAAGAATCAGCTCTGAAACAAAAGGCTCAAGACGGAGAAATGTTCATCGAATCAAAAGCAGATTTGGTAAATGAAAGCAATGATGGAGTCCAAAGAAAAGCGATAAAGAGGATGGACCCTGTAAATAGTACTACTGAAGAGGAAGGAAATGGTCCTACTTTAAAGAAAACTAAACAGTCTGTTGCTATCTGATGACAGTAAATTGTTTGTTTCATAAAAGTGTTTTATTATTAGAAAATATAGACCTTTCAAGAGTAGATTGCAATTTTTTCTTTATCTATACCTTCCAATTTCTACAAAGAAAAACTTTCGTTTTCTTGCAAAGTTGGGCTTCCTTTTCGTGTGAAAAATTGTACAACTGAAGAAAAATTGAAAAAACAACTTTGAAAATTTGCTGATTATGATTGTTTTCGAATTTCTTGATCTTGAAGCATCATTCAAACTCAAAAATTCTTTTTGGGAAAATAATTTTTTTCGAAGGATTTATTTCCTGATTATTCTCTTTTCCAAATTCAGCAAAAGAAAAATTTACTCTGAAAAAAATAATATGGGATTTTTTTTTTCTGCTTTCATATTTTCACAATTACCGAAATTCAAATTTTCATTAAATCTCTGATTTTTTCAAATAATAAAAAGAAAAAAATTTCCGTAAAAAATCGATTCAAAGTAGGAAGACAGAAAAACAAGAAAATAATCTTTCGCTTTTTTAAAGTCCTGAGTCAATTTATTTTAGTGTGAGTGATTACTTGAATGTTAAAGCATATTTGTTTTGCCATCTTTTTTGCTCCAGTTTATTTTTGGTTCTGCTTTCTGCCCATTTCGATCAGTTTCGTCTGAATACTTTACTGATTTTAGACTTCGGATGTTATTAAAAAAAAATTTTTTTGGAAATTTCTTTCAAAATTAAAAAAAAAGAATTTGAGAGAATTCTTCTCATTTTTCAAAAAATTCTGAAATTTCATTGTCTCATCAAACTCTTCTCCTCTCCCCCCAAATTTTCCAAAAGAGCTTTGAAAAAAGTATCCAGCGGAAAAAAAAAATCTTTGTAAATCATCTAACAATTGGGTTTGAATGCAAATAGAGCAGTATTCTCTCTTCTTTGACAGATTCTTTTGCTTACTGTTGATTTCTCAATAGTTTTCAATAGAAACTTCTAAAATTTCAAGTGTTTCAAATTTTATTTTGATAAGTAAAGAGATAACATTGATACATCGTGAAACATTCTATAATCTCATAATTCAACAAAAAACTTTCATCATATCCAAAAAAATTATTCAATTAAAATCGAGCATTTTCCTTTGATAAAAATCTTGCTTCACACACCAAAATTAAAGCAAATCGTGATCTTCTCTTTCAACATTAATTGATCTACCATTTTCTTCTTTATCAGCTTCATGATTATTCTCGCCAACACTTTCATCACTTTCACTTCGTTTTTGTTCTGATCTGCGTCTTTCACTTGTCATTCCTCTCGCAGTTTCTGGTCTTAATAACCTTGCTGTTGCTGAATTACCTGCTCTATCTGAAATATTTCCTCCACTTGTAATGGTTCTCATTGTTGGATGTTTAGTTGCTGAACTGACCTTCTTTAATTCATACTTCTTTAATAACTCTTCCAAAGTCAGGAAGCTCTTTGATAAACGATTAGCATCTTTGATTAACGCTCTTTGTTCTTCATCAATTTTCTTGAGTGGTTCAAGTCCATTATTGTCATCTTCCGATCCCATAATTCCTTCCAATATCTTTGCTCTATCCGTTGGGAACCATGATATCTCCCCATTCTCTATCTGGTCTGCGATATAACTCTCCAAACCGGTGTATTCCGTCTTTTCTTTATCTTGGATATATGCAATATAGAATAAATAATTCCACAAATAATGCTCCTTCTATGATGAAGAGGTAAGTTTTTAGAAAGAAAAATTACTTATTTACCTTGATATGGCTAGCAAAACCAGAACCGCTCACTCCTCCTCTAGCATCATTAGCTTTTTCCAAAGTTTCTCTATTGTGGCCACAAATGAAACAAATATTTGAAATATCAAATCTGAATTCTTTTTCCTCCTCTCTCAGCGACCCGAAGTTATCAATGATAATACCTTGAAAAAGTCAATAAAGAAACTCTAATAACCTCTTACCTGCGACGATATTGATCATGATAATCATGACAAGCAAGAAATAAAGATTATCAAAGACGAATCTAGTGACACTAGTCGAGGCTAAAAATACATTAAAGCCTTTCGAAATTCAACAAAAATCTTACTATTCGCAGTCAGGAAACCTCCGATACCACCATCGACCTTGAAGGCTTTGTCAATAGCAGTGAGGAAGCACATCCAGGTACTGGAACAATATCCATGATATTCTTCATAGAAGAAGTAATATCCAGCAAGAGAGAAGACGTAATTCATGAGTAAATAAAGCAAGAAGGTCAAAAGGAGTGGTTTTCTTGGGATCCAAATAGATTGAAGCACACTTTGAAGCAGAGGGAAACGCACAAGCACATCAAACATATGGAAAGCAAAGAAGAATGGCGTGACTGTCAGTCCAATAATGGCCGTCAGACCATAGATGGAATAGTACAGCACGTAGAAATTACTCAAGAGGTAGAAAAGAGACTTGATGCAATTGATTACAATCGTCGTCAATGTCAATTTTGCCCAATTTGTTCCGTCCCAGGCTTTACGGATAAGTAGAGGAGCAGTTTTGATCATGAAGTAAAGGACAATAGATAATGAGAAAACAATAAGGATACATCCCAAACCAAGCACCAAGCCACTCAGATCTATAAGAAGGAGTGAGAAATAAGTTTAAAAAGGGTGGGTTACCAGAATCATATTCATCATCAGGATTTTCACTACCAGTTTGATAATAGGTGGTTAGGACGAGGAAATTGATAGCAATGGCGAGAAGGAATGCTGTATCTCTCCAAAGAAGGATATTTTTGGTGAGAAGAGAAAGGAGTGTGACACGATTATAGAGGCTTTGGAGTTGATATTCGTATTTGATGACTTCGATGAGATCTGGAGCCTCTTTGATGAGATGTAAGCATTTGGATTTGGCGCTGCTTCTATTGACAGTATTGTTGAATTGATTTTTAGTATCCTTGGTGATAGCATGACAGAAAGGAGGAAGGTAGAAATAGGTCTTTTCAAGATGATTATCTTCACGAAGAACTTCAATGTTGGCAGAGTTCTTTTTAAAGAATTGCGATGCTTCTCCCCAGGTGTTCTCTCTTTCGTGAGCAAGTTGAGCTGCTATGAGATTTTCTTGTTCACGAGGACTGCGAGGAGCGCCATCAGATTTTAATTGAACCAGATTTGTGTCGTTAGGGTTAGCGTTTTTAGTGGATCTACGTGTGCAGTCTATTTTAAAGGTAAGGAAGTGGTTCTCGAAGGTATTGTTTTACTTTTAAGGGAAGCACCGGTTAGTATGAAGAATTTAGAGATGAGGAGAACCCATTGGTAAATAATATTCTTTCCTTTTCCTTCTTGCTCTTCTTCAAGTTTCTGGTTGGCATCGATGTCAATTTCGTCATTTTCAAGAGATTGAGCTTCAGTGAAAATGTTGAGAAGGAAATAAAGATTGAAGCCAGTTTCAATAATGAGTGAGCAGTATTTTTCATCATGTTCTTCATCTGGATCGAAGTTGAAATGGAGGAAGACTTTGCTGCTGTATTCTCCTTTATACTGTCGGTTAAACTCATTGTAAATATCAGTAATATTCATTCGAAGAGCATCAATAGGAATTGACTTCATCATACGATACACATTGCTTTCATCTTTTCTAGCTTCTAGAAGACTCATCAATGTAATAGAACACTTGTATTTCAATCTAGCCAATTGCCATTTTCTCAATTTCGTTCCATCGAGGATTCTTAACTGACCTCTTTGTTCTCTCAATCTCTCTTCTGCTAATTCATCCGTCTATGAGGGGGAGAAGTTATTCAGAGTGTAAGAGGGAGAAAAGTTACTGAGAGAATATTGCAAGCTAAATCAAGAAAACTGCCTTGAATGATAGCGATTTGATTTTCAACACAAGGCCCTTGAATAAATTCAGTGATGGTATCGAAACACTGAATCATGGTGTCAAAGAATGCAGTATGTTTGATTTGCATGTAAGCATTAAGAAGGTCAGAAATGTCATCCAGAAGATCATAGGAATGATAACTGTTAGTTTGGTGACGAATATAGTTTTGTAAGTCTGAGAAATGGCCTTCAGCAAAGAGTTGGAGGAGACGTAAGATATCCTTCATTTCCTCGCATTCGTCTTCTGAGATCTTTTCATTTGGATTTTCTTGGATGTTTTTCACCTTCTGTGTCTCCGATTGGAACCGATCATGCAGCTATTTGAAGGGTTTTAGGAGCGTAAAAGGACAGAAACGGGGTACTTTGAGGAAGAAAACTTCGGAATTGCTGAAGCTGGTGAAGAGTTTGAAGACTGATTTTTGAACTTCTTCATTACCGCCTTCGAGCAGGGTGATGGCAAAAGAGATTAATTGTTGGAATGTTTCATCAGATGAAAGAAGATTTGGATCACTGAGCTTTGAGAAGATCATGTAAACGGCATTCATTCTATTCAAGAAGTTTTGCTTCTCCACCATCTTTTCTTCATCTGTCTCATTCTCAATCAAGTTTCTATGGTTTTTTTGTTAAGAATATGAAAGAAAAATTTCAAATACCCTAATGCGTCTAGGATCAAAACGACAGTATCTCTTGTTTCATCAGTATTTTCATTTTCAATGATGAAATTGATGAGTTTTTTGGCGACTTCTTCAGTGTTAACAATTTCTCTGATAAAGTGATTTTTTCTGAACATGTGATCGATTTGTGTGAGAGACTTTGCAAAGATTTTCTTCTCTTTGTCAATTTCATTGGTGAGCTGTTTGGAATTCAAGAAAACATCAACAAATTCTTGCCACATGAATTTCCAGATTTGTTCTTCGGGTAAATCTTTGTTTTCAAGTTCTTTGACTGATCGTTTTTGTTGTTCAGCTCTAACGATTTCTTTCTTGAGATCAAAATCCCCAAGATCTCTATCCTTTTGAACAAACACCAAAAGGTTATGAAGATTTTCTTTTCCTTTTTGGGAAATCTTTTCAGGATCAAACTTCTTGAGATTCGCCAATAAAGTATCCACAAAGTGAAGAAGTTCAGTATAATTTCTCTTGGCTTCTTGATTCTTCTCTTCTGTCTGATTCTCTCTGCTTTGCTTGGAATACCAATAGAATATCAAGAGAATATTATCAAACAAGTATGTCAGGTATTTATCTTGACAACTGACCAATGACTGGATTCTCTCCTTCTCCTTTCTGATCACATCTACCATTGATACTGACCCTTTGATGAGTTCGACGGTGTTCTTTTCGGATTCGACGTAGACAAAGAAGATGTATTCAGCAATGGGAATCTTGAGGATTCCTGCTAAATGAGCTGTTTCTTCATCAACTGCGTCGTCAAGTAATGATCCTCCTTTTGAGAAATCATCTGGTGTATATAAAAGCTGCAGGAGATAGTTGAATGAAATCGTCGCTCTCAGTCTGATTTCGTTCAAGATCAATCCTTCTTTACCACAAGCTGTCATTCCCAATATCTTGGAAAATTAAGATAAAAGATGGACTATAGTAATTACATCGAAGAGTTTAGCATGGTAATAGAATGGTTCATCACTTGTACCATAAGTCTCTGAGGCAATTCTTTTGTCAAAACTGAAGGTATTCATGAAAGACTTCTTCTCATCACGATCAGCAAGGATGATAGTGCCGGTTTTCTTGTTTGGATTATTGACGCCTTTATCAATATAGAGGAGGATATCTCTGTTCCTTGGGTCCAAGAAAAGATCGAGGACCATTCTTTGATTCTGGTAGACCATTTCTCCTTTAACATTTTGAATAACCTTGTAGAACTCCAGGTAATCAGCTCTTCGGCCGTTATTAATAATCAGTCTGTGGAAATCATCAACGACTTCAATGGCTCTATTAATACACAGTGTCTCATTATCACGGAATAACTCCACAAGAAGTCTCACGTGACCCAAATCAGAAGGCATATTGTAAAGGAAAACAACCAAGGAGTTGGATAAAATCATTTGATTTTCTTCATTTCCCTTAACAAAGGCCGTCAAGAAAGCAAAGCAAAGTCTGAAAAGTTCGAGAATTTCTGGCTTTTTGACAGTGTCGACGATATGGATGTTATCCTTGATAAGACTGACGACTGGGACGTAAATTTTCAGATGTCTGTACATCTCTTGACGGACTTTATCAGGGAGTTTATTATCGATTTTCTTTGAGTCGAATTTAACTTCTTGGTCTTCATCTTCAATATCTTCCAAAAACACACTGTTGTAGAAGAACAACAAAGCTTCTTTTGTGGTCTTGAGCTTGTCGAAATTAACATTTGATGATGTCAGCCAACTCTATTGTGAAGGGGGTGAGGTCTATGTTTAAAAAGTAAATATTTACTTCTGATTCTTCAGTGTATTTTTGAAGGATTTTGGACATCTTTTTGGATTTATTATAGTTTTGGATATTGACTTCTTCGAACAAAAGTAACAGATCCTCGACTGATTCGGAGAACTCCTTTCTTTGATTGTACATTCTGGTCATAAGATGGAGGATTTTTCTTTCGAATGCAGCATTACTATTCAAGCACAATTGTTGTAAAAGCAAAGGAAGAAGCTCAAAGTCCAAACTTTCATTAATATCAAGGATATCTTCTCCATTATCTTGCTTAAAGATCTCATCGGTATTATCCAATGGAGTTCCTGTCAGGAGGATTCTTGGAAGGATATACTTCATATAGTGGTCCAGAAGAGCACTGAATCTGGCCTGAATGACCTTTTTGTTGCCTTTAGATGTTCTGTAAAGAGAAACGAGGTCTGCTTCGTTCATCATATGGAAGAAGACTCTACGGATATTGGAGAATAGCTTGTCTTGCTTGTAATCAAAGAAGTATTCCAATATATCCATTATCTTGATTTTGATCGTTGTCTTTAGAGGGATTAGTGGGTAAAATATCTCAATAAAAAATTACTTCAATGTCGAGCTCTTGTTGGCCAAGGAGATTTTCCAAGATACGCTTCATGACATCTCCTTGCTTAAGATATAATTCGGAGGTTGTCAGGTCTTTGTCCATAAAATCATAGTCACTAGAAGGTAAAATTAACAAAAGAACTCAAAGAAATTGTCTCATACACGGCAGATTTAATGGATCTTTTTTCGGAGATTTTGTTGTCAACAATGAGATTTTTCGCGCCAGCAGCAATGCCTTGAACTCTATCAAAGAGATTTTTCTTGGAGAACAGCTTCTTATCTTCATCTCTTTGGGTTTGCTTGGATGTTCTCATTTCCATCAACATCTTTCCGGCTTCAGGGTATGTTCGGTCATATTCTAACAAGAGAACTAAAGATCTCATAATTTCTTCAAATTCCCCTGCAATAAAGTCTTTCTTCTTTGATGCGAAAATATTCAAATTGGTAAACACGTTCTTTGTCACTTTTTTCTTCTTGCTTCTTGTCTGGTTCTTCTTGAGAGAGTCAGAGGTTTCTTTGGGGAGCGGCTGCATGGTGATTCTTCTAGCTCGGATCTTGATTTTATCGAATTTGAGCATCAAATGTGTGATCTGGAGCATCTCATAAATGTAGGAATTGTATGCCTTTTTCCAATTATCAGGGTTCTTTTCTGCATTCAACACTTCATGACCATCGTGCTTTAGTTCTGTTGGTAACCCTTCCATTACTTTTTTCTAATTAAAATAAGGGCCTAAATAATATATGAATTCAATTACAAGTTGTTGAATTTCTTCGAATAATTGTTCTTTAAACTTGTCAATGTTCAACTCATTTGGTTTCTCTGTATGTTCTGTCATTTCTATTTCACGTAAGGGGATATTCAAATAATAATAATAAGGCACTCATAGTGGCCATGGTCATGAGTTCATGACCATCCTTTCTGTTTTCAGCCTGAGTTAGTTTCTTTCTATCGACAATTTTACAGAACAATGGGATAGCAGCTTCTCTTCTGGGCTCTTGATCGAGGTACAAGGAAGTCAACAATCTGCCTAAAGAAGCACGGATATCAGCAGGCAAATCTTGTTTCAGATAGCTCAAAAGAGCTTCCCAATTAATCTCTTTCTCGAGAATATTTTTCCAACTGAAGTTTCTGCTTTGACAAAGTGCAGCAATCAAGTCAATATGCTTAGTCAAAATTTCTTGATTAGGACTTGTATCATGGTCCAAGAAGTTCTTATCATCTTCATAATATGAAGATCCTTCGTCAAAAAGGCCAAAAGAGATATCATCGACTTGGATCACACGGCCTTCTGTAGCATCAAGGAAGTTTTTCAGTGCGAAGATTTTTCCCTTGAAAGGCTCAAAGGGGACTTTAACGTAAAGTTGTCCTTCATGTGTGAAGATTCTCAGGAAATTTTCAGTGCTAATAACAGAGCCAGAGCCATCAGGAATGGCGGTAGTGAAGTATTTATGGATGATTTCTTGATTGATGTTGATACCTTCAGAGCCTTGAAGACTGATAGTTTTGAAGAAATAAATGAGTTTCTTTTGCTTATCAATATCATCAGTTCTTTGTAATAAAGCTGCGAAGAACTTAATTGCTTCCCAATCTTTAAGAATTTTGAATAAATCAAGCTTGAAATTCTTGGCAATCTTGTTGTAAAACTTCTTGTAAGCTGCTGTGTAAACGTCCTCATTGATGGTTTGAGGATTTATCGCAGTGACTGAACCAGTTTTTCCTTGCATACGAAGGGCAGGGCTATCTTTTTGCGGGCTTCTTGATCCTCTTATGCTCGTAGAATCTCTTTTCTCAC
>Ga0182738_1006821_pt1 | contig 11766 bp, 12 predicted proteins | sample eDN5th30CBELigMG_FD_128876 | JGI IMG/M metagenome (GOLD analysis project Ga0182738, IMG submission 128876) | Enriched Miracle-Growth compost microbial communities from Emeryville, California, USA - eDNA 5th pass 30_C BE-Lig MG (version 2)... ...
AATCGAACCTCAATCTTTAGCCTCTTTTATAAAACTAAAGAACTACCTATTAGTTATGCGGTTTTAAAATATTCTTTCTTCTGGTAAAAAGTCATCCGGGTAATGTAACGGACGTGAATTCTTTCCCCCTTCGGTTAAGATTCTTTTGTTCCAATCAAAAGTAAATTTTTGTGTAACCTTTTTTACATTATGTGAGAGATGTTTCATATCTCGTTTTATAATTTGCTCATATTCAATACTTACACCTTCTGAAGTCATATTGTTGAATAGCAATTCTCTATATTTTGCTTCTACACCTTTAAATCTACTTAATTCTGGTAGTAATCTTCCCTCCTCGTCGTATCTTGCATATACTTTAGGAGCAAAGAACTTAACATGATAAAATGTGCCTTCGTGTTTTAATTGTCCTATATTCTCCCCACATAAGCTCTTAAAATACTCAAATTCAGCTTTTTGATTAGGATCTTCCATATTAAACGACACATGAACTGCATCTGTATCTGCGGCATGCCATGTACCATATTTAATTTGCATACCTAAACGGTGAATGTCTTGTCTCGCATAAGCAGTAATAAAGGCAGCTATATGCGGCAATGAATTGTTTCGCCATTGCTGCTCCATTTTTGCAAACTTATTATAAGTATTAATTATTAATTTAGAAAAATCTTCATCTTTAATAATATTCGTAATGTTTTTTAAATTAACACTCTTATCAAAACTTACATAATACATTTTAATTTCAGGAAGCTCTACATGAATTTTAACATTTTCCATAATTTGAGAAACAATATAAAATTGTTTTTCAGTAACACTCATAGAAATACGATTAAATAATTTTTGACCAGTTTTACCATATAATGAATTCAGCATTAATTTAGTCATCTTGCCTTTTGGATTATTTTTATTAGCTAATCTTAAAGGAAAATGAAAATTGACATAGTCTTCATATATACCAAAAGTTTTATCATAATGAAAGCCATCCTTTATCTTTAAAATTTTAGTACCTATGCTATTTGCATATAAAATATCTGTACTTGGCCATAAAGAAGAAAAAGTTCCCGTAGGTGCAACATTACCACGATTTGCAGTATGTAAATACAAGTAAGGCGTATTTAATGATTTAGGTACTTCAACAATGCTATTTGCAAAGCCAAAAAATTCACAATAACATTTTTTGTCTTCATCAAAAAAGTAAATTTTTCCATTGTCAAAAAAAAGATCCTTTACATATTTTCCTTCTCCTGTAGGAAAAGCTTGTGTACTCATTACTTCCGCATATTTAGAAACATAATCAAACTCCATTGTAAGATAACCTTTTGGCGTTTCAGGTACATAAACTTCACAAAGGGCGCCACGATAACTACCCCGAATATATTCAATTTCCTTTGTATTGGTAGGAACTGTTAAATTGAATTTAGAATCTTGAAACATTTTACGGAAAACATTTAAAGACATTTGTGGCGTTGTTAAATTTGGTATAATATCAAAAACATGCCGTTTATCCTTAATCTTGTATAAAGCTACAGTTTCTGCTTGAAAATATTCAATTATTTTATGAAGAACAAAACAATCATTTTTGCAATATGCTATAGCTTCCGTTTTTAAATCATAATCATTTTGTTCTATTTTTTCGTAAAGACTTATTATTTCTTCTTTTTTTAACATATCAGAGGGGTATCTGGTATACTTTATCATTTATTTTTATTTCTTCTTGAGATAAAAAATATTTTAAATCAGGTTTTATGCCTTTATAAAATAGATTAGAAGGATTTTCTCTTAAAAATTCGTATGGAAATATTGTTTTTTTTAAATTCGGATCATTTAACAAAGAGGCCAAGCTTTGTAAAGATTCACTAATTAATAGATACCAATCACGAAAATTAACACTTTTTCTTTTTTGTTTATACTCAATTGAATATATTTTACTATTTCCTTCAGTGCTCATAATAACAACAAAATCATTACGTTTAATTTTTTGTTCATTTACTTTTCGCATAAAATATTCTAATAAATAAAACCCATCAAACTTGCTAAAATTATGAGCAAAAACATATCTACCTAAAGCAACTTCTATTACTTTATCAAAAAATTGATCTAATAATAAAAATTTGCGTTGCTCAATTGTTAAATTTTCGTTATCACTGATGTAGTAAGTAAATGATATTTTATTATCTAAATAAGAAGCGCAATAAGGCACATGTGTGCCATCTATTATGATTGTTTCTATGTCAAACACACCGAAATCATTTAGTTTTTTATCTGGTTTTTTAATCGTTAATTTTTTTGCCATAAGTTGTTATTAAATTATTTTATTATGTTTAAAAGTTAATTGTAATGCTTCTAAAACATCTTTTTGAGTAATATTGGATAAATCATTATCAAAATAAAACATATTAGCTAGACTTAAATTTTCAAGGGAATAACTATTTAAAACACCATTCTCTTTAAATAGTTCAGTAGCTAATAATCTACGAATAGACGAAATAAACTCTTGTCTATGATTAAAAGTATTTAATTTTGTGCTTATATTATAAAAAAACGAGTTTTTAAGATCATTTTTATTTCTTGCAATAAAAACAAATTCACATTCAACTTGTATATTTTTATAATCTAATTCTTTATTATGTTTTTCTCTATAATTTTGTTCAAAATAATTTACTAATTCATAAATATTTAGTACATTTACGAAAGTAGGCTCAGTTAAATTTATAAAACAATCATAAACAAAATAATTTTTGTGTCTTATATCTTTAGCTTGTGCAGGACGTCTTTCATAATCATATTTATATAATATTTCATCTTTTAGTAATAATTTTTGTAAAAAACAGAACCGTTCATACACTTTTGCATCTTTATAGATATATAATTGACCATGTCCAGCTTCAATTAAATAATTAATTAAAAGAGATTCTTTTTCATTTATTTCTGTTTTATTATTAGATAGTTTATATTGTAAATAGTAAAACCAAATATCTCCTTTTGGGCTTAAATCTAACCTATAAACAAAAATAATTAATATTATACCAAATATTATAGCTAATGTTATAATTAATATATAAATAATATTGTTATAATCCATAATTCATTACATTGATTTTAAGTGGCAAGTGGGGAATCGAACCCTTTTCTATTTGTAAATAAACAAATTATTCTACCATTAAACTATATTGCCGTATAAAATTTATTTTAATATTTAATCTACATTTGTTCAATTCGCATCAAAACCTTTCTATTGCAATCATTTATAAGTCTTCAAAATCAAAACCTGTATCTTGGTTATCATATAAACTATGATTTTTTATAGCCATCTGTTCTTCTGCAACTTTTTTAGAATTTTTGTAACGCGCTATAGTTTGCTCTATTTTTTTATAATGATCACCAAGCCGTGCATATTTGTCTGTTTTAGACACATATGATGTGATGGCTTCAGAATTTAATTGAGCAGAGAGCTCATCTATATTATTTTGGCATTCTTCACACCACTTACGTAATGCAGGTACAGTATAATTCTGGTAAGCGAAATAAGGTGTATTATAGTTAATATCAGTAATATTAATTTGTGGTTGGTTTGCATCATTTGCATTTTCATTCATACAATAAATAATATCATTTCTGTACGAAACTACAAAAATTAATAAAATAATAAAAAAATTTATAAATGCTTTATATTTACTGTTTAATAAGAGGTGAAAATAATAATTAATTTTTGAATTTAGCATAAGTTGAATATATAATTATACTGAGGTATACTGGGATTTGAACCCAGGGCATTATGGATAAATCCATCTGCTCTAGCCAGCCGAGCTATATGCCTTTTGTTATTTTATATTTTAGACTTTTGTAGTACAGAAAATTAAATATAAAAAAAATTTACAAACTTTTACGAAACGTGATTTTTCAAACTATAAAAGTGGGGTCAAACGAATCGATACAAGGTACCTAATCACGATTTATTTTTTGCCCTATAAATTTACTAAAATTCATATATAAAAAATCTGTTATTTTAATTGTAAACCTAAGATCGCTGTTGACCCTTCCCTTTTATTCCCAGGTAGGATTTTAATATCCTTAGTTTGCCATAAAGCTTTACTTATATCGATAATTTTTGTTGTAAATCTTCCCCCCTTATTTAATTCTGCTTTATCTAAATTAATAGAAGGGTTATTACTTAAAAAATTAGATATTAATAAATTTACACTTGTACAACTTGTACTATTAAACTGTACATGTTTCTCTAACCATTTTTCTATTATAGTATTTATAAAACCACTTTTCCAAATAAATTTAGGATCATCTTGTACAACTTGTACTGGATTTTGTACATGTTCTTCTTTATTATGTAACCTAGTTATTTCTAGTTCTAAGTCTATAATTTTCTGTTGTAAAGTGCTTAAAATATCTGATTGTACATGTTTGGTACATGTTTGGACATGTTCTGTACATGTCTGTACATGTTGAATTTTAGGGCTTTCTAGTATATTATTCTTAAGTTGTATAAAAAAATAACCTCGAACATTGTTTAATTTCCCTTTTTCAACATTCCAAGTTAATTTATTAAAGCATTTTGATAGACTTATACTAAAAGGTTTAATATTGTTTAAATCTATCTTATCATCATTCTCTTGATTATACAAAATACATATATCTTTTGTTGATATAAAATTTTTTGTTTGGACTACTTCAAATGTTTTAGGAAGCCATTCTATTAATTGGTTTTCTAATATATATTCCATATTTATTCTTTTATATAAGGTTTATTATGAACCCTGCGTAAACAGTTTATATCAGCAACCAAACTTTGTAGTCTTATATAGTATCGATATATTTCTTCTTTACTTAGTAATGTAAGATTAGGATCAAACACAATTGATATTTCATCATTTAAAAAATTATATAAGCTTTCAATGTTATCAGCTAATAACCAAAATTTATTTTCGTCGAGATTTTTTATTAAATTAGAACACTCTTTGTCTAAAGCAAATGTATCTTCTTTAATACGCTCATATTGATCAATATCCCAATTTAGTTTATTTATAAAATGAGTTTTATACGAAACAATATCCTGGCAGTTTTTGTTTAATATATAGTGAAATCTTTCTATTAGTTGCATATATATATATAATTTTAACGTATATGACGATCATAACGATCCTTAAGTAAATGCTTTGCTTTTTTTAGCTCTTTAGCCAAATTAGCTGTTCTATTTCTTTCTGCTTGTAAATCGTGAGTTAATTTTCTATTTTCTTCTTCCAAAGTAATCATTTTATGAAGATTTTTATTTGCTTCTAGCATATAATGTTGTTTTTCTTCTAATTCTTTTACTTGTAAAGTTAATTCTGCAACTTTTTTCCGCTCTGCAGAAAGTTCTTGAGATAAAATTAACAAATCTTCATTACCTTCTATAAGAGGCTCATTTAACGTTTGTAATGTAGTATTTTCATGGCGTAAGCTTTTAATAGTTGATTGTAATTTAGATATAGTATCTCTTTGTATTTTTATAATATCGCTTTTCTCATTAATAATTTTGGCTCGTTCTTCTAACAATAAAGCTTCAGTTCCTGCAAAGCTTCTAACTTCATCAACTAATGCTTGTGCTTCAGGGCTTATTGGTACATTACTTTTGGACTCCGCTAACACAGGATTGTCCAAAATATTTGAATTTCCATTCATGCATAGAAGGATCTTACCAGTATATAAAAAAATATAAATAAATGATATTATAAATAAGTTTATAAATAGTTTATAAGGGGAGTTTAATAATAAATGTATTTGATAATTTATAAATTGCATAAAATTTTTATTTGTATAAGGAAATTTATTTAAAAAAATAACAATAGAGTAATTTTAATAATCTCCATATGTGTCCTCTTGAAGCACATGTTTTGTATGCGCTAATTCTCTGCGTAAATTTGCTATTTTGTTTTTTTCTACTTGTAACTCACATGTCAATCTTTGTACTTCTTCAGATAATTGCTTATTTTCTTGGGTTAACGAATAAATTTCTTTTATATGTTTTCTTTTTCCTCTAAGATAGTCAAGGTCCTCTTTTAATTCAGCTACTTGAGCTTCCAAACGGTCAGCTCTGTCACGTTGTTCAAAAAATCTTCTATATGAATTTTGTAAATCAACTTCTTTATGTTGTATTGCCAAATCTCTTTCTTGTATTATTGCTTCTTTTTCTTGTATTATCATGTCTTTTGCTTCTAATAAGCTTTCAAATTTACTAGTAGTTGATCTAATGGCATGCTCTTTTGCTTCAGCAATTAATTGTTCCGTAGCATATGTTCTAGTGTATGCTTCAATTGCAGCTGCATTTTTTGCTGCTGTGGTCGTTTCAGCACTAGCCGCAGCTCTTGCGGCCTCTGCAGCTTTAGCAGCCCCTTTCTTTTTAGCACAATATGCTAAGTCATTTAGATTATCAGCATAAAATAATAAATAAATGCTTAAAAATATTGTTAGCTTGATAATAAATGAATACTTACTTTGAAGTATCAAGTGTGAATAATATTGTATGTTGTGTGTCATGATTTTTTATATTGTTTAATAATTTTCGCTTCTGCTAACCATTTTTTATTTAACCTATATAGAGAAAAATTTAAATCTATAAAATGACCTTTATAAAAATAATAATCGTTAAATTTTTCATAATTATTATTAATATAAAACTTATCGCTCTTTTGTAATTGTTGTCGTATTTTATCCGCAATATCCATGCTTAAAAAATTATACTTTTTTGGAGGAATATAATAAGTAGCGTGATTATAAGTCCAATAAGCACTGTATTTATTCGATGTGATTGGAAGTTCTAACTCTAACAATATATGGAAGCTCATTATAGGACGTGCTAAGTTTCTATAAAACGGTATTACATATTTTTGAGGTACTTTTTCACGGGTTAATGTTTCGTATGAGTACCAATTTTTTTCGAAGGCAGAGTTATCTTTTATAAATATATAGTTAAATTTTTTACGTAATAAATGACGTAATTTATGCATACAAAAACTAGAATAATTATTTATAAATAAGTAATCATCTATACCAATTCCTGGACTTGTATACTTATAATATTGTCGTATTTTAAAATTTTTATCTAAATCAAATTTAGGCAAAAACTTTAATTTTGATGCTAGTAAAGCATTTATTAAATCTAATAAAAATTTGTTTAAGTTTTCATTAGCTATTATTGAATCAAAATGTTTTACACTTTCTTCCAAAAATTCAATATAAAGCTGATTTTTCCAATATTGTGGTTGTTTAGATATACGAATATCTAATAATTGATATAAATAACGTTTATCTTCTTTATTTAAAACAAGATGATGTGTGCTTATTTGATTTGTTATTATATATATCATAAATTCTGTAATAAAATCTAGCCCAAAAATATTAGCTTGCTTTATAAAATAATTTATGTCTAAGTTATTCAATTTTGTATATTTAAAATTAAAATTTTTTATTATCATAATGTCTAAAAAAGTTATTTAGTTTTAAGTAAATGTTTTTCAATACAAAAAACTTTTTAATACGTTATTTATAAATTTAAGAAGTTTTGAGATAAATTTATACTAATTTTATTATAATTAGAATTAGAATTTTTCAAGGTATAAAAAATAATATGTAAAAAAATTGAAACTTTTACGAAACCCCCTCTTTTTAAGCTTGCGGAGAGCGTTTTAGAAAACGATACAAGGGGGTTATACACGATTGAATTTTTACCCTATTTTTTAGTATAAAACTTCTACTTAGTTTTATCAAAAAATCCTGACCAAGATTTCACTGCATTTACCTCAGTTGTTGTACTTTTTGGTCTATTTATTTCATCGATAATATGGTTTATAATCTCAGTTTGTTGGTCTAAAAACTTAATATCTAGATTTTTATATAACTGTTGATGTAAACCTATATTATGATTTCTAATCTCATGTACTTTACTAAATATTTTATCTATTTGCTCTTGGTTATGTATAAAATAAGCTTCTTGAGATTGGAATAATGTATTAAATCCTTGTAAATTTAAATTTTGTGTATTCTCATACATCACGTATAAGTCTTTTTGATTTACAGCGATTTGATTTAGTACATCATTTACGCTTACTAAAGGTTTATTAAAATCCAAATTTAGGATACTTTTATTAATGTCTAATACATTATTATTCAATGCAATTAAACTTGTTTTAGTATCTTTTATTTGCGAAATAATATTATTCGCTATTTCAATTTGTCCAACACCTTGAACTTCTAAAATACCACTTATATCTTGTAGCTTATAGCTTAATGTTTTTAATTCCTTTGAAACATTTAAACTACTTATTTTTTGTTCTACCATAGTAAACAATTCTCTTTGAAAAGTTAATTGTTTTTGTAATAAAACAGTATTGTCTTGCATCAAAGCAAATAATTTATCGAATTTACTATTCATTAAAGAAATCTCTTGTTGTAATAAAGCAATACTATCTTTAAATACTGCAATTAATTCATCATTATGAGCTGGAATAACATTAATTTCTGGAATAGTTGTTTCAATAGGTTTTTCACTTATTATTTTAGATAAGTTTAATATAGATTCAGGTATAAAACTAAAATTATATAAGAATTCCAAAGGTAAATGTAACATCTTATCTAATACTAAATATATTAGACAAAAAGACCATATACACCAATGGATATGTTTTATTATTGTACCTATAAAAGTTGATGTTTTTTTTGTTAATTTTATCATAATTTTCTTATTTTATCAAAGTAGGCATTTTTCCAAGCTTCTACATGAGGTGACAGAGTCTGGATTTCATTTCCATCATATGACCCAGTTTTCATGGATTGTGTTATATATAATATAGCACTACCTATTACCACAATCGAAGTACCTATTAATAAATAATCTCTCCAACCTAAACCTGATTTAGGCACATTATCTGTATAATTGTTTGTATCACTTAAAGTAGAACTTAAGTCACTAGGTAAACTACCTGTGTTACGCATTTCTTTAGCAAAATCTAAAGCGTCATAAGCTCTTCTAGCTTCATCAAGGTTAAGATTATAAGTCATTTGTAAATCAACAACGCTCATTTCTGTTGCTGTTATAAATGCTTGATTATATTCTGGGATATGGATAAAACCTAAAAGTGATCGTGCTACTAATTCTATTGTTTGAAAATCATGAGCAATAGCACCAACTAATACAGTAGTAAAAAAGGCAGTCATATTTTGAAACAAATTTGAATTAGCAGCAGTCATACCTATAGTTCCCACATTTTCATTTATTGAAGATTCTGTTTGTGTTTTTATTGGTGTAGCTTGTGTATTTGTAATTTCTTGTGGTTTAGAATAACTTTGTATTTGCATATTATTAAAGGGCAAATTTCGGCCTTCATGAGATGCTACTATAAATGAAGTTTCATCTCGTACTTCTAAAAAAGTATTTATGCGATCATAGATTGTTTCATTTAAATCAAAATATGCTGTTTGAGTACCCTGATCTCTTGTTTCGATATTTATTAAACGATTTTCATTAAAGATTTTATTTTCTAGTCTGGTAACAAGTTCATCAATTCGTCCTTGGCTTGATTCATTTTGTCGTAACATAATGTCAACACCCACATCTATAGCATTTACAGGATCAATAGTCATAGCAGAAAAACTACAATTATAAGCATCAACAACACTCACACTAAAAAACCCTGTTTGTTCATTCTTATAATTTAAATTTAAATAAACAAAGCTTGGACGTGCAAGAGCCCCCTCAACCTGAGAATGATTAATAAGATCAAGTTCTGAATATGCATTAAATATGTCTGATAATATAGGAAAATTAGCTTTCCACTCCAAAAAATTAATTCTGTGTTTAGTCTCTTTTATTTTTTCTGATCTTAAACTACCAAAAATAAACTCAAATATAATTTTTTCTGTTCGTGGTGTGTATTGAAAACATATACTTCTTAAAAAAAATTTATCAGATATATTTTTACTCCTTAAAAAATTAGGATCATTGTATTGATGTAAAGCACTTAGTTCTTGGGCTATTCCTTCGCGCCCAAAATTCACTCTACGCTGTATTAGGTTTGATTCCTGAACAACTGTTTTTAATTCTCTAACTTCTCGTGTAAATTCTACTAGATTTTCACGATCTCTATATTCTGTGTGAGCAACATAAACAGGCCGTTCAACACGCTCGGTTATCACTGTAGGACTTAAATCTGCCTGTACCCCTATTGAATTCATCTCAACTCTTTGAATATTATTTATATTTGTATTATTTATTACAGGATTAGGTTGATTTCCACTAGAATTTATTCTATCAGAATTAGATTTCCTAAAGACATAAGGAAAAACATACTTACGAGCCATAAATAAAGGCAAAATTTCTTCATAAGGCACAGTATCAATTACATTTTTTAAAGGGCCTGCAGTATTGCGAAAGCCGAACCATGATTTTATAATACCACTCCCATCGTCTAAATGACCTAAAGGCGTATAATTATACAAAAATTTGGAACCTAATAAACGAGCATTCCAAATACCTTCAAAAGCATAAAGACTACCTATTGCACTAATGCTAACCCAGCCTATACTTTTAGATAATTCAACAGGATCACTAATAGCCTTTTCCCAAGTTAAAGTTAAAAAGTAATTTTCTACATTTAAATACCATTTTTGAAAAAAAGATAAATCACAAAAAACTTGGTTATGCACCATAAGGAATCCTAATAAAACACAGGCAATAGCTATAAAATGTTTGTATTTTTGTATAATATTTTGTAACATTTATATTTTGTTTATAAATTAATGTTTCCTTGAATTTATTACAAATAATTTAAAAATGAATAAACAGTAATGATTATTACTATTTATTTAACATTTCCTTTACGTTTAACACCTTCGATAAAATCTGTTTTATGCATATGATCCAACTTTTGCACATTTTCATATATTGTTTGTAGATCATTATTAGTTGATATTAGTTTTTTAATCTTATCTGATTCTAATAAAGAAACACTCTCTTCTAAAAAGACACTCATATATAAGGATTGTGTCATTTTACGTGCAGTGAAAAAAACATTACGCTTTTCTTGTATATAATCATCAATTAATAATTTAATTAAAGGATTACTTGATTCCAACGAAGGGTCTTTTTGATATTCATTAAGTAAAAATTCTGCTAATTCTTTTATTGCAGCTTCTTTATCATTTTTATTAAATACTTCTGTATCAACATATTCGTTAATACTTATTTTTTTTTTCTTATTTGTTTCTCGTTCTTGAAGAAATTTGTGGAATTTTCCTATTTTTTCCGCCAAATTTTCACCTAAAATGTCAAAATTAAAATTATAATTTCCCATAATTTATAAATTAAAACCAATTAAAGAAAGATTTACCTTTCTTTTTCTTAGAATCCTCTTCTCTATCTACATGTGTTGAAGTAAGTTTTTCAACATCAATACTTAAAGGCTCGTGTGAAACTAATTCATTATATTTTAAACCATTATATGTTAATGCTTTCTCATATGTTATATTATATAAAGCTTGATATAAAGGATCAATAAAAAATATAATTTCAGGACGAATACCTTTAGATTTAGATAATTCAGAAATAAATTCTTCTAAATAATCTGTAGTTAAGTTTGATATTGCTACTGGATAAGTCACAGAGCTTTTTTCACGTGCATATCGTTTAAATTGTTTTGTAAGGTTATCTAAACCTTTTATATAGTTTTTTTCATGTTTAGTTAATAATTTATCATTTTCTTTAACAAATGTAGATAATTCATT
>Ga0182738_1006822_pt1 | contig 11765 bp, 5 predicted proteins | sample eDN5th30CBELigMG_FD_128876 | JGI IMG/M metagenome (GOLD analysis project Ga0182738, IMG submission 128876) | Enriched Miracle-Growth compost microbial communities from Emeryville, California, USA - eDNA 5th pass 30_C BE-Lig MG (version 2)... ...
CCGCCTGGTGGACGGCCGGATCGTCGAGCCGTTCGCCAACGCCGACCGGGGCCACTACCTGCGGGTCGAGGGCGAGGGCGAGGCCCGCGAGTGGGTGCTGGCCGAGGCCGAAGGCCCCGGCTACGTCTCTCGGATCTGGAGCGCGGACCCGGCGGGCGAGCTGCGGATCTACGTCGACGGGGCGGCCCGGCCGGCGCTCGCGGCCGACTTCGCGGCGATCGCCGACGGCCGGGTCGAGCCCTTCTCGGCCCCCTTCGGCCACGACGCCTCGCGCGGGCGGAACCTCTACTTCCCGTTCCCGTTCGCGAAGTCGATCAAGGTGACGACCACGAAGGGGGGCCAGTACTACCAGGTGAACGTCACGACGTTCGCCCCCGGCGCGGCGGTGGAGAGCTACTCCCCGGCCGTCCTGAAGCGGGCGGCCGGGGCGATCGCCGAGGCGCGCCGGAAGCTCGTCGCCGCCCCCGCCCCGTCGACCGCCCCGGCCGGGTTCGGCGAGGGGGGCGACACGGCCTCCTGGGAGATCCCCGAGGTCCCGGGCCACCCGCCTCGGATGATCACCGCGCTGCAGTGCGAGATCGAGAAGGACGGCCTGGACGAGGCCGCCGTGGCCGAGATCCTCGCCCGCACCCTCCTCCTGATCCGGTTCGACGGCGCGGCCGAGCCCCAGGTCGCCGTCCCGCTGGGGGACTTCTTCGGCACGGGCCCCGGGCTCAACCCGTTCCGCACCGCGATCTCCGAGGTCCGCGAGGACGGCGTGATGCTGTCGCGATGGCCCATGCCGTTCCGCAAGACCGCGAAGGTCTCCCTCCATCGCATGGGGGGGCTGGGCGCCCGATTCCGGCTCGGCGTGGACGTCGCGGACGACCCCGCCGCCGAACGGAAGCTCACGTTCCACGCCCGCTGGCTCCAGCGCGACGACGTGGCGACGGCGAAGTCGGCCGGGACCCTCGACTGGCCCGCGCTCCGGATCACGGGCGGGCCGGGCCGGTTCGTCGGCCTCCTCTGCAACATCTACAACCCGACGACCGCCTGGTGGGGCGAGGGGGACGAGAAGGTCTACGTGGACGGCGAGGCGTTCCCCAGCACCTTCGGCACCGGCACGGAGGATTACTTCGGCTACGCCTGGGGCGACTCGCGCCCTTACATGAGCCCGTTCCACGCCCAGACCCGCTGCGACGGCCCCGGCTCCAAGGGGAACACCAGCAACCTCCGGCTCCAGGTGCTGGACTCCATCCCGTTCGCCGACTCCCTGAAGTTCGACCTGGAGTTGTGGCACTGGGAGGCGACGAAGGTCCAGTTCGCGACGGTCGCCTACGCCTACGCCGCCCCCGGCGCGAAGGTGGAGCCCGCTGGCGTCCCGGACGTCTCCGCCCGCGTCGTCCACCCGAGGCCGGCGATCACGCGCGAGCCCGGGGCGATCGAGGCCGAGGCCCTCCGGGTGCGCAAGAAGACGGACGGCGAGGTCGCGAGCCAGGACATGGCCCCCTGGGGCGACGCCTGGTCGGGATACAGCCAGCTCTTCTGGACCGCCCGCCGGCCCGGCGCGCGGCTCGACCTCGAGCTGCCGGTGGAGGAGGCCGGCTCGTACGCCCTCTGGGCCGCGTTCACCCGGGCCCGCGACTACGGGATCGTCCGGCTCGCCGTCGACGGCGTCCCGCTCGGCAAGCCCGTCGACCTTTACGCGCCGGCCGTCGGCCATTCGGGCGCGGTCCCGCTCGGCGTCGTGCACCTGGACGCCGGCCCGCACGTCCTGGGGATCGAGGTCGTCGGCAAGGCCGAGGCCGGCGCCGGCCACTTCTTCGGGATGGACTGGATCAAGCTGGCCCCCGCCCCCGCCGGGGACTTCGACGGCGGCCGGGCCAGGCCCCTGCGCTGAGCCCGCCCCCGGGCCCGCCGACTCGCCATCGCAGGCGTCCTCGGCGCGAGGCCGTCGCCGGATTCGCTTGATCGCCGTCGCCGGCCCCCAGGGCCCGGCATGAGGAGCTCCATGCGCCCGGCCGCCCCGGCATGCGGCACCCCGCGGCCCCGGGCCGCGCGAGGGGCCGCCGCATCATAGGACAACTGTCAGATTTGCTTGCGCGACTTCGTGATCGCTTGTGGAATTTCTCGGGGTTTGTAGTGGACACGCCGTCTCGCCTGGATAAACATGGTCGGCTCACCTTCGATTTCGTGCGTCTCATCGCCATTCGTGCATCCGTAGTCCCCGACATTCGGGAGGTCCGAACATGCGCCGACGCCGAGCGTTCACGCTCATCGAGCTCTTGGTGGTGATCGCGATCATCGCGGTCCTGATCGCCCTGCTCCTCCCGGCCGTGCAGTCGGCCCGCGAGGCGGCCCGCCGCGCCCAGTGCGTCAACAACCTGAAGCAGCTCGGCCTGGCGTGCCACAACTACGCCGACGTGATGGGCAGCTTCCCGGCGAACCTCTACCTCCACCCGGCGTACGCGTCGGCGACCTACAGCTGGAACAACGCGAGCTGGCTGGTGTTCATCCTGCCGCAGATGGAGCAGCAGACGCTCTACAACGCGGTGAACTTCAACGTGATGTGGGGCGTGAACCCGCTGGGCAACTGGAGCCCGATGTACCTGGGGCACCAGAACTCGACCGTCCGCGAGACGATCGTCTCGGGCCTGGTCTGCCCGTCGGACTCCAGCAACCCGGTCGACAAGCTCAACGCCGACGAGATCTGGGACAGCGCCGCCGCCGGCACCTCGTACGTCGGCAACATCGGCGACAACTGCCTGGCCTGCAACACGCCCAACAGCCAGCCGGCCACGATGTTCTGCGCGGCGCAGGGCTACCAGTGCCGCGGGGCGCAGCTCGGCGACCCCTCGACGACGACGGTCCCCCCGGCGCCCGGGACGGGCTCGGGGATCTTCTGGCGCCAGTGCGGCGGCGTGCGGCTGCAGCAGGTGACCGACGGCACCTCGAACACGTTCCTGGCCGGCGAGCAGATCATGCGGGTGACCCGCTGGAACGCCTGGGTCCACGCCAACCAGAGCATCGGCTCGACGGCCGTCCCGCTGAACTACCTGGCGCCGGGCGTGGCGATCACGGGCTCGGGGAGCGTCACGGTGAGCAACGGCGCCAGCAACATCGACGCCTGGTCGAACTGGTACAGCTTCCGCAGCCAGCACCCCGGCGGCGGCAACTTCCTGCTCTGCGACGGCTCGGTCAAGTTCATCAAGAGCTCGATCGCCATGCCGGTCTACCAGGCGCTCAGCACCCGGGGCGAGGGCGAGGTCCTCTCGTCCGACTCCTACTGATACGGACCCGGCCCGGCGGCCGCCCGCCGCCGGCCGGATGGATCGCCCCCGCCCGCGCCCCGACGCCGCGCGGGCGGGGCCTGCCCGCACGCCCCTCCGGAGGACGCCCCGTGAATCGCCCCGCCCCCGCCGGGCCTCGCGACCGACTCGCGCGGCCGGCCGTCGTCTTCGCGCTGCTGCTGGCCCTGGCCGGCTGCGGCGAGTCGGGCCCCGAGATGGCCCGCGTGTACGGCACCGTGACCTACAAGGGCTCCCCCGTCCCCAAGGGGACGATCGCGTTCATCGCCGCGACGCCGGGGGGCCGCAACGCCACCGGCGCGATCGCCGAGGACGGGACCTACTCCCTCCAGACCGAGAACCCGGGCGACGGCGCGATCGTCGGCGAGTACCGCGTCGCCGTCACCGCCCGGGACGACCCGATCCTGGACTACATCCCCAAGAAGGCCCCGCCGCCCAAGCGGCTGACGCCCCAGAAGTACGAGGACCCCGCCACCTCCGGCCTCACCGCCACCGTCAAGTCGGGCTCCAACACGATCGACTTCCCCCTCGCCGACTGACCGGACGGGCCGGGCCGCCTCCTCCGACGAAGGGGGCGCCCGGCCCGCCGGCGCGGCTCACGTCCCCGGGTGGCGGATCCCCGCCGCCTCGGCCGCCTTGCCGATCCATTCCATCATGGGCCGCATCGCCGCGACGTCCATGTCGCGGACCCGGTCCTCGTTCGCGTACATGCGGTTGAGCGACTTGAAGATCTCCGGGTCGCCGCCCGTGAACGCCTCGATCAGGTCGAACCACCGCCTCGCCAGCGCCGCGGCCCGTGGATCGGCGGGGTCGACCCGCCCGTCCATCGCGGCCCGGACCTCGGCCTGGAGCTCGGCCCAGCGGGCCGGCCCCTCGCGCATGGCCTCTTCTCCCACCTCGCGACGGCGCTTCTCCAGGGCGTCGAGCTGCTCGGCGGTGTAATACTTCTCGATCATCGTCATCCCCTCGATCGTGGCCAGGAAGACCTCGGCGGAGACGTCCTCCGCGCGCCCGAGGGCGTCGGCGAGGGTGCGCAGGCGGGCCTCCAGCCCCCGGAGCTCCGCGAGCTGGCCCTGGACGCGGTCCAGGTGCCGGCGGACCACCTCGCGCGGGTCGTAGTCGTCGCGCGAGAGGGCCTCGCGGATCTCGTCCAGGCCGAAGCCCAGGAGCTTCAGCGAGAGGATCTGCTGGAGCCTCGCCACGTCGCGCTCGGAGTAGAGCCGGTGGCCCGAGCCGTGGTTCGACCCGCCCCGCGCCGACGGCCGGAGCAGGCCCGTCGCGTCGTAGTGGTGGAGCGCGCGGACGGTCAGCCCGCAGCGCTCGGCCAGCTCTCCCACCTTCCAGAATCGTGGCATCGTCCGCCTCCTCGGGGCCTCGCCGGCCCTCGTCCCGGCATGGTAGGACCTGACGCGGCGTGAGGTTCAAGGGGGACGCCCGGGGCGGCTTCGGCCATTGACGGCGCGGGGCGGCGGGCTTAGTCTGCACTTCCGCCGCCGGTGGGTCGCCGGCCGGGCCGATCGCATCCCCCCGCAGAGCCTACCACCCGATGAGACCCTCCCCGACGCCCCCGCGCCGACGCCCCTCCCGACCGCTCGCGCTCCTCCTGGCCGCCGCGCTGCCGATGCTGTCGGCCGCCGGCGACCCCGCGCCGGCCCACGCGCCGACGCCCGCGGAGCAGGCGCCCGCGAAGATGTCGATCCCGCCGGGCTTCTCCGTGAAGCCGTTCGCGGCCGAGCCCGACGTCCTCCAGCCGATCGCGTTCACGATCGACCCGAAGGGGCGGCTCTGGGTCGTCGAGAACTTCTCGTACCCGATCTGGCTGGGCGGGCCCGAGGGCAAGGACCGGATCGTCATCTTCGAGGACTCGGACGGCGACGGCAAGTTCGACTCCCGCAAGGTCTTCCACGAGGGAGGGACCAGCTACACGGGCATCGAGCTGGGCTTCGGCGGCGTCTGGGTCTGCGCCACGCCCAACCTCCTGTTCATCCCCGACGCCGACGGCGACGACGCCCCCGACGGCCCGGCGCAGGTCGTCCTGGACGGCTGGGACGTGAAGGCCCAGCATAATATGTTCAACGGGCTCAAGTGGGGCCCGGACGGCTGGCTCTGGGGTCTCAACGGCATCCTCTCCAACTCGCTCGTCGGCCCGCCGGGCGCGAGCGAGGCCGACCGGACGCCCATCAACACCGGCGTCTGGCGCTACCACCCGACGCGGAAGGCCTTCGAGGTCGTCGCCCACGGGACCACCAACCCCTGGGGCCTGGACTTCGACGACCACGGCGAGGCCTTCATCACCAACTGCGTCATCCCGCACCTGTTCCACGTCGTCCCCGGCGCGCGGTTCGACCGGATGTTCGGCGAGGACTTCAACACGAACACGTATCAGCGCATCCCCACCTGCGCCGACCACCTGCACTGGGCCGGCGGCCACTGGACCGAGTCGCGCGAGGGCGAGGGGCACGACAAGCACAGCGCGGCCGGCGGCGGCCACGCCCACGTCGGCGCGATGATCTACCTGGGCGACGACTGGCCGGACGAGTACCGGGACGGCGTCTACACGTTCAACATCCACGGCCACCGCGTGAACCACGACCGGCTGGAGCGGAAGGGGTCGAGCTACGTCGCCCGTCACGAGCCCGACCTGCTGCGGGTGGACGACGTCTGGTTCCGCGGCCTGGAGCTGAAGTACGGGCCCGACGGCTCCGTCTTCTTCACCGACTGGGCCGACATCGGCGAGTGCCACGAGAACGACGCCGACGGCTCGCACCGCGAGAACGGCCGGATCTACCGGATGACCTACGGCGAGACCAAGCCCGTCTCGGTCGACCTGGCCAAGCGGACCGACGCCGAGCTGGCCGGGCTCCAGGGGCACAAGAACGAGTGGTACGTCCGGACGGCCCGCCGGCTCCTCCAGGAGCGCGCGGCGGCCGGCGCCGACATGGCCGCGGCCCGCGCCGCGCTGCTGTCGATGTTCCACGACCGCCAGGACGCCCCCGGCCGGCTCCGCGCCCTCTGGGCCCTGAACGCGATCGGCGCGCTCGACGAGGGGGCCCTCCTGGGCCTGCTGGCCGACCGCGACGAGTCCGTGCGGGGCTGGGCGGTCCGGCTGCTGGTCGACGGCGGCGCGCCGGCCCCGGCGGCCGTCGCGAGGCTCGCGGAGCTGGCGAAGGCCGAGGCCTCGCCGCGCGTCCGCCTGGCCCTGACGTCGGCCCTCCAGCGGATCCCGGTCGCCGACCGCCGGCCGCTGGCCGAGACGCTGGCCTCGGCCGAGATCGACCCGGCCGACCCGATGCTGCCGCTGATGACCTGGTACGGGATCGAGCCGCTGGCGGCCGACGACCTCGACCGCGCGGCGGCGCTCGTCCCGGCCGCGAAGCTGCCGATGCTCCGCAACTTCCTCGCCCGGCGGATCGTCACGGCCGACCCGGCGCGGGGGCTCGCCGCGCTCGCGCCGGCCCTGAAGCTCGACCGCGACGAGGTGCGCTCGGACGTCCTCGACGGCGTGCTCGACGCGCTCCGGGGCCGCAAGCAGGTCCCCCGCCCCGAGGGCTGGTCGGACCTCTACGCCGGGCTCTCGGCCGTGAAGTCGCCCGAGGTGCTGGAGAAGGCCCTGCGGCTGGCCGTGATCCTGGACGAGCCCCGGGCCGTCGAGGCGCTCCGCGCCACGCTGCTCGACCCGAAGGCCGACGCCGGCCGCCGCGCGCGGGCCCTCTCCACGCTGGTCGAGCGCCGGACGCCCGGCCTGGCCCGCGACCTCCCCGGGCTGCTCGACGACGACGCGCTCCGCGCCCCGGCCCTCCGCGCCCTGGCGGCCTTCGCCGACCCGGACGTGCCGAAGGTGGTCCTCGGCCGCTACGCGAAGCTGACCCCCGCCGAGCGCGAGGACGCCGTCGCCACGCTGGCCTCGCGCCCCGCCTGGGCGATGGCCCTGCTCGACGCGGTGGACCGCGGCGAGGTCCCCCGCCGCGACGTCAGCGTCACGATCGCCCGCCAGATCCAGGCGCTGGGCGACGAGGGCCTGGCGCGGCGGCTGGAGGCCGTGTGGGGCACGGTGCGGGCGACCTCGTCCGACAAGGCCTCGCTGATCGGCAAGTACAAGGCGGTCCTCGCCTCCGGCGAGCCCGACCTGGCCAACGGCCGCGCCGTCTTCCAGCGCACCTGCCACGCCTGCCACAAGCTGTTCGACGCCGGCGGCGACGTCGGCCCCGAGCTGACCGGCTCGGACCGCGCCAACGCGGACTACATCCTGGAGAACGTGCTGGACCCCAGCGCAACCGTCGCCCGCGAGTACACGGTGACGAACGTCGCCACCGCCGACGGCCGCCTCGTCTCGGGCATCCTCCGCTCCCAGACCGACGCCGTGCTGACGATCCAGACGGCCAACGAGCGGATCGTCCTCCCCCGCGAGGACGTGGAGGAGATCCAGACCTCGGGCCTCTCGATGATGCCCGAAGGCCAGCTCGAAGCCCTCTCCCCCCAGGAGGTCCGCGACCTCTTCGGCTACCTCGCGTCCCCGAAGCAGGTCGACGCCCCGCCGTCGAAGTGATCGGACCGCGCAGGACGGCCCCGATCGCGCCGGCTGGCCCCCCTTCCCCCGGGTGGGGGGAGGGGGTCCCGATGGGCCGGATGGGGGCCGTCAGGCACCAGGAAGCGACGGCTCGGCCCCCGTCTCCCCTTCCCCCCTAGTGGGGGAAGGTGGCCCGCAGGGCCGGATGAGGGGGACCATCAAGGCGGACGAGCGCGAGAAGCGATGCCCTTCCGGTCTCGCCCCCCCTCATCCGCCCCTTCGGGGCACCTTCTCCCACCAGGGGAGAAGGGATGATTGCGGCGCTTGCGGTCGCGCCCCACTCAACCGGCCCTCGGGGCGCCTTACCCCGCGACGAGGCCGGGGATGACGCCGGTGCTGTCGCCGAAGCGGTCGACGGGGACGCCGGCCTGGCGGAGCATGGTGAGGAGCAGGTTGGCCATCGGGGTCTCGGCGCGGCAGCGGTGGTGGCGGCCGGCCCGGATCGCGCCTCCCCCCTTGCCCAGCAGGAGCACGGGGAGGTTGACGTGGTCGTGGCGGTCGCCGTCGGCGATGCCGCTGCCGTAGAGGACCATCGAATTGTCCAGCAGGGTCGACCCGTCGGCCTCCTCGACGGCCGCCATCTTCTCGACCATGTAGGCCAGGGTCGCGACGTGGTAGCGGTCGATGGCGCGGAGCTTCCGGTTCTTCTCCTCGTCGTTGCCGTGGTGGGACAGCTCGTGGTGGCCGTCGGTGAAGCCCAGCCAGGGGTAGTTCCGGTCGGACGCCTCCTTGGTCACCATGAAGCTGGCGACGCGGGTGGAGTCGGTCTGGAAGGCCAGGACCATCAGGTCGCACATCAGCCGCAGGTGCTCGTCGAAGTCCTCGGGCACGCCGGCGGGGCGGTCGAAGTCGACCGGCAGGTCGGCGGCGGTCGCGGCCTGCTGGATCCGGCGCTCGACCTCGCGGACGCCGGTCAGGTACTGGTCGAGCTTGCGGCGGTCGTTCGACGAGACGGACCGGCGGACGCGGTCGGCGTCGTCGCGGACGTAGTCGATCAGGCTCTTGCGGTAGAAGTCGCGGTCGGCCACGGTCGCCCGGGTCAGGCTGTGGGCCCCCTTGGTGAACAGGCGGTCGAAGACGACCTTCGGGTTCAGCTCGTAGGGGGCCGGGGACGTGGGGGTCCGCCAGGAGATGTGGGTCTTGTAGGCCCCGCTGTAGCCGAAGGCGTTGCCCGAGCGGGGGGACTCGCAGCCCAGCTCCAGGCTGGGGAACCGGGCATCGGCCCCGACGTGCCGGGCGTAGAGCTGGTCCACCGACACGTCGACCCGGACGGCGTCCTGCGACTTGGCCGCCTGCGCCCCGGTCAGGAAGCTGGCCGCCCCCTGGCCGTGGCCGCACCCCTCGTCGTCGCCGTTGGTCAGGGCCGTGTTGTGGATCAGGCCGTGGAACGTGCTCAGGTGGTCGCGCGCGAACGCCAGGGGCTCCAGCGTGGGCGGCAGGTCGACGAGCGCGCCGTCGTGGTCGGGGAACCAGGCGGGCAGGTGGACGCCGTTGGGGACGTACCAGCAGCACATGCGGACGGGGGGCCTGCCCGCCCCGGCCGCCGCCCCGGCGGCGCGGGCGGCCGGGGCCAGGCTCTCCATCCACGGCAGGGCGAGGGCCGCGCCCAGCCCCCGGAGCACGTCGCGACGGTTGGGATTCTTCATCCGGTCCTCCTCGGGGACGTGGGGCGGAGAGGGCTTCGGCTTCGGCTCGGCCTACGGGGAGACGCCGCGGTGCTGGAAGGCCCGGCTCTCGACGACGCCGAGGACGGCGGACCGCATCCGCCAGCCGTCGCCGGCCAGCCGCGAGCGGACCTCCTCCACGGTGCAGTAGTCGGCCGGCTCCAGGCCGCGGCCCAGCGCGTAGATTAGCAGATTCTTGACCAGGGTCTGGGCGAATTTCCGGGAGGCCGTGGCCCGCAGGACGTTCTTCAGCTCGCCGGCGTCGCGGAAGGCCCGGCCGCCGGACAGCTCGCCGGAGGCGTCGATCGGCGACTGGCCGTCGCTCGAACGCCAGCGGCCGACGGCGTCGTAGTTCTCCAGCGCGAAGCCCAGGGCGTCCATCTGCTGGTGGCACGAGGCGCACTGGGGGTCGGCCCGGTGCCGCTCCATCCGCTCGCGGAGCGAGGCGTCCGGGTCGCCGTCGTGGCTGTCGGCGTCCAGCTCGGGGACGTCGGGCGGCGGGGGGGGCGGCGGCGTTCCGAGGAGCTGCTGGAGGATGAACTGCCCGCGCTTCACGGGGGACGTCCGGTTCGGGTTTGAGGTCAGCGTCAGGACGCTCGCGTGGGTCAGCACGCCGCCCCGGCGGCCGTCGGCCAGCGCCACGCGGCGGAACCCCTCGCCTTCGACCCCGTCGATCCCGTAATGCCGCGCCAGGGCCGGGTTCAGGAACGTGTAGTCGGCGTCGAGCAGCTCCAGGACGCTCCGGTCCTCGCGCAGGACGTGGGCGAAGAGGCGCTCGGTCTCCTCGCGCATCGCGGCGCGGAGGGCGTCGTCGAAGCCGGGGAAGCGGTCGGGGTCGGGGGCGACCGCCTCCAGCCGCCGGAGCTGGAGCCACTGGCCGGCGAAGTTGGCCACGAACGCCCGCGACTTCGGGTCGTCCAGCATCCGGCCCACCTGCCCGCGGAGGTTCGCCCGCAGCGTCCCGGCGCGGGCCTGCTCGAACAGCTCGTCGTCCGGCATGCTGCTCCAGAGGAAATACGACAGCCGGCTCGCCAGCTCATGCTCGTCGAGCGGCCGGTCGACGCCGGGCGCGTCCGGCTCGGGCTCGATCAGGTAGAGGAACCGGGGCGACGCCAGGGCCGAGGCCATCGCCACCTGCGCGGCGCGCTCGAAGCTCTCACCCCGGTCGTGGGCCATTCGGAAGAGGGCGAGGACGCGGTCGATTTCCTCGGGCCCGGTCGGCCTGCGGAAGGCGCGGTCGAGGAACCGCGAGAGCGCGGCGCGGGCGGCGGCCAGCCGGGCGTCGTCGCCGATCCCGGGGTCTCCCGGCAGGAGCCTCCGGTGCGACTCGGGGAGGGTCGACGGGTCGACGACGACCGGCCCCCGGACGACCATCGAGTCGACGTGCAAGCCCCGGTCGCCGCCGTACCGCTGGTCGCCGCCGGCCGCGGCCCCCACGACCTTCGGCGCGACGACGTTCTCCCCCTCGGCCTCGCCGGGGGCCAGCTCGACGAACGCGGAGTCGTCCCCTTCCAGGACGGTCAGCCAGTAGCGGTAGACGACCGTCTCGTCCTGGACGCTCACCGCGTCGACGGTCCGGCGGTCCTTCCCCAGCCCGACGACCAGCCTCGGCGGCCGGACGGACTCGGCCACGCCGACGCGCACCAGGCTGAAGTCCACCAGGTAGCGGCCCGGCTTGAGGGTGTGGGCGAACTCGACCGGCTTGTCGGGGGGGAGGCGGTACGTCTGCAGGCCGATCAGCTCGCGAGGGGCCGCGTCGCCGACGTCCGGGGCCCGGATCGCGGCGTCGAGGGCGGCCTCGGCGGCGTCGAGGTACTTCTCCACCAGGACCGGCGAGACGTTCAGGGCCGACCCCACGTTGTCGAAGCCGAAGCCCATGTCGTCGGCGGGGAAGAGGGCCGCGGCCAGCTTCAGGTCCACCCCCAGCAGGTCCCGGGTCGTGCCGTCGTACTCCTGCCGGTTCAGGCGGCGGATGACGACGGGGGCGGGGGGGCGGCCCTCGCCGCAGCGGGCGGCCAGGTAGTCGCGCTCGATCCAGCCGGTGACGGCCTCGATCTCCGCGAGGGTCGGCCGGGGCTTGTTGGGGGGCGGCATCGTCCCGCCGTCGATGGCGTCCAGCACCCGCAGCCAGTCCTTGCCGTCCTTCAGGGCGGCGGCCTGGTCGTCGTACAGGTCGAGCGCGACGCCGGCCTTGGCGTCCCCCTCCATGTGGCAGTTGATGCAGTACCGCTCCAGGAACGGCAGGAC
>Ga0182738_1006823_pt1 | contig 11764 bp, 6 predicted proteins | sample eDN5th30CBELigMG_FD_128876 | JGI IMG/M metagenome (GOLD analysis project Ga0182738, IMG submission 128876) | Enriched Miracle-Growth compost microbial communities from Emeryville, California, USA - eDNA 5th pass 30_C BE-Lig MG (version 2)... ...
TAATATTAAATCGTATATAGCAAATAGAAACCAAAAAGAAATGAAAGAATTTGAACAGAGACTTGATCATAAAAAATTCTCAAGATTTAATTGATGCATTTATTTCTTCGTGAATTTCTCATACTGAATTGAAACTTCAATCTTATATAATTGATCACCCTTGTCTTTGTATCTCTATATCTGTGCCCAATACTCTTTGTGACTGAATTCAACAGCCTAAAATGAAGATCCTATATGATACATGGGAAGAAGGCAATATTTTAATCCTTCTACATCCATTGAGGAATTGAAAGGAACTTTTTTGAGACCATTCTTCCAATGATCTTTGAGGAGTGTAAGGTGCTAGAGAAAGGGCCAAAAATAAGGGGGGAGCTTTTCTTGTGTCTCCAGGCGCATCAAAAGTAATGAGGTCTTCATAATTCTTTTCCTTCTTAATGAAACTATTTGTCTCAAGATTTTGGAGTATTGGGATATTTTTGATGGGACATGATCTTATCTATTTACGGCAGATATCTGCGTCTCAGACATTCTCCAATCTCCTTCTATCAGATATTTTCTATGGGACATAGTCTAACTTATTGAGGGGAGTAAAATGGTTAGGAGATATTTTCTCATATTGAAACATCAGATAGTTTTCCCTCGGACATAATCTCAGAGATGTTCTGGTGGGGAATTTTCCTCTCGAGTGATCGGCGAAAATGGAAAAGGAGATTACTTTTGCAAAAATAATATGAAAATAATGCAAAACACTTTATTTTTTATGTCTAGAAAAAGTTGCAAGAAACCTGTTGGAACAAGACCACAGAAAAATTCTAAAAAGTAGTGTGATCTTAAGTACGCCTTTTAAAAAAAAATTTGATCATAAGTCTTGAGTTCTCTGATGGTGAAAAATTTCGATGAAGAATATTGAAAAGAAAAAAAGACTCAAGGAGGAGAAAAAGCTTTTCAGTGGCATCAAGGGATGTCTTTAAAGAGAAATATCTCGACTCGAAATTTGCAAGAAGAGAGTGTTGGAACCCACAAAATTGTTTTCAAAATGGCAGAAAAGTTTCCAATGTGAAAAGAAAAAAAAAAGAGAAAAAATATTTTTTTATAGAAAGATTTTCCAGCCCAAGTCAGCTAACCCATCCAGAAAAATTGAACTCTCATGTTTCCGGGGTTTTGGGGCTCGGCTCTCTTGAATTTAGGGGCACCAGGCCAAAATATTTGGGGCTAGGGTTTTTGGGGTTGGGGGTTGGGGGTTGATTGATTGATTGATGCCCTAAGAAGGGTCTTTTACAATTCATGACGGTACAATGTGCAATGTTATCCTTTCATTTTATCCAAAATACAAGAAAACCATAAATTCTTTATTTAACATTCAACCTTTTTTTCTTATCCAAGACACAATTCAATGATATAAATTCTTTAACCTCTGTATGGGTGCTTTCGACGAATTTTCCGAGACTATCAACGAGAAGGTCCAGCTCAACTCTTCCATAATTTTCTTTGTTTACCCGAATATTAAAAACTAGTTCTGAAATCTTTTTGTTTTCAACAGCATGCCCTAGTTTTATTGTGAGTTCTTTTCTTGTCTTGATGTTTAATTGGCACTCATCCAGGAAGTGCGCAGGATTCCCAATCGCAGTTTTGCATTTCGGGCAATATTCATTTAATTCGAGCTTCTTACTCTTCATCGTTTTCTTTATATCCAAGATAGAGCCAGTCCATAACTTCAAGAGGTAAAAATCTGACCAGTTCGTCAGAGCAAATTTGTACAGCTTTAAATCTTCTTCTCCATAGAACTTCTTATTAAATATTCCTCGGAATTTCTGTTTGAGATTGAGTACCGAATCCAAATCCTTTTCCTCAATATTGAGCTCTTGTCTTATTTTGAACTCTGTATCTATCATGATTTTTGGTAAGACTCGGGAGTAATTTTCCCCATAGATATACCTACTCTTCATCATCACTCGTAGGAAGTTATATTTCACCCTTAAATCTGGAGGCCAAATTCCGCTGGCCCAACAAAGCTTGGCGTTGTTTGTGCAATTTTTGAGTCCTAATGCAGTCTTAAGGCTTTTATGGTATTTCTTTGCTTATTTCTTCATGGCAACACTCTGTATGGCGAGGATACTGCTTCCATAGGTTAGGTATGCATCGGCATACGTTTTCCATAGATGGCGTCTTGAATGAACAGACATCATCTTTTGTTGCACCTTCGGGATATTGATAATAAAAGCCTTTATCTTATTTTCAATTTGGAGAATGTACTGAGAGAGTGTCATCTTGTTATCCAGAATTGAGCCAAGATATTTGTACTGTGCAACAAATTCCAATTTTCCTTGGTAGAGTTTAAAGGAATCGGGCTGAGAGGGACTGCATCGAGGGAGAAGTTTCATGACCTTTGTCTTTTTCCAAGAAATTTCCATATAGTTGTTCTCGCACCAATCATCCACAATTCGGAGGTTTTTCTCAACTTCTTCACGAGAAGAAGCGAGGTAGCAGATATCGTCTGCGTACGCAAAGACACACATGGCATTATTCTCCAGTGTTTTGAGGAGATCGTCAATGTAGACGTTGAAAAGGATGGGTGATATTAATGAACCTTGTGGAGTGCCACGGGTAATTTTAATCGGGTATTTGGGTAAAATCTTTTCATATTTGTTTGAGTCAAGTTCTCCGAGTATCCTTACTCTTGCAGAATTGAAAATAAGGCGGATCAGAGAAAGGGTCTTGCAATCAACACCATAATTAAGAAGCTTTAAGAAAAGTCTTTCATGGTGGACTTTATCAAAGGCACTCTTAAAGTCAATAAAGACGACATAAGTATCTTCGAGAACTCCCTGCTCTTGACTTTTTTGAACCGTTTGGCCCCTACGCTCTTGTTGTTTTTCGAGTAAGATTGCTGCCAGTCTAGTAATGTGTAGGGATGTTTCCAAGAGTCCTGTAAACCCTATTTGAGATTTCGATAGTTGAGCAGGAACATTGAGGCTTGAGGGAAGAATGAGCCTCCTTAATATAACCGCTTCGATACATTTCACGAAAACGCTTGAAACTGTAATTGGCCTGATATTTTCGACTGTTGGAGGCTCATCTGAGAAGGGATCCTTTGGTAGGAAGATCATTCTAGAGGTCGAGATCCATGCAGGTAATTCTGCTTTGGGATTGTTATTGGAGTTAAGGATTTGATTTAAACAGAGATGAACAAATTGTAGTGCTGGGGAAAGTTGATGAGGATTGAGTTCTTGTGCCTGGATTATTCTCTTCAACAGATTATCAGAGAGATAGTCGTTGGACACGGCCTTGTTCAACTTTACTAACCCAATTGCATCCATCAATTCAACTATAGAGATGGGTTCTAGACGAATAGGAGGGAGAGCGGAAGAAGTGAGTGGTTGAGACGCTCCTTCAAAGATTGGTTTATAGTGGTCTGTTAATACATTTGCCAGCTCAACAGGGTCGGTGATGATCCTTGTTGGATCTCTGGGGTCTCGTAGTGTATTGATGGGAAGAGAGTTTTGGGAGTTGGTTGTGAGTTTGAGGACTGCTGACGCGTGAGCATAATAATCCTTCATATGGTTACTCATTTGGAGTTCTGAGAAGCGTTTTATCATAGCAGTATGTTTGAAGCAATCGTATCTCTCCATAATATGGGAAGCATCTTCTCTCGAAATAATCCCGTTATTCACCTTCTGAATCAAGTCAAAATAACTAAAGGAGGAGGTATATTTTATTGGTTTCAAAGGTTTGTAGGCTTTGTGGAGAGATTTAATGATATGTTTAAGCTTCGATAGAGGAGAGGAAGGAATGTTGTTTTTGGCCGTTTGAGAAAGTTGATCAGTTAGATAGTTTTCAATCAAAGGAAGCACTATGCTATCAACAAGCTTTTGAGCACAAAGTTTGCTAACACACCAATGCTGAGATAACATGAGGGGCTGGATCCAATCGCTTCGAATACTTATTGAAATTGGAAAATGATCTGAGGTTCCAATAGGTTGTGGAAGGACTTGAGGATTTCCATCGTTATTGATGCAACGAGTTAGAAAGAAATCAATGAAGGATGTTTTTGCATGCCTTCCACAACCATGTTTCCAAGTAAAATTTTGGCCCATTGGCACTACGACTTTTAACTCATACTTGGTGATAAGTTGAAAGATTCTCTCTCCCCGTTTGCAATGTGCAGTTGTGTGATGAGCCTTCAGGTCGTAGTTCATATCGGTGTAGGCAAATAGACTCCATTTCGCATATTTTTTCGATAGATATTCAAGGACGAGGTCTACCTTAGATAACATGTCTATCGCATCGGGATGTTTGGGTGGACAATAAAATACGAGCAAAAAGAGATGGACTGACCCTTGTAATAGGATTTTGGTCAACGTCAGATTCGGAAACTGTAAGTCTTTGGGGAGCATATCGTTCCCAGAAAACATTTGGAGACCTTTTTTGAATAAAAGAGCAGTGCCTCTATACCCAGTTGGGTCATCACTTCTGATCAAAGAATATTGATCATTTTCTAAGTTGAACGTTTCCTCTGGGCCTATCCAAGTTTCTGTAACTAGGATAACATCATAAATATATTGGTAAAGAAGAGTCTCTAGATACACCTTATTCTTTTTTAAGCTTCTAGCATTGAAACCAAGAATAGCAAGTCCATTGGGCCTGTCCAGAAAATAACTCCTCCTGGAGTTGAGGGAAGGGAGAGAGATTGTGATTTGGGTCTGATTAGTGGGAGAATTTACTGAAGGAGTCAGAGACCCACCTCCCATATGAAGCTGATTTGTTTCGTTTTTTGGAATTCGATGAGTTACTCCTTTTTCTGTCTTGTGAATGGTCTCTTTTTCTATAAGAGTCGGATTGTTGTTGCTGCTGAAATGATTTGGACTGACTTCGCCTCCCGTTTGGCTTGCTTGAAAAAGACTTGCTATTCCGCTCATTAGAATTTTGATGAAAGGACTGCTTTCTTCTTGGAGTTTGCTTCACATTCTGCTGCTGGCTAATTTTGTTCAAAGTTTCAATCTGCATCCTCGAATCTTCATTCTTTGGAACGTAAATCACCTCATACTTCCGAGATTGTGGGGGATTATGATAAGAGAATGTGCTCTTTAAATCTTGCTCCTTTTTTTTGCGCTTGTTATGTTTTCTACGTTGTCTTCGAAGACGATTCTTTTCTTGTTTCGTTCTGTTTTTGGCTATGTGAGAAAGTGAGTTAGGGACTTGGGTAGTGTTTGCATAATCAGAAGAGAAGAACATCTTATCACCACACGCTGAGGAAGGAGGGATCATCTTCTCACCAGAATCAGTTCTCAGAACATGATCCGAGGGCATCATTTCAGCATTCACAGAGAAAGTTCCAATCCTATGATTTGAAGAAAAGGAGAGTGGAGGTGGTGCTGATGATAATTCAGTATTCGTGAGGGACATTGGAGAATGCTTGCGAAGGGATATTGGGATAAGGATTGAGCGTGGCTGTTCAGACGGAGAAGCAAAAGTAACTGACTTTGGAATCATCTCATTGTGATTCTGAGAGTTCATTTGTTGCGATAACTTCACTCTTTTTAGTTGAGGCTTAGGAATAATGGTATCATTTTGATCAACAACATCAAAGGTTCGATTCGCTTTTAGTTCTTGAAGAGACATTTCAAGAGACCTAATTTGCTTTTCAAGAGCTTCAATCCGAGATGCGGGAGAGTTCAGAGGTTCTTGTTGAAGAGGAAGGCCCCCATTGACGAATTTGACTAGCTTAAAATCTTGCAGATTCTGTTTAGTAATGATTGGAGGTTCCGGGTGTCTCTTAGGGGACCAATCACAGCCGCTATCGACAACTTCAGACGCCTTTCGTTTTTTTTTGTTTGATATCGCCTCGATAGTTCGAAGTGTTAAGGATGATGAAGAAGGTTGACCTTGGTTTGTCTCAGGAGGAGGAGGAGGTCTATTGTTTGTGGCACTTAGCAAGTCCTGCTTGGAAGTTTCCATAGGATTTGAAAAGTATTGAGATCCTTCCAGAAAGATGGTCTGGAAAAGTTGTCTCAAATAAAATCCTGGGTTATAGAGTTCTTGGTCAAGTTTAAAGTTTAACGCATACTCATCAGCATAAACTTGCCAATAAAATTTTGAGGATCCTTCCAACAAAACCATAAGGGAATTATATAAAGACCAATAACCACAATCGAATGAATTCCTTTGTTGATTACATTGAGAGCATTTTTGGAAGATTGTGGTTTCAGGGAGGACAGCAGGGAGTTTGATGGAGAAAGTTTTGTTGATGATATGACCATCCTCCTTTTTCTCCTCTACCTCATGTTGGATCTCACAACAAGTTGTTAAGGCAGAGATCAGAGAACTTGGAATAGGACTGGAACTTCGTAATGAATCGATGAGAAAGACTCTGGGACTCTCCACTTCTTCCTCTGAAAGCTCTCGTTGGTCAAAAGGAATGATGCCAACAGTCTGGAGAAGTCCCTTGAATTTCTTTGGAAGAACAATCAGACACAGCCAATGGAGCCCTCCAACCGCTTGAGCATCTGCCGGATGATCGACAGCCGCACTTTGAGTATTGATTATGAAGATGATAGGATGTATGAGGTCAGGATTTATCTTTACAAATTCTTCACGGTCAACCTGGGTCTTCGTCATAGTTTGATACTCCTTCCATTTGATTTGAAGAATTTCCTCTGCTAAAAGCTGGGATGCTTGATTCTCCGCAGAGAAAATATTTTTATCATGCACCGATGTAAATCTTGGATCAATTATGTGCACTGGGAAGCCTTTTAATGAAAAAGATAAGCATTCATTAAGGAAGGCTGAAGTGGCCCATGTGGTGTCAGTAGCAAAAGGAGACTCCCTCTCCTCAAAATCCAGGTGTCCTTCGTAATAACCTTGCACTTTATCAAGGTCTTGATAAAGTCTCCAAAGATGAGAGGCCCAGCTTGGATCTTGGGGAGGAAAAGAGGAATCGGAGGTGGAGGTGGGAAGTTGTGACATATGTTGTTTTGTTTCGCAAATCATTCTAAGTTTTAAATAAAATATCGGAGTATTAATAGGGTTTGCATATTCAATGGCGGAGGATGAAATACACTACTTTTGGCCTTTTTCAACCTTGCGGGTTGTACCAAAAAACCTTGAGCGGGGGTCGAAAGTTAAATTAATTGTGTTAGCAAAAGGCGGAAATTTTCATTATCTTGTTCTGAAATCTAACATCTAAAAGGTTCTTTGATATTCATACTTAAGCCTTGCAAACGAAGAATTTATTAAAGAAGAGAAGAACTAAGATGCTGAAGGGAGTTTAGTTAGAGATTTGGTGAATTTACTTTGTGACTCTAACATACAGATTTTGAATTTCGTGAATTATAAAAGATGTTGAAATTATGAAGTAATTGAGACGTTAATAATAAATTGAGATGGTTTTTTTTTCAGTTTTTTTTTTTGAGTGGGAACGAAAATATTTTGTTTTATTTTATTAAATTTGGTTTATTCCAAATTTATTGTCATCTTTAAAAAAAAAAATTAATTTTTGTTTTTGTTTTTTTTTTTATTTTGGAAATTACTTTTGAAAGAGTAAAATTTTAATTTCTTGTTATAGTCTTTTATTTTCCACTGAACACTAACACCAACCCAATAATACATTATAAAGGAAAGCATTATGAGCAAAATATATTGATTTCAAAATTTAAAGTAACCGCATCTGGTGACATAAGTAATTTGAAAGAGCCAAATCCTTGTTTCACGGCAAGCCAGATAGGACAAAGATGTTAGATAAATATTGACTCAGGAAAAGCTCGTCTTTCATGCCATTCAGATATATTTTTGAGCTTGGTTTGTTCCACGATAAAAAAAACTTGGCAAAACAAAATCTATATTAAATGAAGAAAGGAAGAAGTTTTCTTTCTTGTTAAAGGAAAGAATTACGACTTTAATTAGCTAGATGAATGGTAAAGAGGATATAACGGTGGAGCTTTATGCAGAAAACTCCGTGGAATTAGCATTCGTTCCATCTTTGCGAAAGTATCTTCCAAAAAAAGATTTCCTGAAAGAAAGTGAAAAACAATGACAAACCATCTCCAACTCAGAAAGTTAAAAAGCATTTTTTTGGAAGAAACTTAGGACCGAAAATAAAGCAAATTTTATCAACCCCCTCTCTTGTTCAAGTTCAAAAAATCATTCTCATTCCAATAATGGAATTAGACAAGGAAAAAATATTTCGAAATTTTGCCGGAAATTCTTCTGATAAAAAAAATCAATTTTGAACAATTTTTATTTTCCTTGAAAAAATAGTAAAATGTATTTATGAGAGAAGAATCCATGACTGAGTAAGGTTTTTCAGCCTTGGACCTGTGTTTTTGAAATTGAGAGAGGAATTGGTATTCCCAAAATTTTTTTGTTCCTTCACAGCCTCAAATGTGAATTTCTTAAAATGCCTTTTTCCCCCCAACAGGGTAAGTTTGCAACTCTTTGGTGGAGATTCATATTTGAAAAGTAAACATCTTTCTCTAAAGGATAGCTTTTAAAGCAAATGGACAGTAAATGTGTCTTTTAAAAAAATTTGCAGCAACTATACGCTGGAAACTAAATATAACAAAACACTTATGCTAAAATAAAAACTTTAGCAATCAAAAATTGTTGTGTGATGAAATGAGCCCTGAGTTCTCCAATTATCAATGTGAAAGTGCTAAAGGATATTTTTCAGATCCCCTGATATCAGGGGAATCATATTTATATCTATGTCTCAACAAAGACATAGCAAGGTGTCACTTCGCATACAATGAATGAAAAGGCTTTTTCCAAAAATCTCTTGAGCAAAGATACATCATCATAGAGAAGTATCGAATTGGAAGCTTTAGGTCAAGTTGGGATGAACTCTCTCAGTCTCTGTCGCCAGGAATTAAGACATGGTTGAAGTTGCAGAAGTGAGGAAGGCTGTTTCTCCGAGCTGTGATAAAAACATCTCTATGCCTATGCAATCAACAAGATGTTGGCAAAGATTAATGTGGCAGTAAAGTCTTTCAAGGCTTGGTTGTCTATCTTATGAACACCTACTGAATATTGAATGACAAGAATCCTCCAAAATGATAAAAATCTGATTTTTGCTCATTCAGACGAAGAATTAGATAACTTGAATTACCTGAATAGTTTGAGTGGAAATGTATCCAATTTTGGTAAAGAGCTTTGTTTTGTACCAAAGCGAACCTGGCCATATTCACTACAATTAGAACTATAAAAAAATCATTCTTCCCAATTTCTTCCAAATCTGAACGAGGAAGGAAAAAGGCTGAATGGAATCATCATACTAATGTGATGAAACTGAAAGTTTCAGTAAGAGAGGAGATCTAAGAAAGATCTTTTGATACTCTGAGAAGATGGATGTCCAATAGTTCTAGAAACCTAGAAAATACTTCAAGAAAAAATCTTCTTCAGGTTTTGTTCTGAGAATAAACGCTCAAAGAAAAGAAGGGGAAACTCAAATCCGAGTTGGAAGAAAAAATGCAGATAACTCATTTTTGAGGAAGTAGAGAAAAGTACCCAGCATTTAAGACGATGTGATGTGATTTTGATTTTTTTTTGCTTTTTTTTGAACTTGATTGAAAGGGCTTAAGATTATATTTCTAGAGAAAATGGTTGCTATGATTTTTTTCTTGTTGAGCAATAGGGTGGAGCATATTTACAACTCGTTTTACCCTTTTCAGGAGAGATTAATAAATTGGTCAATTTTTGATGTGAGTGAAGTTATTCTAAAATTTCCGGAATAACTTTTGGTAGAAAAAATGTAAAATAATTTTTGAGAAAAGAATTTCCGAAAAGCCTAATGTCAGGAAAAATAATTCTTAGACTTCTTGATATCATGAACCTCAGGTGAAGCAAGGGTTTTGTTTTGTTTTTTTTGTATCTCAGGGGAAAAGATTTGAGGGAAGTAACAAGCACCTCGAAAAAATAAGAGAAGAAAGAAATGTATATCCCACATCGACTTTCAAAGGTGTGCATATTTGAGTTCAGTAGAAAAACATTTGAACTTTCTTCCAAAGATCATTTGATACTCCTTGAAAAACTGAGTGAATATCAAAGGACACAGAAAAGAACTCTTCGCAAATCTCTAACAAACACCACTTGAAACATGAATGTCGCTCTCAGTGGATTTGCCTCAGAGAATATTTTTTGACTCTAAGCCTCCAGGTTGTAAGGACTGATACTGGAGATAGAGATTAAAGCACAAAATAAAAGAATTATTCTTTTTTTTTCCTTGTTTTTGTTTAAGTTTGGACAAATATTTTTGAATAGAATTGAGATCAAATTGAAAGTCCAGTGCGCTGGGGATTTAAAAAAATTTTTTTTTGCTGTGAATTTTTGTTTTGAAAATTTTGTCATTTTTCTATTAAAAAAAAATTCTAACAAAAGATTCTGAAGAGAATTTGTCAAAAGTGCCTAAAAAAATAAAATTTTAGAAAGTCTTCAGCAGTTGAGTAAAGGAAGTCTCTTGACCTACTTCAGTGGACATAATCATGCCGAACCCTGGAAATTCATTTCCTGAATTGCCAGTTTCGAGTCTTAAAAGGTCTCTCAGCTGCCCTCAGTGGGTGATTCAAGGAAGAGATTGTCAAACGAAGAGAAAGCCATAGGCCACGATGGTCGTATTTTTGCATCATCAAGAAGATGGAAATATCAGCAATCGATAAAGGTGGCAAAGAGACAGATTAAATCATATTTTGAGATGAAAAAAAAAAGCAAGGATTTTATATACTTTTTTAAATGAAATCATTCTTGTGAAAAAGAAATCTCACGAAAAGATCTGAAAACATCCAAATCATCGGATTAAAAAAAAAAAAAATCAAAAGCATCTTCTTGATGTGGGAGAGATGTGTTTTTTCAAAAAGATTTACAAGTCAAGAAAGGTCCAAATATTTCCAAGAGTGAGGTCAGAAAAAAGTTAGTTCTTCTTTTGAGTATTTCTCAAGGGTGTCTTGGCGTCAGGAAACATAACAGAGAGAACATAAGAGATGAACCAGGGAATTGTGAGAGAAAAAAGACTAGGAAAATTTTTTTAGTGACTTTTCCAGAGAGTCAGGAAATGAGGACTCAAATTCATATGCATAAAAGAATTTTAAATAATAATTTTCAAAAGTAAGCTCAGTTGAGTGGGATTGAAAAAAAATAAGTAAGAAATTGAGAGTCCTGAAAAGATTTAAGATGTATAATTGAGGGACCCAAAGTGGTATCTATGATTTCCTTAATTTTCCGAAGCGAGTAGATTTGTCGAAGGAATCAGAGAAAAAGTTGAGGGTGACTTTTCAAAGGGGTGAATCGCATTTTTTTTGAGGGAAGAAAATAAAGGTTTCTGGTCAATCTTAACTTCTCTTCTTCTCAAAAAAGTCAGAGGAGAAAAAAGTAATCTCGGAAACAATAAAAATTTTGAAAACAAAAAAAAATTGACACAAAAAATTTCCAAAGAGATGAAGGAAGGAGTTTGAAAAGAACTCTTCAAAGGAGGCTCATGGAAAGAAAAAGTTCTGACAAAGAGATATTTGAAAAGGGGAAAAAGAATAAAAAATACTTTGGGGTGAAAGATTTCGATGAACAAGACAATAAGATCATTCAAAAAAATTGAAGAGTTGCTTTTTGGATTTTTGGGGCTCCGCTTTCCTGAATTTGGGGGCGCTATTCCAAAATATTTAGGGCTTGGGGGTTGGGGGTTGGGGTTTTTTTTTTTCTTTCATACGCTAAAGAGCGCGAGGGAAACAGGAAGGGGTTGTAATTACAAGAGAGAAAGGATTACCGATTATAAATTAGAAATACA